>CERE01032784.1_pt1 | contig 80349 bp, 73 predicted proteins | sample 530911 | NCBI WGS metagenome assembly CERE01 (sample SAMEA2621092, study PRJEB7988) | marine metagenome | biome: marine biome (ENVO:00000447); feature: mesopelagic zone (ENVO:00000213); material: "saline water (ENVO:00002010), including plankton (ENVO:xxxxxxxx)" | depth 800 m
CTGAAGTGCACTGATTGTGTGAGCTGTTGGCCAGCCGTTAAGTTGTTCCACAAAGTTGACGTTAGACGTTTCTGTATTCTGTAGAAGGTGTTGCTTTTCAAAGAAGTGGGCGCTTTCATTACTGCTGAATCGAAAGTCATCGGCCCTTAGTATGCAGACATCGTTTTCGAGTCGTAGCTTGCTGTACTGAAGTTCGGTTTTACGTCGACTGCCAATGATAATCTGTCGGCTTTTCGGAATACGTTGGAAAATCAAAGACAAAGTGTCGAGGATACTGGGGTCATCGATACTTTCAAAGTTGTCGAGAAATAAGTATCTGGGCATGGTGGAGTCAGATAACGTGGTAATTAGCCAATCCCATAAATCAGTTCGGCTGCCGTTGTGTTTATCGACTTCTTGAGATTGAGCGGCTCCCAGCTCCGTTAAACTACTTTCTACGCCTTTTATAAAACGCGCTAAATCATTATCTGAATCGTCTAAAGAGAACCAGGCCGCGTGCTCACCTTTGTTTTCGAGATGATAAAAATACTCGCTCATGAAAGTAGTTTTACCGAATCCAGCTGGCGCATGACAGATCACCAGACGATAGTGCTTCTGATCCAAGCGTTGTAATAGAGGTTGGCGACTAATGCTATGGCTGGACTGGCTCGGCGGTTGAAATTTAACGTTGTTGATGGCCATTGAGTAAATACACACTACCGGACAATTTCGAGTTCACTTGACTGTAGCACAATATTTCCGCCTTTTATCCCCAACTTTTGTCTGGGGGTTCTACTGATGATTTTCTATAAGCTTAGCGAAAATAGCATCTTTGGTGGAGGTTTGCATATGGGGCAGCGCTTAGAAGGAAAGGTGGCCTTGGTTACAGGCGGTGGGTCGGGGATCGGTGAAGCGATAAGCCATGCATTTGCGGATCAGGGAGCGTCCATTGTCGTAACCGATCTCAATCAAGCTGCGGCCTGCGCGGTGGCGGAGGCGATTAACGCCAAAGGTGGATCCGCTCTAGGCTTGGAGCAAGATGTTGTCGATGAGATTGCCTGGGAAACAACCATTCAGCAGGTGATGTACCAGTATGGAACATTGGATGTGCTGGTCAACAACGCCGGTATTGTTATCCCAGGAACCATAGAAGATGTGTCGTTGGTTGATTGGCAGAAGACGGATGCCGTTAATGTGCATGGTGTTTATCTAGGGACACAAAAAGCTATTTCAATTATGAAAGAGAGCGGCGGCGGCAGTATCATCAATATCTCTTCGATCGACGGTATCATCGGGGATCCCAAAGCCATTGCTTACAACGCTTCTAAGGGCGCTGTGCGCACCCTGTCGAAATCTGCAGCTCTGCATTGTGCAGACTCTGCCTATAAAATCCGTGTGAATTCCGTTCACCCAGGCTACATCCTCACGCCACTGGTACAGCAGGCGTTCGCGGAGGCCGGTGAAGAGTGGATGGCAGAATACGAGCGCCTAAAAATTAGTCGTATACCGATGGGTGAATTAGGGGTTCCTGAAGACATTGCTCATGGTTGTGTCTATTTAGCCTCGGATGAATCTCGCTATGTAACGGGTTCTGAACTGGTGATTGATGGCGGCTTTACTGCTGCCTGATGGCACTATTCTGCTGCTCATCAATTCGGATGAGCAAAAGAAGAATCACTCCCCCAAAGCTTTTATGACCGCTATTTCGTAGTCGATGGTTTCTGCGCGCCGAAAACCCCAACTTTTAGCTAGTTTGGTCCTTGTGGGTCTATCGTATTCTTCTCTATAGGGGCATATGGGGACTGTGTGGAATTGAGAGAATGACTGAACACGAAGTCTGCCAGAGGAGCGTTCTACAGCAGTGGCGTTTGTGGTGGTTTGGGCAATAACCGCGTTGTCTGTGGATAGGTCAATCGACAGCCGCTAGAAAACTATCTTGTAGGATTGGCCGCTGAATGAATACAACAATGGGGCTACAACCTATTCGGCGGTATTGGTATTGCCGCTTGCTCTGATGAACATTGGATGCGTCAAAAGAGATAGCTGGCCGTTAGAGGTTCTTCCTGCAGGCATCGGATTGCAGGTCTATTTTCCATGCAGTTCAACGGGATAGAAAAGAATAGAGGATACACAATGAACGTGTTTAACGAGTTTTCAGGTAAGGTCGCAGTCATCACCGGAGCTGGATCAGGTATCGGTCAAGCGTTGGCGAAACAGCTAGCCGCCAGTGGGGCGATTCTAGTATTAGCAGATGTGAATAAGCGGGGTCTAGAAGATACCGTTAGCCTTTTGCCCTCTGCCGCGAGCGCCAGTATCTATTTACTAGACGTATCTGATCGCGCGGCCTATCAACGATTTGTGCAGCAGGTTATCGATGACCACCAGCAGGTGGATGTCGTCATCAATAATGCCGGTATTGTGCGTTTACACTCCATGGAATTAGGCAGCTATGAAGACTACGAAAAGTCTTTTGACGTCAACGTGTGGGGGGTGATCTACGGCTGTAAAGAATTCCTTCCCTATCTAAAACAGCGGCCAAAAGCGTGGTTAGCCAATGTTTCCAGTGGCGCTGGCTTGATTGGGATCGCCAAGTATACCTCTTACAATACCGCCAAGTTTGCAGTGCGCGGTCTTACCGAAGCCCTTAGAAATGAGTTGCGCGACACACCGATCGTCGTGAGTTGCGTATATCCCGGCGGCGTTAACACCAACATTCAAAGCTCTGGCGTCCACTCTGCAGATGCGATGGAGAGTGCGAAAAAGCTGGCCTCCGCAATGGAGCAAATGAGTCCCGATGAAGCGGCTTATACAATACTGGCTGGTATGGTGAAGGGTAAGAAACGAATTCTGGTCGGTCGTGACATAAAAATTCTCGATATTCTCGCGCGATTATTACCGTCGGCTTACGATCGTTTTGTTGCTCGTTACGTTTAATAAGTTCTGGGCCAGCAGTTGGGGAATAGACAAGCTATCTCAAAAAGAGCTTATGAAAACCGAGTGCTTAAGAAGAATTTCGAAGACTGAAAAGCGACTGCTATTGTCTTTTGAGTAGAGTCGACCTAATAAGTTTGCATTGAGACTTAAATTGGAGAAAGAACCATGGCCGTGACAGAAGGTCAGTTGTTGTGGACGCCGAGCGATGAATTCGCCAACGGCTCCAATGTAGTTAAATATATTGAATGGCTAAAAGAGAAAAAATACGCTGAAGTAGCCGACTATCAAGCGCTCTGGCAGTGGTCTGTCGATAATGTTGAAGCCTTCTGGGCATCGCTGTGGGAGTACTTTGATATCTTGTCGGATACACCTTACACCCAGGTGGTCGACAGTATGGAGTTTGGCCCCGGTCGTCGCTGGTTTGTCGGCTCCAAGGTTAACTTGGCAGAACACATCTTACGCAACGAGAAAGCCGGTGCCACGGCTCTCTATCATTTGTCAGAAACACGGCCGCAAGCGGAAATGGAATGGAGCGAGTTGAGTTCCAAAGTGCGTACTCTGGCGACTCAAATGCGATCGCAAGGCCTCAAACCCGGTGATGCGGTTTGTTGCCTGATGCCCAATATTCCCGAAACCGTTGTCGCTATGTTGGCAACCATGAGTATTGGTTGTGTTTGGTCCAATGCGGCTCCAGAGTTTGGCCGTAAAACCATTCTCGATCGTTTTACACAAATCAAGCCCAAATGGTTGTTTATCGCAGACGGTTACCAATTTGGTGGTAAGGTTTTTGATCGTCGCGACGAGAACCTACTGATCGTAGAAGCGCTAAGGGAATCCCTTGAGCAGGTCGTTTATCTACCCTATTTGGATGAAAGCAATGAATCCTCAGTAGAGGCGATACTCTACCCTAGCCTGATGGATGCACCGGATCCTGGTCGTGACAACTTTGAATTTGAGCGTGTCGCTCATGATCATCCTCTGTGGGTGCTTTTCTCTTCTGGTACCACCGGCTTGCCCAAGGCGATTGTTCACAGTCATGTGGGCGCGCTTATGGAAATGATGAAGGTGATGACCTTCCACATGAACTTGAAAGAAGGGGACACCAGCTTCTTCTACACCACCACTGGTTGGGTCATGTTTAACCTTCAGGTGGGTATGTTGTTGACGGGGTGTGCGGGTGTACTCTACGACGGTAATCCCGCCTATCCGCAAATCGATGTATTGTGGAAAATGACGGAAGAGGCTGGCGTAACCATGTTTGGTGCCAGTCCGACCTATGTGCAGGTTCTGCAGAATGCTGGTATCAAGCCACGTGAGAAATTCAATCTTGAACGTTTGAGTTCCATTTTGGTGGGTGGCGCTCCGTCTACGCCCGAAACCTTTGAGTGGTTTTATCAAGATGTGAAGCAAGATCTCTGGGTGACGTCGCAATCTGGTGGTACCGAGATCGTTGGTGGTTTTGTCGGCGCCACTCCAACTCAGCCGGTGTATGCGGGTGAAATTCAGACGCGACTATTGGGCATGGATGTTGACTCTTGGAGTGATGATAAAGAATCATTAGTCGATGAAGTGGGCGAGCTTGTGTGTAAGAAACCGTTTCCTTCCATGCCAATCCACTTTCTGAACGACAAGGATAACTCCCGCTACCATGACTCCTACTTTGCCGATTATCCAGAGATTTGGCGGCATGGTGATTTCATTAAGCTCAATGCACGAGGTGGTGCTTATATCTATGGCCGTTCTGATTCGACCTTGAATCGTTTTGGCGTACGCATAGGAACCGCTGAGCTATATCGCTGTGTGGAAAAGTTACCAGAAGTTGCAGATTGCCTCGTGGTTTGTATTGAACTGCCGGGTGGTCAGTTCTTTATGCCAATGTTCCTTCAGCTCGCTGAGGGAGTCGAAATGACAGAGCAATTGCAGAAGACGATCAGCTTACGCCTGCGAGAAGACTGCTCCCCTCGCCACGTGCCGGATAAGTATTATGCGATTCCAGAAGTCCCCTATACGCTGACGGGTAAGAAGCTAGAAGTGCCGGTACGAAAAATTCTGTTAGGCTGGGATCTGGAGAAGGCCGCCAGCCGCGACTCGATGAAAAACCCAGCCGCGATAGACTACTTTCTGGACTATGTGGAAAGCACGGAAGATTATCAAGTTCCTAAAACCTAGCGTCCCAGTTCTTTGCACGCGACGACTTAGTAACAGGTTACTGAGTCGTCGCTTTTTTAGCGGCAAGAGTATCTTGCGGGTCAGTTGCACTACTTTTTGCTAGACAAAAGCTGTGATGCTCGGTTTGATTTCATCTTTGATGGATAGGGAATTCCATCTTCTCTATTTAATGCTCTCTTAGCCTCGGGAGAGCTTTAGGAAAATATCTCGCCACTTATGCCCGTTTTTCAGGGTGTCTCGCCACTATTCAATCAACCCCAGCTGTCGTGCTGCAACAATTGCATGGGTGCGTTTGTTCACGGAGAGCTTGGCGTAACTGTTGCTGAGATGCCACTTGACGGTACTTTCACTCAGGCACAGCTTGTCTGCAATGCCCTTGTTCGAGAGCCCGTCGGCGGCCAACGCCAACAGGCTCAGTTCGCGTTTCGTGAGAGGTTCGGGAAGGAGATCCACTACCTCATTGTTGGGTATGGGTTGCTCACCCGATTCTGGGAAACGGCTGCAGAGCTCGTCAATACGATTTTTTAGATCTGGCTGCTTGATCTTCTTTTGTACGTGCAGAAGTAATTTCTGCATGGGTTTTCCCTCGTCTAGAAAACTCCGTTTGAGCTTCTGGGCGTTTGTGTGGCGCAGCAAACCCAGTATGACTTTGGTGGCCTCGCTGTAGTTCTGTTCGCTGTGTAGCAGCAGGGCGTGCATGATTTCAAGTTTCCATAGGCGATAACGGCGCAGTTTGTGAGTGTTGTTTTTGGCGGTCTCCAGGCGCTGTCGGCAGAGCTCTAGCTTGCCTTGCAAGAGTTCTTGGCGAATATCGGTAATGTCATCGGCTTCGAGTTCATCGGGGAAGAAACAATAGTTTTTCTTAATCTCTATGACAGTGGCAACATCGATGGACTTTCGAAGAATCTCCGCCTTATCCAAATCATGTTGCCGTTGATAGAAGCGCATCATTTCTTTTTGTGCCGAATGAACGGTTCTAGGCTCATCATTGCTGTAGCCAATACGCTCCAAATCTTCCAGTAAGCTCCATGCATGTTGTTGATTATTGTTGGAAAAGTAGCAGCCAGTCATTTGGATGGTAGTTTCGAATAACAGAAAGGTGCCGCTCCAACAGATCTACGGTTTTGTCGATGTCTCCAAATTCGTACAGCAAGGTTGCAGCAATAGGTATGTGAAAACTCTGAGCAACGGCGTCATCATTACCAATACGTTGGGCAAGTACTTGCGCCTGCTGCAAACGATCCTCCGCGTGCTCAAACTCTCCCTGTACCACTTGGTTGACGATCTGCACCGTGTAGTTGCACATTAGGGCAAAGTAGGTGGTGCTATTGAGTTCGATACCTTGTGTAGACATGAGAATCTGTCGAGAGGATTCGAGTTTGTTTTGCAGAATGTAGGTATAGCTTAGGCAGTTAGCGCAGGCGGCTCGGTCGTAATAGGCATCCACGGGTAGTTGCTTGAGAGCGAGGTAGGCCGTTTTCTCGATCTGTCCGAATTGTTCGGTGAGGAAATAGTAGAAAACCTTCAGTGAGCTCAAGTGATGATTGAGGCTGTCTTCCAGACCATGTTGGTGCTGATAAGACTCCAGTTTCTCAAAGTAGTTTCTGGCGCTGTCAAAATTGTGGCTGAAATTATGTGCCCAGGCGCAGGCTAGTAGCAAGTTCGGCGACTGTGCAATGACTGTTTCCGGCAGTTGTGTCGACCAGTTAACGACTTCGTTCATCTCTGATCGATAAATCGCTTTCATGGCCTCTTTTTCGATCAACTCTGCAGCTTGATTGGTGTTCTTCGCTCTAAGCGCATGCTCAATGGCTCGATGGGTGTTTGTTGTGCTCAGGAGGTAATCACACGCTTGTTGATGGAGGTCGATAAGCCGTTGAGGGTGCGTTTGTTCGAGCGCCTGGTAGAGGGTTTCTGAGAAGAGTTTGTGGTAGCGGTATTGCGGTGGGTTGGTTGTCAGTTGTTGTACAAACAAACCATCGGTATAGAGTTTTTCCAAGACCTCCTGTGCCTTGTGGTTTCCACTTAAGGCCTCACACATGGGGGCGTTAAGTCGGTTTAGTACACTGGTTTTTAGTAGGAAGTCTTTCAGCGATTGGTCCAGTGGCTCAACAATATTTTCCAATATGTATTCTGAGAGTAGCTCTTGATGCGGGGAGCGTTCAATCACCGATGCAAGCGTTTGTCCATGCTTAAGCTGTAGGGCACAGGCTTGAAAGGCCGTGGGCCAGCCATTCAACTGTCGCAGTAAGGTATCTCGCGAGTCTTGTAGGCCCAATTCGAGTTGATTGAGTTGGAAGAATCGCTCTGCTTCATCGTTGGAAAAGCGCAACGCATCGGTGTCGATGTATTTTACTAGCCCATTGAGCCGAAGATTTGAATATTTGAACTGTGGTCGGCTGCGGGTACACATCACGATTTGGCGAGGCGATGGCAAGCGTTGGAAGGCCATGCTCAATGTTTCGAGGATGGTCGGATCGCTGATCACTTCAAAGTCATCTAGGAACAAGTGACTGACGGCATTCTGATCAACCATAGCGGTGGTAAGCCACTCCCAAATATCTTCATCACTCTGTGGGGCAGTGTTGCTGTCGCCTATTATCGTCGGTGCTTGGGCGGCATGAGTGGAGCGTTTAATCAGTTCAAAAAAACGGTCGAAATCATTATCCGTGGTATCCAAAGACAGCCATGCACACTTGTGACCCGTGGCTTGAAGGTTGGCGAAGTAATCGGCCATGGCAACGGTTTTACCGTATCCCGCCGGCGCCTGACAGATAACCAGTCGATAATCGTTGTTCAGCAAATCCGTTGCTAGCTCAGTGCGCTTAACCGCCTCTGTGGCGATTTGCGGGGGGGCGAATTTAACGTTAGAAAAACTCATAAAATCAATCGCTTATTCTCAGTTGAGCCATATGTCGCCACTGCTTTCCAGGCTATGTTCGGGGCTTCATTGGGCCATTAGCCCGTACTTTTTCTTAGTATGGCAGGGTTGAAAATTCAAAAAACCATACTTTTGTCCAGACCGGTAGCGGCTAACTCGCCATATGCTGTAGCTCAATAGATTGAGTTGAATGGTAGAGGTAGCTATGACGGGTAGACTGAAGGACAAGGTGGCCATTGTGACAGGTGCGGGCGCCGGTATTGGCGCGGCCATTGCTGCTGAGTTTACTCGGCAAGGGGCCGCTGTTGTAGTGACTGATATTAATTTGCCGGCCGCCGAGGCTGTGGCTGTGGGACTGGCGCAGTCAGGCGCTGCGACTCTGGCTCTGGAGCATAACGTGGCGTCAGAAGAGGCGTGGGAGCAAGTAATCCAACAGACCATGGGTCACTATGGCCGCTTAGATGTGCTGGTTAACAATGCTGGAATCGGTATTCCTGCAACCATTGAAGAGCAGACACTTGAAGAGTTCAAACGTCACGATGAAGTGAATGTGCATGGCGTTTTTCTCGGTACCCAAAAAGCCATCGCGGTACTGAAGGAATCCGGTGGTAGCATCATTAACATCTCCTCGATCGATGGCATCATCGGCGATCCCAAGGCTGCCGCTTACAACGCTTCGAAGGGGGCTGTGCGCACCCTGACGAAATCTGCTGCTCTACACTGTGCGGAATCTCGTTATGGCGTAAGAATCAATTCTGTACATCCTGGTTACATCCTTACTGACATGGTCGAGAAGCAGCTGCTTGGCGCCTCCAAGGAGTTTGTCGAGGAGTATACCCGTCTCAAAATAGACCGCATTCCTATGGGAGTAGTGGGCGCGCCCTCTGATATTGCATTGGGTTGCGTTTATCTGGCATCCGATGAATCCCGTTACGTGACTGGCGCTGAGCTAGTTATCGATGGCGGTTTTACTGCCGCATAAAACTCTAGTCGCTGCCCGTATAGCGGATGGCCTTTTCAAACACGTTGCACAAAAAGAGAGAGAGCAATGGGTAAACTCATTAACATCGATAACGGTGGCACCCTCACCGATATATGGGTATTGGACGGCGATAAATCCTATCACACCAAAACCATCACCACGCCCTATGATTTGTCTAAGTGTTTCTACGAAGGCTTAAAGAAAGTCTCCGGAGTGATATACGGAGAAGACGATCTCGAAGCCCTGTTGCATAGCACTGATCATATTCGCTATTCCACCACTCAGGGCACTAACGCGCTAGTGGAGAAGAAGGGCCCGTGCTTGGGGTTGGTCTTGGATCAGGGTTTGAGAGTCGAGGATTTGCAAAAGTCCGCTAAAGAAATTGAGATGTTCGAATCCATTATTGGCTCTCGTGTTGAGGTGATCGATGACAGTCTCGACGGTAAGGCTTACGAAAAATCTTTGTCGGAAGCGGTTAATAGATTATCCGCTGAAGGCTCCAACCGTATCGTAGTGGCTTGTTCAGGGGACAATTATTTACAGCGAGAGGCGCATTTCCGTCGCGTTTCTTTGGCTCTATTTCCTCGTCACCTGTTGGGCGCTGTACCGGTTCTTTACGCGGGCTCTCTGTCATCTGATCAGTCGCCCTGTCGACGTACTTGGACTGCCATCAACAATGCGTATCTTCATCCAGCGATGGAGCGGTTTTTATTTAACGCTGAAAACAAGCTGCGCGATTTTCGCATGAAAAATCCACTGCTGATCTATCGCAACGATGGATTTGCAGGTCGTGTTGCCAAGACCGTTGCTTTGAAAACCTACTCTTCTGGTCCCCGCGCGGGAATGGACTCCGCCAAAGCCTACAGCGACTACTACGGATTCAGAAAATTCCTAACCGTTGATGTCGGTGGCACCACTACCGACATAGGCTCGATAGAAGACGGCATCGTTAAGGCGTTTGATCGCGGCGCAGTCGAAGGTGTCGCTTGCTCTTTTCCGCTCTGCGATATCGTTTCTATTGGCGTTGGCGGGGGCTCAATTTTCAGAGTGAAAGAGGGGCACATTTCTGTGGGCCCAGATTCTGTCGGCGGCGCACCGGGACCGGCTTGTTTTGGTATGGGCGGCAAAGAGGCCACCATTACCGATGCGTTGCTGTTAATGGGGCTGTTGGATCCTAAGACCTACTTCGGCGGCGAAATGAAGCTGGATGCCGAGCGCGCTCGTGCAGTGATCAGTGAGAATATTGCTGGCCCATTGGGTATCAGTGTCGAGCGAGCCATACACGACATGCTGCACGCATGGGCGGGTGATATCGCACAGGGCTTGAACAATTATACCGAGTTAACCGACGACACGGTGCTCTCGGCCTTCGGTGGCGGCGGCCCTATGGGAGCCTTGGCGGTAGCCGATGCAGCCGGCATGAAAACCGTGCTCGTGCCGCGACTGTCCGCTGTGTTTTCTGCCCATGGTATTGGTTTTTCGGATTTGGCTCATATGAGTGAAATGAAATTACAGAGTAATGACGGGGCTTGTTTGAATGCGGTTTTAGACGAGCTCAAGGTGAAAGTGGGTCGTGACATGTTTTCGGAAGGATTTGAGTTGGGCGAGTGCGATGAGCAAGCTTGGATGCGGGTAAATGGAGAGCAAACGCCAGTCGATCCGTTCGCACCTAGGCTAGCGCCGTCTGTGGGTGCCAATGATGAAGTGATCGTGGGGTTTCGAGCGGTGAAAGCGGTGAATCGTGCAGAGCTGCCGAAGATGCGCGAGGTGGAAAATCACGAGGCTCGTATCGACAGTCATCGACTATTGGTCAATGCCGACAGTACCACGCAAGACTTACCCGTGATTAAGGTTGAAGATCAAACGGCTGGTGCGAGCGGTGTTGGGCCTGCCGTTATCGAAGAAGATTTTTGGACGTGTAAAGTCGAGGCCGGCTGGAGTTACAAGTTCACCATCAACGGCGATGTATTGCTTAACAAAATCTAACTAGCTCTAGGGGAACGCCTTAGCGAGTAGCGCGAATCATTCTTTAGCGAAGTAAAACTTAAATCGTTATGGAGAGAAAAATACACGCGCTGTTGATGTTGGTGACGAAGAATAGAGAGAGACAACTATGAAATATTTAGCCACAGAATATGTTCAGATTGATTTGGATAATGAAGTTTGGGAATGCCGTACGTGTGATCATACCCTTGGCAGTGCACGTGAAAACTACAAGATATTCACCAAAATATACAACCGCAACCCACAGGAAATTCATCGCCCTAAGTTGGATCCGACCAAGTACGAGTTTACTTTCTCTCCCAACCCAAAGGTTTGCGCAATCTACGAATTTTACTGCCCCAATTGCGGCACCATGATGGATGTAGAATACACCGTACCGGGCGCACTGCCGCTGCATGATTTCGAATTGGATATTGATGCACTGAAGGAGAAAATGCAGGGCCGCACGCCTGTTGTGGATGCCGGTGAGGGCGTGGATACCACGCAGGCTCTACGTGAAGGCGCTCATGACCACTCCTGCTCTCATGATAAAAATTACGGAGGGCAAAGGTAATGAAACGCGTTGCTGTAGATATTGGCGGTACTTTTACCGATTGTTTTGTTTGCTGGGAAGATCAATTCCTCCAAACCAAGGCCCTGACCTCACATCAAAACCTTGCGCTGGGCTTTAACGAAGCTTTAGACAATGCCTGTGATCAACTGCAAGTGAGTCGTGAAAAGCTGTTGGCCGAGGTCGATTCGGTGCGTTACGCCACCACCTTGGGAACCAATGCATTGATTGAACGCAATGGTCCACGAGTGGGGCTGCTAGTGACTCAAGGTTTTGAAAGTACGGTACCGGTTTCCCGCGGGCGTGGTTACGCCGAGGGCTTGCCTGATGAATTATCGCGCGACATGAGTCGAGCAAAACGCCCTGATCCACTGGTGTCGCTCAAATACATTCGTGCGGTTAAAGGGCGAATGGATTACCGAGGCAAAGAGCTGATTGATCTGCAGCAAGATCAAGTTCGCAACGCCATTCGCGAACTCGTTGATCTCGGTGTTCAAGCGATCGTGGTGGTGTTGACCAACTCGGTAGAAAATCCACTCCATGAGTTGCGTGTTCAAGAGCTGTTCGAAGAAGAATACCCGCCAGAGATGCTGGGTTCTATTCCCATGATCCTGTCGCATCAAGTAGTGGGTCGCAAGGGCGAATATGTGCGCGCTTCCTCTTCCATTGTGGATGCCTATCTTCACTCCACCATGTATTTCGCCATGAGCTCGCTAGAGCAAAACTTGCGTGAGAATGGTTACACAAAACCGATGTTGTTGGTTCACAACTCCGGCGGTATGGCACAGCTGAATTCTACCGATGCGCTGCAGACTGTCCACTCGGGACCGGTTGCCGGTATCAATGCGGCTGAGGAGCTATCCAAACAGTCGAAGATGCCCAATATCGTTTGTGGTGACATGGGCGGAACGTCATTTGATATCGGTATCGTCACCGAAGGTGGAGAAAAACACTACGATTTTAATCCCGTTGTTGATCGTTGGTTGGTCACCGTGCCGATGGTGCATTTGGTCACCTTGGGTGCCGGTGGTGGTTCTGTGGCCAAGTATGATCGTGTGTTCGAGACCGTGAAAGTAGGGCCTATGTCGGCGGGTTCTGACCCTGGCCCTGCCGCCTATGATCGCGGAGGTATGAATCCTACGGTAACCGATGCCGACCTGCTGTTGGTTTATCTCGATGTTGAAAACTACGCAAACGGTTACATCAAACTCAACATGCGCCGTACTTATCAGGCGCTGGAAGATATTTGCGACGAGCTGGACATCGAAGAAATTGAAGCGGCCAAGCTGATCAAGTCTAACGCCGATGCCAACATGGGCGGAGGATTAGTCCAGGAACTCAATCGTCAGGGCTATAAACCGGAAGACTTTGTGTTCCTTGCCTACGGAGGCAACGGGCCACTCCACGCCTGTGGAATTGCCGAGCGTGCTGGGGTGAATAGAGTATTGGCGCCGCCTTACAGCTCGGTTTTTTCCGCCTGTGGTGGTGCAGGTTTGAATCAAATGCACATCCATGAGAAGAATGTCTCCTTTCCGTTTTTCCACAAAAACCTGCAAACCTTCTTCAGTGACTTCGATACCTTTAACGCTATTGTCGAAGAGCTGGAAGAGCGCGGTTGTTCTGATCTGACGCGACAAGGTATTAGCAAAGATCACATTCAGTACCGTGTCGAGTTGGATATGCGCTATTCCATCCAGAAAATGCAGCTGGGCGTTGTGGCTCCAAAAACTCGCCTAGAAAACAGTACCGATGTCATTGAGTTAATCGAGACCATGAACGAAGAATTCGGTGAGCGTTACGGCAAGGAAATCGTCTCCCCAGAATCTGGCGTTTGGGTGGGGACGGTGCGAGTGGTTAGTTGGGTCGATCTACCTGCATTGAAATTCGATGATATGAATCCGCCTGCGAAAAAAATCACTACACCAGCACCCGTTGCCTATCGCGACTGCCATTTCGTGGGTATAGATGGCGCCCAGAAAACGCCTATTTATGACGAAAAGGCTCTGCAGCCAGGAGTGTTGATTGAGGGCCCAGCGGTTATAAACCCCGGTGCAACCACCTATTTGGTCGAGCCCGGGTGGCGTTTTGAATCTGCCGCGCAAGGAGCGGTGTGGTTGTTGAAACAAGGCCAATGAGATCGTCACCTTTCGAGCGATAAACGTTAGTTAAGCTGCGTTGCTGATGATGGCGAACTATTTACTTCGGGCCAAGTGCCTGAGCTAAATCACGGGTAAGACAAAGGTACAGAATCATGACTGAGACAAACAATACAGCTGCCGCAGAGAAGGCACTACTTGATAAGTTTTTGAAAGACAATGTTAGCTTCATTGGGCCGGACAAGGAAATTAACAAAAACCATCATGTGAATCCTCGTAGCTTGCGTGAGGACGAGCTTTTGAAGCAAGGCGTTAACTCACACAAGATGGCCGAGATTCGCTCCAACCTGCAGTCGGCTCTCGACGAAACATTCGGAATTGCCGAACAAACCGTTGCCAGCCCAGCGGCATCCTGTGGTGATATGTCTACCGGTTACTTTACTCCCGATGGCGATTTGGCTATTGCCTCTACTTTTGGTGTGGCAGGGTTTACGGTAACGCTGCACTACGCCATTCGCTGGATCATGAAATATTTTAAAGACGAGCCGACAGTGGGGTTCAAGGCCGGTGATGGTTTCTTACTGAATGATGCACGTTTCGGTGGGATTCACAGCCCCGATCAACATTTGTTTATGCCAGTATTTGATGGCGATGAGCACATTGGCTGGACCGTATGTGCCATGCACGAAGGTGAAATTGGCGCTCGCGATCCAGGAGGCATGGGACCCTCCATCGAGTCTATCTGGGACGAAGGCTTTCGTGGTACGCCTATTAAGCTGGTAGAGAACTACCTGATTAAAAGAGACTTGGCGAGTTTGGTTCAACACAACTCCCGAGAGCCGCATGTCATCATGGCAGATTTCAAGGCTCGTCTGTCCGCCTGTATGCGCATGGAGCGTCGCATGAAGGAGCAGGTGGCTCAGTACGGCGTAGATGCAGTGATCGCCTTTATGCGCAGCAATGTGGAATATATGGCGGAGGAGTCTCGCCGTCGCGTTCGAGATTTACCGGATGGCACGGCTCGTGTGAGCATGTATATGGACCATACCATGCGGGAACACGCCATGATGAGGACCAACTTTAATTTCACCGTTAAGGGCGATCGAATGATCGTAGATATGCGCGGCTCATCGCCAGAAATTGCTAATCGCCCGATCAATGCACTAACCACCTGCCTGTGTGTTGGCGTATCCATTGCGCTGGCCCATCAGGTGTGGCCGGACTTACCCTGTTCTCAAGCGATCATTGATTGTTTCGAATTTGTACTGGATGAGAACACTGTGGTTGCAGCGTCTGAGTTGGTCCCCACGGCTCTTTCCATGCAGGTGATGTTTAAGATTGTTACTGCCTGCGAAATCGCCATGAGTAAATTTTACTACGGCGCTCCGACTCGATATGCCAATACCAAAGCCGGTTGGTTTAATCAGCCTCAGGCGGTGATGTACGGGGGGATCAATCAGCACCATGATTCCGTTGGAAACATGTGCGGTGACCTCAACGGCATGGCGGGTGGTGCTAAGTTCAATGAGGATGGTGAACACAGTATTGCGCCAAACTTTGGCTGTCGCACCGATACCGGCGAATCCGAAGAGGCCGAAGAGGGATTGCCGTTTGTCTCCGTGATCTCTAAGAAAATTTGGCCTGACAATGTCGGCTTCGGGAAGTTTCGTGGCGGTGCAGCATACTCCTACGGAATGATGCGCTTTGGTGATCAGCCGTTTGGTTTTCAAACGATTTGTGGCGGTTCATATTTTCCTTCCACCATGGGTTTGTTCGGCGGCTATGCTTGCACCACTTACGGTGTATGTCGGGTACGTGGAAAGAACCTGTTCGAGACCTTTAAGCAGAGCCCTGATCTCTGGGAAGCCGATATTTTCCAGTTTATGAATGAGCAGGCGGTAGAGGAGGCCACCTACGAATCATTGCCCAGTGCCGTATTGTTCGACCTCTACGCTGAGGGCGAATTATTTATGCAGAGCCAAGGCGCGGGCGGCGGTTATGGCGACGTACTGGAGCGCGATACCGATTTGGTCGTGAAAGATTTGGAAGAGGGCGTTATCTCCCACGAAACCGCTCGTGAGATCTATTTTGTGGTGTACAACGAGGAGACTCTCATTGTTGATCGAACAGCTACCGAAGCTGCTCGCAGTGCGGAGCGCAAGGCCCGTGTAAATCGTGGGCAGAGCTGGGATGAGTTTGTCAGTGAGCATGTAACCGAAGAGCCGCCTGCTGATGTCCCTTATTTCGGAAGCTGGAATGGATCGGAGGAACTCTACGCTGGCCCCTATGGTAAAGGACTTCCTGGGCAACTGCCGTTGATTATGATGCCGGATCCGAAAGATGTAGAGATCGCACAGCTGAAAGCGCAATTGGCGCAACAGGGCTAAGTCACAATAGTGACTAGCGCGAAGTGCCAACGCACAACGACATTTCTTGAAGGTTGATAGCGGTTCAAGAATAGTCGCAACTATCTTCGCTTGGTTACGACGAACGAATATCGGCGCGCTTAGCGGCGCTGACACAATTGAGAGAATGTACTATGGCTAATCAATTACTCGATGCAATTAAAGATGGCCTCAAGGTCAATAAACCGCTGCTCTGGCTCGATGCGGAAGCCTATGGTGCAGAAGTGGTTCGAAACGGTAAACCTTTTCCATGGGCTCATCCTACGGAATTTGTTGCCAGCTACGGTCAGTTGCAAAATCTATTGAAGCCTGGCGTAGCTCCGGTTCATTTGGGTAACTTTCTAAAAAGCTGGCTCGAAGCCAACCCTACCGCGCTGAGTGAAATGAGCGGAAAAAAGCGCGTTCGTTTTGCGCTTAAGAAGCTGCTTGGAATGGAGGCGCCGCGCGCGATCATGCGTGAAATCGTTTCTGCCCTGTGCGAATCGGTTTCACAGCCCCTGGTATTGGTGTTGCCTAGCAACGGCGAGTTAATCAATTGGGCAAATACTAAAGCCAATGGCACTAACGCGCAGGAGTTGACAGAAATCGATATTGATTCCGTATCGGTTTATCTCGCCGACTTTTTGCGAGCTTTTGCGGGGCTGAATGTGGCTGGGGTATTGGTGCAGTTGCCAGAGGGTCAAGCGGTAAATCCTGAATTATTGGACTTGTACTCTCCTGTCATTAATGTTTCCAAGCATTATCATTGGGCACTGGGTGTGCAGGTAACAAGTCCATCTGAACTCAACGACAGCGATGAACAGCTGGATCTGATTATCTCAGATAAGACCGGTGCTTCCTGTGTTGAGCTTAATGCATCTTTTTGGGCCGGCGCTGATGTATCCACGCCGGAGAGCGGATTCTACTATGGTAAAGTGGCGGCCGATTTGAAACCGGAGCTGGTTTTGGAGCGTCTCCAATCTCTTAGGGCCTAGGTCAATCACCCCTTTTCTTAAATAACAGCAGGAGAAAAATTGTGAGCAGTTTAGAGAAACGTATTCAGCACTTGGAAGATTTGGAAGCGATTCGTCGCCTTAAGCACTACTACTATTGCCTTTGTGTGGACGCCTCAGTAGCCGGAGATCTCGATAAGCGGGAAGAGACTCTCAGCCGTTTCAGCGACGATATTATCGCCGACTTTACCGGTTTTCCTGTTGCCGAGGGCAAAGCAGCCGTAGCTGCTTTCTACGCGCAAGGCGTGCCGGGTATGCTCAGCTGGTGTCAACATCGTGTGATGAATGAAGTGATCGATATTGATGGCGATAGCGCTAAGGCGGTATGGTACATCGATTGTCCGGCCACTTTCCGTGAAGGTAATCCACTGTCTATTGCTGCAGGCGGTACTGGCTTTATTGGCGGCCGTTATGAAGAAGAGTATGTGCGTGAAAACGGCCTGTGGAAATGGACGAAAATCACCGCACTTCTAGATGTCATGCAGCCTTTCGATAGCAATTGGCAGGGTGCTGAACGAGTGAATAAAAACCGTTGATTCGATAGTAATCGTTGCAATTATAGAATACGAGCCAGAGGAAAATGATTCTGGTTCCTATCTAGGTTTATGTTATTCACTCTAGGGTCCTCAGAAAAACGGGGTTATTTATTGTTGCGAGCGTTAGCGCCAAAAGTAGGGGCTATTAAGCCAAGCAATCCAGCGTGGCGATGAACTTGTCTTATAGTGCCAACCCATGGATTGCCGCGTCGCTAGGCTCCTCGCAATCACGTTTTTCAGCGGCGCCCTAGAGAATTGATCTGGAACGCCGCATTAGCCCTGCTAGTGATCGAAAACGCCTCAATGATCTAGCCAATGGGTGGCTATTCTTTTTCCGGGTATAAGGCGACAGCATTCTGCGCGCCTTCTCTAATGGAATTCCCTTAAGCGCCTAGAGTCGGCTCTTTTCCTTCCTATTTCGACTCACTCTCCCAGTGCTCAAACGATTCTCCCGATGAATTCCTCGATGAGTGACACCAATCGCCGAATCACCGCCGCATGCCGCGTACGCGAAATGACAACTGCTGCATTGTTGCTTGGCAATAGCTTGTGGCCGATCAAACAACAATCCCCAACTTTAGTCAGGGTTTATCCCGTAATGAATCGTTAATAATTTTGGCGTTGTCAATGATGACGCTTGGCTGATGCCCAAAGAATAACAGCGGGCTCGGAAGTGAGTTTCCCAAAAAGGATCGCTTTCAAATCAGCAGTGTGACCTAAGCGTTGATGAAAGAACATTGTGGAATTGGTTGTCGTAGCCCGAACACTGTGAATGTTACGACGACGATTGTCTTGGCTAGTGTGAAGTGGCTCAGGAATCTACCCCTGTTGATCAAAAAACAAAATAAAGATGAGGCTCAATACATGAAGAACGATCAAAGACCTTGTACAACATTTGCTCCTGGTGAGGGCGGAAAGCTTGAGTTAATTGACGAGACCCTAAGAGATGGTTCACAGAGCCTGTGGGGCATGATGATGAGCTATCACATGATTGAGCCTGTGCTAGAAGATATTGTGAATTCTGGCTTCGATACGGTGAATGTCCCCTTTCATTTTGGCGCGCCGATGCTCAGTACGCGCTTTTTCCAAGAGGATCCGCGTCACCTTTTTGCCATGGGCAAAGAGAGGATGGCGGGCACCGACTCAAATATTATGCTGACGACTTTGGGGGCCGCTGTTGATATTACCGGTGCGCCACAGAACGCAACGGTTATGCGGTTGATGTATGAGCAATTGAAAGAGTGGATTCCCCAGTACAATCGCGCCCTATTGATCTGTTGCACCGAAGATGAAATCGACAATCAATACCCTGTGCTATTTCCTATGCTGCGAGAGCTGGGCATTGAAGGTGTGCCCTACATGGCCATTGGCCATGGCCCCAATCACACCGATGAATTCTATGCCTCCCGAGTAAAGAAACTGGTCGAGAATTTCCAGCCCGTCAGTATCTGTATCAAGGATGTTGATGGACTGCTAACACCAGAGCGTTTGCGAGGTTTGATCGCCGCGATGCAAGCTGAGGCCAAAGGCACTCCGTTAGAGTTGCACACTCACGGCATGAACGGTCTCAATACCTATAACGCTGTGGTTGCGATGGAGATGGGGATTCGTCGAATAACTACGTGTATTCCTCCGCTGGCGAACGGCTCCTCTCATCCCTCGGTTTTTGACGTGGTTAAGAATGCTGAGCGTATGGGGATCGAACATGATATCGACATTGAAAAACTGCAAGGTGTTACCGAGCGCTTGACTAAGATCGGGAAAGCCTATGGTCATCCCGTTGATAATGTTCATTTGCCGTTTGATTTACAGATGTACGAACACCAAATCCCCGGCGGTGTAATCTCCAACACCACCACCCAGCTTGAAGCGCTGGGTATTCCTGAGGCTCTGCCTGAAGTGTTGGAAGAGATTCCTCGCATATTGGAAGATCTTGGTCACCCCGTGATGATCACGCCGTTTTCTCAGTTCATCGTGACCCAAGCAGTGATGAATACTCAGGTCGGGCGCTGGGAGCAGTGCATTGATCCTTGCATTGAGTTAGCCGCTGGCGTCTACGGGTTTGAGGAAGCTGGGGTCGCGTACATGAAGCCAGAAATCAAAGACATGTTACTGAGCCAGCCATCGGCACCAAAAATTATCGAGAAGGGGGCAAGTATCAAAGAGTACATAGCTTCGACGCCTTCAGAAGAAGATGTGAAAAAAGCGGTGGGGCTATCTGCGGATGCCACGCGTGAAGATTTTGTATTGCGTTATCTGCTGCGCACCGATGATGAACTTAATGGCGTTACCCCCGGTGGTCCAGAGTCCTACAAAAAGTATTTGTAAGCACTTTGGCTAATGCTTGTGAGGCGTTTTGGTAGCAACGATGAGAGCTTTTCGTTTGCTGCTAAGACGGCGCTGCAGAGTTAGCTGCACACCCTATTAAACGAAATTTTAATATATTTGATAAAGAGGAACAGTCTATGAGCCAGGAATCTACCGAAGGTCTGATTGCCGTTGAAGCATCCGTCAACAGTGTTTTCTATGCCCAGCCTAGCCCCGGAGAGCCGACTTTTGTGAAGGAAGGTGATCGTGTTGAGGCCGATACCGTCGTTTGTCTGTTGGAAATCATGAAGTGCTTTCGCTCGGTACCCGCTGGTATCGCCGGTACGGTTGAAAAAGTCGTGGCGGCTAACGGTGCAATGACCAAGAAGGGCGAAGCTCTGATGTACATTAAGCCGGACGCTTAACGGCTGTAAAAATCCGTGAGTCGCCAGTGACTTTGACAGGTCGCACTCTGCAAGATTGAACTATAGGCACGGTTTCGCACGATCACAGGATCGGTGCCTGTCGTGCTGTTGCTAGGATGTATTTATGAAAGGTAAGAAAGTACTTATCGCCAATCGGGGCGAAATAGCGGTCCGTATTATTCAGGCCTGTAAAGAAATGGGTTTAAAAACGGTACTGGTCTATTCAGAAGCCGATCAAGACAGTATGGGCGTGCGACTGGCTGATGAGGCTGTCTGTATTGGATTACCCGCAGCCTCCGAGAGTTACCTAAATATTCCAAAGATCATCGATGCCGCTAAGCGAACAGGCGCAGATGCGATTCACCCTGGCTACGGATTTTTGGCTGAAAATGCGGCCTTGCCAGAGGCCTGCGAGCAAAATGGCATCACCTTTATTGGGCCTAAGGCCGATGTAATGCGTCAGTTGGGTGACAAAATCAGTGCCCGCGCACTGGCAAAGAAGGCCAATGTACCCATGGCGGAGGGCAGTGAGGGCCTAGCCAATATCGACGATGTGAAGCGTGAAGTTGCCAAAGCGGGTTTCCCGGTGATTTTCAAAGCGGCAGCCGGTGGTGGTGGCCGTGGTATGCGTATTGTTCGTGAAGAGTCAGAGCTTAAATCTGCTTTCGACATGGCATCCAACGAAGCTCAGGCGGCGTTTGGTGATCCGCGTTTGTTTGTAGAAAGCTACATCGAGAACGCCCGTCACGTAGAGGTGCAGGTGATTGGAGATAACTTCGGTCATGTGGTTCATGTGGGAATGCGCGATTGCTCTCCTCAGCGTCGTCATCAGAAGGTGGTGGAAGAGGCACCTCCCTATCACTTGTCAGAAGCCTTGGGTAATCGCATTTTAGAGTCTGCCGTTGCCTTGACGTCGAGCATTGGCTACAGCGGTGCGGGCACGGCGGAATTCCTCGTCGATAAAGATCGCGATGCTTTCTACTTCATGGAAGTGAATACGCGCATTCAAGTAGAACACCCAGTATCGGAAGAGATCAGCGGTATTGATTTAATCAAAGAGATGATTCGCGTCGGGTTTGGTGCAGAGCTGTCGTTTACACAGCAGGATATTAGCTTCCAAGGAGCGGCTATCGAGTGCCGCATTACTGCTGAAGATCCCAAGGACGACTTTTTTCCATCACCCGGTATCATCGAGAACTTTGTGGTGCCGACCGGCGATCACGTTCGCGTCGATACCCATTGCTACACAGGTTATGAGGTCAGCCCATACTACGATTCTATGATCTGTAAGTTGATCACCACCGGTGAAACGCGCGAAGCCGCCATCGACAACATGAAGATGGCGTTAAAGAGCTTCATTATTGAAGGTATAGAGACCAACATTCCATTTCTGCAGTTTTTGATGGAACAGCCAGAATTTGTCGCTGGAGACATCGATATAAAATGGATTGAAAACAGCGTGCTGCCAAAGTTCTTGTAAAGCTCCCTATCCCTCCCAGCGTGTGTCGACGAGCCATTCATCTCTGCTCGTCACGCACATCCTACTGATGGTCGGTCTAAGGTAAGGCGTCTTATGTCAAACTTGGCATGAAGAACCCGTACTTTCGTCAGGGGTGACGGCTTGCCTCCTCTGATAGCTTAGATTCCATTGATCAGCGACGGCCTAGAGCCGAACTAAATAAGCAAAGAGTACAAAAATAATGAACAATCGATTAAGCGGAAAAGTGGCTTTAGTGACCGGCGGTGGCAGTGGCCTAGGCGAGGCGATTAGTAAGCGCTTTGGCCAAGAGAATGCCTGTGTGATTGTGGCCGATATTAATCAACAGGGCGCCGAGCGAGTCGCCGCAGACATCACCGAAGCCGACGGCAAGGCTTTTGCGATTGTGCAAGATGTGACGGATCCCGAGCGTTGGCCGCAATTGGTTGATGAGATTGTTGCCCAGCATGGAAGTCTCGATGTTGTCGTCAATAATGCCGGTATCGCGTTAATCGGCACCGTTGAAGACGCTACCTTAGACGATTGGCGCAAGACTCAGGCGGTGAATGGGGAATCCGTATTTTTAGGTACTCAAGAGGCCATCCGAGTGATGAAAGAAAATGGCGGCTATATCATCAATATCTCATCAATCGAAGGGATTATCGGCGAGCCGAAAGCCGCCGCCTACAACTACAGTAAAGGTGGCGTGCGAATCTTTACCAAATCTGCAGCTATGCATTGCTGTGCAGAGGGTTATCCGGTTCGTATCAACTCTGTCCATCCGGGCTTCTTCATGGCGCCATTGGTCGAAGATGCCGCGGCTCAGATGAGCGACGCTGAGCGAGAGTCTTTTCTGGCGCGTGTACTGGGCAGTATACCCATGGGGCGTATGGGCGATCCGGTGGACATTGCCAACGGTTGTTTATTTCTCGCGTCGGATGAGTCGGCCTATATGACAGGTACCGAACTCGTGATCGATGGGGGCTATACGGCACGCTAGTGAGCCTAAACGGTTTAAGCTTAGAGGGATGGATGTCGCCTAAATTGGCCGTGGTTGTCGGTTAAGAGTCGTCTCACAGATCTATACTGATGACACAGGATTTGACTCTCATGTGGGCACCTTCTATTTTCTATTTGTCTCGATAAAGCCGGTGCATTATTTCGGAGAGAATCATGTTGAAAAAATGGTTAATTACAGCCTTGAGCTTGTCCGCTGCGACAGGTGTCTTAGCACAAGATGGATCCACACAGCTCCTGTGGGGCGACACGCATCTACATACGAAGCTCTCAGCTGATGCCTACTTAATGGGCAATCGCAGTTTGAGCCCTGACGACGCCTATCGCTACGCCAAAGGTCTTCCTGTGGTGAACGCGCAAACGAAGCACCGTATTCAAATTAATACACCGCTTGATTTTCTTGCCGTTACGGATCATGACGTTTATATGGGCGTGATTCCGAAACTATTTGCTGGTGACCCATCACTGGTTAAAACCAAGGAAGGTAAAAAGCTCTACGACATGGTGCAAAACGGTGAGGCGCAAAAGGCGTTTTTCGATCTTGTCGCCTCTGTTAACAGCAACAAACCCCTCGCCGCGTTGGATACTAAAGAAATTCGACAGACGGTATGGCAGGAAGAAATTATCAGTGCGGCGGAAAAACACAATCAGCCGGGTAAGTTCACCACATTGATTGGCTGGGAGTGGAGCTCGCTCCCGAACGGTGCAAACTTACATCGTGTGGTTCTGGTCAAGGATGGCGCCGACATTGCCAAAAAGTTCGTTCCTTATTCGACCTTCGACAGTGATAAACCAGAAGATTTCTGGAATTGGATGGAAAAGACTTCAGCACAGACGGGTGCAGATTTTTTAGCGATTCCTCACAACGGCAATGTCAGTAAAGGACAGATGTTCAATGATGTCGACAGCTATGGCAAACCGTTAACGGCAAAATATGCCAAAACTCGTATGCGCTGGGAACCTGTGTACGAGATGACACAAATCAAAGGCGACGGCGAGACCTTGGCGGCTCTATCGCCCGACGATCCTTTCGCGGAGTTTGAGACTTACAATCATGCGCTGGATGGTCGTGAAGGTTCAAAGAGTGCATTGCCACCCGACCCTAATGGTTATGCTCGCTCGGCGTTGATGAGAGGGCTTGAGTACGATAAAAAACTGGGTGTTAACCCGTTTAAGTTGGGCATGATCGGCGCATCAGATTCTCACTCTGGTGTTTCAGCTGTGGAAGAAGACAACTTCGGCGGCAAGTTCCCGCTGGATTCAAACCCCGAAGGAAAATCCAAATCGCTGACCCCAGGAACTATTGGCTACGATATGGCGTCGGCGGGATTGGCGGGAGTTTGGGCGACGGAAAACACTCGTGAGGCCATATTCAATGCGTTTAAGCGCCGCGAAGTCTATGGCACCACGGGGCCTAGAATTCAATTGCGTTTCTTTGGCGGTTGGGGCTTTCAGGCAAAAGAAGCGGAGGCCAATAATTTGGCTGATATCGGTTACCGAAAAGGCGTACCTATGGGGGGCGATATGACTCAATCGCCAAGTAAAAAAGCCCCTAGCTTTCTGATTCATGCCGCTAAGGATCCTATTGATGCCAATCTAGATCGAGTTCAAGTAGTCAAAGGGTGGCTGGATAAGAATGGTCAAGCACGTGAAAAAGTCTATAACGTGGCGGCCTCAGAAGGCAGAAAAATCAACAATAATCAGCTGGCGCCCGTGGGCAATACGGTCGACTTAGAGACCGCGACTTATACCAATTCCATTGGTTCAGCACAGCTGGCGACAGTTTGGAAAGATCCCGACTTCGATCCATCGGTAAGAGCCTTCTACTACATTCGGGTTTTGCAAATACCCACGCCGCGTCACACCTTGTACGCCGAAGTTGCCCTCAAGCAATCCCCTAAAAAAGGCTATCTCAGTACTATTCAGGAGCGCGCCTACAGTTCTCCCATATGGTATACGCCTTAACTAGCTCAGAGTTTTTGGCTGAGAGGTAATCACGACAACGCCATCAATCAAAAGCTCGCCCTTGTGAACGATTTAGCGAGGCTGTTTATAAGGCCGTTGAGGTGTCTTTGTTGCGCATGGCGTTCAGGTTTGGCGCTAAGGCGAGAGTGTGCGGCGGCGACCTTTCATTCAATTAGGAGTTCCAATGATTCCCTCGATTTGGTCACAGGCCGGTGTTTTGGCAACGGCGCTGTTAGCCCTAAATAATGTTGCAGCGGTAGCGCAGGAGCGAAATCTCTATTGGGGTGACACACATTTACATACTGCTCACTCTATGGATGCCTACTTCTTTCAAAACTCTACGGCGACTCCCGATGTGGCTTATCGCTACGCCAAAGGGTTGCCGGTGATCAATGCTGCCAATCGCACTCGGATTCGAATCAATACACCGTTGGATTTTTTGGTCGTCGCTGACCACGCTGAATACATGACCGTTCCTCTGCGTCTCTTTTCTCGCAAAGAAAAGTCACTGGTAGACACCGAGTTTGGGCAGCGTTTGGTGTCTTTGTTTAATGACGGCAAACAGCGGCAGGCGGCCTTGGAGTTGGTCGGTACGGTGAATGACAACAAACCCTACGCTCCGTTTCTGACGGATAAGGTTCGTACCTCAGCTTGGGCGTTACAGATAGACGCGGCAGAAAAATACAACGAACCGGGAAAATTCTCCGCCATAATTGGTTGGGAGTGGACATCGTTTCCCAATGCCTCCAATTTGCACCGGGTCGTGTTTACCCGTGATGGTGCCGATAAAGCCAATCAGTTTGTCCCTTATTCGGCACTCGACAGTAGCGATCCGGAAGACCTTTGGCGGTGGATGGGAGAAACCGAGCAGAAGACGGGGGCGAAACTGGTGGCCATTCCTCATAACGGCAACGTCTCCAATGGCATGATGTTTTCTCGCAATGATTTTAAAGGCGATCCCATCACTGAAAGCTATGCGAAGACTCGGATGCGTTGGGAGCCGTTGTATGAAGTCACGCAGATTAAGGGAGATTCTGAAACTCATCCAAAACTATCCCCCGACGATGAGTTTGCCGATTTCTCCACCTACGACCATCTACTGGATGCCGCTGCAGCAGCTCGTGGCGAAGAGGTTCGGTCGACGGTAAAAGAGGGTGACTACGGGCGTCGAGCCTTGCGTACCGGTCTTGAACTGGAAGCAACGCTGGGTACCAATCCGTTTAAGGTAGGTTTTATCGGCTCCACTGATTCTCATAGCGGTATGGCCTCGGCGGAGGAAGACAACTTCTGGGGGAAATTTGCCTACGATTCGACCCCAGAAAATCGCAGGCAAGGGATTTTACCGGGTACGGATGACATGTTTGGAATGTCCGCCGCAGGCTTGGCGGCAGTTTGGGCAGAAGAGAACACCCGTGAATCATTGTTCGAAGCCTTTATGCGCAAAGAAGTCTACGCCACCAGCGGCCCTCGTATTCAGTTGCGTTTCTTTGGCGGATTTAAGTTTAAGCAACGCGATGCAAAAGCCAAAGACATTGGCAAAGTGGGTTACAAAAAAGGCGTGCCTATGGGGGGAGACTTGACCCGCAGCAACAAGGCACCTTCTTTTTTAATCCACAGCGTCAAAGACCCCGACAGTGGCAATCTTGATCGAGTTCAAGTGGTGAAAGGTTGGTTGGACAGTCAAGGCCAAAGTCACGAAAAAATCTACAACGTGGCTTGGTCTGATGAACGCAAGCTGAAATCTGATGGGCGTTTACCAGCAGTGGGCAACACGGTTGATTTAGAGACGGGAACCTATACCAACAGCATCGGCGCGACTCAGCTGTCAGCGGTTTGGCGAGATCCGGATTTCGACGCCAGTCAAAGCGCCTTCTACTACACCCGAGTATTAGAAATACCCACACCCAGATATTCCATGTGGGATGCAATGGCCCTGGGGGTAGATAATAAAGAGACGGGACAACCGGCGACTCATCAAGAGCGGGCCTATTCTTCCCCGATCTGGTATACGCCTTGAGCCGCACCTAACAGCAAATGTTGAGCGGTATTCTATACTGGTGTGCACGAGAGCGGTTGATAGGCAAGGAGATGTACCATGAAATTCAAACAAGCATTAGGAGCGCTTGCAGCCTTGGCGCCAGTAATGGCCGCGTCAGTATTCGCAGCCGCGCCCATGGCGGAAAAACAAGATTATAGTCAGACGGAAAGACAGTACTCCCCCTACGTGGATCAACACCACCCGATGAATGTGTACTTTGGCGACACGCATTTGCACACCGCTTGGTCATCTGATGTGGGAATGGTGGGCGCGTCTCTAGGCCCGGATGTTGCCTATCGCGCGGCCCGTGGAGAGAGAGTTAATACTCATCTTGGCTGGCAATTCAAGCTCGTGCGTCCGCTGGATTTTATCGTGGTGGCCGATCACGCCGAAAATCTAGGCTTGGCGGATTATATTCGTCGATCTGATCCGCTTATTCTGGCCAATAAAACGGGTAAAAAGTGGCACGACATGACCAAGGCGGGCAAGGGTTACGACGCCTTTCTGGAATGGCTACAGGCGGACAATGTTGATTTGATCAACGAACCCAAAATGACTCAGAGCGTATGGGCGAAGGTGGTCGAAAACGCGGATAAGTATTATCAGCCTAGAGTCTTTACCACGTTCCACGGTTTTGAATGGACGTCACATCCATCTGGCAACAATCTGCACCGAGTGGTTATTTTCCGTGATGATGGACTCGCACCAGTCAGGTCTTACCTTATTCTCAGTACGATTCAGTGGATCCAGAAGACCTTTGGCGGTATTTGAAAGACTATGAAGATAAAACCAATGGTCAGGTGATGGCGATTCCTCACAACGGTAATTATTCCAACGGGTTGATGTTTGATACCAAAACCTATGACGGAAAAAGACTCACCAAAGCCTACGCAGAAATGCGCAGTCGTTGGGAACCTCTCTATGAGGTGACGCAACAAAAAGGCGATGGAGAAGCTCACCCCAAGCTTTCTCCGAATGATGACTTTGCCGATTTCGAAACCGTCGATAGAGGAAATCTCAGCGGTAAGTTTCCGAAGACTGACGATATGTTGCCCAAGGAGTATGCCCGCTCTGCATTGAGAGAAGGCTTGCGGCAAGAAAAGAAACTGGGTGCTAATCCATTCAAGTTTGGCATGATTGGCAGTACCGACAACCACACCTCAATACCCAGTGCTCGAGAAGATAATAACTGGAGCAAAGTTCCCTTTGTCGAGCCCAACCCGGAGCGTATTGCCAAGGTGGGTATTCGCGGCAAGACCGATGATCTGTCGTCGTGGGTTAGAGATTTTGGCGCCTCCGGTTTGGCTGCCGTGTGGGCGACGCAAAACACCCGGGAAGCGATCTGGGATGCGATGGCTCGACGCGAGACTTATGCCACTACCGGTAATCGTCTCAAGGTTCGCGTGTTTGGGGGGTGGGATTTTAATGAAGATGATGTGCACCGCGATGATTTTGCCGCGCAAGGTTATCGTCGTGGCGTACCCATGGGCGGTGATTTAACGCAAGCGCCCAAAGACAAAGCGCCGAGTTTTTTGATTCGCGCACTGCGTGACAGTGAAGGCCCCAATATCGATCGCATTCAAGTGGTCAAAGGTTGGTTGGATCGCAAAGGCAAAACCCATGAGCGGGTCTATGATGTCAGCTGCTCGGATGCACGCGCTATTATCAACCAACAGTGTGATGGGGCGGTGGGATCAACCGTTGATTTGGCCGTGCCCAGTTACACCAATACCATTGGTGAACCACTAATGGCAGTGCAATGGCAGGATCCGGATTTTGATCCAAAGCAGCGAGCATTTTACTACGTACGCGTGATTGAAATCCCGACGCCTCGTTGGACGGCCTACGATGCCGCGTTCTTTGATATCAAAGACATTCCTACCAATACGCCGATGATCGTGCAGGATCGCGCCTACACCTCTCCCATCTGGTACACCCCATAAGCAGAGGGGGCGAAAAGCCCCTTTCTGCCGTTTCTGTTCGATTTTAACTAATGTGTTCGTGCGAATCGTGTGTCTTATATGAGCAGACAAGGATGGACAGGTATTTGGCATTTTTTTAAGCTGGATTGCATTGAGAAATTTTGAGGAAATCCATCCTATGCAGTTCAAGTACCCAGAACATAGAACCGTGTACGACGTGTTTCATCAGCAGGTCGGCTTTACCGAAGATGATTGGAATCTCATTGAGCCTCATCTCAAACCGATCAGCGTGCCAGCAAAGCACTGTCTGCAAGCGATAGGGGAACCTATTTATTATCACTATTTTATAGTTTCTGGTTTGGTGCGTTGGTTTTACATCACACCGGAAGGAAAAGAGCTCAACAAAGGCTTCTACGGCGAGAACTACATTGCCGGCAATCTCACCGCAATAATATTGAATGAGCACAGTCGTTTTGCCATAGAGACGCTAGAGCCTTGTCGTTTGGTGGCCATATCTGCCGATCTTGCTGAGACGGGCGGCGGCCACTGTGACAGCTGGGAGAGGTTGTTCACTCACAGTTGTAAGATGCTGCTAGCGCGTAACGAGCGTCGAGAAGCGGAGCTACTGACGTTGTCTCCCGCAGAGCGTTATCGTCAATTCGTTAAGAACTTCGCCGATTACCTTGATCGTATTCCGCAATACCACATCGCCTCTTATCTGGGGATTAACCCAGTGTCTTTATCCAAGTTCAAACATCAGTGGTTGGCCGATAGCTGATTGAGTTCTTAGCCTAGGCTAACGACAGTCCGCGATCGACAGATTAGGCTGTGGATAATTCTGATGGAGTCTCCTTATGTCGACGCACTACCCACACTTATTCGCCCCTTTAAATATTGGTTCAACGCAGCTAAAAAATCGCATTTTGATGGGCTCTATGCACACAGGATTGGAACAAACCGGCAGTGATGGCTACGCTCGTTTGGGGGCATTTTATGCCGAGCGTGCTCAAGCTGGGGTAGGCATGATCATAACCGGCGCGATTTGCGTTAACTTGCAAGGGTCTCTGCACGCCAGTAGTGAAGAGGTCATGGCGACGGCGGAGGATGTGCTCAATCATCGTCAGGTAACCGACGCGGTTCACAGCGCTGCTCCCGATTGTAAGATCTGTATGCAGGTGCTTCATGGCGGACGCCTAGCGGGCGGAAAAGAAACGCTGGCCCCCTCGGCGATAGCCTCGCCCGTCGTCAATAGAACCTTACCCACAGAGATGACCGAGCAAGACATAGAGCAGACGCTCAACGACTATGTGCGCTGTGCCAGTTTAGCGAAAGAGGCCGGCTACGATGGTGTCGAAGTGATTGGCTCTGCCGGCTATTTGATCAGTACCTTCTTGCTCAGCTCTACCAATCAACGACAAGATCAATGGGGCGGTAGCTACGACAATCGTATGCGTTTTGCGCAAGAGACGATTCGCCGGATTCGGGCGGCCGTCGGAGAAGATATGATCGTGATCTATCGTATAGCGGCGATGGAATTGATTGAGCAAGGCAGCAGTTGGGAGGAGGTTGTGACTCTGGCCAAATCCTTAGAGGCCTTGGGGGTGAATGTGATCAGCACCCACTTCTGCTGGCACGAAGCCACCATACCGACCATCGCAACCCGTGTTCCACGAGCAGCGTTTACGTCGGTAACCGCACGTTTGCGCCGCGAGGTGAGTGTGCCATTGATTACCAGCAACCGCATCAACATGCCCGCGGTGGCCGAACAGGTGCTGGAACAGGGGCAAGCCGATATCGTTTCCATGGCTCGACCCATGCTTGCCGATCCTGAGTTCGCAGCCAAAGCTCGCCAAGGCCGTGATGACGAAATCAATACTTGCATCGCTTGTAATCAAGCCTGCCTTGATCACGCGTTTAGCGGTAAGCAGGTGTCTTGTCTGGTTAATCCTCGAGCCTGCGCCGAAACCACCCTCAATTATCTGCCGGTCGAACGGGCCAAAAATCTCGCGGTGATTGGCGCGGGGCCGGGCGGGTTGGCCTTTGCCGTCACGGCGGCCGAGCGCGGGCACAAGGTAACGCTGTTTGAGGCTGGAGCTGAGATTGGCGGTCATTTTAATTTAGCCAAACGGATTCCGGGCAAAGAGGAATTCCATGAAACTTTGCGCTACTACCAAAAGCAAATAGAGCTTCAGGGCGTGGATTTACGGCTGAATCATCGAGTCGATGCCACTGAGTTACAGGCGGGTGATTGGGACCATGTGGTCGTGGCCACCGGTATAAAGGCACGGGTACCCGAGATCGACGGCGTCAATCATGACTGTGTTGTCAGCTATACCGATGCCATCGAAGGCAACAAACCCATCGGCAAACGAGTGGCGATTATCGGTGCGGGAGGCATTGGTTTTGATGTCGCGGAGTTAGTGACTCACAAAGGTGTATCAGCGGCCTTGGATAAAGCCGTCTTTGCGCGAGAGTGGGGTATCGATTTCGATCATCACCCTCGCGGTGGTGTCGCGGGAGTGAAGCCCCAGTTGCTTGCCGCAGATCGTGAGGTGACCTTACTGCAGCGCAAGGCATCACGTCCGGGATCAAGCCTGGGGCCAACCACAGGCTGGGCGCACAAGATCAGCTTACAGCGCAAAGGCGTTGCCATGTTAACCGGCGTTGAATACCAGCGCATTGATGACGATGGTTTGCATATTCTTGAGCATGGAGAGCCGAAAACGCTGGCCGTGGATACGGTGATTGTTTGCGCGGGGCAAGAGTCTCAATCTGCGCTCTATGAGCAGCTAGCGAATCAGTGGGCAGATAAAGGGGCCATGCCACAGCTTCATTTGATTGGCGGCGCGGAGCTGGCCGTAGAAATTGATGCAAAACGGGCTATTGACCAAGGTTGTCGATTGGCGGCAAATGTCTAGTTTGGTGAATGGTTAGAGTGTTTCTTATGGTTCGCCACATTAGCGCTGTCTTACTGTCGTATGTGGCGTATCAAACTCCTGCTTGGCTCTCTGTTGAAAGGAGGGCCCAAATCCCCGACTAAAGTTCGGTTTCTCCCCTGAGTGCATTCCATAGTATTGATGATAGGTAGCGATCCATATCTTTAATGGATACGGATTGACCCAATCACGCAGCGCTCTATCGGCGAGAAGGCGGACTATCTCCACAACTCCGTCGACTAGGCCAAGGTATTGCTGAACCAAACCCTAAATAGGGAGTAACCGCGCCAATGAGTCCAACACTAACGCTTCTATTGAAAACGGGATTGGTGCTTTTTTACGCTCTGGTTCCTTTGTCGTTTCTTGTCGAGCCATTGAGCAGCCACCAAACCCTATTGTTGTATGTCGCACTGGCATTGGCCGTCGCTCATGTTGGCGAATATCTGCTACTAAAAACCAAATTGCAGAAGCTGCCAGGAGAACGACACTTTCTGTACACACTGCTGTTTGGTTTCCTGCATTGGTTGCCGCTCATGCAGGCACAAAAGTCGGCGCAGGGTTAGTCGGAATTAAGATGCTCGTTGAGCTTTTGGGAAACTCTGTGGTTCTCGTCTTCGCCCTAGCCGCGACGCTTCCCATTGAGGGTGTCAAATGGCGCCCTAGCTATTGTTGTTTACTTGATCGCTTCGACAATGAAAAACACAGTCCATTGGGCAATTTATGTCAGAGCTAAGCGCCCATATTGATTCATTGAATTGTCCTCTGATTGCAACTTCGAGCTTAAAGCAGTTCAGCTCCTTGGCAGCTTCAATGGGGGTGAATGGCGATGCCGTCTTGCGTCGCCATCAAATAAATTCAAAACTCATAGAATCTCCACAGGGCAAAATTCGCTATCAGAGCCTTGCTGCAGCATTGAATGATGCGGCTGAAGAAAGCGGCTGTGATCATTTTGGTTTGCGGCTAGGCGAAACGCTTGATGTCGCCACGATTGATTTGGTTTTAGCTTGCGCACAATCAGATAACCTACGCGATGCTTTGGCCAACATGGGGCGCTATCGAGAAATTTACGGACAAGGTTACGATCTTATCGTGCATGAAGAGCGAGGTTACGCTTACTGGAAGTTCTATCACGCAGTGTCTGATGATGTTGACCTTTCGGCATTCTCCGACTTAACTGCGATGTTTATGCTGAAAGTACTCAAGTTCTTTTTGGGGGATCATTCTTTTTCTGTTAGCCAAGCTTTTTTAGATCGTAAAGAACCCAATGATCCTGGCCCCTATACTCGTATTCTGCAAGCTCCTTGCAACTTTGATCGAGATTTCGTTGGGTTAAAAATGCCCGCAGAAGTGTTGAATCATCCGCTTGAAGCGAACGAACGCTTGCGAGATATACTATTCGGTTTTATAGAGGCGGGATTACCAAGCCTAGAAGAGCAATGTGTGGTGTCCCAAGTCTCAAGGCAGGTCGATCTGTTGCTGCCTACAGGGCGTTGTTCCATTGAGAACATTGCTCAAGTCTTGGGGATACATCCTCGTACACTGCAAAAGAAACTGCAACGTGAAAAAATGGTTTTTAGAGATATATTGCGTGAAAAGCGCATGAAGAAAGCTTGCTTTTATCTCGATAAAACCGCGCTCTCTGTGGGGGCTGTTGCTCAGGCAATTGGCTATAGTGATACCGCCAATTTTCTTCGGGCCTTTAAAGCTTGGTTCAATACTACGCCGGGCGAGTGGCGCAAGAGAGAGCGAGCACAGGTTGTCTCCTGACAATTTATTTCTACTCGCCACAGTTTCGCCTAGGTTCTCCGTACTTCCTTCTTTCTTCATTCTTGTCGATTCACTACCTCACGGCTTGTCATTTTCTTTCATTGGTATTTGTCGCACTTTATTGGGCGTGAATTGATAGTCACGGGGCGCTTAATGACAGCATTATTTTTAGCTCCAAGATGATTTACTAGTGAGGTGAAGCGCGAGCCAACTCTATTCCCCATCTCGTGTTCGCACTGACAACAAAATAATAGCAATAGAAAGATCAGTGGAGAGTTTGATGAACAATTTCAAAAAAACAGCACTCAGTGCAGTGATAGCCGCTACGGGCAGTTATTCCATGGCAACCACGGCTGAAACCTTCGCCTTAGAAGAGGTGGTGGTTACAGCGCAAAAACGTGAAGAAAGTCTTCAGGATGTTCCTATCTCGGTATCTGCTATGTCCGGTGACAAAATAACGGAAGCCGGTATTCAGAACTTCGAAGACGTATCCAGTTACATTCCTAACTTTATTATTTCGCAAGACTCCATTGGCGATAAAATCAACATTCGTGGTATCCAATCAGGTACGCAAGCGGGTTTTGAGCAATCCGTTGGCACCTTTGTCGATGGTGTCTATCGTGGTCGCGGCGTGCAATCACGTTTTTCATTCTTAGATATCGGCATGGTCGAAGTGCTGCGCGGTCCTCAGGGTACTTTATTTGGTAAAAATACCGTTGCTGGTGCTTTGAATATTCGCTCAGCCAAGCCTACTGAAGAATTCGAATCCAAATTGCGCGTCAGCCATAACGTAGATTTTGATGAAACCGAAATCTCAGGTCATGTCTCTGGCTCGCTGTCTGATACCGTGCGCGCACGTGCGGCGTTTATGACTCGTGAAATGAAAGAAGGTTGGGTCGATAATGATTACTACGGCGGTGACGATGATCCTCAGACCGATGAGTGGGCAGGCCGAGTAAGCGTGGAGTGGGATGCTTCAGACAATACGATGGTGTCTTTTAAATACGAACACGGTGATTGGGATAATAATGGTCAGCCGTTCGAGGTGGTCAAAGTACCTGATAGTCTATCTGCCGTTATCACAGAGAATAGCTTGAATGGAAAAACCTCCATAGGCGCAACAGATCCAGTGTTGGATATGGGTTCTTCTCAGTTGTTCGAAGGCGATATTGATGAATACTCACTGACCGTCGAGCATGAATTCGATGGCATGACGTTAACGGCGATTGCGGGCTATTCAGAGTATGAGTATGAGCGTGGTGTCGATGCCGATTTCTCCAACTTGAATTTGGTTCGCTTTGACGACAACGAAGAGTTTGAGCAGAAGAGTTTTGAAGTGCGTTTAGCGTCAGACACCGGTGGTGCTTTTGAATACATCGCTGGGCTCTACTACCAAGATGCAGAGTTGTTCACTGATGGTTTGAGTCAGATAAACATCCCGACGGTATACGGCTTGCTCGCCGGTGGTTGTGGCGCTGGTGTAACGGCTCTGGGCGGAGACCCAACCGCCGTTGTGGTTGCGGGAGATGCTTTGGGGACCATTGGCAATGTTGCCGGATTGGCTGGCGGTGGCTCTGCAAGCTTGGCCAATGCGTGTAGTCAGCAAGCACTGGTCGATGGCATTGGTGGCCCGGGTGCGCTTGATGGTGTTGCTCGATACGCATCCCTTGATCAAGACACAGAAGCTTGGGCGGCGTTCGGGCAAATGACTTGGAACATCGAAGACGATCTGCGGTTGACCGTTGGTCTACGCTACACCGAAGAAGAAAAAGAGGCCACGCAAATGGTCATGGCCCCAGCCTATACCGTGGGCAATCGCAGTGTGCCGGCAGCGGGTCTGGCTTCTTTAGCTTCTCAGGCATTCCTAGAGTTCAACCCTCATGAATACGATGACCTGCAGCGTGACGAAGAAAGCTTTACCTGGTCTCTCAACCTTCAGTACGATATCAACGAAGATATTATGACCTACGCATCGGCATCCACTGGGTTTAAAGCCGGTGGTTTTAACTCGTTTTACATGGGTAAGCCATTGAGTCTCGCCACTGGCACCCCAGGCAGCGACAACAAAGATGATGCAGAGTTTGAAGAAGAAGAAGTCATGACTTTCGAACTCGGCGCCAAAATGTCTCTGCTCGATGGCTCCGCTGAATTGAATCTGGCCTACTTCTATACCGAGTACGATGATCTGCAAGCATCAGTGTTCAGTGGTCAAACAACCTTTGAAGTGCAAAACGCAGCTGAAGCGACCACTCAAGGCATTGAGATTGATGGTCGTTGGCAAGCTTCCGAAAACTTAATGTTGAGCGGCTCGTTTGGCTGGGTGGATTTTGAATACGACAGCTTCAGCAACCAAGCCTGTACCAACACTCAGTTTATTGATTACCGAGAAGCTCAGTGGAACGGTGGCACTAATCCTGCGGCGGCTGGTCTCAACAATTCCAATTGTTCTTCCGCCGGAATTAATGATCAGAAGGGAGAGGCGGGTGCAAACACGCCTGAGTTCTCGGCCACTCTATCTGCTGAGTACACACAACAGATTGGCAACTTCGGCTTGCGTTACAACGTCGATGTGATCTACATGGATGAAATGTATCGTCAAGACGATCGCGACGATACGCTCCTTGCCGATTCCACTACCAAGGTGAATGCCTCGATCTTGCTGACACCTGAAAGTGAGTCTTGGGATATTGCCATCATCGCGCAAAACCTTACCGACGTGGATGACGACATCTTCTACGGTCAAGATATGCCGCTGGTTAATGGCGCAGTATTCGCGGGGGTCAATCCTCCGCGCAGTGTCACGATAGCGGGCACTCTTCGCTTCTAAACGATGTAATTGAAAGAATGTCTCTCATACTTGCCGCCTTGTTACTAAGGCGGCTTTTTTTTGCCATGAAGAAACTCAATACAGCTTAATTAGAGTGGGGGCGAAAGGACTCGGGCATCTTATAGATCATGCATGAGGAAATCTTGCAGTTTTTATTTGTAGTAAAATCTGATAATGTGTTCCTCAGTGATAATCTACAGGCCCGTTGAAACACTCTTTTGGAGACGAATAAGCCCCATGAAAAAGACAGTAACCGTGCTCGCCATGCACGCAGAGATGATGTCCTTATTTCCCAATAAACCCGATACGTGGGATCTTGTCGATGTCTCTGACGGCATCGATAGTGCGATCGCGAAAAACGCAGACAAGGTGGAAGTTCTCTTGTCTGCCAGTATTGAGATCTTGGATAAGCCGACGCTCGATCAATTCCCGAATCTAAAAATGATTGCGTCAATTTCGGCGGGTTTTAGCAATGTGGATTTGGACGAATGTCGTCGACGCGGTATCGCGGTTACCAACTCACCAGGCCTTAATTCGCCCGATGTTGCCGACATTGCCGTCAGTATGATGACGTCGTTGTTGCTGAAGTTCCCGCAAAATCAGCATTACATTCTGTCTGATCAGTGGAAAACCAAGAGCGGTCCATTGCGCCATTCTATTCGCACAGCGGTCATTGGTATCGTTGGCTTGGGATCTATCGGGTTGGAAGCGGTTAAGCGCCTTGAGCCTTTCGGCGCGGATCTACGCTGGTGGGGCCCTCGCGACAAGCCCGATGTTGGACTGCCTTACGTCCCCACTATCAAACAGCTGGCTGAGCAATGCCAAGGGCTAATTGTCTGCTGTCGCCCAGATGATTCAACCCATCATCTGATTAATCAGGAAATTCTGGATCTGCTGGGGTCCGATGGCGTGGTGGTGAATGTGTCGCGAGGTACGGTTGTCGATGAGACCGCGCTTATTGAGTCATTAAAGTCGGGGGCGATAGCTGGGGCAGGTTTGGATGTGTTCGATCCTGAGCCAACCAGTGCCGAGCGATGGAAAGATGTGCCGAACGTCATTTTAACGCCACACCAAGGCGGTACCACCTACCAAACCTTGTTTGCACAGGCCGCGCTCACGCAAAATAACATTCAAAATTTTGTTAACCATGAGCCGCTGCTGACGAGTGTACTCTAACCCGATTGCTCGTATTTTATGGGGGAGCGGTGATGGATGCGCTGCAAGAATGTCAGTTGCCATGTTAAGTAACCCAAATGGGCGACGAGCTGACGTTCTTGAAGTGGCGCATGTCTACGTGTGAATTCCCTACGGATGTTTAGGTTTCTCTCCTCCGTGGAGATTGATCGCTCTTATTGTCCGGCCCTTTGTACTTGGGCTGATGTTGTTCACTACGTCCGTTGTTTTTTACAGCTAAGTTTCTAATCTAATTATTGCTCCGATCAGAAACCACATCGCATTAAATAATCCTCCGCTTATTTGTCTGACATCGATACCCGTTATGGGTTCTGTGTCTAGTGGAGCGACAACCTACTGAGTACGGGTTGTTGTCTACCGGATTCATATGGATGGCTATTGGGGGCGTTGAGTGAAGTTCATTATTCTGTTGGCGTATTAATCACCCTTTTTAATGATCTACGCTGTATGGTTCATATTTCCTGCCTTCTGGTTGGAACTTCATTTGCTGATGGCCTACAGTTTTTCTGCGGTATTTGCGTTTTCTTGACCAGTCTTATCGCAATAATTCTCTCTTTTTCGCTGTGAATGCGGTCTAAATGGTGGTTTCGAAAGCGTTTGGCTGAGGCGTTTAATCAATAAGGGGAAGGGCTTACCTGTCTATTGTTACGTATTTTAGTTGGGATCCTCTCTCCCAATTTAATCGCTGAAAACGCAACTAGCCCAGTTGCTTGAGTGAATCGACCTGCAGGATCATTACTCGTACTGATCTACTCTTCAGGTTTCTCCGTATACAGAATTATCTATGGACCATAGAGAGCGTCTTCATTTCAGTTGAGTTCTGTTTGTATAAAGGATTTGAAAATGAAACATCTTCTCAGTTTTTTCTTTGTTGTGTTGCTTGTCAGTGCTCACGCTCAAGCCGCCAAGAAGCCCAATGTTGTTTTGATGTTGGGCGATAATCTGGGCTACGGGGACTTGTCTGTCTACAACGCCAATAGTCGCGGTAATCTTAAGACTCCCAATATTGATCAACTCGCCAGTGAAGGCATGCGCATGACGCAGTTTTTGGTCGAGCCGGGTTGTACGCCATCGAGGGCGGGTTTGCTCACCGGTCAATATTCCATTCGTTCCGGTATGTCGTTAATCATCACCCCGGGAGGCTCTGGCGGGCTGCAGCCAGATGACTATACCTTGGGTACGCTGTTCAAAGATGCGGGATATAAGACGGCCTATACCGGCAAGTGGCACTTAGGGCCAGAAACCCAGAGTCAGCCACAAAATCAGGGTTTTGATCATTGGCTGTTAGGTTTCACTGGTACAACCGATGGCGTTCTTTGGGGGGAGGCGGCTGCAACCGCAGGAATGCCCAAAGCGTTTCAAGACAAAGTGAGCATTCCCATTCTGGAAGCCAAGGGGCCAGGAAAAGCTAAAGAAGTAGGTACTTACAGTCGTGAATACCGCCAGTTTGTTGAGCGAGATATTGCCAAAAGCGCAGTAAAATACATCAAAGGTCACGCCAAGAAAAAAGAGCCTTTCTTTTTAATGGTCGGTTGGACTCGTCCGCATTTTCCGAATGACGCCGCACCAGAATTCCAGGGTAAGTCTGGTGCTGGCGCATACGGTGACAGTATTGTTGAGTTGGATGCCCGTACCGGCGAGGTGCTTGATGCGATTGATAAAGCCGGTATTAGAGACAACACCATTGTTATCTGGATCTCCGACAACGGTGCGACAGTGACAGGCACAGTACCTGCCGAAGTTGGTGGTGGCAGCAACGGTCCTTTCCGAGGCGAATTGGGTGATGGCTACGAGGGATCCATTCGTACTGCCGGTATGATTCGCTGGCCAGGGAAAATCAAGCCCGGTGCTGACAATGGGATGTTCTCGGTGCATGATTTTTTACCAACCTTCGCCAACATCGTGGGCGTCAAACCTCCCACCGATTGTCCTTATGATGGCTACGATCAAACTGATTTTCTGTTGGGCAAGTCGGCCTCCAAGCGTGAGCACTTGATTACTTTCGTTGGCGATCGAATCATTGCGATCCGTTGGAAGCAGTTTCGTGTTTATCCATTGGAGTTTGCGCCTTCGGGTACCAACCCAACGTATGATGCGGGTTACTTGTCCACTACGAGAGAAACGGCCGGTTTTCCGCGCATTCACAATATCGATGCAGATCCAAGAGAGATGCAAGACATCGCGGTGACGGGAAGTGTATGGGTGCTCGGTGCGACGTCAAAAATTGTGGCGGATTACAAAAAAACGCTGAAGAAATACCCCAATCCTCCGGCCCCTAATTTGACCAATATGTAGAGCTTCGATTATCTAGGCGGATGATCGGGGTCATTGCTCATTTATTCGTTCATCGACTACAACAAGACCAAATAGAAGGACGCTATGAAAATCAAACTAGTGAACACGGCAAGAGTTTAGCTGAAATTGTCTAGTTGGGGTGCAAGGGCTATGAGGTGGTTCACTGCTATCGCTCATAGCTTGACTCTCCTGTGCACACATTGGCTCAGGGAAAACACACATTATTCACGGTCCTGTTCATCTACCATAGTTTTATTGACGGTTGGCTTAGCCTTTGAAGGACTGCAGAGCGTGCACCCATGTCTAACCTGACTTTTGATCTTGTGGAAATGACAAGTAACACTCGGAAATACTGTGCCATCAGTTTTGGAACTAACTTAATTACGAAATAGAAGGATGCTATGAATCTCTCAAAAATGTTGATAAAAAATGTAGTGGCGCCGGTGGCGCTGTTGACTGTCCCTGCAATGGGTATGGCGAACGATGACCAAGCTGCCAAAATTGCCAAACAACTAAACAATCCGGTTGCAGCTCTGATCACAGTGCCTATGGAGTACGTTCACGACAGTGATATTGGCCCCAATAAGACGGGCGATCAAAAGTCCATCAAGTTTACGCCGGTGGTTCCAATTGACATTAATGAAGACTGGAATTTGATTTCTCGTACCATCTTCTCTGCAATGGATCAAGATATTCCGGAGTATGGTTTGGATGAAAACGGCATGACTGATATCGTTCAGGCGATGTATTTTTCTCCTAAGAAGATTCCAGAAGGTGGGTTGATATGGGGGGTTGGACCTATCATTCTGCTTGATACAGCGACTGATGAAAGTCTTGGCGCAGAGAAGTGGGGGATAGGGCCGGCAGGTGTTATTCTCAAGCAAAGCGGGCCATGGAGTGTGGGTGCGCTGGGGCATTATCTCACTGATGTCGCCGGTGAAGACGATCGTACTGATGTTGAGCAGATTTTCCTGCAGCCGTTCGTCTCCTACAACTTTAGCAATGCAACATCGGTAACCGTGCAGTCTGAGGGCACATGGGATCTAGAAGGCAAGGATTATGGTGGAGTCGCGATTGCCTCGCTCAACCAGACCTTCAGATTGGGTGGTCAATTGCTGCAGGCACGAATAGGCGTAAGGCATTGGTATGAGCGCTCGGGTTATGGTCCGGACAGTACCGAAGTGATGGCTCGTTTAACTCTGCTGTTTCCTAAGTAAGTATTCATCACGGTCTTGATGCCTTTTCCGCGCTTTGAGTGTTCTTGAAGCGCGGTCAGTCAATCTGTTGTTGATCCTCGCAGGGGAGTTCGGTATCTATTCTATTTAAGTCCTAAGTCCTAAGTTCCTAAGCTCAATTTGCATTCTTTGCTTCCCGAATAAATCTAGCAAATAGCTGCCCATAAGCCTCGCTGTTTGCATGTGGTTTGTTGGCAAACGTTTCTTGATCTCTCTGCGATGAAGGGGCGAGCGCAAGTGTTTTGGCGCAGCCATACGGAAATAAAGTCTATCCCCGTGTGCTTGAGGGGAGAATAATCGCGGAGAGTGCATTTGTGGGGAAATGCTTTTTAGGGAGACTTAAAAATACTATATCGAAGTGTATGGATATCTGCAAAATGGGCTTGCACTGTTGCTGGCAAGGTCAGCGTCGACAAGGCAGTTCCAAAACCATTCATCGCCCTAGCTAAAGTTAATTAGCAGGTTCTTAGTTAGAAAAGACGCCGCAATCATGCGAACCCTATTGAGCATAAAGTCTGTATTCCAGGAGGGGGGTAAGTTAACGGCGTAATTTTAATTAGACAGTCCGTAATAACGTGGGTAGAACTCTTTCTCTGAAGCGAATAGATTAATTACTGAATGCGTGATTGGCTATTGCAGCCCCGCTAGCCCTCACAAAGATCATCGTGGATTAGGTTTAAATGTCGAAAAATATCGGGTGCTGGCCTAATTGTGAATCGGAGGCCAAATTTAGTTGACCGTTTCAATCAATACCAAACGCCAATAAGAATATTAATGGCTATTACTCCGAGAATAATCCTTTGCCCCGTTCGGTAGAATTTGAGCGATACCTGGTGCGCCAGTTTTCTTCCTATAATCGATGCGGGTACCGCTCCACAAGCAGCGGCTAAAATAATTCCAAGGTAAGACTGATAACTGAAACCGTTTGCAACATAAGAAGCAACTTTCATTAATTCAAGCATCAGAAAACTACTTGCGAGAGTTGCAGTAGTTCTCATCTTAGCCAGAGACGTTTGCATCACGGCAGCCTGAAAAATCCCCCCGTAACCAAACATAGTCGATAGAAAAGAGTGAATGGTGCCAATCCAGACGAAGGGGTATTTGATATTCCATTTAAGAGGACTCACCGGAATAATCAGTGATAGAAGAATCAGTATTGCTAAACCGGTACCAATTGCTTCTTTTGGAAGCGACAAAAAGAATGTTATGCCTCCGGTAACGCCGATAATACAACCGAGTAGGAATGGATAAAAAATGGGTGTGTGAATGTGGTTTCTGAAAGCCAAGCTTCTACTCAGATCAATGCAGGCGAGAACAGCGGCTAAAACAGGGATAAGAATGTTTATTGGTAACAGTATGGATAGCACGCCCAATATAATAAAGCCGCCTCCAACACCGAGAAGAGAGCCGGTTAGTGTGGCCACAAAGCTCCCAACTCCCAGCAGTATGTAGGGCGCGAAGGACCACTCCGCTATATTATGAGAAAATTCCATGTTTATTCTTAGTTGTCCGGGCTCTTGATTGAAACTAAATACTTTATCTGATTGATAAAGTCACTGAGAGAGGGCGATAAATTGGTGTTTTCTCTACGGATCAAATCGATTGGCCAGCTGATTTTTTCCGCAGTTACATCGAGAACGTTAAATTCGTTTAAGTCACGTTCGAAGCAGGCTGGATGATAGGGTATGGCTGCCAAATACAGCCCTTGTTGCAATAGGGCAAAGATCACCTGACGATTAGCAATTGTTGACAAGTTTTCCGGAATCTGTGCGCCTGACCTCCTAAAAGCAGCCCTGAGCTTTTGAAAAGGCAGACCGCCGAAACCGGGAAGCAGCCAATCATAGTCGACCAAATCTTTTAAACAGGGTTTTTTTAGTTTTAATGCTGGATGATTTTCACTGGCAATAAAGATAACTTCCATATCCAGTAGCTTTTCATAGATGATACCCAAGTTTGCTTCGTTTTCATCAATCACAGTTATGAGGAGATCGAACTCCCCTGCAAGCAATGCCTCAATCTTGTTTGACGGGCTGTCCTCTAGAAGTCCTGCGAGTTTCACCTGAATATTTGGATGACTCCCCTTAAAACGATTAATCGCGTTTGGTACGAGTTTTGGGATGACCGCAGGAGAGCCATTAAACATAATACATTCCATTGCGCGCTTTTTCATTAGAGCAATTTCTTCAGTAGCTCTCGTCAATTCAGCTTTTGCCGCTCTTCCTCGGCGATAAAGAATATCGCCATAGCCATTTAATTCCAGGCGGTTACTTTCGCGATTAAACAAAGAAATACCCAGTTCGGCTTCTAGATTGTTAATGCTCTTGGTAATGGCGGGTTGAGTAACGCAAAGAAGCTCTGCCGCCCCGGCTACCCCCTTGCCTTCCGCAATCGCAAGAAAGGCGTCTAACTGATTGGTTTTCATATTTATCCCTTTAATATCAAAAAGATATAGCGAACTGGATGTGGTTTTTAGCCATTAATTGAAAAGGTTACATAACTTATAGTTAAGTAACCATAAAAAAATATGAATAACCTTTATTTGGATAACGTTCTAGTATGAATTTATACCTCTTCTATGATTAGAGGGCACGCAGGTATTTAACTTATCCATACCCTTCGGGAGAGTCAAAAAATGAAAATAAAAACAAAACCTAATCTATTGACCGCTGCAATTATTTCGCTATCCGTAGCTGCCCCCGTTTCTTATGCAGAAATAGAGGAAATTGTTGTTACCGTTAATAAGCGCCAGGAAAGTTTGCTAGATGTAGCAGGGTCGGTGCAAGTTCTTGGCAGTGACATGATTGATGATTTTAAGCTCACAGAAATGGATGCCGTTATAGACATGGTACCTAATGCTACATTCAGCGCTGCGCCTAGTGGAACACCAGTACTCGCGATTCGAGGGGTTGGTACTCGCGCAGGTGGAGCTATGTTGGAGCAGGATGTTGGTTTGTTTATTGATGGTGTATGGGCCGGAAGAAACAACCAGATGCAAGCTGCTTTGATGGACGTGGCGACCGTAGAAATACTAAAAGGCACTCAGGCCACTCTTTATGGCCGCAATACTTTGGTGGGTGCTGTAGGTATCTCCACCAAGAAGCCGGGTGATGAACTTGAAGGGTATATTAAAGTTGGGCATGAATTTGAATTCGACTCAGACACCGTTGAAGGTGCGGTAAGTATTCCAGTAAGCGACAACTTTGCGATTCGCATAGCTGGAATGTACGAGGATTTGGGTGGCTGGGTCCATAATAATGGTGTGGGTCGAGATGAACCGGAAAACGAGAACAGTTCTTTTCGTTTGACCGGTGTTTATACCACTGAAAATGACTGGGCTATCACTGGTAAGGTACAGACAACTAGCAGGGAATTAACCGGCAATACATTTTTACGTCTATCGGAGGGAACTTTCAACGAGTATGACGGCACTGACGAATTTACCCCTGCAGCAGCACCCGCAGCCGCCGCGCTAGGCTATAACGAAACGGCCTTTGGAACAAAGATAAGCGCACCAGTTCTCACCAATTCCGATATCGGTTCAGAGCGTGATTTTACAGATTATTCACTGCAAATTGATATTCCTATCGGGGATTACACCTTGACGTCCATTACTGGTTACAACGAGATGGAATATCAGTCTGCTTTTGATCCATCAATATTGGCTGGTCCAAGGGTGGTTGCCTGGTATGACGAAGATTACGAGTTACTTTCTCAAGAGGTGCGGCTGACTTCACCCGGAGGAGAAACTCTGGATTACATTGTCGGGTTTAATTATGTAAGTCAGAGTATTGATCGCCTAACGTTCCAATATCTAAATGACGACAAACGCTTTTGGTATGGCGAACAGGAAATGGATGCATGGGCAGTCTTTGCCAGTGGTACCTATTCTATTGACGATACGCTACGGATTATTGCCGGTGCACGTTATACGAAAGAAAGTAAGGATGCTGACATTATTGTGCTTGGCAGTAATGAGGATCCAGATGTCTTTGCTCAAGCAAGTGACGACGTTGACGAAAGTACTGTTGATGGCTCTATTACGCTTGAATGGGATACGACAGAGAGCGTGCTGTTATTTGCCGGTGTTGGCACAGGTACAAAGCAGCCAGGTCTGGCCAGTGGTAACCCCGTGAACAATTCTGATTTTGTGGATGCGGATTCACTATTTATTCCCAAAGAAGAAATTATAACTTTAGAAGCAGGATTTAAGTGGGAGATGGATAACGGTTATGTAAACGTAACCATTTTCGATATGGATATTTCTGATTTTCAGAATGCCGGATTCAGTAACGGTAATATTGTGATCAGTTCTTTTGATATTGATAGCACAGGAATTGAAATTGATACCTACCATAACCTTACCGATAGTCTGAGTTTGAGCGCAGGTCTTGGGATAATGGATGTTGAAGATGTCAGTAACGATGCTGAAGTATCCGGCGCACCTGATTTTTCAGCTAACATCACGTTAACCCATGAAAGCGAAGAGTTGGTGAGCGGATTTGTTAGCCGTATGAGCCTGAATTTGAACCATAAAGATTCCCAATGGCTGAATGCCACCACCGGTGTAGACAACCGCTTTAACGAAATAGATGCGGTGACTTTAGTGAATGCAAATATTTCGCTAACCCATCTTGAATCTGGTGTGAAAGTCGCACTATTCAGTAAAAACCTGACAGACGAGGAATATGCCGACTTTTCCTACAATGCCCCAGGAGCCAACAACGACTATATGTTCAGTGTCGCTCAACCTCGCACTTTGGGAATGGAAGTTAGTTATACCTTCTATTAAGTAGTAGTCGGAGGGTACAGGCCTGACTTGTACCCTCACTGTTTTCCTTTTGTATGGGTTGAATACAGTATGATAAGCCAAAATAAAAATGGGCTGCTCAGTGCTGGAGTAACACTGCTTTTTTCACTGACGCTAGTAGCGTGCGTGACTGAAGATACGTTAAATCCTGATGAACCTGAGGTTGAATCGTTACAGAATTCTCGACCAAATATCTTGCTGATTGTCGCTGATGATATGGGGTACACCGATATTGGCGCATTTGGCGGTGGAGACATTCAAACTCCGTCATTGGATAAACTTGCCAGTGAAGGCATCATATTTTCTCGCTTTTACGCCGGTGCTCAATGCTCTACCTCCCGCAGTATGTTAATGACTGGAGTGGATAGTCATAGCGCAGGTTTAGGTACCACAGTAGGCGCTTATTCCAGACCCGCAGCCAACCAGCTTGGCAAACCAGGTTACGAGGGGAAACTGCGTGAAGACGTCATTACCTTATCGGAATTGTTGCACGATGCTGGCTATTACAATTTTATGGTGGGCAAATGGCATTTAGGAGCGAGTAAAGAGAACAAACCTAGCAGCCGGGGCTTTGATCGCACTTTTGCGATGCAGCAAAACAGTGATCATTTCGACGATCAGTTGGGCTCCTTCGGATTCGGACATCGCGATTACTGGCGTAATGGTGATGTGGTTTTAGATTTGCCAAAGAATTTTTTTTCCAGTCGCAGTTTTACGGATGAATTCATTGGTTATCTTGAACAGCGAGATGAAGAACGCCCGTTTTTTGGCTACTTAGCCTATACGGCACCGCACTACCCGCTTCAAGCTCCCGACGATATCATTGATAAATACAAAGGCCGCTATGATGAAGGGTACGATGTACTTCGAGTTAAGCGCGCCAAGGGATTATTCGCCAGCGGTTTGTTGAAAGCAGATTCGGAATTCAGTCATCAACGTGCAGATGTCAAACCCTGGGAAACGCTCTCTGCCGAGGAAAAAGAAAAATCGTCCAGAGCCATGGAGGTTTACGCCGCTATGGTCGATGATTTGGATCAAAATGTTGCACGAGTTATCGCCTACTTAAAAGAAAATAACCTGTATGAAAATACGCTGATTTTGTTTTTAAGCGACAACGGTGCGGAAGCTGCTTCTGAGCTACGAGGGCACGCCCCGAGATTACTCATGAAGGCTAAAAGCGAAGTAAAAAAATTGGATAACAGCCTTCAGAATATGGGCCGCCGAAATTCAGTAGTGTTGTACTCTCACACTTGGGCTGCTGCCGGTGGAGGTGTGTTTTCAGAATATAAATTTTCCGGATCCGAGGGGGGGGTTAGAGTCCCCGCGTTTCTTGTCTGGCCAAAAAATGTTCCCGAGCCAAGAATTGATCATAGTGTGGTTAGCGTTCTTGATGTATTGCCCACTGCTTTAGAATTGTCTGGATCACAACATCCCGCCATGAGCAATCTATCGTCAGGCTATCAAAAACCCATCGGAAAATCGTTGTTGCCGTTGCTGTCAGGTAAAGCTGATAGCGTTAGAGCAGACTCGGATTATCTCGGTTTTGAATTCTGGGGAAGTCGCGGAATTGTTGCAGGAAACTGGAAACTTAACGGTTTATATAACCAAGATGAAATGGCTCCTGAACCTTGGCAATTATTTGACCTGGCTAAAGATCCTGGCGAACAGCGGGATTTATCAATGCAAGAGCCAGAAGTGATGCAGAAAATGCTCGCCTATTGGCAGGACTATGTAGAAAAAAACGGTGTGGTCATTGCCGATCCTTATGTTCCAGCATTGTTAAAATCAGACCAAACTGTGCCCACGCAGAAATAATGAGAGAGTGATCATGGGATTTATAAGTCTAAGATTATTGTTAGCCTCGTTACCGCTATGTTTTTTGTTGGCCTGCTCCGTAGACGACAAAGACACCGTCGGTAATGTGGATGGATCTAGTAAAACTATAGATAAACGACCCAATATATTATTGATTGTTGCCGATGATTTGGGTTTCTCTGACTTAGGAAGTTTCGGCGGAGAAATCAATACTCCAAACCTAGACAAACTCGCAAAATCCGGACTACAGCTCAATAACTTTTATGCCGCACCGACCTGTTCACCTAGTCGCGGAATGTTGCTTTCAGGTATGGACAATCATTTGGTAGGTCTCGGCACACAAAAATACTATTGGTCTGAAGAGCAGAAAGGGCGACCCGGATATGAGGGCTATCTCAATGATAGGTTTGTCACTATTGCCACTCGACTCAAAGGTGCGGGCTACAACACTTACATGGCAGGAAAGTGGCATTTGGGTTACGACGAGAGCTCTTACCCACCTGCGAGGGGCTTTGATAAAAGCTTTGCTTTAAAGGAAGGCGGCGCCAGTCACTTTGATCAGCGGGGCGTTATCCCACCAGCGGCAAAAGCCAATTACTTAAAAGATGGTCAACCTGTTGATCTTCCGGAAGATTTTTTCTCATCAAAATTTTATACCGATACGTTGATTGAATACATTGAGAACAATCGCGAAGATAATCAGCCTTTCTTCGCATACGCAGCTTATACCGCCCCGCACTGGCCCTTACAAGCGCCGGAGAAATTTATCAAAAAGTACCAAGGGGTTTACGATGAAGGCTACGAATCAATTGCCGATTCTCGACTGCAAAGGATGAAGGCCAAGGGGCTAGTGCCAGACCATGTGGCTGCCAACCCCGGGCCAGATTTCTATCCTCACTGGAATGAACTTTCAAGTCAGCAAAAGAAACACGAAGCACGCCTGATGGAAATTTATGCAGGTATGGTAGACGCGCTGGATTTTCAAATAGGGCGGCTTATTAATTACCTAGATAAGACTGGTCAGCTGGAAAATACCTTAGTCATCTTTATGTCAGATAACGGTGCAGAAGGCAGTAATCCACTAGACATTATCGCCGGTAAAAATCGACCGAATTCAGAATGGATACCCGAACAATTTGACAACCGCTTTGAAAATTTAGGGAAAGCAGGTTCCTATGTCTCAGTTGGGCCTGGTTGGGCGCGCGTGAGTAGTACACCTTTACGACTTCACAAGGGCTCTACTGCCGAAGGTGGCATTAAAGTTCCTGCATTTATTTATTACCCCGAAATGGCGCGCTCGGGTCAAATCTCTAGCGAGTTTATTTCAGTTACCGACATTGCTCCGACACTTATGGAGTTGGCCGGACTTAATCCACATAGCGATACCCATGGCGACCGCAAGGTACTTCCGATGACTGGCAATAGTTTGGTTGGTTATGTATTCGAAGATGAACCGAGTGTGCATGGTGAAGACTTTACCTATGCATGGGAACTATTCGGGCGTCGGGCAGTACGCATTGGCGATTGGAAAATGACCTTTTTTAATAAGCCGTGGGGCACCGATCATTGGCAGCTATACAACTTGGCCGACGACCCGTCTGAAATGAATAATCTTTACAGGACGCATCCTCAGCAAGTGGAACGTTTAAAGCAATCTTGGAAAGAGTATGTTAAGCGAAACGACATGATTGTAGTGGATAAGGTCGATGTTTTATACACCAACGGTACATCCCATTATGAAGAGAAACACTGATTAGGTGGGTGGAGTTAGAGCTGAAGTTGTCACTCCTTTGAGAATGAGTCATAAGAGGAAAAATAATAATGAATACTGAACAGGCCAAACAACTGGGGAATCACCCAGTCTTTATTGAGCTAGCACATAGCCGGCGCAGAGCCAAAATAACTATGGTTATTTTAATGATGGGCGTATTCCTTCCAACGCAAATAATTTGGGCGTTCTTTCCTGAGGTTATTGGCATACGCTTTCCCGCAGGCGGGGCTGTCAGTCTTGGTGTCTGGTTTACGGTTCTGGTCGTCGTCACCGCTATAATTCTGTCTGGGTATTACTCCTTGGTAATGGGGAAGAGGCTGGATGCTCTCAATGAGAAACTAATGCGAGAGATAGAACATGAAAATATCTAAAGTCGGACCGGCACGTATCTCGGTTAACTCTCTGATTGCGAGTACTTTGTCTGCCACGATCCTTTTTTTGTTTTCTGGTGTGGTTGCCGCTGCCGAAGGTGTATCGGGCCCAGTTGAAAAACAGAGTTTGAATATTACCGCGATCGTAATTTTTTCACTATTTGTCATGGTCACCATGTTGATTACTTGGTGGGCGGCAAAACGAACCACCTCCAAAAGTGATTTTTACACAGCAGGTGGTGGTATACCGGCATGGCAGAACGGTATTGCTATTTCGGGAGACTTTTTGTCCGCTGCAACGCTGCTAGGTATCACCAGTAGTGTTTACGCCATGGGAGTCGACGGCTTGACCATTATTGCCGGTACCTTGGGTGCGTGGCCTATTGTACTGTTTTTGATTGCTGAGCGTTTGCGAAATTTGGGGCGATTTACCTTTATTGATGTTGTGTCCTATCGCCTTTCTGCCACAACTATCAGACCAGTGGCAGCGATCGCGTCCTTGTTTGTTTTAATATTTTATCTTATTGCCCAGTTAGTGGGCGCCGGTAAACTTATCCAATTACTGTTTGGTTTAGATTACATTATTGCGGTGACATCGGTCAGTCTGTTGATGGTTTTTTACGTTGCTTTTGGTGGGATGTTAGCCGCGACCTGGGTGCAATTTATCAAAGCGATATTGTTGATCGCAGGAGGCACGGGGTTGTGTCTGCTATTGCTCATTCATTTTAATTTCGATTTTTCTCAGATTTTTGTAGAGGCAACACAAGCACATCCCTTGAAAGACAGCATTATGGAAGCTGGCAACTGGGTGAAAGATCCTATTTCGGTTCTCTCTGTTGGTTTGACGATGGTGTTTGGCTTTATTGGTTTACCCCATATTTTAATGCGCTTATTTACGGTAAAGGATGCGGCGAGCTCAAGAAAATCGGCCTTTTACGCAATCTCCATTATTGGCTATTTCCAACTCATGATCATTCTCATTGGCTTTGGCGCAATCGCATTGGTCATGAATAACGGTGATTATCACGACATTAGTGGTGCCATGATTGGCGGCGGTAATATGGTTGTTCTCCATGTCACCCATTTTCTTGGTGGTGATTTTTTGCTTGGGTTCATTGCTGCAGTGACCTTCGCCACTATCTTAGCGGTCGTTTCAGGGCTAACCATTTCTGCTGCTGCCACCATCGCCCATGATCTTTATGCAGGGGTTATCGCAAAAGGAAACGCCACTGAAAAATCAGAAATGTTAGTGTCCAAACTATCAGTAATTGGTATGGGAGTCGTTGGACTCTTCTTTGGCGTTATTTTTGAGCATCAGAACGTAGTGTTTATATCTAATATGGCCATGGCAATCGCAGCCGCCGCCAATGCTCCTGTATTACTCATGGCAATGTATTGGCATGGTCTGACAACTCGAGGGGCGTTGATGGGAATGTTGGTTGGCCTGTTTTCTTCCTTCCTTCTAATTGTCCTTGGCCCCCAGGTCATGGTTGATGTGATGGGTATGGAAAAAGCCATTTTCCCATATACATACCCCACGGTGATTTCTGTACCTCTGGCCTTTCTTGCGATCTGGTATTTCTCCGTGACGGACACAAGCCAATCTGCGATCAAGGAGCGGGAAGCCTACTATGAACAATTTGTCTTGTCGGAAAGTGGTGTGGCAGTCTCGGAGGCATCTGACCATTGATGCGTGACCAGATACCCAATATCCAAATTCCCGCGACAGGATTGTGTTGGTACACGAAATGAATCATGAAAATACACGATTTGAGAAGTTGGTAATCAGGAGTACAAATGATGTCTCTTAGTAATGAAACTCACGCCCCCCATCTGACCAGCTGGGTGAGCTCGGCGAATACGCCAAATACGGATTTTCCTATCCAGAATCTTCCCTTTGCGCAGTTTCGTCGTAAAGGCTCTGACGAGGTCTTCCGAGGAGGAGTGGCCATTGGTGATCTCATTGTTGACTTGGCTGCAGCTTCAGCGGCTGAGTTGTTTGAGGGCATCGCACAACAAGCAGCTGAAGCTTGTACGCAACCCACTTTGAATGACTTTATGGGCATGGGAAAAAGCGCATGGTCGGCTTTGCGTCTGGCCCTGTCGAGAGCCTTGCGTTCTGGATCAGCACAGCAATCGGTATTGGAGTCTTGTTTGGTGCCGCAAAGCGAAGCTGAATACTCAATGCCTTGTCAAATAGGGGACTACACCGACTTTTATACTTCGGTACACCATGCCAGTGCTGTGGGGGCACAGTTTCGCCCAGACAATCCGCTGCTGCCCAACTACAAATGGATCCCCATTGGTTATCACGGTCGTGCGTCGAGTATTGACGTTTCCGGGCAAACTTTTCCACGTCCCCAGGGACAGACCAAAGCGCCTGAGGCCAGTGAGCCGAGCTTCGGTCCTTGCAAGCGCTTGGACCATGAATTAGAGGTTGGAATTTTCATTGGTTCGGGGAATACATTGGGTGAACCTATTGATATTGAACATGCGGAAGATCATGTATTTGGTCTTTGCCTATTCAACGACTGGTCAGCTCGGGATATTCAGGCCTGGGAATACCAGCCCTTAGGGCCATTCTTATCAAAGAATTTTGCCTCCACCATTTCCCCTTGGATTGTATCTTTGGAAGCGTTAGCGCCGTTTCGTGCGCCATTTTTGCGACCAGAGAATGATCCTCAGCCGTTGCCTTATTTAAGCAGTGAAACCAACAGTAAACAGGGCGAAATAGATATTGCCCTCCAAGTGTTGATTCAAACAGAGCAAATGCGTCAGGCCGGCCGAGAGCCTGAAATACTCGCTAATTCCAGTTTTGTCCACTCCTACTGGACCATCGCGCAGATGGTTACACATCATACTGTTAACGGATGCAATCTGAGGCCGGGGGATTTATTTGGCAGCGGCACTCAGTCTGGCCCAAATCATGAGGAAGCAGGATCATTGCTAGAGCTGAGTCGCGGAGGCAAGGAGCCATTAACACTGGCCAATGGTGAAACACGAAGTTTTATTGAAGATGGAGACACCTTGATTATCCGTGGTTGGTGTCAAAAAGAAGGGGTTGCACCAATAGGCTTTGGAGAAGTGAGCAGTACAGTGTTACCGCCTAACAATTGAAATTTAAGTTACCATTAATCGCAGGAGATTAATCATGAAAATTGATCAAATTCACCATGTCGCTTATCGCTGTAAAGATGCTAAAGAAACTGTTGAATGGTATATGAAAAACTTGAAAATGGATTTTGTACTGGCTATTGCTGAAGACCAAGTGCCTTCAACAAAAGCCCCCGATCCATACATGCATATATTCATGGATGCCGGTAACAACAATGTATTAGCATTTTTTGAACTGCCCACCCAGCCTGAAATGGGCCGTGATATTAAAACTCCTGAATGGGTACAACACATAGCCTTTAAAGTGAAAGATATGGACACGCTGTTGCAATTTAAGGCAGAGCTTGAGTCCAATGGTATTGAAGTTTTGGGTGTAGTTGATCACTCATTATTTCACTCCATTTATTTCTTTGACCCCAGTGGACATCGTATTGAACTGGCTGCCCCCGATATTGCTGAAGCCGAAAAGTTGGCGAGGCTGGATGAAGTCAAATGGGAAATGCTTGAAGAGTGGTCAAAAACTAAGCGAGCGCCCAAACATGCCGCATGGCTGCATGAGGACGAATTTCGTGCACTGGATTAATTCTGTCTGGGGGATTTAGAGCATTATGCTACAGCTCTTTTGTTATTTGCGTTCCTCAGCTGCCTACCGAATTCGTATTGCACGCAATCCCAAGCAGGTTGATCACGATTTTAAAACCGTCAACCTACCAACGGACGCCGCAAAAGCAAGATGGTTAGAAGAGAATCAATCCTCAGGGCTTAGCGCACAGTTTGAAAGCCGACTCTAGGGATATATTGATTCAGTCACCGGCTATTCTTGAATTGCTGGAGGAAACCTACCGACAACCACGACTGTTGCCTGATGCCCCTCTAGCGAAGGCTAAAGTACGAAGCTCGTGTGATCTGATTGGCTGTGATGTACACCCATCAATAATTTACGGGTTTTAAACTATATAGCCGGTAATCTTGTGAGCGCCAAGAGGGAAAACTACTTGGATGAATTACTGGGTTAACAAAGGATTCTCCGTTTTTGAGCAACAGCTTGGCGAAGTACTTATTGTAATGGAGCGCATATTTCTCTTGCCGATGTTTATATGATCGCTCTGGTATACCGCGCTTTACGTTTCGAGCGGGGCATGTCTATTTCGTTGAGTCTTGCGCCGGTATATAGAAGTAGCAAGATGGTCCAGTAATAGGGTTCCGTTCTATTAGTAGAGTTTCGAAAGAAATCGCTTTGAAATAGCTTCCCTTAGTCATTGTCGTTGAAGTGGTTTCGGAGATCTTTGTCTTGTATTTTAGTTCTGACTCTGAGTAAGTTGTTATCAAAAGGATTTCTATCGATGAATTCGCGTGTTGCAGCTTGTTTGAATACGCCGCATACCCGTTCCATGTATGTGTTAATGCTCGAGTCCGACATGGGGTCAGGCGTTAATTGAATGATCTGTGAAATACTCAATCCTCTAAAGGCAGGATTTTTATTCTTATTTTTGGCTGCTTCTGCAGTGTCGAAAAAAACAGCTCTGCATCACTAAAGGTGATGCTGGCCAGATCTCTGTCACCTAGAACTTCTATCAGTACGTTGATAATAGCTAAGTTCTCGTTGCAAAGGTTCTTGCTCCATCGTCCGTTGGATGTATTGAGTTCGCACAGCTGTCCAAAAAACTCGGATATTTTTAGTTTCTTGCTGGCTTTGAATTTTAGATTGAATCCTGCTTCCGCTGCGTTGATGGCTATACTGGGCTGGGCAAAGGAGACTTTATGTTCTCGAACATTTTCTTTAGCTCTTCTTCGCTGTCAAGGTGCAAGTCCTTGATGTTTAGAGTGTTTCCACTATCTGTTTGGTTGTAGGCAATTTGCATTCGTTTATTCCTGAATAAATCTAGCAAATAGCTAGATATATAGCTGCTCATAAGCCTCGCTGTTTGTACGTTATTTGTTGGCAAACGTTTCTTGATCTCTCTACGATGAAAGATCGAGCGCAAGTCTCTTGGTACAGCCATACGGAAATAAAATCTATCCCCGTGTGCTTGAAGGGAGAATAGTCGTGGGGATTTCATTTGTGGGGAAGTGCTTTTTAAAGAAACTTCAAAACAGTACTTTGAAGTATGTGGATGTCTGAAAGATGGGGAAGGGTCTAACTTTTGTACCTGTTTTTGTACCAGGTTCATAGAAGAGGCTAACCCATTGATCAAGCTGTCCTTTTAAATCAATGGGTTAGCTGGTTTCTGGTGGTGGGGCGGGACGCGGGTTCAGTTCCCACGATAGCAATCGATTCAATCCATCAAGTGCTTTGAAATGCTGATGTGGGTTGATGCTTACGCAGGAGCTTCGGAAATCATTTTGTCAGAAGCTAGTAGAAACTCGGTTGACATTTGGCTGTGCTCTCGCGCTTCACCATTAAACGATATCTGGTGTCCCATGGCTTTATAGTTTTTCTTTCAAAAGAAAGGAGGCTTGTTGCCTCCCTCTTGGCTTACTGCCCGGTGAAGTTAGAGGCCAAGTACTTTCCATTTATCGTGTAGAAAACGTAAAGTGTTTGCTTTTTAGGATCTTCAATGGATTTATTCTCAAATGTAACAACCCACTCTGGGCCATGCCCATACGATTTTTCTTCAACAGATTTAGAGGTGACTCCAGACCAAGAAGAGTCAAGCTTGCCATTCTTAACCAGCTTTTGAACATGCTTAGTTGCTTTTGCGGCTGCTTGCTCATTGGTTATAGGAGAATGATGGTGGTCATGGGAATGACCATGACCTGGACCAGCCAAAGCGGTTTGACCAAATAGGAATATCAACGCTAATAAAGGTACTGTAATTAAGTGCTTCATAAAAAACCTCTTCAGATTATTCTTAATTTCAATCAATAGAATCATGGGACGATCTTGGCCTTAGATTTGCCTTCTCGATCTCCATTTTCTCGTGTTCGTGTAAATGGCTGTCGGCGCTGAAACCGAAGTCATCTGGGTGCGATGTGTGTGAATAGCCATGCAATTGTTGTAACAGCAGCAGCGCGCCAAGCGACATTAGCAAAACATTCGCCGCGTTACTGAAGTTTTTGAATGACTGGGTTTTACGCCAGCTAGCCAATACGCCAACCATCACCGCTAATGCTGCGATTTGCCCAAGCTCAACACCTAGGTTGAACGAGAGAATCTTAAGAACCAAGCCTTCTTCTACGAGAGGAAGCATTTGCAAACGGGTTGAAAGGCCAAAGCCGTGAATCAAACCGAACACAAATACCATCAGTAGAAGATTTGGCGATGTCATATTTAAATACTTTTTAAACCCACCAAGGTTATCAAAAGCCTTATAAATAACCGTTAACGCAATGACTGCATCAATTAGGTAGTAATTTGCTTGAATGTGATAAAGTGTTGCAAAAAGCAGCGTGATCGAATGCCCAATGGTGAAGGCCGTTACGAACTTCACGATGTCACTAAATTTCGTCAGAAAGAAAACAACACCGAAGAGAAAGAGTAAGTGGTCGTAGCCAGTGATCATATGGCTTGCGCCCAACTCAACAAAATCCCAGTTGGTTGCCTCGAGAGCTTTTGCTTTATCTGCTTCAGACATGCCATGCCCAAAAACAAAACTGCAAATAAAATAGACACTAATGCCGATAGACCATCGGCATTTTTTAATTACGGATAACATTATTTACCTCAATAGTAAGTTCTAGTTTTCGCTAGTAAAAATTTATGATTTAAACGTGCAAGGAAAATAATGTTGGAGGCGCTCTAGCTTGAACTTTAGAGCGGAAATGAAAACCGAGATGGCCAACCGGATTATCAAAATAGATTTTTGTGGAGGGGTTTCGCTCATCGAAAGAAAAATTGGATACAAGAGCCGCTTGAGTTTCGAGATCACTCAGGTACTTGCCGTATTTTATTATACAGTCTTGGCAGAGCACTACTATTTCACTGGAGTGAGCCTGATTATCTGACTTAAAAGCGTCAATGTGGTGAGAAACAACATTGTGTGCGTGGATTATTTGTGAATGGGAGTGATCATGCCCATCATGTTCATGACTTGATGACAGGTGAATATGCGCAGAAGCAGACTGCATTGAAAGAAATGCAATCGCTAAAAATAGGTGCCAAATTGTATTTTTCACACAGTGACCATAAATCTTTGATTGTCTCATTTAAGCATGTGCTTGAGGTGGTTTGATCAGGGATTCCGCTGGAATACCTAAGCCCTCGTGCAGTTTCCAAATCATTTTCAGTGTGAGTGAACGTTTGTGATTAAGAATCTCATAGACTCGGTTGCTCTTACCAATCATGGGCTCGAGGTCTTTGACTGTTAAACCTTTACGCTCCATTTCGAACTTGATGGCTTCAACAGGGTCAGGCAGTTCCATAGGGAAATGTTTGGCCTCATACGCTTCGATAAGCGTGACCATTACATCTAGCTTTTCACCTTCGGGAGTGTCAGGACCAGCCATCATCAGGCTATCAATTTCTTTTAATGCCGCTCGGTAGTCGGCATCAGTTTTAATCGGTTTGATGTCCATAATTTTTCCTCCGGCAATTAAATAGTTTGTACATCAATTTTGTCGTATTGCTCATGGGTGCCGATGAACCGGATATAGACCACGCGATAGGCATAGTTGATCCACACGACCAAACGGTACTTGTTACCCGCAATATTGAAAACCACTCGCCCATCTTTGAGGATGCTGGCATTTCTGAAATCCTGTTTAACATCGGCAGGAGCGCTCCAGTCAGCCGCTAAGGCATGGCGATACCAGGCTAGCGTAGGCTCTTTAGCATCCATGTACACTGGATGCTCTTCCCAGAAAGTTTTCAGTGTCGATAGGGCAATGATTCTCATAAAGTTAATAATAGTCCCAAAATGGGACTATTTCAACTAAAATATACAGGAGAATCAATATGAATGAATATCAAGCGCTTATGACGCAAAGAGAGCTATGTAATCGTTGGCAGGTAAGCGAAGCGACACTGGAACGCTGGCGCTCAGAAGGTATAGGCCCGATTTATGTGAAACTGGGCGGTCAAGTTAGGTACAGGCGAGAAGATGTGCTGGAGTATGAGGCCAGTTGCTTAAGAAAGAGTACGTTTGAAGCTGTTTGATGGTGAGTTAGTACGCAAGTCCCCGCATCAGTCCTTATTTCCTGATAGTAAAGTTGCGGGTTAATAAAAAGCCCTAATGGCTGGTGAGGGCTCATTAGGGCTATTTACAAGATGGTGGTGGGGTGGGACGCCGGTTTGGTTCCCTCAATAGGGAACTGAATTAGTCCATTAGTTGCTTTAGTAAGCTAATGCGGGTTCCTGCTTACGCAGGAGCTTCGGAGCCCTATTTGTCAGATGCTAGCAGAAACTCAGTTAACAATTGGCTTTGCTCTGGCGCTTCACCATTAGACGAAATCTGGTATCCCATAGCCTTATAGCTTTTCTCTCTTTTGTTGAACATTCGTTGCAACATAGGGAGCGAGCAATCGACGTAATCGTAAATAGTAACACGGTCTTTGCCATCTGACTCTCGGTGAATACGCCCGGCATACTGAGCCAGTGAGTCTTTCCATGCAATGGGCATCGCTAAGAATAGTGTGTCTGATCTAATAGGCTATGCCAGGTTGTTGAAGTTACCTTAAATGTCTTGGCCCAAATCGGATCTTACGGTTTAAAAGAATTGTGCGATGGAAGGTGTTAGTTGGTGAATATTGAATCCCATTGTTGGTTTTCAGTTTATTGAAAAATAAGTCTTACAGATATTGGCCAATATTGGCCGGATCAGTTATATCGGAAATGTGAGAGAAGCAGACATTCGTGAGCGGCATAAATGTCCGGCATTCCCTCCGCTCATGAGCCTTATTTAGGTAAGGATAAAATAGCCACTTTGATCACTCGCTGAATGTTTGATAGTGAGCAAAAGCGATAGCTTTCATACATCTTTATACGAACACAGGCGCCTCAGAAAGTTCTGCGCTTAAAATACTGGATGGACTTGCCTAGGAAAGGGGCAATGCTACCAATTAATATTCGATCATTGATCAAAAAAGCAGTAGCTTGTGCTTTGTCTTTATCCTATTTCGTGCCATAAAAAATTGGCACAACGCTAGTTTAACTGAGTAGTCTGTATGCGTAATCCTTCGGTGACCTAAAGCTATTTAGTCGTTTCAATATGCTAAATATTGCCATGACGACTCAGGTTAGAAAGAATGCCGCATTGTTTGACTGTTCTCTTGTCAGAGCAGCTATTACGCAATGACTTGAGTTGCTTTCGAAGGCTTTGCAAGTCGTTGATACGCTGCTCCACTTCGATTACATGACTATCAATCATTCTATTAATCTCATCACAGCGTTCATCAGGTGAGTCACTTAGCTGCAGCAGTTGACGAATCTCAATAATAGAGAGGTCTAAACTGCGACAGTGCTTGATAAACATTAGCCTGTCGACGGTGCTCTTGTCATACAGACGGAAGTTACCTTCACTCCGTGCCGATGCACTGATAAGTCCTTCTTTATCATAGTGTCGAATAGATTGGACTGTACAATCAGTTCGCTTCGCGAGTTCTCCAATTTTCATGTCTATACACCCCGAGCTTGACTCTGTTGTTAGTATAGAGTTTAGACTGATGGAAAATGCGGAACAAGGGTCAATTATGACTGATAAATGCGGTGGTGATTGCCAAAGCCAGATTTCCCCTGAGCAAGAAAGTAACAAGCCTATTTTGGCTGAAATGAACCAGGATATTAGCCACATCAGTGAATTTACAGTACCAAAGATGGACTGCCCGGCTGAAGAGAACATGATCCGAATTGCACTTGAACCTATTCAGCCAACAGTCATTCCAGACTTTGATACACCTAATCGCCGTTTGAAGGTTTATCATTCTGATAATTTTCAAGAAGTGGAGTCACGTCTTACATCCCTTGGTTTGGGCGCTCGCTTGAATAACACTAGACTTATTCAGGAAGACGAATTGAGCAGAGCCTCGTTAACCGCTATCGAGGCTGACGCTTCGGAGTCGCGAGTACTCAAGCAATTACTGGCCATTAACGCAGTGATGTTCTTGGTTGAAATAGTCGTTGGTTGGTGGGCTCAGTCGACTGGATTGATTGCTGACTCTCTCGACATGTTCGCGGATGCCGCTGTTTATGGCGTAGCGTTGTTCGCAGTGGGTCATAGTATTCGAATGAAAGTGCGAGCCGCCCATTTCGCAGGTTGGTTGCAGTTGATTCTAGCCTTCGGGGCATTATTCGAAGTCGGTAGACGCTTCTTTTACGGTAGTGAACCTATCTCAACGTTGATGATTTGTTTTGGTATGGTTGCATTGGCTGCCAATACCGCTTGTCTATTGCTGATTGCAAAGAAGAAAGACAGTGGTGCACATATGAAAGCTAGCTGGATCTTTTCTGCCAACGACGTGATCGCTAATCTAGGCGTTATCTTGGCAGGTGTATTAGTCGCATTAACCGGGTCAAGATACCCAGATTTGGTTATCGGTCTCCTGATAGGGTTGGTTGTTTTAAATGGAGCTCGCAAAATCTTAAAGCTGAAACATGACTAGCGAATTGCATAATTATGATCCCAATCAATTAGAGAATATCAATTTGTTTTTATGCTAAGAGCTAATCTTAATGAATGCTGAATCGTAGGATGACACAATCATTAGTTTCGGATTATTTTAGGCAAAGGATATTAGCCTCAATAAGGGGATTTAAAATGAATAGCATCTATTATGAAACGCTAAAAAAATATGCAAGGGTAATCCAGTTTACAGTCATTTCAATTACGCTCACTTCTTGCTCTTATTTTCATCCACATAATTCTTATGCAGGACCAAAGCACTACGATAGCCAGCGAGCGATAACAGCTCCAAAGGATGGAATGATTTCAAGTCCGTCCTACCATGATAGATGGAACCCTGGTTGGACGAGAAGAGACATGTGGGGGCCAGGTATGATGGGGCCAACTCAAAGCCAGCGAATGGCAAGACATTGGACGTTTATGCATTCGGAGATCCCCAGTGAGTATCGAGGACAGATTAATCCAATCCCTTCAAACAAACAAAACCTCCAGAAAGGCTCTGAGCTCTATCACCAAAGTTGTGCCGGTTGCCATGGCATAAACGGTATGGGAGATGGAGACTTGGGAAAAGATCTTAGTCCTTCTCCCGCGTTATTGGCTTACATGATACAAATGCCAATGGCCGTAGATGAGTACATGATGTGGTCAATCTCAGAAGGCGGTAAGCAATTTGGGACGGCAATGCCAGGATTCAAAGAGCAACTTACCAGAGAAGAAATATGGAAAATCGTAAGTTTTATGCGTGCTGGATTTCCATCAAACACCCAAGTTAAAGAGACTCAATAATGACTCATATCGCTAAATTAATGCCTACCTTACTCTTTTTGAGTTCGCCCTTTACTGCTCTGGCTCATGAGGGCACTGACCATTATGGGCCACATATGATGTGGCAAGGCTACGGAATGATGATGGGGCCGTTTATGATGATTCTTTTTGTTGCCGTTATTATTGTGGTTGGCGTACTCATTTTTAAATGGTTAACCGGCCATAGCTTTGGTTCCAAATTAAGTTCAGAAGAAGACCCATTTGAAATTCTCAAAGCCCGGTTTGCGAGGGGCGAAATAGAAAAAGAAGATTTCGAAGAGCGTCTGCGAATGTTGCAAAATAACAAGTAGCGCATTCGAGCCACCTTACGCCTTAGAAATAGTAAGACATGCTTTAAATTAGTGTTTTGTGCTCGAACCCAGTGAAATCTAGGTGCGCCTAAAAGTATCCTTTTAACTCCAAAGCATCAGCTCTAGGAGCAAATAGGATCATAAGAGTGTGGCCAGATGCCTCAACCGTTAATTACGGGTTTTGGCACAACGTAGGCGGACGTCAATGTCCGCTTCTCACCATGAGCGGAAGTAACAGGTCGCTTGAATTGCGGTAATACTCGCCTAAAACAAAACTAAGTGAAAATTTAAATTGGCACTAGTCGAGCGTCAATCTCGGTTGTGCTTTGAAATCTATCACTCTTAAGCATGCGCTTGAGGCGGTTTAATCAAGGACTCTGCCGGAATACCCAAACCTTCATGCAGCTTCCAGATCATTTTTAGTGTGAGCGAGCGCTTGTGATTGAGAATCTCATAGACTCGGTTGCTTTTACCAATCATGGGCTCGAGGTCTTTTACGGTTAAACCTTTACGCTCCATCTCAAACTTAATGGCTTCAACAGGGTCAGGCAAATCCATAGGGAAATGCTTGGCCTCATAAGCCTCGATAAGCGTGACCATCACATCCAGCTTTTCACCTTCGGGTGTGTCAGGGCCAGCCATCATAAGGCTTTCAATTTCTTTTAATGCCGCTCGGTAGTCGGCATCAGTTTTAATCGGTTTGATGTCCATAATTTTTACCTCTCGTTTCTACCTTTGGGGCAATCAAATAGTTTGCACGTCAATTTTGTCGTATTGCGCATGGGTGCCGATGAACCTGATGTACACCACGCGATAGGCATAGTTGATCCACACGACTAGGCGGTACTTGTTGCCCGCAATATTGAAAACTACACGCCCATCCTTGAGGATGCTGGCATTTCTGAAGTCCTGCTTTACATCAGCTGGTGCGCTCCAATCGGCTGCTAAGGCATGACGATACCAGGCGAGCGTTGGCTCTTTAGCATCCATGTACTCTGGGTGCTCTTCCCAGAAAGCTTTCAGTGTCGATAAGGCAATGATTCTCATAAAGTTAATAATAGTCCCAAATTGGGACTATTACAACTGAAAATATACCGGAGAATCAATATGAATGAATATCAAGCACTTATGACACAAAGAGAGCTATGTAATCGCTGGCAGGTAAGTGAGGCGACACTGGAGAGATGGCGGTCGGAGGGCATTGGTCCAATTTACGTGAAACTGGGCGGCCAAGTCAGATACAGGCGAGAAGATGTAATGGAGTATGAGACCAGTTGCTTGAGAAGGAGTACGTTTGAAGCTGTTTAAAGGTTGGATAGTACGCAAATCCCCGCATAAGCCCTAACTTCCTGATAGTAAAGTTGCGGGTTAATAAATAGCCCTAATGGCTGGTGAGGGCTCATTAGGGCTATTTACAAGATGGTGGAGGGGCGGGACGCCGGTTTGGTTCCCACGATAGCAATCGATTCAATCCATCAAGCGCTTTGAAATGCTGATGTGGGTTGATGCTTACGCAGGAGCTTCGGAACCCTGTTTGTCAGAAGCTAGCAGATACTTGGTTGACAATTGACTTTGCTCTGTAAAAGCGAAAGGAATGCTAATATTGTCGCTGCCAATAGCAAACTGAGTCTGCCTTTGTACCTTAAGGCAGACTCATCACAATCGATTTTGCCTAGTACGGCTATACACCGGCCAACTCCCGTTTCTTCGTTTTCATTAAGAAAAGGCCGATCAGAGCAATTACCAGTTCAATGAAATAGGCGGTTAGTATGCCCATGCTTGGAAAGCCTTCGAAGATGAAACCTGTTGTTCGAAAAACTACAAAAGCGGAATAGACCAAGGTTGATATTAATAGTGCTGGATGCCGCCATGCTGCTTTAAAAGTGCTTATAAAAACATAGGTGCCAATAAACAGCAGCATGCCTCCCATGCCTCTTAAATCGCTTATCAAATTAGTTGATGCAACATAGCCTTGAGGTAAGCCACTGCTGAATGCCTGATCAGGTTGCGCCCCCATACTCATCAGATATTCATTGGGTGTAAGGGCGATAAAAGAGCCAACAAGTAGCATCGTGAGACCGGCAACAAACAAATAAAATTTATTAAGGCAGAGTTTCATTTTGGGTATTCCTTTAAAGTGTATGTCAGTGTCAGTTTCAAATAAGTGAAGCGGTAAGAAAGGCACACGATGCGATACAGCTAAGGGTTCGTATGTGATTCAATCTCGTCCACGAATGCTGGTACTTTTTCCAATAATCCTTGAGCAACGCCTCGTTGCTTTCACTCGCCTTCAATCTATTGTTCATAGGCACATTGCCGAACGCCGTTACGAAGAACATGCCAACGATATAGATCAATGCTGCTAAAATGATTAGACCTGACGCACCTTCCCGCCAATCTGCCAGTGACCACACAATTAAACCTGCATACCAGAGAGTTGAACCGAAGAAAATAGGCAGAAAAATCGTATTCACGATCACATCGTTTATCTTATTCATTGCCTGCGCGGCATGAAGGGTCGGTAATTCATTAAGCGACTTCATGATCACGGCAGAAAAAGCGAGATAAATACCGGCCATTAGGCCGGTTAATATAATGAGTAGAACTAGCATCTTTTAAACCCTGTTAGTTTTCACCTAATTAACGAAGTTCAGTTCTAGCTTTCCATAACTTGCTTTTCTTCGTCCCAGATACCTGTGCTTGCAACGGACATAACGTAGCTCTCAAAACGTCGGGCTGGTCGACCGAGCACTCTCTCAACGGTATCGGTTGTGGATTCGTTGCGGCCATCGAGCACATTGACGAACAGCTCATTAATTAGCCATGCAATATCCTCTGGCAGTCCATCCGCTTTCGCCGCCGCAAGGTAGGTATCTACAGGAAGGGTTGTAAAGCCAATTTCACGACCACTTGCGTGCCCGATGATGTCGACACAGTCGACAAATGACAAAAGTTCAGGCCCAGTAATTTCCAATAGTTGATTGCGCAACTCGTGTCTCGTCAACGCGGCAACGACGACGTCGGCAATGTCATCCACATCAATAAAAGGCTCTGTTGCTTTTGGTTCTGGTAAGACTAGTTCACCTGCCTTGAGGCCATCGTGCATAAAGCTCTCGCTAAAATTCTGCATAAACCAGCTGGCTCGAACAATATTCCACGCCAAACCACTGGACCGGACAACATCCTCAGCGCGTTGAGCACCTTCTTCACCGCGGCCCGAAAGCAATACGACGTGCTTAATTTCAGATGCCTTGGCCATTTCTACAAATGCGCGAATATCGTCTTCAGCACTGGGCACAGCTAGGTCTGGAAAGTACGTCACATATACCGAGTCAAGCCCCTGTAAAGCGGCCACCCAAGTTGATCTGTCACTCCAATCAAATGTGCGGTGATTGTTACCTGATATACCTCTTGATAAACCTCGTGTTGAATAGCCAAGCTGCTGTAATTGAGTCAGAACGCGACCACCTGTTTTTCCTGTTGCGCCAACTACGCCTATGATTTCATTTTTCATCTTTTTCACCTACTTAAAAATGTATGTTTACTGTTTGAACCACCTGTTAAGGTGCCTCTGATTAACTTGAAGTGCCTTAAGTGATGAAAACAGTCTACGAGAAGCAAGCTTGATGATTAATGCTTATATCTCTATATTTGTTTGCAGTTTGTCTAGAATCGAGGACACACCCCATGGAAACAAAACAGCAGCGTACCATTCCCGAATCGACCGATACGCTGGGCGAAACCCTTTACTCACTCAGATTAAATGGGCTGATGTATGCTAAGTCAGAGCTGACGGCACCCTGGGGAATAGACATGCCACCGATGGATGGCAAAATGATGTTCCACATCGTGACGCAAGGTGGCTGCTGGCTTCGATTCCCTGATCAGGAGAGTCTATTCTTGCGACCGGGTGAGTTAGCCTTGCTGCCCAGAGGTGAAGGGCATGTAATTGCATCCGAAGAGCACCAGGAGGGCACGCCGTTTTTCGACATTCCCGTGAGTAAGCTTTCTGAACGATTCGAATTTATGCGTTATGGCGGTGGCGGCGAAGAAACGCTTCTGACCTGCGGTGTGCTCAGCTTTGATCACGTTGCCGGTCAGAAGCTCGTGTCGCAGCTGCCCCAATTTATCCACATGAAAAGTGAAAACGGTCGGTTACCAGGCCAACTCCAGTCTCTCATACAGCTAATGGCCGATGAAGCCAAGACCCTGAGTGCGGGAGGCGAAACCGTGGTAGCACACCTTGCTGATATTATCGTCATTCAAGCGATACGTTATTGGGTTGAACACGCACAAGAGGCGAGCAAGGGTTGGCTTGGTGCACTAAAAGACCCCAAGATAGGCAAAGCATTAGCAGTCATTCATGCAAAGCCCGAATCTATCTGGACGGTAGACCGTTTGGCAGAACATGTAGGCATGTCTCGTTCCGGCTTTTCTGCACGGTTCACCGAGGTCATCGGCACCTCGGTTAAACAATACGTGACTGAATGGCGTATGAGCCTGGCCCGGATGAAAATTATGCAATCGCCCGTGACCCTGGCTGACCTGGCGGAAGAGCTGGGTTACCAGTCAGAAGCCGCGTTCTCACGCGCCTATAAACGCGTGATGGGTGTGCCGCCATTGCGGCAAAAAGGGTAGGACCACATTCAGCTGTTGAGTTCGGAATGAAAGGCTACGCAATCACTATGGCCTCCTATGAGTCATAGCAAATGCGGCAATAGCTAAAACAGCTACTAGCGGCGCAGCGAATACAGCGTGCTCTAGTCCTAGAATGGTTTTTGATATATTACCGGAAAGGATATTACCTCTGTAAAAATCCGCCAATGCGTGTGCCACAAGCACGCCGCCCATCACGCTCATGTTAAGTATGCTGGATAATCGGATATTTTCCTGTGACCACGCTAGCCAAATAGCCACCGCTCCGTACTGCAGTTTGTCGAAAGTTGCCATACCTCATGCAAACGAGCATGAGGTGGCCATAATGGGTTGAAGACGTGTGAGGCTTTGATCTTCAGGTAGGGAACGATGACCGCATAGACCAATACCCCAAGGGTGATGAATATTTTAGATATCATGCTGCCGCGCCCTCCATGTCGGACTTGTAAACATTTTCTGAAGCAAAGAACTCTGCGGCTTTTTTCCAGACAGTGGGTTGCCGGATGATTAAACGGTGTCCAAAGCCCTCAGTTTTTACCAACGAAATTTCATCTCTTTTTTTCGCGATGGCCTCAGCATCACTGAGGGGAATTTCAAGATCGTTTTGGTCGTGGATGATTAAGCAGGTTGAGCTGCTCTTCTGTAAATTTACTGCCGCATTGAGTGCTTCAGCTGACTTTCCAACTTCTCTCTCTACGGCACTAATGAAGAAAGGCTTTGTCTTCGAAGGAAGCCCTATAAAGTCAGCAAATCTCATCAATACATTTTCAATGTTTGACGGGCTTGAGATCAAAACAGTTTTAGGGCATTCGAAACCTTCTGCAAGCGCTGTTGCAATCGCGTTTCCGCCCATTGAATGTCCGATCGCTCCTTCGAAGGAGCCAAATGTTTCATCTGCAAGGTGAATATCGGTAGTGAACAGGGATGGGTTTGCCGAGCGGCCGACGGATTGACCATGGGCTGGCCCACCTATTGCCACAACCTGATAGCCATGTTCAACCAAGTCATGTACAAAACCAGATACTTGGGTTGCTCTGCCCGAGTCAAGATTGCATATTCTTGGGATCAAGAGATGTAGCCCCCGGTTGCCGAGGGGTAAAGGGCAATAAGCGTTATTAGTTAGCGGCAACCATTTTTGACACGATGCGTTGAGTAAAGGGGACGACCAGCATGCTGACTGGAAAGGCCACCAGCATCGACACCGCCCATGCCTCAGGCCAGCTCACTATCACTTCGATCCATGTCGCTGAGTTGGTAGTTAACATGGCTAATGACATCACGCCTGACATTAGTAGAGACATAAAAAATGAAAAGGTATGAAAGTGAAATCGCTTTGGTATCATCTTGGAATCCTCCTTTTGGTTCGGTCGCCTAGTGAGAATCGGTTGAAGTGAGCGATGTCAGCACCGCTCGCAATTCAGACACAAGATCGGTGTTGTTGAGTTCACCTTTCTCTTTATCAAAGTTGTCATGGAAATTTGGGATAGACAGGCTTGCCTTTACCTCTCCACTGAAAAAATGCGCGGATTCTGTGGCCAGGGACAAGACGCTTTTCGCACCACCTGATCCAGGCGAAGTCGATAGCATCACAATAGACTTCCCTTGGTACACTTCTCGGTCTGCGCGAGATGCCCAATCGAAGAGATTTTTGTAGGCGACAGTATAATTACCGTTGTGTTCAGCGTAGGAAATCAGCAGTGCATCCGCGTATTCTATTTTTTTAAGAAAGCTGGAGGCGGCGTCCGGAATACCATGCGCTTCTTCAAGATCACTACTGTATATTGGCATGTCGTAGTCATTGATATCGATTATCTCTACGTCGTGCTGGTCCAATAGAGTCGCGGCATACTTGATCAGGTCTTTGTTGATTGATTTGCGACTGTTGCTTGCTGCAAAGGCTAAAATTTTCATTGTTTTCTCCAAATGGCTTGTTTAATGACGTTTATCGTTTGGTTAATTTAAATGTGTCTATTTCAAGTGCCCCAGTTTGCCTGCGGCAAAGTCTGCTTCAACCTGTGCAATCTCGGCCTCGGTATTCATCACGAAAGGGCCTTTCTGAACAAAAGCTTCGGCAATAGGCTTACCGGCAAAGAGGGTAAAATGGGCTTGTTCGTTTCCAGAATTGAATAAGCGAAGGGTATTAAATGACGCTTCGTCAAACGACGAGATGGCAATAGATTGGCCTGCTAGTAGGTTTATTTTCTGTCCAGAAATCGTCAGCTTTAGCTCGCCCTTGATAACGTACAACCAAGCGCTTTCGCCACCGTTTAATTGGTGAGCAAAACCCGATCGAGAATCAATGCGCCCATCCAGAATGGTCATCGGTAATGCCGGTGCCTGCTGACCATAGATGCCATTACTTTCACCAAGCACGATTCGAATACGGCTGCCGTGTTCGTCATAGACGGGCATATCCTGCGCCTTAATATGAAGAGAGCTTGGCTGAATTTTTTTGTCGGCAGACGGCAGGTTTACAAATACTTGTAGCCCATGAATTTTCGCTCCCTGGCGCGGCGACTCATCGTGAATGACCCCCGACCCTGCTTTTAGCCAATATAGGTCTCCCGGCATCAAGTCGAAGTCATTGCCAAGTGAATCACGGTTGTGGAATTTTCCCTCGCTGTCTTCAAAAAGTACTGACACTGCAGATAACCCTGCATGAGGATGCGCGCCAAAAGTCGGTTCGGTCATCCTGTAATGGTCCACCATGACCAAAGGGTCCATCGAGCCGGAATAATCTTTTTCTTTAAACGTCATGGCGGTAAAACCACTTCCGATCTCAATAACCTTACCGTATTTCGCAGAGGTGACGGTTAAAGATGAAGCTAGATTAGATGCAGGTTTTTCCGCAGCATTTGTTGATTTATTCATTCTTGATCTCCTGATTCGAAGTTGTCTAACCATGGATTAGATAGTAGCAATAGAACGATAAGGTCTTGTAGATGCAAAAAATGAAACTATCGTTCTATAATTAGAACGATAAAGGCAGCACAAATGGATATTTCAGATCAATGATCGATTTAAACGACTATTTTTACTTTGTCCATGTGGTAGAAAAACAGGGTTTTTCACCCGAGCGAAAACCCTTGATATGCCGAAATCTCGTTCTTGCCGGCATGACTAGAAGCAATACATAAAGACTCTTCCGCGAAATGATTGATAAAACGCGCATTAATGCGGTATGACTGGCAGAGTTTGATGGCTTGGCGATTTTAGTTCTGAGGTGTACTCGAAATACCTCCTCGGCCAAAATGAACGCCCCTCGCATTCGAAAAGCAAAGGAAAAGTTTGCTTTTTTCTCAAAAAGACTTGACCTTGCCATCGTTGGAAGGTCTATCGTTTCTGTAAATCTTCAACTAAGACTCAAAGAGGGGGCAAATGATGAACAGTCCATCTAAACAGGATTCACCAGAAACTAAACGCTTCAGTATCCCAATTGAGGGCATGAGTTGCGCCTCTTGTGTTGGGCGTGTGGGAAGTGCGCTACAAAAAATGGAAGGCATCTCACAAGTAGAGGTAAACCTGGCCACCGAGCGTGCAACCATTCACTCAGACGTACCGGTTGATTCCAGTAAAGTGATTGAAGTGATAGAAAAAACCGGTTACTCAGTCCCAGCTTCCAGCATCGAACTGGCTATTACGGGTATGACCTGTGCATCCTGCGTTGGCCGAGTTGAACGTGCGTTATCGGGCGTTCCCGGTGTGCAAGAGGCGACAGTCAACCTGGCCACCGAGCGAGCTAATATTCGCGGCCATGCGGATCTTGATACGCTGCTCGCAGCTGTCGCAAATGCGGGGTATGAGGCCAGTCCGTCAAGCCGGTCCGAGCAAGATTCTGAAGAAGCCGAAGAGAGAAAAGATGCTGAGTTAGCGGTACTCAAGCGAGATCTCATTATTGCCGCTGTCATTACGCTACCGCTCTTTCTTTTTGAAATGGGTTCTCATTTTTTCTCTGGCGTCCACACCTTTATCGCTAATTCGATCGGTCTACAGGTAAGTTGGTACATCCAGTTTATTCTCGCCAGTTTGGTCCTACTCGGGCCGGGTATGCGTTTTTTCAAGCATGGTGTACCTGCGTTACTGCGTCGAGCCCCTGACATGAACTCACTTGTTGTTTTGGGCACTTCGGCAGCCTGGGGCTTTTCCACGACAGCGACATTTTTTCCCGCTGTTTTACCGCAAGGCACCGTCAGCGTTTATTATGAGGCGGCTGCCGTTATTATTACGCTCATTCTGTTGGGCCGTTTTTTGGAGGCCCGAGCGAAGGGGCGCACATCACTTGCCATAAAAAGGCTCATTGGGCTGCAAGCTAAAACCGCTAGGATAAAGCGCGATGGGCAGGTGCTAGAAATCAGTATTGATGAAGTGCAGCCTGGCGACCTCGTCGACGTGCGCCCGGGTGAACGGATACCCGTCGATGGCGCTGTGGCAGAGGGTAACAGCTATGTGGATGAATCAATGATAAGCGGCGAACCCATTCCTGTCGCGAAACAAGCTGGCGACCAGGTCGTGGGCGGTACGGTGAATCAGAAGGGAGCGCTTACGCTAACAGCGACGGCAATAGGCGGCGATACCGTTCTTTCTCAAATTATTCGTATGGTAGAGCAAGCGCAAGGCTCCAAGCTGCCAATACAATCCATGGTTGATAGAGTAACTCTTTGGTTTGTGCCAGCCATCATCGGAGCAGCTTTGCTAACGTTCATGACCTGGTTCTTCTATGGCCCGTCTCCTGCGTTAACCTTCGCTCTTGTCAACTCAGTAGCTGTATTAATCGTTGCCTGCCCCTGCGCCATGGGTTTAGCTACCCCTACTTCAATCATGGTGGGCACTGGACGCGGTGCCGAGATGGGCATTCTATTCCGCAAGGGTGAAGGGCTGCAGCTACTCAAGGACGCCAAGGTTGTTGCGCTTGATAAAACCGGCACCCTCACCGAAGGTAAGCCATCACTTACTGACCTGGAACTTGCTGAAGGCTTTGAGCGCAATGAAGTCTTGGCTTTGATCGCGGCGGTGGAAGAGAAGTCAGAACATCCAGTTGCTCGCGCTATCGTTGCGGCAGCGGAAGATGAAGGCTTGAAATTACCTGCCGTCGAGCATTTCGAATCCATTACAGGCTTTGGCGTAAAAGCCAATGCGGGCGGGGTAATGGTGGCCATAGGCGCTGATCGCTATATGGAAAAACTTGGTCACAATCTGGCTCGTTTTGCCGTGGCCTCTTCTCGTCTTGGTGCGGAGGGAAAATCGCCGCTTTATGTTTCCCTTAACGGCACACTCGCAGCCATTGTTGCCGTTGCCGACCCCATCAAAAAAGAAACACCGGAAGCGATTGATATCTTACATTCTCTGGGCCTGAAAGTTGCGATGATCACCGGCGACAATAAGCGCACGGCCCATGCAATTGCCGGTAAACTGGGTATAGACGAGGTGGTCGCTGAAGTCTTGCCTGAAGGTAAGGTGCAAGCGGTACAGGCGCTCAAGGCGGCGCACGGTAAACTGGTATTTGTCGGAGATGGAATTAATGATGCCCCCGCACTCGCGCAGGCTGATATTGGTATTGCCATCGGCTCAGGCACCGATGTCGCCATTGAAGCGGCAGATGTTGTGCTGATGTCTGGCAGTCTACTAGGCGTACCAAATGCCATCGCGATTTCCAAGGCGACGATACGCAATATCAAGCAGAATCTGTTTTGGGCCTTTGCTTACAACACGGCCCTAATACCCGTGGCCGCGGGAATTCTTTACCCCTCAATGGGGGTTCTGTTGTCGCCCGTCTTTGCCGCCGGTGCGATGGCCTTATCCTCGGTGTTTGTGCTTGCCAATGCGCTACGCTTGCGCCATTTTAAGCTTGCCAAAGACGCAGAGGTCACTGACATACCATCTAAGCATGGAAAACCGGTCTATCTTAATTGAATCTTGCTTAATCCGCCTGAGTGAAGCGAAACTTAGCAAAAGAGGAACTGCAAATGAATATTGGTAAAGCCGCCGCAGCGTCGGGTGTTTCTGCAAAAATGATTCGTTATTACGAATCAAACGGGTTGATCCCGCCTGCTTCAAGAACAGAAGCCGGCTATCGAAGTTACTCTGAAAGTGACGTTAAGACCCTGTGTTTTATTAAACGTGCTCGCGATATGGGCTTTTCGGTGACACAGATGAGTGAGCTCGTCGCTCTTTGGCAAGACCAAAGTCGCGCGAGCGCCGATGTCAAAAGGCTAGCGCTTGAACATGTAGAAGCACTAGAACGCAAAGCGCAAGAAATCCAGGAGATGAGCCGGGCGCTGAGGCACCTGGCTGCAAACTGCCACGGCGATGCGCGACCAGACTGCCCGATTATCAACGGTTTGGATAATAATGGAGAGCAGAAATAACAAGAAGCAAAAGCAGCAAGTGTGCTTTGATACGCCCTTCAAGAGCTGCTTAATCATTAGCCCACTCTTTAAAAGTCATGGCAGTAGCCCCGCTTCTAATCTCAAGAATTTTTGCGTGTTTAACCGAAGTGTCGACTACAGGTAAAGCTAGGTTAAACGTAGAGAGCTCCGCAGCGCGCGGTGTTGTTTTCATATTTTGATCTCCTGATTCTTTTTTTCGTAAAGATGTTTTAGGCGGTATAGATAGAACGATAAGAGCTAATAGATGCAAATAATTAGACCAACATCCTATAATTAGAACGATAAAGGCAGCACAAATGGATATTTCAGATCAATGATCGATTTAAACGACTATTTTTACTTTGTCCATGTGGTAGAAAAACAGGGTTTTTCACCCGCGGCGAAAGCCCTTGATATGCCCAAATCTCGTTTGAGCCGACATGTATCAAAGCTGGAAGAAAGACTGGACATCAAGTTAATACAAAGAACGTCTCGTCAGTTTAAGGTGACGGAAGCAGGCCAGGTGTTTTACCAGCACGCTAAAGCGCTGCTGGAGGAGATGGAAGCGGCAGAAGCTGCCATTCAGAGCAGAAAAACCGCCTTAAGCGGTCGCATAACAATGAGCTGTTCGGTGGGTGTAGCTCAATTTGCAATTAAAGATCTTGTTCTCCAATTTTTGGCAGATCACCCCAAAGTTGAGTTAGTTCAGCAAGTTACCAATCAGAATATTGATTTGGTTTCTTCCGGTATTGATGTGGCAATACGCGGCCACACTGACACCTTACCTGATTCGAGTATTATTCAGCGGCACCTCACGACTGTTTCGTGGCATTTATTTGCGAGCCCCAGCTATTTGGCAAAAACGGGTACACCCAAGTCACCTTATGATTTATTCAAGCGCCAGAGCTTGAAAGTAGGTTGGCAGCCCGCGTCAGGGCATTGGACCCTGCAGGATAATGAGGGCCTCAAAACCACAGTTCCATTTAACCCACAACTGTGTAGCGATGACATGAGCACTCTAAAAAGTGCAGTGATCGAAGGGCATGGGATTGTAAGCCTGCCCGCCTATTTGTGCCGAAAAGAAATTGCAAATGGCTCTCTGGTCAGAGTGTTACCAAACTGGATTTCAGGTAAAGCCCAATTAAGTCTTCTGACGCCTTCAAGGAAAGGTCAGTCACCCTCTGTCAGAAAGTTCAGTGAATTTTTACTTAATAGTTTGGATGACCAAATTGGCGACTAACATAATTGATTTGGGCTCACTTAAACTTAGCAGAACGAATCTGTTGTTGCTTTCCGCGTTTCTCTAGTTCTTGTTATCTTGGTTTTTTGAACCTGATTTTGTGTTTGTGAGTAGTTTACGTCTCGATTTCTGTGGCCAATCTTAAAGGCTATTCAAACTGATCCCAGTAGGGAATCTCGCCGTAGTAGTCGCTCAAAAAATCTATGAATGCACGCAGTTTGGTTGCAATGAGCTTTCGATGGGGGTAGACGGCATAGAGTGCGAGAGAATCCAGTTCGTAATCACTCAGAATCACTTTTAACTTTTTTTGCTTTAGCGCCTCACCCGCAATAAACGTAGGCTGAAGAATATAACCTTCACCGGCAACAGCTGCTTCAACTAACACCTCACCATTATTAGCCGTAAATTGTGACACCTTGTCTTGGCTTCTTTGCTTCAGTGCCGATGAGAGGGCTGAGTCAGCCTTGCCATAGTCCATGTACGAATAGGTAAGGAAGTGGCCCTTAATAAGGTCTTCAGGTTTCCTGGGTTCACCATATTTTGCCAAGTAGCCAGGAGACGCACAGACAACCATGCGTATTGGTGCAATTTTCTTTGCGATAAGGGACGAGCTTTCTAACTTTCCGATACGCATTGCGACATCGAAACCATCTTCTACAACATCAATTTTTCGATCGTTCAGTTGCAAATCCACCCCCACGTTTGGAAATTTCTTCCTGAAATCTCGAATTAATGGTGACAGGTGTAATGTGGAAAATGACACAGGAGCACTTACATGCAACAAACCCTGAGGCTTCTGGCGAAGCTCTCCAATACTTCCCTCCATGTCATCAATGTTTTCCAATATGTGCCTAGCATGTTGTAAACATTGCTCTCCAGCTTCGGTCAAATGGATTTTTCGAGTGGTGCGATTGAAGAGGCGCGCACCCAGATGCTCCTCTAGTTGAGCAACATACTTGCTGACTAACTGATTGGAGGTATCGAGCTTATTGGCTGCTTGGGTGAAGCTGCCCTCTGTCGCGACGGTTACAAATGCTTTCATTGCGTCAAATCGGTCCATAATCCATTTTCCTCATTATATTTATTGCAAACGATATGTTGGAAGTAATTCAATATTATAGCTATTTATTGAGTTATTTGTTGGTAGTAATCTTTGTCTCACGTCGATTGAGCTGTTAGACGAACACCAACATTCAAAATTTTAGAGGATAGAGATCATGAACAATCAAACACTAAATAAAGTTCTTACTTCAAACGCTGGCGCAGCTGCAACGGTATTGCGCATTCCTGTTGGCATTATTCTGGCGGCCCATGGTGCGCAAAAGCTATTTGGTTGGTTTGGTGGCTATGGCCTTGAGGGCACAGGTCAATGGATGGCAAGTATCGGACTTGAACCAGGTTATTTGATGGCGTTACTGGCAGGCGGTGCGGAATTTTTCGGTGGCTTGGCCTTAATCCTAGGACTGCTTACGAGACCTGCTGCATTGGTGAGTGCCTTTACGATGGTCGTGGCAATTTTCAGTGTGCACATCAGCAATGGTCTATTTATGTCGAACAATGGGTACGAATTTGCCCTGGCTCTGTTCGCTGCGACGCTTGGGCTCGCAATTCAAGGTGCAGGTAGCGTATCTGTCGACAACTTGATCGCCAATAAAATAGCTGGTCATCAAGCGGAAACCTTGCAACACAAGCATTCTAATAAACACCTTGCAAATCAAGCCTAATCAAAAAATCTTCGTCCCCCCCTTGCTGACAAGGGGGCGCCTAACACTTATATAAGAGAGCGAGAACAGTCATGTTAGTGAATGGAATTTGGAAAGAAAATTGGCAACCGGTTCAAAATAAAGATAAGGAAGGCCGTTTTATCAGACAGACCTCTTCGTTTAGAAACTGGATTACGCCTGACGGTGCACCGGGCCCCACCGGAATAGGTGGTTTCAAGGCGGAGGCTGGGCGTTACCACTTATATGTTGCCTACATTTGCCCTTGGGCAAGTCGAACCCTAATGGCGAGAGCATTAAAAGGTTTGGAGGATATTATTTCTGTTTCAGTGGTTAATCCCAAGTTGATGGATCAAGGATGGCAGTTTGGTGGCTTTAACGATAGTGACGATGATGATCTAAATGGGGCGACCTATTTGCATGAGCTTTACACCACTGTCGCGCCAGGTTTTACGGGCCGGGCAACTGTACCTGTTTTATGGGATAAAAAAACAAAGACCATTGTTAATAATGAGTCAGCGGATATTGTTCGTATGTTTAATACAGCATTTATTGAGCTTGTTGGCGAAGGTTTGGATTTGGTACCCCAGGCGTTAGTGGGACAAATCGATGCGTTAAACGACTATATCTATTCCGATCTAAATAACGGTGTTTATCAGGCTGGTTTTGCATCCTCACAAGAAGCTTACGAAGAGGCTTATGAAAAAGTATTTACTGCGCTAGATTCCTTGGAAAAAAGGTTAGCGGATGGCCAGAAATTTCTCTTTGGTGACGCACTCACCGAATCAGATATTCGTTTGTTTGTGACCTTGATCCGATTCGACGTGGCCTATCATGGGCTGTTCAAGTGTAACAGAAACATGATTAAGGACATGCCCAGTCTTCATGATTATATGTACCGTATTTTGGCGATAAAGGGTATTCAAAGCACGGTAAATATTGAGCATATAAAAGCAGGCTACTACTCGATAAAAGCGCTTAATCCCACAGGAATTGTTCCCGTCGGTCCTGCGCTTTAAAAAAGTCAGGTGATATCATGAAATCGAAGCGAAACATTGCCTACATTTCTCATGGTGGCGGCCCCATGCCTTTGTTAGGGTACGCTGAGCATTTTGAAATGGTCGAGACACTAAAAGAGATAGCTTGGGAAGTGGGCAAACCTAGTGCGATACTGGTGATCAGCGCGCATTGGGAGGCCCGCTTACCTGTGGTCACTTCGGGAAAAAATCCTGGACTTATTTATGACTACGGTGGCTTTCCGAAGGAAGCTTATGCGATTCAGTACCCAGCACCAGGCGAGCCCGAGCTGGCACAAGGTGTGGTGAGGGCGCTTGAGAGAAGTGGCATTCAGTCAATACAAGATGAGCAGCGTGGATTTGATCATGGCTTGTTTGTGCCGCTTAAAATCATGTATCCCGATGCTGATATTCCATGTGTGCAGTTGTCGTTGGTTCATAGTCTCGATCCAGACTTTCACATACAAATCGGTAAAGCACTGCAGTCACTCGAGTGGGACAACTTGCTGGTAATTGGTTCTGGATTTTCGTTCCACAACATGCGCGCATTTTTCAGCCCCAATTCACAGGAAACACATGAAAGTAACATTGCTTTTGATGAGTGGTTAACGGCTGTTGTTAGCGACAAGGCGTTGACAGAAAACATTAGAGAAGAGCGGCTTGTCGGCTGGGAATCTGCACCGAGTGCTAGGTTCTGCCACCCTCGAGAGGAGCATTTAATCCCATTGCATGTTTGTTATGGAATGGCAACTCAACCGAGTGAGAAAACATTCAAAGCTGAAATCATGGAAAAACGATCCTCTATGTTTTATTGGAGGTTCTAAGACTGGTTGCTAAAGAAAGAGCACTCTTACAGCTGTTTGGGGTTGAGATAATACGCAGCTTTTAGCATCAGCCCTAATTTACTGATAGTAAAGTTGCGGGTTAATAAAAAGCCCTAATGGCTGGTGAGGGCTCATTAGGGCTATTTACAAGATGGTGGAGCCGGGGGGATATTCTCCATGCCACCAAGGTGACTAAAAATCAATCAAAATAGGCTTGTTTTGGCTGATTAATGATCAAAAAGTTCTTTTTCTTAACTTTTCACTGTGTAAAACACTGTGTAAATCCTACGTCTGAATAACTCTTTTGTCTATTACCATGCCTGCTCTAGTGCCTATCTATACGGGTGATGCCCAGAATAGTTTGACTGCTTGGTTCAACTCCTTGTTTGGACGCCGGTTCAACTCCCTAGATAGGGGTAACTGAAAGCCATGATTTATCTCGGTATGATCTAGGGTAAAAGTGACGCTGTATGTGAGATTGATGGCTAATTTGGACAGGTTAAGAGAATTAAGAGCAACGAATCGAGCAAGCCCTTTTTATCCCGGCGTATTTTTCTTTACTGCCTTGAAGGGTAAATCGTCCACGGGCGTTAGCTTGTTGAGTGGCTTGATGGCCCAGCAATCGGGAGACGATGCACACAGGCGCTGGGTCAGGCAGGCGTTTAAAAATCCTCCAAGCTCCAAAGAGCAAGTCAGGAAAATGATTGGTTCCAAACCATTTGCGAAATTGGTGGCTTTACCGGCGTTTAGCCAGTTCCTGCCAAGGGGATTGCGTGACCTTCTCAGCTTTCGGCATGATTTCCGATCTTCAGAAGCAATCTTTGTTGATGCATTTGTGAATGCACTTCCTGCTGGGGATAAGGTTGTTGAGGCCATACGGGGTTATAACGACACGCTAATTCAATTTGAAAGGGTCTTCTTCAAAGAGCGGTCTCAATTTGGCTTGGATAGAATTCAGGAGTATTTCATGCTTCCTGATGAGCTTGTAAATCGGCTGGATGTACCAGAATCCCAGATTGATCATGAGTTTGCGAAGAGCGCCTTGATCTTGATGGAGTTGATTAAGGTTCAAAACATTTATTGCGATTTGAGAAGCCGTATTCGTCTGGATCTGCCGGAATTTGAGTATCTTGAAAAATCGGATGCAGGCGCATATACGACATATTTCTTTGACAGGCTGCTAGAGAATTCCGAAATAGCCAATTGGGCAGAGCTTAGTAGGAAGTTGGAAGAGAAGGTGAAAATAACCATCCAAGTTCGAGAGCTAAGGGCATACCGTTCAGCTGTTAACTGCTTGCCAGTCAATAAACTGGAAAAGATGCTGGATGTGTTAAACGCAGACCCGCTTGCAATGAGTGCTTACTATGTAGCGTTTTGCTGTGATAAGCACTTCGAAACTCTCCAGACTGATATGAGGTGCTTGATAGACAAAGAGTCTGCAAAAATGAGGTTGTCTACAGCAGAAAAGCGGTGGAACGAATGTGTTCTTCCAATTTTGTCCAAATCTCCCCCTCCCTGACTGTATCCGACACGTTCAATAATGAATCTGCCAATAAGGCATTCATTTTTAGTACAAGGAATTTAGTTATGGCTAAAACCAATAAAAGCGGTCGTCCAGTAGTTAAAACATCAGGTAAACCAGCAGGGTTTCCATCCACTACAGGAGGAAAGTCAGGAATTAAAAGGACTAATGCAGTCCCGAAGCCTTGAGGGGCGTTTAGAAAAATTAATATTAAAAGCCACATTATGTGGCTTTTTTGGTATTTGGGGTACGGTCGTATTTGACAGCTCAAAAAATAATTATATGTTTCTATTGAGCTATCCCTACGATTAACGAAACTTGAGGAAATTAACATGACTATCCAATCGAAAAGGAGACGCGATGAATAAACAATGAGGTGAAAAAATGGCAATACTTAAAAAAGCAGCCGCAGAGCTGTTAAATCAACTCGACCGAAAGGTCACTGACAATCGCGTGATTGTTAGCTGTATCAATATTAATTCTCCCCTTCAGGAATTTGTTAGAGAAGATCTCCATGATGGGATTCTCCCTGACGACTACAAGTACAACAAGCTTTATGAGTCACTCGTGGCTATTACAGAAGGATACGAGGACATCTATTGTCTCGGCCTAGAGCCAGATATCTACACTCATGAACTGTTGTCTTGGGCTTCCAGTAACATCATAAGGATGGGCTATCTCGACGAAGCGCTTACGGCGACTATCGATCATGGGAGACATGCCAATTTCAATCAGCTGATTCAGCAGGCACAAGCAATCGAAATCGAAGATATTACTTCCCAAGTACTTCGATTTGTCGAAGCGCAGGCCGAACAGGAAATTGAGGAGGAAGATGACTATGAGCTATAAAACTTATCTTCCATTAACCCTACTTATGCAGTCGTATCAGTGGTATTCGGAAAGGCAAACGGCTTCACTCATACCTTGCACTAACCCTGTGGCATCACAAGTGAATGCCGTGGAATTTTTTCAGGGGTGGTTGGACGGTGTTCGTGACGAGCAGGTCGATGAGTTTGTAGAACATATCCCTGAAATCATTAGACAACAGATGCCAGATGATATTGATTATGACGGTCTGATAAAACAGGCTAACTATTTGGCTTCCTTGTATTTCCCAAGGGCATCTCAGGAAGTTGCAAAGTTAGCATACACCCGACGCCACTCTAACGAGATGTCTTCTTGTGTCCAAAACTGGGAAAACTGTAGTCATGACTGGGTATTGTTCGGTATCCCAGTGTCGTTTTTGTTGGATGCCGAGATTCCTATGGATGATCGCCAGACGGTGCTATCACGGTCTTTTCTGAGGATTACCTCAGCAGGGGGTGACAAATGAGCACCCGTAGTCGAGTTGTAACCGTCAAATTGACTGAAATTGAGTTCCGGCAGGTTGAGGAGGAGTCAGCTGCACAGGGAATTTCCAAGGCTGAGATGTTTCGTGAGGCGTGGTATCGAGATACAGATCAACTCCATGCTCTGAAGGCGATGGATGACAGGCTTAAACGCTTAGAAACCAACATTGGAGC
>CERE01033402.1_pt1 | contig 78574 bp, 67 predicted proteins | sample 530911 | NCBI WGS metagenome assembly CERE01 (sample SAMEA2621092, study PRJEB7988) | marine metagenome | biome: marine biome (ENVO:00000447); feature: mesopelagic zone (ENVO:00000213); material: "saline water (ENVO:00002010), including plankton (ENVO:xxxxxxxx)" | depth 800 m
ACCAGCCTATGAACTGGACTTTGGGGCCGAGAACTTTGCGGGTTCGGGCGATTTTAATGGGTTTGACCAGGCGGAGCTGACGATCTCATTGTCATCAGCATTAGAGTTGGGTGGAAAGCGGGATGCGAGAGTCGAGGTTGTCAATCGTGGTTTCAGCCGGTTTGAAGCTCAAAGGCAAGCAGACGCTTTGGATTTATCGGGTGAGGTTACGCGCCGTTTCATTGATGTGTTAGCTGCACAGCAACGAGTGGCTTTGGCGGAGAAAGCGGATCAGCTGGCGAAGGACGCATTGGTGGCAGTCAAAACAAGGGCTAAGGCTGGCGCGTCACCGGATGCTGAAGTTAAGCGTGCCGAAGCAGCCGCAGCTCAGGCTCACCTTACGGTTTCAGCAGAAAAGAAACAGTTGAGTTACCTCAACGTAGCTTTGGGTACACTTTGGGGAGAGACAAGGCCGGATTTTAATCGGGCTGAAGGTGATTTGTACCGTTTTAGTAAGGATGTGGCATTCGAAACGCTGTATGAACGTGTTGAGCTGAACCCGGCGATTCAGGTTTTTGCTGCAGAGGAACGACTAAAGGAAACCGAATTACGGTTGGCCAAGACCCAGAGTCGTAGCGATGTGAACTGGTCGGTTGGATTGCGGCGGTTTCAGGAAACGGATGACACAGCTGTTGTTGCAGGATTTTCCGTCCCTTTGTTTTCCGGACGTCGAAATAGCGGAGCGATTCGTTCAGCCACAGCCGCTCGTGATGTGATCTCTGTACAGCGAGAGGCTGCTTTGCTGGCGATGCGTGCGCAACTGTATCGCGCTTATAGCAATCGGCAGCAGGCTATTCACACCGTAGACGATTTACGTAAGAACATTGTTCCTGCACTGGAGCAGGCCTTGGAGGGAACGCAGCAGGCTTATGAACGTGGACGTTATAGCTATGTCGATTATGTGTCTGCCAGGCAAGAGTTGTTAAGTGCGCGTCGAACCTTGATTGATGCCGCCGCCGCCGCTTTGCGTTATGGCGCGGACATTGAACAACTTACCGCAGAACCGCTGACGGTAGAGCAATATTCTTTCACCAATTTCCAGGAAGCTAAATAATGAATATTTGTATTTTGAAAAAAAAGGGTTCGTTGGGGTTGGTCATCGGTTTTGTAGCGTTGCTCACAGTGAGCCTGGTCGCCAACAGTGAAAGTGATGACCATGCGCAACACGGGCATGAGTCACATGACCATGCAAAGCAGGATTATGAAGAGCATCAGGGAGATGACCATGAAGAGCATCAGGGGGATGACCATGAAGAGGGTCATGAAGAAGAGAATGAGGAGCATGGTCATGAGGGGGGTGATCTAGAAGATCAAGAAGGCGTTGTTGAAATTGCTGACGCGATGGCTAGCAAAGCTGGTATTAGCACCGCCGTTGCAGGTCCTGGTGAAATCAACAAGACGCTGACCGTCTATGGTCGGGTGATTGCCGACCCGGGGCGTATCAGTCATATTCGTGCACGCTTTCCCGGTACGATTACACAGGTAAACGTCAGTATCGGCGAGCGTGTCGAAAAAGGGCAAAAGTTGGCAGAGGTGGAATCGAATGAAAGTCTCAAGCGCTATGTTTTAAAGGCGCCTTTTTCAGGGATTATTACGGCTCGTCATGCCTCACAGGGTGAAGCGACGGAGGAGCAGGCACTGTTCACGGTTGCTAACTTTGATCAGGTTTGGGCGGAGTTCCAGATATTCCCTGGCCAGATGAGCCGTATCGCCTTAGGCCAGCCGGTCACCATGTCAGTGGAATCTGAACAAACAACGTCCACGATCAAACACTTGATTCCCAGCGACAGTGGTCAACCGTTTGTTCTGGCTCGGGCAGCTATTGATAATAAGCAAGGACGTTGGACTCCTGGATTGTTATTACAAGGTCTGGTGAGCGTGGAGCAAGTACAAGCCTCCCTGCGAGTGGACAATCGCTCTTTACAAACGTTTGAAAACCGCACGGTTGTCTTTGTCAAAGAAGGTGAGCGCTACGAAGCACGACCGGTCACACTGGGTCGCAGTGACAGCCGCTTTACTGAGGTATTGGATGGACTGAAGCCTGGTGACGAATATGTTGTCATAAACAGCTATCTGATCAAAGCCGACTTGGAAAAATCCGGCGCTTCCCACGATCACTAAGAGGACGTAATCATGATTGAATCAATTTTGCGCCTCTCGATCGAGAGGCGTTGGTTAATGCTATCCCTGATACTGGTGCTGTTAGGTTCTGGTATTTGGAGCTACCAACAGCTACCCATCGATGCAGTACCCGATATCACCAATGTCCAGGTGCAGATTAACACTGAAGCACCTGGGTATTCCCCGCTGGAATCTGAGCAACGTATTACCTATCCGGTTGAGACTGCTTTGGCGGGTATCCCCAATCTTTCTTATACTCGCTCGCTATCCCGTTATGGCTTGTCGCAAGTCACGGTGGTGTTTGAAGAAGGAACCGACCTGTATTTTGCCCGCAATCTGATTAATGAGAGACTGGGCGTTATCAAGAGTTCATTGCCGCCAGGCCTTGAGCCATCGATGGGGCCTATCGCGACCGGCTTGGGCGAGATATTTTCCTACACGGTGGAAGCTGAACCTGGTGCGGTACAGGCCAACGGCAGCCCCTACGATGCCACGGCATTGCGGGAAATTCAGGACTGGATTATCAAGCCGCAGCTGGCACTTGTGCCAGGCATTACCGAGATCAACACCATCGGTGGTTATGATAAGCAATACCATGTTACGCCCAAACCACAGGCGATGTTGGCTTTTGGTGTATCGTTGGACGACATTGGTGATGCTCTTCGCAGCAATAACAACAACCGTGGAGCCGGTTATGTTGAACGTAACGGCCAGCAGTTGTTGGTGCGTTCGCCAGGGCAGCTACAGGCGATTGTCGATATCGAGCAAGTCGTCATCAAAGACATTGACGGTGTGCCTGTAAAAATTGCTGATGTTGCCGGTGTAGCGATCGGCAAGGAATTACGCACCGGGGCTGCTACCCGCGATGGCAAAGAAACCGTATTGGGTACCGCTATGATGTTAGTGGGTGAAAACTCCCGGACTGTTGCCCTTGCAGTTGCTGAGCGGTTGGAGCAGATACAGAAAACTCTTCCTGACGGTATCAAGTTGGACACTGTGTATGACCGCACAGTGCTAGTGGATAAAGCCATTGGTACCGTGCAGAAAAACCTAGTGGAGGGGGCGTTACTGGTTATCGCGGTGTTGTTCTTGTTGCTGGGTAATATCCGTGCGGCTTTGATTACAGCCGCAGTGATTCCGCTAGCGATGCTGGCGACTATCACAGGCATGGTTAAAGCTGGCGTGTCGGCGAACCTGATGAGCCTGGGTGCGCTGGACTTTGGCCTGATCGTGGATGGGGCGGTGATCATCGTTGAGAACGCGATTCGCCGTCTGGCTGAAGCGCAGCGCAGAAACGGTGGCAAGCAGCCGTTGAAAGAGCGCTTGCAGTTGGTGTTTGAAGCGACTAATGAGGTCATCCGGCCTAGCCTGTTCGGTGTAATGATTATCACGGTAGTGTATATACCACTATTTTCCCTCACAGGTGTAGAAGGGAAAATGTTCCACCCTATGGCGGCAACAGTAGTCATGGCACTGCTGGCGGCTTTGGTGCTATCGCTGACGCTTGTACCTGCAGCCATTGCCGTGTTTATGACGGGTAATATCAGTGAAAAGGAAAACCGTGTTGTTAGCGCGGCTAAATCCTTATATGAGCCGGCATTAAAAGGGGCGATGAAACTGCGTTGGTGGGTGTTGTCAGCGGCGTTATCACTGGTAGTTTTCAGCGGTTGGTTGTCAACAACACTGGGCTCTGAGTTTATCCCACAACTTAAAGAAGGTGATATTGCTCTGCACGCTATGCGTATACCCGGTACTGGCCTGGAGCAGGCTGTCAGTATGCAATTTCAGCTGGAGGAGCGGATTATGGAGTTCCCTCAGGTGGATAAGGTGTTTGCCAAAATTGGCACTCCTGAAGTGGCTACCGATCCCATGCCGCCTAATGTAGCGGACAACTTTGTGATGCTGAAGCCGCGCGATCAATGGCCCGATCCAACGATGACTCAGACGGAGTTGGTCAGGGAGATTGAGGCGGCGGTTAAACAATTACCGGGTAACAACTATGAGTTCACACAGCCGATCCAGATGCGATTCAATGAACTGATTTCTGGTGTGCGTGCCGATTTGGGGATTAAAGTGTTTGGCGACGATCTTGAGCAGCTGGAGGTATCAGCTGAAGAGATTTTAACCGTGATCGAATCCATGCCGGGGGCAGCCGATGCGAGAGTAGAACAGGTATCCGGTCTACCCATGCTGTCGGTGGTGCCCAAACGCTTGGCGATTGCCCGATATGGACTGAATGTGATGATGGTGCAAGACCTAGTGGCAGCGGCGATCGGTGGTGAGCCAGCAGGACTGATCTTTGAAGGTGACCGGCGCTTTGAATTGATCGTTCGTCTGCCTGAGTCTATACGCAGGGACTTGGATGGACTCAGCGAGCTGCCTGTGCCCTTGCGCAATGGCGGTTATGTGCCGCTTTCTGAGGTGGCGACATTGGATATCGCACCAGCACCTAACCAGATCAGCCGTGAAAACGGCAAGCGCCGCGTTGTGGTCACAACCAATGTGAGAGGACGAGATCTCGGTTCCTTTGTTGCAGAGGTTAAAACCCGTATTGCACAAGAGGTCGATCTACCAGCCGGCTATTGGCTGGATTACGGCGGGACCTTTGAGCAACTGGAGTCGGCCACTCAGCGTCTGTCGATAGTGGTGCCAATTACCTTGGTTGTTATTCTAGGTTTATTGGTGATGGCGTTTAATTCGTTTAAAGATGCAGCCATTATCTTTACCGGCGTTCCGCTGGCCCTGACCGGTGGTGTTATTTCACTTTGGCTCCGGGATATGCCTTTGTCGATTTCTGCCGGGGTAGGATTTATCGCCCTGTCTGGCGTCGCCGTTCTAAACGGGTTGGTGATGTTAGCATTTATCCGCGATCTTTGGCATGAGCGGGGCGACCTGGCCTCAGCTGTTATCGATGGTGCTTTAATTCGACTACGCCCTGTTCTGATGACAGCTTTGGTTGCCAGTCTGGGCTTTGTGCCTATGGCGCTCAACACAGGTACCGGTGCAGAAGTGCAACGACCGCTGGCAACGGTTGTGATTGGCGGTATTGTATCGTCAACCATACTGACCTTGTTTGTGCTACCTATCCTGTATCGGTTGGCGCATGGGCGTGAAAAAGTATAACGGATAATTACGTTATATAGAGGCTATACCGCCGCACCCGAAGGTTTGGGGTGGCGGTTTTTAGTTGAACCCGGTATTGGGCCAAGGGGAATGAAATGGGTATAGATAAAAAATTTGAACGTATTTCTGTATTTATTTACTTTGTCGCTGCCATTTCATTGACTTTAATGGCTCTTCTTATTATGGGGTGGTCTGTTTATGAAGTTTTGGCTCATGTATTAACTGTGGATGGTCTGAGCGATGGTTTTGTCTCTAAGATGCTCAGTTCTGTAGGCGCGATAGTCATTTCGGTGGCCATTCTGGACGTTGCCAAATACATGATTGAAGAAGAAGTTGTTCGTAGCAAACAATTGCATTCCCCTAAAGAGGCCAGGGAAGCGCTCACCAAAATCATGGTCATAATTTCGATCGTCGTTGGGATTGAGGGCCTGATCTATATTTTGAAGGCTGGGACAGCAGACATTACTTTGTTGATTTACCCAGCAATTTTAATTATTACATCGGTATTTCTAATGATTGGCTTGGGTGTGTATCAAAAAATTAGTTTACAAGCTGAAAAACTCGAGCAGGATTAATCGTTTAACAAGCTGCGGAGTGGTGGTTATCTTTTAAAGGAGCTTCAATGTTTGAACTGGATTGGGCTTTAGAATTTAGTATGACCGGCAGATTACTATTTGCAGGTTTTTTAGGAGCATTGATTGGACTGGAACGTGAGTTACATAAAAATTCTGCCGGTATTCGAACCTATGCAGCTATTTCTATGGGAGCTTGCACTTTCGGATTAGTGTCCATGCATGTTGATGCGCCTGATCCTACCCGAATCGCGGCTCAGGTGGTATCAGGAATAGGTTTTATCGGAGCGGGCATTATTTTTAAGTCCGAAGATAAGATAAGCGGCTTGACTACTGCCGCAACGATTTGGGCAACAGCTGCGGTGGGCCTTGCTGTTGCTTTCAAAATGCTACTACTACCGGTGCTGTCTGCAGTACTGCTGTTCGGATTATTGGCGCTCCATCACCTGCCTATATTAAGTCAAAAGGAATAGAAAAATGGGAATGCATAGTCATGAGCACGGGGTAGACCGGAAATTATCCATCGCTGTTTTAATCAATATTTTACTAACGGTGGCTCAAGTAGTCGGGGGAGTGTTATCCGGTAGTTTGTCACTAGTTGCAGATGCCCTGCATAATTTGAGTGATGCAGGAGCAATAGTCATTGCTGTAATCGCTAGAAAAATAGGCAATAAGAATGCGAATGAGAGCATGACCTATGGCTATAAGCGCGCTGAGATTCTGGGTGTTCTCATTAATAGCACAACGTTAATTGTCATTGGCCTCTATCTGATCTATGAGGCTTTTAACAAATTCTTTAATCCGACACCTATTGATGGTTGGATAGTGTTTTGGGTGGCTGGATTTGCTTTAGTTATTGATATTGGGACGGCATTTCTAACCTATTCTGCTGGGGCTAGGGAAAGTATGAATATTCGAGCGGCGTTTATTCACAACGTATCCGATGCGCTGGCTTCTGTTGCGGTGATTGTCGCCGGTGTCATGATTATTCTTTATCAACTGTATGTCGTGGATGTTATTGCGACGATAGCCATATCTGTCTACGTTATTTATCACGGTATAGTATTGCTAAAAAAATGCATTTTGATTCTCATGCAGGCAGTCCCGGAGGGGATCAGTATTAATGACATCAAATGTACTTTGAATGATATTGAAGGGGTTGATCAGGTAGAGCATGTGCATGTTTGGCAGCTGGATGAAAATAGGTTGTTTTTTGAAGGACATTTATCTTTAAGGGGGACTGATCGAGCTACCATTAAATCGGCGGTTAGGTCAGCATTAAAACAGAATTTCGGAATTACTCATTGCACTATAGAAGAAATATAGGTGAGGAATATGAGAGTTTATTCCTGAGGTTTAAGGCCCACGTCACTGCAACCAAATGCAGTGACGTGGGGTACGATAAATCGCTAACCCCCATGAATACTGATCTCTATAAATATTCCTGACATGCCGAAAGCATTATCAGGGTATTTTCTCTTCACTTTATGGATACTAAAACCTCAATGTGTGGCTATTGCACTCTCAATAGCAAACCGGCTCGAAAGGGCTTTTCAAGTTGATTCACGCAACCGCGATGAGTGGCTTATCACTTAGTTGTATAGATAAATAAGGAGAAATGCCTGGCAAAAGAAAAAATGAAAGTAGTAGTACTGTCTAAAGCGTGAAAACGAAACCCTGTCGTACCCATCCGGGAATTGGCATTGTTGGTTATGCCGCTATTCAGGTTTTGTGGGAGTGGTGTCCCGTGACGTTAGCAATCAGTTATTGAAATTGCTTCTCCATCCACTGTGGTGGCTGGACAGTCATAAACACTGACCGAAACTTTAACACCGCACTGTTCCAGCTTGAAGACGACTGTTCTGAACGGTCGCACGTCTGTTCCATAGGGCAATTTGTCCGTTCAGAACAGTCGTCTTAGGCGAAGAACGGACAACAAGCCTGACCGGAACGATTAGACACAAACGAAGCTATCTATAACGCACGATCAATTTTTTTGCTTCAATGCCGGTAATACTTAGCTGTCGGCTGATTGGCATTAGATTGATGCATCAATAAATACTTGAAGATTATTTCCTTCGGCCTTGAAAGGTTAACTAACGACTCAGCATATCTTCTTTTTCGAGAATGTGAACACGCTTTAATTCTCGACGAGGAGTTGTCTGTGAAAGATCTCAATTATCAATTAAAGGATTTATGTCAGCGCAATCAAGATGGCAGTCGCGCCACACAAGCTGAACGCTTTCAGTTGTTACAAACGATGGCGAATCATCTTAATGAATTGGGCTATCGGCGAATGGAGGCGAAATCTCTCAAGCCTAAGCATGTCGATGCTTTGGTCACCAAATACCTCGAAGAAGGGCTGACTCCCGGTACGATCAAAAATCGTCTTGCAGCGTTGCGTTGGTGGGCTGAAAAAATCGGTAAGCAAAATGTAGTTGCTAAGGACAATGCCTATTACGGCATTGACTCTCGGGTCTTTGTCACTAACGTGTCGAAAGCGCGTGACCTGGATCAGGAGCTGCTCGAAAAAATCAGCGATCCACATTTAAGAATCAGCCTGGAACTGCAAAAAGCCTTTGGCCTGAGGCGGGAAGAAGCAATTAAGTTCAGTCCGGACTACGCAGACCGAAATACCTACATTCGTTTGAAATCTACCTGGTGTAAAGGAGGGCGGGCACGAGAAATTCCTATTCGAACCGACGAGCAGCGGGATGTTCTCCGGCGGGCACGATTGGTAGCCGGGAAAGGTTCATTGATTCCATCCCACCTGATGTATGTTCAGCAAATGCGCCTCTATGAACGTGAGACGCAAAAGGCAGGGCTATCCAAGTTGCATGGTTTGCGTCACCGCTATGCGCAAGAGCGATATTACGAACTCACCGGAAAGCAGGCACCCGCCTGTGGTGGCCCATCTAGCAGTGAACTCACTGAAGAAGAACGCGCGAATGATCAGGTGGCTCGCTGGGCGATTTCTCAGGAGCTCGGTCATGAGCGTGAGCAAATCACGGCGGTGTATCTCGGGCGGTAAGCAATCATTCAGGAGTTACGCTCAACGGGCGCTGCCCTGGCCGCTGGGCCTTCCCGCCCTCGCCGGTAGCAGGGGTTGCAGCAGCACTGCAACCCCTTTGAGAGGGTGAGAATGATCAATCGCATCAAGGACTACTCGGCTCATGCCTGCGTTCCTCCTTGACGCTGAAACCTCATGACGAATCACACTGTGGCTATTGCAGTCTCAATAGTACCCGGCAGTTACGCTGCCAATCAATCGGTATGGCCCGAAAACGTTACAAGCAACTGCTGATACGTTAGCCAGTTATACCACCCCTACGGGAGAAATGATTTCCCGTAGGGACATATTTCTCTTGTTCATTCAACGATGAGGAGAAAGATGATGGAGTACCTGGAAATGCGAGGTGCAGTAAAACTCAAAGCAGATGCCGATAATGCTGTTGTGCGATCCGTTCTCAGCAAGTTGCGAGAAACCGAGTTTGTCGATGCAGGCTATATCGATATAGGCATTGAGGAAAATATCCTGAGTATCAGTGCCGAAGGCACAATCTCAGAAAGTTACAGTACCCGTGCGTTGTTAACACAGCTGCAAGGTCAGTTGACAGAAACGTCGATGATAGGTGTCACAAGTGTACGGTGGGAAACCCTCGTAGTACTGAAGCACTGGCAGCCAACACCGGCTATGCGACTAGAAGTTAATGATCAACTGGCTTTTGCCCAGTAACCCACGATAAAGGTCTGACTCCCGTCAGGCCTTTATCATTCTTACATCTCCCTCCCTCACTCCTTGAAAATCGATCAATCCTATTCTTTCTTTTGCCCGTGAAAGCTTTTTGCTGCCACTAGCAAGCTGCCACCTCTAATCTGGTGACCGTTTTTAATGATTGGATGAATGGTGGTATTCATGCGAGAGATAGCGATTGGCAGGTGGGTGGCGATACTGGCAGTAGTATTCGTTTATCCGTTATCGGTGCAGGCAGACACTGCGGGCATGGCAGGCAGTCGTATTTTTGAGAGTCGCTATCTTTCTGCCCAGGTGGGTCCTGAGAATGCACAAATCGACTTGCTGCAAAGCATCGTTGATCTACGAGTGCCTGAGAAAACTACCACGGTAGGAGGGGCGCTGGACTACCTGTTGAGACCCTATGGGTTTCAATTAGATGACTCTCATGATCTGAATGAACCGTCAGAAGTAAATGAACAGTACCTTCTGTTCGTATTGACACTTCCCGAACCGCATCGGAATTTGGGAACGATGACGTTAATGGATGCACTGAACACCCTGGGTGGGAAAAGCTTTCGACCTCTAATCAATCCAGTCAAGCGCTCAGTGCGCTATCAGTTGCGTGAGGGGTTTGGCCAGTTCGCTACGGCTGAAGATATGGAGGTCGCCAAACAAGAGTGGCTTGATCAGAAGAAAATAACCACGCTGCCATCGAAAAAGCCAGGGGCAATTTCGGTCGCACAGCAAGAACATCAAACCTACGGGCCGGTGCAGCGGGGCGATAGTTTAAGCCACATTGCCAGTCAGCTCGATCTCTCTGGCATGACAATAGACCAGGTGTTAGTTTACCTCTTTCGTGCAAATCCCCATGCGTTTGCCAATAACAACATGAATCATCTATTGGCAGGCACGGTGCTGAAAATCCCGCCTGTTAATCCTGAAACGCTGCCGACCGCATTTGAAGCCAGTCAGTTCGTTGACGAGCACTATCGTCTATGGGTTCAGCGTGAGGTGACACCATGAATCACCAACGCGCTTTAGCGATAGGGTTGATTTTACTTTCGTCTATTTCCAGCGCAGCGGTTGTGGATACGGATGAGGTTTTAACGCACACATCACAAACCCCCAGAACTGAAATGCCGATTAGCCGAACGATTGAAATACGGACTTTAGCAAAGCGTTGGGGATTGGATGAAGCAGAGTATCAACGTTATCTCGATTTAATGCGTGGCCCATTAGGAAAATGGAGTCCCGACCTTGACCCATTGTTAGCGCTTGGGATGTTTGCAGAGTCTCCGCACGAAGAACAGCGTTACGCCGAGCTGTATGCGCAACAGGAATTTGATTTAACCGGGCGCACGCTGAAATTTCAACAAGCCTATCGCGCATCCTTTGAGCGCCTGTTCCCCAATGAAGCAATGTTAGATCACCGCTTGTTGGCTCCTTACTTTGCGCACCAACAACAGAAGCTTGCAATGAAGGACGCGAAACGATTAGCGCAAAAACGCTTTGTTGATGGAGACCGTCTGCTTCTTTTTGTACCGCCAAATTGCCGTGAGTGCTTGCCGGTGATTAACCGATTAATGGGTTTGTTGTCGAGCACTCAACAAAGCGGTGTCGATGTGTACGTCCGCGATGCTCAAGATGATGGGGCTGTTAGAGCATGGGCGAATGCCCACGCGATAAAAACGACCTGGCTCAATGGACGGCATCTCACACTAAACCGTGATGAGGGGTTACTCCAGCGATTGAAGAGTCAATCCACAGTTTCACCGGTAGATACCATGCCGATCTTTTTAAAGCGTAATGGACGTTTTTTTCAGTTGAGCAGGGAGAGTTTAGGGTTATGAAGCCTTATTTGATGAGGTCATGTTTAGTTAAACCGTGGATCGCCGGGGTGACATTGATGCAATCAGTGGCGGCGGTCGCATTGGAAGAAGTGCCAGTGGCCTATTTAATAGTTGCCAAGAGCCATCAAGTCCCTGTCGATATTCTCTATGCGATAGCAATGGCAGAAAGCGGTACGCATTATCGCGGTGAGCAGGTGCCGTGGCCCTGGGCGTTGAATATCGATGGCCAAAGCGTCTTTTGCGAATCCCAGCAAGATGCAATTCACCGGGTTTCCCAGGCTATCCGAAATCAGCAGTCAGTTGATATAGGGTTGATGCAGGTTAACTGGCGATGGCACGGGCAACGGTTTACCACGATTGACGAATCGCTGGTGCCCATTAAGAACCTCAGTGCCGGAGCCACGATTCTATACGAGCAGTTTGAGCAGACTAATGACTGGTGGGAGGCGGTGGGGCGCTATCACGACCCCGGCCAGGACGCGGAATCGCTCGACAGTGCTGAGCGTTACCGAGAGCGTGTAAGGCAGTATTTGCGGGAGCGGTTCTAATGCGAGGGCTATTCGGACTGCTGTGTCTGTTTTTGTGTTTAGGCGCTCACGCCAGAGAACCACTAACCGTGATTTATGAATCAGGCGATACCTTACCGCTTGGACCCTATCTGCCGAAACGAGCGCCACAGGAAAAGACCACCACTCAGGACGCGAATCGGCAGTTGCCGTTCAAGCTGCCGATCACCACACCTTCAATGCAGCCGGGTAAAGTCACAGTCACCCCAAAAGCATTACGTTATTTGCAGCGACCCTTGTTTTTGGTGGGGGCTGATCAGAAATCACGAGACTGGCTTGCTGAAAAGCGCGAGCTGCTTATCCGTATCGGAGCCGTTGGCCTATTGGTTGAGGCGAAGGATCGTCAGGAGATTGAGGCGGTTTTGGCTATCGCGAAAGGACTTCGTTTGGTGCCTGCTTCAGCCGAAGGCTTCGCCACTAAGCTGGGTTTGAGCTACTACCCAATCCTGCTATCAAAAGAGGGGTGGGAGCAGTGACCGACCGGTATGAAGTCGAGGTGTTGTTACGTCCCCCTGTGGAATTGTCTTCGGCGATAGTGGCGCTGAGTTGTGCGGGGATCGTGTTAGCTGCACCGCGTATCTTGATGATGACGCCATCGGTTGCTTTGTTCAGCGCCGGGTGTCTGGGTGGGGTGGGTGTTTGGCGAGCTCGCCAGGCCTGGCGTGTGATTCAATATCAGCGTCATCTCAAGCGCAGCCCGCGCTATGTCATGTCATCATCCCAAGTGCCGGTGAGTCAGTCGGTGTTGTTCTTAGGGCGAGGCTTTCGCTGGAACCAGACACACACAGAGCGGCTCTATGCTGCCCGCGATAAACGCGCTGAACGTTATCTGCAGCCCAGCGCCATCAAGCAATGGGTTCGTCGCAAAGAGATCGAATGGGAGCATAAACCCCTATTGCGAACGATCATGCGATGGACCGCACTAGATTCCCCTCTGAACCCCGTCCGTCCCCCGCCAGCTATCGGGGGCGATGCCGTCATACACGGCGTCGGGATCAGAGGGGAAACCAATGCCACCATGCCGCTTAGTGACCGGGTTGGACATATGGTGGTTGTTGCTCGAACGCGCCATGGCAAAACCCGGCTGGCCGAGGTGCTGACCACCCAGGATATTCGACGCGGCAACAACTGTGTCATTGTGTTAGACCCGAAAGGAGACGCCGATTATCTAAAGCGTATCTATGTCGAATCCCAGAAAGCAGGGCGTCAACTCATTATCTTTCATCTGGGCTATCCCGAGCTGAGCGCCCGTTACAATGCCATTGGTTCCTTTTCACGGATTACAGAAGTTGCGACGCGAATCGCCAGCCAGCTACCGGGCGAAGGGGAGGCCAGTGCGTTTAAAGAATTTGCCTGGCAATTTATCAACGTCATTGCAGTAGCGTTAGTGGCGATGGGCGAAACTCCGGATTACCTAAAAATTCGTCGTTATATCACCGATATTGATGCTCTGTTGATTCTGTATGGCCGCCATTGGCTGGCTGAAAATGGTCCGGAGGATTGGCAGGATGAGTTGGGGGAACTGCAAGACAGTATCAACCTGAAGTCGTTGCCAAGGATCGATCAGGGCAAAGACCCCGAAGCACTGGCAATGGTGCGCTATCTCAATACCCATGCGACTTTCGATCAGGTGTTAGAAGGGCTAATGTCTGCTTTCCGCTATGACCGTGAGTATTTCCTGAAAATCACGGTGTCCATCAAGCCCTTTCTGGAAAAGCTAACCACGGGCAACATCGCATCGATCCTGGCACCCGATAAGGCGAATACCGACGATCAACGTCCGGTGTTGGAATGGGCGCAAGCGATAAGGTCTAACGCTGTGGTCTATGTGGGACTGGACGCACTCACCGATCCAGAAGTAGCCAGTGCGGTGGGCGCTTCCATGTTCAGTGACCTGACCAGTTTGGCGGGCCATATTTATAAGCATGGCATAGCGCCAAGTAAGACGAACGAGTACGCCAAGAAACCGCCGGATATTGTGATCCACGGGGACGAGTTCTCCGACTTGATCGGGCCGCAGTTCAAGACGCTGATTAATAAAAGCGGCGGTGCTGGTTACCAGCTTAATTTGTATACCCAAACCTGGAGCGACCCGATTGCCGAGTTGGGTAGCGAGGCGAAAGCCGGGCAGTTGGCTGGCAACATCGGCACTATGCTGATCATGGGCGTGAAGGAGGTGGCCACCTGTGAAATGTTCACCAGGCAGCTGCCGGAGGTGAGTGTCAGCGAAATCATGGCGGTTTCCGGCGTCACCGACAATGTCGATACCTCAGCTGGCATTGGTTTTACCTCCAATAATCAGGATCGGGTCAGCATCAGCCGTGTGCCTATGATCTCCCCCGCCGATATTGTGGCGCTTCCCAAAGGGCAGGCATTCGTCCTGCTCAGGGGCAGTGAACTGTGGAAAATCCGTATTCCCATGCCGTCCAAAATGGATGATCAGGAACTGCCCGACGATTTGGGCGACATGCTTCAGCATATGCGGCGCAGTTATACGTCAGTTGTGGACTGGTCCAGTTACTCTAGCAGTATGAGTGGCCGATAGGCCAGGGTGATAAACCCATGGCCAAGTCACAGCAGTATCAGCCCCCTAAAAGAAAAGAACCCGGTCTCATAGGCAGGTTGCTCTCTGGCACTACGCAGCTAATTGCCTGGTTAATAATTAGCCTGATACTCTCTATTTTCATCGAGTGGGTGGGTATGGTGTATTTCTGGCCAGATCAGAGAGATGGCCACGCCAAAGAAATATTCCAAGCCGATCAGGCCTACCTCAACCAACACCTCCAGCAGCAGTCTGTGAATTACAAACGCCTAGCTTCTGTAAAGGCAGAGCGGGCTGTTCGCTGGATCGATCAGCAAGTAGCGTTGATGGGCGTCAAGCAAACGCCACCAAACGACTCAGGTAGAATTTTTTCAGCGGTTGCAGACTGGGCAAGTGGGCTCTATAGCCGCTATGATAGCTATATTCTAGCGGCAGGTTATGTCTCGCAGACCTTTGTTATCCGGTTGACGTTGATTCTATTCTCGTTACCGGTTTTCGCACTCACCGGATTAGTTGGGGCGATTGATGGTTTGGTAGAACGAGACCTCAGGCGCTGGGGTGGTGGCAGGGAAAGCAGCAACGTCTTTAACCTGGCCAAACGATCTATCATGCCTGCATTTGTTATGGCCTGTGTGATCTATATTGGCCTTCCATATAGTTTAAATCCCTCCTTTATCATCCTGCCCTTTGCTTGCCTTTATGGTTTGGCTGTTCGTGTAGCGTTTGAGAGGTTAAAGAAGTACTTTTGACATTGTTTTGGGTTGAATATCAAGATGTTACCCCCCATTTATAAATAGCAGTGTCGTAGACCCCCTTTGCGTGAAGTTTCGAAGTCTTATGATCGTGTCGGAGGGATTTAGTATAAATTTTAGAGGAAATTCCCCATGGAACCTATTTCGATGATAGTTGGCGCACTAGTGGCGGGCTCATCTGCCGCGTTAAAAGATACTGCTAGCCAAGCAGTTAAAGACGCATATTCTGGTTTAAGAACTTTGGTTATTCATCATTGGAACAACCAAGTTAGTGGTAATGACAGTAAGCTGGAGCAAGAAGCCAATATATTAATATCTAATTTGGAGGATGACCCCGAAACATTTCAGGTGCCAGTTGAAAAGAAATTGTCTGAATCCATACCTGAGCCTTCGGCTGAGCTTGTTGATAAAGCTCAGGCGCTATATGAGCTGTTAGATAAGAACGGTTTCGATACTGGCAAATACAATGTAACTGTTCAAGGCGGAAAAGGGGTTCAGATAGGGGACAATAACACGCAAATTAATAAATTTTAGCCAAGTTGAGGGGGCAGGAATTAGTTATGTCTGAAAATGATGGAAGCAACCCTCTTAATGTTCAAGGGGCTCAAATAGGTGATGGAAACAATCAGTACAACTATTTTTTAAACTCCTACCCGCAAAACATTGTTTCAAAGACCATAGCACAGGAATTATTGGACTTAAGGGCAGCGCGATTTTTTGTAGGAGAAGTAGAGCCTGCAGACCGGGCAAAGAAGTTTTGTCATAAGCTTTTGGATGGGGAGTATTCCGCAAGTGCTGATCCAGTAAGGGGTATAGCTTTAGCTTGGTGTTCAAGGGTTCTTGCATATAAGGATATAGCTGCTGCTAAAAAATCTCTTGAAGAAGCCGAGAAACACTCAGGGTCGGAAGAGGTTTCTATCGCTAAGGCTTTCATTGCCTCTTCAGAAGGTGATAGATCGTTAGCGCTGTCAATTTTGTCGAAAATTGACACTTTACAGTCAGTTACGGCTTGCTTCTTAGTGGTCATTCACCACGATACCCCCGCAGAGGGTATTGAATGGCTGAAAAGTGCAGGGCATGACTTTCTTGATCTAGACTCTGATGGCAAGTTTTTATTCATATCTCATCAATTAGATGCTGGAAACTGGGATGAAGCATTTGACTGTGTAGGGAAGCTTGTAAGTCAAGACTTTGAAATAACGCCTGTATTGTACTTTAGTGCCGCATTATCAAATTTGCTTAAAGCTGCTCCAGAAGAATTAAGAAGTGCTTTATTGAGGCACCCGCCTTTAGATGCATCAATTAGATTGTTTGATGACGATGTTTCTCTAAATAGTCGCAGGCTGGCTATTCGTAATTTTTTGTTGTGTAGCAAGGCGGCAGAAAATTCAGGTTGTAGTCAAGCTGCAAATATCGCAAGTGACTATAATCTTTGGTTGCGTCTAAGAGACACCGAATTAAGGACTGATGCTTTAGATGAGTTAAAAGCAAGCCTGAGTGATTCAGACCACAAAATTAGAAGAGTTCCATTGGCACTACAATTTGGGATTCCGATCGATCTAAAACAGTTTGAATCAGAAATACAGCAAAGTATTGTTCGTTCCGGAGGAATCTCTACAGAGATTGCACTGGGCCGGTTAGCTTTAGCGTTTGAGCAAAATTCCCCCAAGGATGTCGCTCAATATGTAGGGAAGTATAAAGACCAGCTATACCAATGCCTAGACAGAATTTATATCGACTCAATTCAAATTGAAGCGCTATCCAGAAGTGGTGACGTTGATGCAGCATCGTCTTGCTTGACCGAGTTGATTGAATATGGATTGCCTGAAGCTCAAAGATTAAAGCTTGAGAATATTATCGCCGAGTCATGTGGTGATGAGTCAATTGGTAAATATAAGGAGCAATTTAATAGAACAAACGAGTTGCCAGATCTCGTTCTTCTGGTAAAGAAACTAGAAAACCTGTCTGAATGGGAAGAAATGCATGGTTATGCATTGGATCTATTTGAAAGAACCCGATCATTAGAAGATGCAATCAGTTTGGCATTTTCGATACATTACTGTAAGCAACCTGATGAGGTATTGAAATTTCTCAATGAAAATTCTGACTTTGTATGTCAGTCCGATCAACTTCGAGGATTGATGGCGGTCAGTTATTATCAGCTTGGCCGATTCTCAGACGCCAAGAAAGAACTGGAGTTAATTGAAGACTCAAAAGTTAAAGATAGACATAAAGAACTTCTTGTTAACATAGCCATCTCTTCTGGAGATTGGGAAAGTCTTCATCACTTTGTTGAAGAAGAATGGAAGGGTAGAGACGATGCTAATCCTCAGTCTCTAATTAGGGTAGCTAAATTAGCTCAATCAATAGGTTCCCCACGTGCTCAACACCTCGTTGAATCTGCTTTGTCAAAAGTTGACGACGATGCTGAGATTTTTATGTCAGCTTACGGAATCGCAGTTGGGTCTGGATGGGAAGATTCAGAAGTGGTTGGACAATGGTTGAATAGAGCTATTGAGCTTTCTAGCGAGAATGGTCCAATTCAAAGGATGTCCTTATCTGATCTCTTAGATAGAAAGCCTGCATGGGATAGTAAAGAAAACGACGTTTATGATCGCCTTAAAAGAGGTGATATTCCTTTGTTTATTACGGCCAGTACACTCAACAAGTCATTGGGTGAGACATTTTTGCTTCAAGCCCTAGCAAACGTAAAAGAACGAGATCCTAGAAGGCGCGTAGCTTTGCCTTCATATAGTGGCGCGCGCGGTAGTGTTTCCGGTTTGGAGACAGTCAAAAGAGTTGGTCTAGATGCTTCGTCGCTATTTACACTGGGATTTCTGGATATTCTTGACGATGTGGCATCCGCATTTGAGACCCTGATTATTCCTCACTCTACTTTAGGTTGGTTGTTTAAAGAGAAGCAAGAAATATCTCACCATCAACCAAGCCGTATATCAGATGCAAAAGATATTCAGCGTCTTGTTCAAAATGGGGGGCTGAAAGAGTTCTCTTCCAATATTGTTGCTGATCGAAATTTGACTAATGAAGTAGGGGAAGAGTTGTCGCTTTTTATCTCCACTGCTGAGGGTAAAAAAACATCTGAATCAGAAAAAAAACACATTGTGGTGAGGCCCAGCCCTGTACACCGCGTTGGCTCATTGATGGAAGAGCAAGCTGACCTGTCCCGATACAGTGACCTGTTAGTTAACTGTAGCTCAGTTGTCGAGAAGCTAAAGATGATGGGAAAAATTAACTCTTCAGATGAAAGAAGAGCTGTCAACTATTTGGCCCTTCATGAACAAAAATGGCCTGTTACCATAGATATCCCGGAAAATTCGGTGTTGTATCTTGACGATTTGTCCGTGAGCTATTTTCAACACCTGGGGCTTCTAGAGGTTTTGTCTGAGACTAGTTTTGAGGTGGTTATTTCTTCTGGGAAGCTCTCTGAAGTCAAGGGTTTGATGAATTTCGAGCACTTAACTAATAAGGGTGAAGAGGTAATTGAGAGGTTAAGGACGTTTTTATCTAAAGGGATTAGTTCTGGAAAGATATTGGTTGGGCAGCAAGCTACCTCTGAAGAAGGTGAAGACCCTGATTTGCTGCATCATCCAGCCTTTTCCTCGATGCTTTTGGTTAATGAGGTCGATGCGCTTTTGGTAGATGACCGGTTTTTTAATAAAAATCTTGGTGGGAAGTTGTTAACTACCCAGGAATTGATAGATTTTCTTTGTGATTCTGGACAGATTAATAATGAAGCTAGAAGTGATTTAAAGACGATTTTGAGGGATGCAGGTTTTTTACTCGTTTCATTGTCGGAAAAAGAGCTTGAATGTGCGCTGTCTAACGCGCTGATAGTCGAAGGAAAGCTTATTGAAAATGTGGAGTTGAGAGCAATCAGAGAAAATGTTCTGAAGGCTCAAATGAGTGGTTATTGCACTTTACCAAATGAAGGGATTTGGTTGGCCAATTTCGTGAGAGTTATTGCTAGTCAGATTCGTAAGCAATGGTGTCCCGATATTGCTGACTCTGTAGCAAGAGCTCGGTCAGAGTGGTTAGCCGAATTTATAGATGTTAGAGGCTGGTCCGGGTGTTTTAATTTTGACATAGGGAGCAATTTTTCAAAGGCGGCCTTTGTTCATCAGGTTATGTCATTATTAATTGCTCCAACTGTGGGAGAAGTTGGTGACAAGAGCAGGTATTTCAAATGGATTGAAGATTATATCTGGCCCCAAATAGTCGATGATAATTATTTGTTTGAGTCAGTTGTACAACGAGCAAAGGACGTAGTTTTTGAATCTGTAGAGAACAAAGGTGGGATGGAGAGCTAGTAATGGATATCGAAGAGTATGACATGAAGCCTCTATATGCAGATGCGGCTATTAAACTATTTCCCCCGGTGGTCAGGGATGAGATTTGGTCGGACCATAAGTTTGTTCTTTCTTTAGGCCTTTCAACAGATGCTATGTTATCTCTAACCGAGGTAGGTGTGGCATTCAAGAGGTCAGTTTTCTACGATTCAATTCGTGAGCTTCTCAGTAAAAAGGATGAGCCAGTAGAAATCTCGGATAATGAGAGTAAGGTATGGAGCTTGTGTCTAAACGATAAAGGAATAATGGAGTTAAGAAGGGAGGAAGTTGTTTGTCGTTTGCCTAGTTTTTCATTTTTATCGCCTTCTTCACAGGAACGTTTGAGCCGATTTTTAGATAATGCTAGCAAGAATAACCTGCCTCCTGGGGTTCTTTCCTCATGGAAGGAAACTCTAACAGAGAGGCCTTTGCTGGATGATGAAGTCGATGCTTTTGAAAAAGATACGACGAACACTCCAGTTGATTGTGCAGAAAAAGTATGGTCAGAAATTAATTCTGGTTCGAGCGAAATCGCTACTCTCTGCCCAAGTAAAATTGAATATTATTCCGGTTTGATTGGCATTTCTAATGAAACGACCACTTTTGATGAGTACTTGAACAATGATTTGAGGGCTCATATTGAAAGTTTGATGAAATGGCGACGAGTGGAAGGATTGTACTGGGCATTCTTATTATGTGCTCATTACTCCGTTTCTCAGGTTATATCTGATTATGTTGCTTCATTACCCCCAGATGATCTAAATAGTCTTTATAAAATGATTGAGCGAGAAGGGGATATCCTTTCACGTATAGGGGCTGTGGAGGTTGGACTTATCATTTTGAAAGAGCGTCCTGAGGTTGAGGGCGTTTTAGAATCTTTGGTTAGGCAGATTCTCGATCAAAAATCTTTAAATAAGGACAGGTCTTGCGAATTGCTATCTGCGTTATTCGTTCTGGTGGATGGAGAAAACTGTCAAAATAGGACTTTGCCTGATGTTTCTCCTTCCTTGAGGAGGTTAGCCTCATTTTCACAAGCTTCATTGCTTGCCAGACAGTTGATCTCGGCGCATGTAGACGTAGAAAGCTTCTCCAAATGGGCTTTCAGCGCAAGGGGGCACGACTATTACTTGAGCAATATGATTGACCTACGGGTTGAGCCTCGATGGCTGCCGGATTCTATTGCACCTGAACAATTGAGGCATGAGTTTATCGGTAGGCTCAATAATGCAGCTTCGATGGTTAGCCAAGAAACATATTCTGACGTACTTTACAATCTGCTCAGAGGTGAAATTGACGGCGGATTAATTGATCAAATCGAGTTTATCCATTCGTCGATGCCAGGGCCACTAGAAGGACGAGATGATAAGGGACCGGCTCCTCCGAAGGAGATACTGGATATAGTAGATAAACAGCTAAATTCTGAAGAGGTTGATGCAAAGTCATTTATTTCATTGGTTAACAGCTGTTTGATTTATCGCCTGGATGTAAGTTTCTCAGAGCGAGCAGCAAAAATTTTGGCGGAGAATCGTAATCGATTAGATTTATCAGGAAATGGAGAAGATCTTCTTGCTGTGCTAAATGGTTTGGCATGTGTTGCCGCCACATCGCGTAGCGTTTCTCTTGCAGATGAATTAAGAGTTCTGATAAGAATTTATCGCCGTGAGTCAAATGTCAATATCAACATTTCTGATTTGGCTAGGCTTGGAATGATTATTTCAGCCGGAAACTCTGACTTTCAAGCATGGTGCGAATATGTGGGCCAATGGTTTACAGAGCTTTCTTTCGAGAATATATCCTATGATGAAGCAGTCATGCTTGAAAGCTATATTTCTGAGCTGTGTAAGTTGGTCCCAGAGTTATGGATTACATTGGGGGGTGCCAGGGCCGCGTGTAAGTCAGTCATATCTCTTGGGAATAAAAGTTAGAGATTACTACAGTTCGGATTTAAATTTCTTTTAATAGGGAAAGCTTTCTCGTACACCTTTCCTTTCTGTTCCGTGATCATTGCTCCAACAAAGGACAATGATCATGTGCACGACAAAAACTCTCATCCTATTGGTAGCTGTACTCTCAGCACCTGCCTATGCTGTCACTGACCAAGAGCGATCTGCGCTCCAGCGCCTGGATGCAGAGCTGGAAGCTATCACCAAAATCATTGACGAAGCCCAGCAGGCAGCGAATCCACATGACCGGAAGTTGGTCGATTACGAGCGCCTGAGAGCTGATCTGCAAAAAATCCAACAAGGCATTCTTGATGCCGCCAACACTATGCGGCGTGAGCCTCGGTCGTTGCCTCCTATTGAAGGAGATTATCGCTGATGGCCGTATCTGCGTCCCAGGAGGCGGCTTTCACCGGGGCAACGCTAGGCGTACCGATGGGTAGCTTTAGTCTAACGATCCTCTTGATTTTGTATTCGGTGCTCTATATCTGGGTCGCCTGGGTCATTGTCACTCAGTGGAAAGCCTGGTCACACCGAAAAATAAATTTCTATGATTTTCTGACTCGATCAGTCCGCTCGATCTTTTTAACCCTCGTTCTTGGCTTCCTACTGCGATAGCGCTAACGAAACACATTCAACGCGAAACTTCTAGCACGAAGCTATTACCACGAAACATGAGGAAGACTATGAACCCCGTAATGCATAAATCTACTTTTAAACAGAAGCGCAATATTGCTCCCTTATCGATGCTTTGGTTGTGGCTGGTATCAATAACAGCTCAGGCACAGCTACCGACACCTGTCGATCCGTCGAGCGGCGCGCCTAATGGCAACTACTTGGCCTTTATGCAGGGATGGTCGGGAGACGCCATTGACTATATCGCCCTGGTTATCTCAGGCGCTGGCTTCTTATGGATCGGCTGGATACTGCTTTCCAAATTCAATGAAGCGCGCAGTTCCAATGATCCTGATTGGGGTTCTGTGGGCTTGACCGCAGTCATAGCTGGTGTGCTGTTGGCAATCGTGTCTTTCTTCCTGAACGAAGCCGTTGGAATCATCTGAGGTATGGAATCGCAGCCGCAAGCAAACGAACTGTTGCCGGTGCGCCTCAATGCCGAGCCGTCGATCTTCAGAGGTTGTTCACTCTCAGAATTGATGCTGCTGGTCACTGTGGGCGGTATCGCTCTGGTGCCCGGTAGTGTCATTGTGTGCGGCCTGTTTGGCTATCTCATGATGGGCGTCGGCATCGGTTTGTTATTGGTGATTGCCTGGGTCGTCATTGGGGCAACGGTATTACAGAAACTTAAACGGGGCAGGCCACTAGGTTACTACCAGTTGCGGCTACGCTTATGGCTTGAAGACCTTCACTTGTTGCGTTCCTCGTTTATACGACAAAGCCGGGTTTGGGATATTGGCCGGAGACTGAAATAATGAAAAAGCCTCTCAATAAACCAACGGCAATCAGAAACAACCAGGCGCGGCAGCGATTGCTGGCCACCAGTGATCATATCCGTACTTTGCGTATCCTTGTAGTGTGTTTGCTTGTCGCAGTAGTCGCGCTTTGGTGGCGTAACGGCGTATTGCAGGAAACTCGACGGCTTTATATTCCTCCCGATTTAACTCAGGGGCTGGTAACCAATTTTGATAGTGTGCCAGCGCCAACGGTATATACCTTTGCTTATTACATTTTCCAGCAATTGAACCGCTGGCCAAGTGACGGAGAGAAGGACTATCCCAAGCAAATATACGCACTCCAGGGTTTTCTTACACCGGGATGTCGAGCCGCGCTGGAAGCGGATATGAATACCAAACAGGAACTCGGTGAACTGCGACAACGGGTTCGCTCAGTACAGGAAATTCTCGGTCAAACTTATACCCGTCAACGTGTCCAGATTGAAACCATCAGTGCGTGGAGAATCTGGTTGGATGTCAATGTCACGGAATCGATTGGAGGCCATCCAGTTAAGGATGTTTTGTTGCGCTACCCCTTGCGAGTTGTTCGATTCGATGTTGATAAAGAGGTTAATCCCTGGGGGTTGGCATTAGCCTGCAATGAAGCCATGCGTCCAGTGCTGTTACCAGAGGATCAGCTTGGAAAACCCTTCCGGCGTCCTGGAGATGAATTATGAAAAGTTGTATTCAAGGGTTGTTTGTGATCTTACTGGCTTTAGCCTCTGCTACTGTCATCGCCGATGTATCAGAGCGTGTGCTTTGGGATAAACGCCCCATTAACGTTCATCTGCAAGTCGGCCATGAACGTATTATTCATTTCCCTGATGATGTGCGTTATTGGCTGCCTGATACGGTTAAACGCCAGGTGTCAGTGCTGGCGGCAAACGGCGTTTTGTATATCAGGGCAGTGGAGCCATTTCCGACAACCCGAATTCGTATTCAGGGACTGAACGATCAACAAATCTATTTGTTAGATATAACAGCCAGTGAAGCTGCAGCCGTTAGCGATGAATTGATTGTGATGACAAAGGAAAACACTCGGAATCTCAGCAAGGAAGCAACTGCGTACAAAACGACAGAGGATTGGCGTATCCGATTGACCCGTTACGCTGCGCAAAAACTTTATGCGCCGGAACGATTAGTCGAAGGTGACAGAGCGATTAAACGAATTCCGGTTGAATCAAAAACGTCAGTGCCACTGATTCGAGGTGGTCTTATAGAAACGGTGCCGATAGCTTCATGGCAAGGCCATGGATTAACAGTGACTGCGGTTAGTGTGCGTAATTTATCGCGACAGTCACTACAGCTACAGTTTGATCGATCCGACTCTCACCAGGCGCTAGACCTAAGTTATCTCATGCGTGGAGATTGGCTGACGGCAACATTGCAACATGACCGTTTGGGGGCAATGGGCGACGAGACAGATACAACCACCTTGTATCTGGTCTCGAATCAGTCTTTCGTGGAAAGTCTTTCCCTGCTGATTGACAACCGGGTTCTTCAAAGTGGGCAAACCGGGAAAGAGGAGATGTAGGATGGCTGGAAAGCACATGAATCCGTTACTGATTGGAGGTGCTGCGCTGGCCATTGGCTGCCTGTCACTCGTGATGTGCTCGGAGCCACAGGAAAGTTACCAGCCTGTTGAACAGATGCCGGGATATGATCCTGCAGCCAAGCCTCAGGATGGTGATACGCAGACCGATACTATCAAAGCATTGCAGGCCTACGCCCGAGAAGCGGTAAAAAAAGCGGATACGCTGAATGCATCGACTAAAGAGAACATGGGTAAAGTGCTGGAGAATCAGCAAAAAGTATCAAAGCTGGAAGCGGCAAATCAGCAGGCCCAGGAAGCACTGAATGAAACCACGGCGACCATAGGTTCGCTTCAGCAGCATCTCAGTCAGATCAGACGTGAACTTAAGGATTTGAAAGAAGATAAAAGCTCAGCTGACATTGGGCAATTAAATCAGGACGGGTTGCCCGTTGGTTTTGGTTTTGATGGTCAGAATGTGATTCCGATCAATCCAGATCAGGGTGCCTGGTATAACCCTATTGATTATGTTGAGCCAGAAACAACAGAAGGCAATAAAGGCCGCTTTACTGGATTGCTGCCTCGTTCACCTAATACGGCGGAAACGAATAACGAGGTACAAGATTCTGAGAAGAAACATCAGATTATTGTCGAGCCGGTTTATACGATACCCAAAGATGCAACGTTGACGGACGGACTGGCACTAACGGCTTTGATTGGCCGTATTCCTGTGGAGGGACAGACACCCGATCCCTATCCAGTAAAAATCTATATCGGCAAAGAAAATCTTTTGGCCAATGGTCACGATATGCCAGAGGTCGAGGGCATGATTTTCAGTGGTCTGGGTTTTGGCGACTGGAATCTCTCCTGTGTCAGCGCCCGCCTAACATCGGCTACGTTCATCTTTGAGGATGGCTCTATCGTGAACCACAGTAGCCAGGGGCAACCCTTGGGCTACATCTCTGACCCTAGCGGTGTGCCCTGTGTGGCCGGGCGCTTTGTCACCAACGCCCCCTCATTTATTTCCCAGCGTATTGGGCTGGCAGGACTGGGGGCGGCGGGTTCCGCCTACGCCGAAGCACAACAGCAGAGGCAAACCTCATCATTAACTGGATCAACAACAAGTACGGTCGTGGGTGACATTAATAAACTGGTCGCTGGCGAGGCAGTGCAATCCGCAACTGATGAAGTCAGCCGGTGGTTGTTGGCACGACAAAAACAGAGTTTTGATGCAGTGGTGGTGAATCCTGGGGTAGAGGTATCCGTCCATTTAGACCGCAGTTTGCCACTGGATAAAAGTTCGATTGCAAGGAGATTACGCTATGCGAAAAATGATTCTGATATTAATCACGATTTGGATTAATACCGGACTACTGTCTGGTTGCACCACTTCCAAGGCAAAAGTATTTGGGACGGATATGCCGTCGATGAAGAGCATTCACGATGAAAAATTCCACAATTCTAACGATAAACCGCTGGTGAGGCCGCAACGTGCCGTCGGCGATAAGGCCAATGCTGAACAAGAAGAGTTTCAGTGGTTACCTAATCCGACGCTGCGAATGTATGTTTTCAGGCACCTGACTGCTGCAGGCCACCCGGTACCTGGATATAGCACCTTTTTCCGGCTTTACACTCAGGACCATATCGCGGCTCCGGGTGAACAGGCAGGGTGGGAATAGAAATGGCAGATAAGCAATTAATGGGCAAGCAACCAAAGCGTGATTCAGCGATTACGGATGCTGATATGGATGCGCTCTATCGTCACCCCGCATCGTTAAGCGATTGGTTACCGTGGGTAGACTACGATGAGTCGTCCGAGACGTTTACCCTCGAAGATGGTTTTAGTGCTGCAGCGATGTTTGAAATTACAGGTGTCTCCACTGAAGCGCGTTCAAGTAAATTCCTGCAAGAAGTTCAGGCCAATATACAAACCTGCATCAACCACACGATTCCGGCACACGATAACCCCTTTGTATTGCAGTGTTTTGTCTCAGATGAAGACTCGCTAGCGGCATTGTCACAATCTTTGAATACCTATACAGAGAGCCATTGCAGGGAAACTCCAGAGCATCGTTTGCTGGCAATTAACTTTGTTGCCCGGATGCAAAGGCATTTCAAGCGAATGACGCAGAGCGCCGGGCTGTTCGAAGATAACACGGTGACCGGCGGTAGCTGGCGAGGAAAGGTGCGTCGTGTACGAGTGTTTTTGTATCGCCGGAGAGAGTTAAACGATAACGAACATATCGACCCCGTTACCGAGATCAACCAGGTCGCGGAACGCTTTGTCACCCAGATGGCAGCCACAGGAATCGGTATTCGACGATGTGATGACCATGATCTCTATGCTTGGTTATTGCGTTGGTTTAATCCCAGAGCTGAAGTGACGGAAGGGGATTTGGATAAGCTCTCTGAGCTAATGGAACTTCCTGAAAAGAAGGAACGGGCATTTAGTCACGATTTGTCCGACCTATTGTTTCTTTCTCAGCCCTCATCCGATGGCGGTCACGGCGTTTGGTACTTCGATGACTTGCCACATAGAGCGATCACCGTGGATGCGTTGCGAAGGAAGCCCTTGCCCGGTCACTTTACCGGTGAGCGACAGGTTGGCGATAACCTGTATGCGTTGTTCGATAAACTACCAGAGGGCAGTATTCTCTCCCTATGCCTGACGCTTCAACCTCAAGACCTCGTCGAGAATCATGTGGTGCAAGTACTCAATTCAGCAAAGGGTGAAACGGCAGAAGCGATGGCGGCTGAGCAGGATGCCAAGGAAGCCTTGAAATGGATGTCCCACGGGGACTATCTGTTGCCCACCGTTATAACGCTGTTCACCCGTGGGGATTCCCTCGCTGATCTGCAAAAGAAGACCAATGAAGTCAACGCGTTGCTGCTGGCTAATGGTTTGCACCCCATTCGAGAGAAAGATGAGTTGTTGCCACTGGATACCTATATTCGCCAGTTACCTATGAACTATGAGCCGAAGCGGGAGAAGGTCAACAAGAAGAGTCGTCTGGTGTTCTCCAGTGATCTGGCCAGGTTATTACCGTTCTACGGTCGCAGTCGGGGCACAGGGCATCCGGGTCTGGTTTTCTTTAATCGCGGCGGCGAGCCTTTGACTTTCGATCCGCTGAATAAGCTGGATCGGGCCAAGAATGCTTTTGGTTTGGTACTGGGGCCTCCTGGTTCTGGTAAGTCGGCACTAATGGTGTACATCCTCTTACAGGTCGCAGCGACCTACGGCGCGCGAATTTACATTATTGAAAAGGGTGGGTCGTTCAAATTGTTGGGGGACTATTGTCGATATTTCGGGCTGAGCGTTAATCAGGTGACACTTCACCCCAAGGAAGACGTTAGCCTGCCGCCTTTTGCTGACGCCTATGAAATGCTCAAAAGAGAACGGGCACAGCAGGCTTCGTTTGATGAAGAGCCCTCAGCTTATGAAGACGCATCATTGGATGCTTCGGATAACAGTGATGATGACGAAGAACGGGATCTGCTTGGCGAGATGGAATTGAAGGCCCGTATTATGATTACCGGCGGGGATAGTAAGGAAGAAGCTGTGATGACGCGGGCGGATCGCCTAACGATTCGTAGAGCTATCATCCTCGCTGCGGAGGAAAAGCAAGCGGCTGGCAGTCGAGAAATTGTATTAACCGAGGATGTGGTTAATGCGTTGAACAAGTTAGCGGCAGATGAATCCAGTACGCCGAAACGCCAAGAGCGTGCCAGAGACATGGCTGATGCCATGGCCTTGTATTGTTCCGGCACTGCCGGGCACTTCTTTAACCGTGTCGGCAAGGCCTGGCCTGAGGCTGATGTTACCATCATGGAAATGGGGCTGCTCGCCAATGAAGGTTATGAAGACCAGCTGGCCTTAGGGTTTATGGGGTTGATGAATCAGATCAACGGTGTCGTGGAGCGTGAGCAATATGATCATCGCCCGACCTTCGTGCTAGGTGATGAAGCGCACTTGATTACAACAAATCCCTTGTTAGCCATTTTCCTGGTTAAGATCGTGAAAATGTGGCGCAAGTTGGGTGCCTGGTTATGGTTGGCCACCCAGAATCTGGAAGACTTTCCCGACGCTGCCAAAAAACTACTCAGTATGTTCGAGTGGTGGATAGCGATGGTTTGCCCCAAGGAAGAGATTGAACAAATCTCACGCTTTAAAGACCTCACTGAGGAGCAGAAGGGCATGCTTCGCGCAGCAAGAAAGGAGCCTGGCAACTATACCGAGGGCGTTGTGCTATCGGACAACCTGCAATGCTTGTTCAGAAACGTGCCGCCACCGCTAGCCCTGGCACTTGCCATGACTGAAAAACACGAGAAGCAACAGCGAGCTGAGATTATGAAGTCACGGCACTGCTCCGAGCTGGAAGCGGTATTTGCTGTTGCTGATGGTATGGGGTCGACAGAGCAGGGGTAGCAGGCGTGATTTGCTCAGGGACAGTTGTCTTCTATTGCTGTACTCGATTTGGTTCTGGCTCATCTCCCCTTAGTTTGTTCTTAACTTTCTGGTGTCCGTGAAAGGTTTAACGTAGCTGTTATGTAGCGATTTCCCGATCATCCCTCCCATGAATAACTTAAAAGGGGATGCGGCGTTGAACCTAACCATCAAATCAGTCCTATTCACGATGTGCTGTACCAGCGTTTTCCAGTATGCCTGGGCAGATGCTGCGCTATGGCCTGAATCAGTAATTGTTGTAACCTCAAGCCAGCGGCCCATTTCCAATGTAGATAAGGTTTTAGTATACGCGGGCAGTTCACAGCCAGATATTCAGGTTCTTAATCTGGATTCAGTGACGGACATAGAGAAGCGCCTGGGTGACGGGTTGCCAATTGATCCTGAACAGGCGCGGGCAACAGTCGATCAGCGCATTGCACGTATAGGTCGTTCTCAATTAGATGCCGATTTACGTGCTGCTTATCTGCCTCTCGGCACAATGATGGTCTATGGTCTTGATCGTTATCCTGTCATCATTTTTGATCAGCAAGCGGTGATTTATGGCGTAACCGACGTGGCCCAGGCAGTCGATCAATATCGTCAATGGCGAGAAGATCAACAAGGGGTGGCTGTCCATGAATAGGGTCTTTCAAGTACTGCTTCTATTCTTGCTGTTACAGGGATACAAAGGATACGCGTTTGAAGCAGAACCAACGACGATAACAACTGCTGATATTGTTGGCGCAATTACGCTGGATCGCTCCTGCCTGAACTATTGTATTACCGGCGTCTGTGTCTGGCTGCGTTGCAGTATTACCGGTTGTGATATCGAAACCAGTATTCGCGTCGCGCACTACAATCCGGACTTGGTCGTGAGTGTCTACGACGAGCCCGGTGATAACCCATGGCAGGAGATGGAATCCTTATTTGGCTCGTTAGATTCAGGAATAGTCAGTGGGATCGTCAGTACCTTTCACGGTGCCTTTGTGGGAGGAGGGCATCGAACCGAAGGAGGTAATCCGGCGACTGATCAGAGCCTGCGATTCAAGGAAGTGACCGCGATTGGTCACCCGTTCTCCTCAATTTCTGACTTCATCGGCAACACAGGGTATTACTGCCCCTCCGAAGCCGAGTCCTTTAACCCTTATCTGCTTTCTTCACTGGATGCATTGACCTGGCGGCTTGGTTTGCCAGAGATGCTGTATTTACAAAACCTGCTACCTGGTCGGCGTGTCGTGGGCGATGGTATCCAGCAACAATGGGGGCCGGTTTGGCCGCGCACAGGGTTTATCAATCAGAAAGATGATGCCAAAGCGGCTGCGGTTGTCGCCCAGCGAGCTGGCAATATCGTTACCCAAACTCGCCAACCACATATCTATAACGCACTAAATGGCAATGGCTATAATCGTACCTGGTTGCCCGGTGAATTGGTTGAGAATGATCCGGATACAGGTGTATGGCAAATGCTGGCACCTGAAGTCGATGAGCAATGTTATGCCTTTGGTGAAAACGACGTGCTGAGTACGCCCTGGTCCCAGGGGCGTCATTCTGAAGATAACCGATACGCGTTTACCTTGTGGCGTCCCTACGAATGCTGTGAGGCAAAGGGTGCTTACTTATTCACTGTTCCGGTGAGGATTTGTTTATGATTTTTGAATATGCGGCCCCCCGGTTTTGTTGGATGGTAATGATCTTGATTGTTAGTTTTATAACCTGTTATCCGCTCATTGCCGCAGAAGCGCCAAGCGACGATAGCCTGTTCTATTACAAGATTGGTGGGGGGCGGGATATTGCTATTCCCCCCAGCCTCAATATCACTACGATTGATTTATCACTAAGCGGACAGGCCTCTGCACTCAGTTGCAGCGGTTTTGATCCAATGGTGGCTATCGAAAGTTCACTGGACAATTTGCGAAATGGTGTCGATAACGCTGTTAATGCCATTGAATTAGCAGCCACAGCCGCGATAGCAAATTTGCCTGGTTATATTCTTCAAAAGGCAAATCCGGGTCTGTATGACTTGTTTCAAAACGCCTTATTGCGCGCCAACGAATCCTTTTCGCTGGCCACTAAAAGCTGTGAGCGTATTCAATACGAGATCGCCAATAACACAAACCCTTTTGATGAGTGGATTACAGTCAGTTGGGGCGATTCCTGGAAGCGTTCAGTAGGTATCGGTGGAGCCAATATTCACGATGCGGTCGACGATGCAGAAGATGCGCCTAACGAGGGGATTGAATGGGTCGGTGGTCTGAGGGCGGGTGGTGTTAACCAGCCGCCGATTCGCGTGCTGTCAGATGTTGCCAAAGCTGGATTGAATATATTGTCGCAACGGCCTCCAGAAACAAGTAGTAACTTGCCTGGTAGCGCACCTCTTGCTCAGCATTTTGACGGTCCTAACGCGGTTGACCGGTGGATCAATAATGTATTGGGTGAGATTGAGGTAGGCCTTTGTGACAGCTGTACCAAAGGGACAAGGCCTGGAAAAGGATTGATTCCTTATATTGAGGAGTCTACTGACGATATCGTGCAGCTGTTAGTGGATCTGGTTTCAGGTTCAACGCAGCCTACACGGGTAAATCTGGAGCAAGTCGAAGCGCCGGGTATTGCGGTGACACTCCAAGTCATTCTGGCGATTCGAAATCAGTCTCCCGACGAAATATCCATTGTCATTAATAAGCTCGGCCAGGAAATTGCCGAAGCGAGGGTCATGGAGGAGGCGATGATCATTCGACGCTTGCTATTGGCAGGTCGGAAAGAGGGCTATGTCGCAGCGAATGAGATTGCGCAGCAAGAGGTAATCCAGGCACTGGATGAGTTGGAAAGCGAAATCAGTAATGTGATTTTCGAGAAAGATGCCCGCGATAAATTTGTTACTTCGACCGTTGTAGAGCTATTGCTGCGGGACAATGCGATCCGGCAATCGTCTGTGAATACGCCTGCCACAGTACCGACTGATCCTCGTCCCCTGAAAAATGGTGGTGTCGAACAATGAGAGCAGAGCAATGAAATTTACCGCTTTAAAGAGACAGTTCTTGCTCTGGGGATATACCTCCGCTGCGTTGGTATTAGTACTCATAGTGGGAGTCGCGGTCAGTATCTGGGGGAGTTCGCAGTCTCCTCAGGCGATAGGTTCACTGGTCGCGAACTTGCCGTTGGGTTGGTGGCGTGCTGGTATCTATAGTTTGCTGGTGCTGTTTTGGCCTCAGCTTGTCTGCCATCTTACCCGTCATCGTCGGAATGACTCTTCATCCTCAGCAAGTCGTCACCCATTAATTATTTTGATCGTTCTTTATGAATGTTTGGTTGTTCAAAACCCTTTAGCGATTTTGTTAGGAAGGGTGGCTTAACGGTATGGCAGTTGATAGTACGCTAGAACTCTATACCACGTTATTTGGCTGGCTGTTCTATAACAGCATTTGGGACGTGCTGGTGGCTACCGGTATCGTGTTTCTGCCGTTTCTGGGGATTCTTCTCGATACTATTATTCGCTCCTATGCGGGTGAAGATGCCGAGGAAGCGGGCAATACCACACTACGTATCGTCGAGGTGGAGTTCTTTGTCGCCTTCTTTGTGATCCTGATTGCAGCCGTGCCGGCGACACCGTTGAATGCTGTCGATTTATCGTTCACGCCACGCGCAGTCATTGGGACGCCTGCGCAGCCAGTGGCGACGGTCAATAACTCACGTACTACCTATGGTGGGGGCATTTCGTTTAATGCCGCACCTGTGACAGTGAATGTACCCGTGTTCTGGTATGCGGTGATGAGTTTTAGTTCGGGTTTTAACCGCGCAGTGATGGAAGATGTACCGCCCACGCTGGATTTTCGGGGGTATGTCGATGAATTGCGCGATGCATCCATTCAAGACCCTAATTTGCAACATGAGATTAACGATTTCTTTCGAGACTGTTTCGTTGAGGCGCGATCAAAATATCTGGCCGAACGTCCCAGCAGCGCAGCAATTACTGCATTGCTAAACAGTTATGGGGAGAGTGATCCCGATTGGATTGGCTCGCATGTGTATCAGGAAATACCGGGATATTACGATAGCATTCGTGCGGATACCGTCAGGGAAGGGTACCCCTGGTCGGCACTCAGGGACGTGGAATGGGATGCGACTAACCATCCTGTTTATGGAAAGCCATTTTGTTCGGAGTGGTGGCTGGGTATTCAGCAATCGATTCTCAGTGAGCAGGGTGATCTCGATTTGCTCTCTGCTGCCGCTGAACCGGGATGGGACCCTGCGCCACGTCGCGATGCGGTTATACAAATTGCATTGATCAATTCTCCGCCGCGTTGGACTACTCGCGGTTACGACTTTGCCTATGGGAATCTGGTCGATTTCAGTGTTGGGGAGCCTGGGGTGATGGTGTCGGTACAGAATGCCGCACAACAAGGTCTGGCTGCTTACGGCCTTGGAAAAACCAGCGTGTCTTTTGCCGCTTATCTACGTGTATTCCTTGAAGCAGCACCCATGGTGCAAGCTCTGATTCTGATGGGACTCTACACGCTGTTGCCGTTCTTTATTCTAATCAGCCGCTACAAGTTTTCTTTGTTGATTATCGGTGCGCTGATCCTGTTCACTGTCAAATTTTGGACTGTATTGTGGTTCTTTGCCTGGTGGGTGGATCAAAACCTGATTCAGGCGTTTTATCCTGACCCTGGCAGCGTGACCACGCTGTTTAGCACTGACCTCACGCTTAAACGGATCATTCTTAACTTTCTTACTGGCGGGTTGTATTTGGTATTGCCATTACTGTTATCCGTTTACCTCGGCTTGGCAGGTATTCGAGTAGCCTCTCAGCTTGATGGTGCTACCCAGGCGATCACCCGTGGCACAGCCGGGGCGGGACGAATTAATCCGCGTTTAGCCGGTCGCCTGAAAGGTAAGAAGGCAGCAGGGAAATGATTTGATCATGAATAACCTAACACATACCCACAGTGGCTATTGCTGTCTCAATAGCACCTTACATACCCGGATCAACGCTTCGGTGTGGTATGCAGTAATTCCTACGGAAATACTGAATGATCTGTTTGTTCACTCACCCAACCGGGGAGCTTGTTGCCCCATTGGGTCGGCGGCTCTTTTTATCACATCAACTCATTGAATCAGGAGCACTGCTATGAGTAAACCAACCGAAAATACAACAACGTCCTCTGCTACTGCAGAAAACAACCGGTACTTCAACGAGTATGCCAATGGTATTGGTTATCTGAACAGCATTCGTGAATTCGGTGCTGAAGGTAAACCTGAACGCTATGCAGCTCAAGTATCGGTTATCCAGGGGCCAGCGGATAACGTGCATTATGAATATCATGATCTCGTTATTTCGTCTGAAACCGTACTCGGTGTTGTGTTAGAACACCGGGAAGCTATCGAAGCCGAAGATGCCAATGTGCTGATTCGCTTTAATATGGCTAACCCTCGTGCCAAAGCATTCATCTATAAACAAGGTGAGCGTGCTGGTGAATTGGGGGCTGCGATAGGTGGCTTCTTGACGCGTATTCATTCCATGAAAATCAACGGTGAACTGGTCTATGAAGACCAACGCACTTTTGATGATCATGAGGGCACGCCTCAAGTCGCAAATGGATAACACGCCACCAGGGCAGTATTGATCTAACGTTATATTCTGTCCATTCCATCCTCATGGGAACCACCGTTCCCATAAGGACCTGGTGTGTTCCCTATTCCTATGGGAGCACATCATGAAAACCGTTAAGCCTTCGAATGAAATGTATTTCGCCGAAACGGCATTCGAGCAGGAAAACCAACTGATTGCTGAAGCCAAACACTTGCTCTATGCACGATTGAAAACCCGTGACCAGGTGTTTAGTTCCCCGCATGAAGTACGCGACTATCTGCGCTTACAGCTAGCAGGGCAGCAGCGAGAAGTATTTAGCTGCCTGTTTGTTGATAGCCAACATAGACTGATTGAGTATCGGGAAATGTTTGCGGGCACCATTGATGGTTGCAGTGTTTATCCCCGTGAAGTGGTCAAGGCTGCTTTACAGGTGAATGCCGCTGCAGTGATTTTTGCTCACAATCATCCATCGGGAGTGGCTGAGCCGAGTCAGAGTGATAGAAGTATCACACAACGGCTGAAAGAGGCTTTGTCATTGATGGATATCCGGGTGCTGGATCACTTTATTGTAGGTGATGAGACAGTGGAATCGTTTGCTGAGCGAGGATTACTTTAGTTGATCAAACCCAATGCCCGTAGAACTTCGGTTTTACGGGCATTTCTATAACTTATTGTCGTAAAGGCCGTCAGCACGTTTTACCGGATCAATCTCACCGCTTCGGTGGTTGTAATGAATAATGTTGTCGGTTGGGGCGTGATCATTTTCGTCATCGCCGCCATCTATAAGATCAACTAGAAATAGCAGGGTGCGCCAGCATAGGCTGAGCACACCGGCAATCAATGCGGCAATGAACAGATAAGACGCTTTGAGCCATTTCATCAGATTAGGCACCTTTTGTAGGGCGCTTAAAAATACAAGTAAGTTTTGCACTGCCTTTGGCGCAATTCACAAGCTCCCACTGCTGCTCACCTAATTTATTCAGCGTTTGGGTTAGTGCCCCGTCATTACCCAGTAAGGGGTAGGTTTTTACCAGATATTCCCAATTTTGCCCCGCTGTTGCCGACGTGGACAAAAGCAGCATGGCCAAGATACATGAAATGCGGAATGAGCTTTGAGTAAACATCCATTGTTCTCCTTAAGTGGGGAGTCCATGTAGGAAGCTACAATTATACTGTAAATGGGGTGATAAATGAGGTTCTGAAGTCACATTTTAGTAGTCAGTTATCAATATACTCGCGTAAAGCGCTCCAGATAAGGTGAAGGTCAAGGTTGGTCTCGTCGGCAATTTTAAGGAAACGCTCGCGTTCATCCAGTTGTTTGTGGTGTAACCAGAGCTTCCAGACCAAATGGTCGGTCTCTTCATCGCATAAAGGAGGTCTGCCGCTGCCTGCACCTCGAATATTAAGGATATTTCGGCGTCGGGAAAACTCCGAAGCATGCATACCAAACAACCGGCGCATCAGGATGAGTGGCGCGCCTTGTAGAAGGTATATATCTTCGAGCTCCCGTTCTTCTCGTTTCTCTTCTAGCTCTTTGATCTGGCGTTCCAAAGCTGATGGATTGATGCTGACAACCAAATAATGCTCTGCGCGCTGAACCAGGAATTTTTGCTCGGTGAGATTGAGCTTGGACATAAGGGTGATCAGGTTATCTGGTAGGGTGTTTATTTTGAAATGAATCGACTGAAGAGACTCAAGCGATGACATCAATGTCTTGGCCGCAGAGCGGCACATTTTATCCTCAAAATTTCCCATAAGCAGTAACACCATCGTTCCCTGACAGACAGCCTGTCCATAGTTTTCGATTGCGGTTCCATGCTATTAACAATGAAGAAAAATTACGTTGAGAAACTTTTCATAACAAAAAGAAATTATTATCAGTGGGGTTGTAACAGCATTCGCCTCCGGATTTGAGTGCCAAATTCGACGAAAGTTGTGTGATTCAATTCACGATTATGACTACCCTGAGTTGCAAATCGACAGCTTATCGGGGGTGTTATATGGAAAGTTTATTGATGGTCTGTTAGCTATCCGGTTGTTGTTATAAGCGGTCTTGGCGACCATTTATAGCTACAAAAATGTTTGTGGCTTCTTTTATGCTTCGTTTGGTTCAGGTTACCCAGGCTATTTTCTGTCTTGTCAGTATGATTTTGACAAGCCTGTTTGCCTTGTCTCTTTCTGGCGTGACTGTTGATACCTTGCCTGATCAAGAAGGTTGGGGGAAGGCCGTATTCTTAGCAGTTTTGTTTATATTAATTGGGTGTTGCATTGATATAGGGAAATATCTGTTTTGGTCTCAGCGCCAGAGAAGCCGCTATTATGGAATGCTTAGCCTTGTTTTGATGATTTTTTCTTGGTTAGCCAGCTGCGCTTTTTTGGTTACGTCAGAGCATGATTTAGTGCGGGAGTCCCAGGTTCGATCTGATCAATACATTGCCCTGCAGTTGAGAATTGAGAGCACCAGGCAGGCAATAGCCTTCCATGAACGCTTGTTGGAAAAACGATTGGGGAGCGCTTACCACAGCCAGTGGAAAGAAAGTGAAACTGATTTGGAGACTATTGCGTCGCTTAAATCTACATTGGCTGATCTAACGGAGGATTCTTCAAATGTAGGGTTGGAAACTGCAGCCCAGGCGGTTCCTACGACTCGATTCTTTGCTGGGGTTGGCCAAGTCCTGAATATTGATCCTCAAGTGGTTAGTGTGATGGGGTACGGAATACTGAGTCTGTTATTGGAATTGAGTACCTTGGGCATGATTGGTTTGGCGCGTACTTTAAAATCAGATCTTGGTGGAGATTATGACGTGCAGGGAGAGACAGAAACTGTTATACAAAATAGCGAGCATGAAATTGAGGTAAAACAAAAGGTCGCTCAATTAACGAGTGATATTCTACAAAGCCGTATTCCGCCAGTCCTTAGGAAAATTAAAGCTGCGCATTATGACCTGGATTTGGATGTTGTGCGCCAAGTATTAAGAAACCTGTTTGATGCTGGAATATTGGAGCAAGACAAGCGAAATAGTTATAAGTTGGGTGATCAGTTCCAGAATATTGCTAGCTGATGCTTTTAGCTATTTGTGGCTGCTACGAGGGGGAGGGGGATGGTAAGAGGCCGGACTCGAACCGGCACGCCCGCGAAGGTAATGGGTTTTGAGAATCCATCATGTCTACCAATTTCATTACTCTAACAACTCTACACATCTATAAATGAGCCTCTTGGAGAGAAGAAGTGGTATGATCCGTAAAGACCGCTTGGATCAGATCAAATTTAAAGCTCTAAGCTATTACTCGTCTTGATGAGGTCTGGTTGTTTTTTGTGCGCCCTGGAAATAAATGTAACTTTTTTCAATTTTTTTCTGATCATGGTATTTTTCATGGTATTGGCTATATGTTGAATTTTAACTATATGAAAAATAAGATAAAAATCCTCTCGTTTACAATCGAATGGGAGTAGGCTGGGTTTTTAGCCTGTTGAAATATAAATAGAAAATAAATCCTGTTAACAGGGTATTGTGCATTATCAATGGTATTTTTTATGGTTGTGGCTGAGGCCTGGTTAAGGTCAAGCCTCAATACCATGAGCAGTGTTTTCAATGACTCATGGTATTGAACCTAACACATTGATTACTAATTTTTTGTATGTATTAGAGGCTTGATGAGATGGTTCTCCTCGCTTTCCAGCGACCAAGCTGGAGAGTGAGAACCTCCGGCGAGGAGAATCATCATGGCTACAATCGAAGTTCTTGGGGTCGATTTAGGCAAGCCTTCTTTTCATGTTATTGGTCGAGACACATCAGATCACACCATTCTTCGCAAAGAACTTACTTGCACAAAACTGATTGAACGCATTGCTAACACTCCGTCACGCACGATTTGAGGCATACGGCGGTGCTCATTGGTTGACCAAGCAGTGCCAGCGACACGGTCATACTTCTCGACTTATACTGCCTCAGTACGTAAAACCTTATGTCAAAAGCAATAAGAAACTCTCGTTCTGATGAGCCTGAACTGCAGCTCGGTGATATAAGAGACAGCGGGAATAGCGGTCGCCAATCATGATCTGCGCCAGTTGCTTCCCCTGTAAAATAAGAAGTTTTCATACCTATAATGGATCAGAATACATCAACGGTAGAGCTGCATATCGAGTTTTTTAGTCTTCCCTATCCCGCACGATATGCATTCATTTATCACGAAGCTAGGACTGTTTTAGGAAGTGGACAACGGCTTGAGCGAGCTCTTCGCCGGCTTCTTCCTCGGCAAAGTGACTCACATTGTTAATCATTGTGTGTGGCTGTCCGTTCGCACCGGGTATACGTTCCTGAAACACCTTTTCTGCGCCTATTGTAAATGCATCTTTGTCGCCGAAAACAGTCATTACGGGTTTTGAAAATGTACGCAACAAGCGCCAGACCATATCGCACGTTGCCAGCTCGGGATCATCCGGCATGACGGGAAGAAGGCTCGGAAACTGACGAACCCCAGCAAGATAGGATTCGTTGGGGAAAGGCGCATTATAAGCGTCCAATATGGCTTGGGCGGCTATTGGGTTAACCGAAGACGCCTCTACAAGGTGGCTGGGGCGGAAGGCCTTATTCTCAGAACAAAGCTTACGCCAGTACAGGAAGGGGTGGATTTCACCCGGACTCTCAAACTGGGCCCATACCTGTCTAATATCCACAGGTACTGGTAACGACTCATAGGCCTGATACATTTGCTCCGTCATCTCCAGCGGCACTCCCCCTTCGCTGTCCGGAAGCACGGTGCTCGTTGGAATTAGGCGCGCGAAGCGGTCAGGATATGCAGCGGCCAGTCGGAGCCCGATTAGCCCGCCCCAGTCCCCGCAAAGTAAATTCACATTATTCAGGTTGTTGTTGACTAGCCATTGCTTCAGCCAGTTCACGTGGCGCGAATACGTATAGTCTGAGCGAAGGGTGGGCTTGTCAGACTTACCGAAGCCAACCAGGTCGGGCGCGATTACACGATAGCCTGCTTTGGCAAGTACGGGAATAACTTTTCGATACAGAAAAGACCATGTGGGTTGTCCGTGCAAGCACAAAACGACTTCGCCGTCCGTCGGGCCTTGCTCAATATGATGCATACGCAAGGTACCTCCCTCTCCGTCGTAGACATCGGTGTAATGCGGAGGAAAGTCATAATCTGGCAGATTGTTAAAACAGGCATCAGGTGTTCGGAGCTTTTTCATACTTTACCTCATTACATAATTGAAATGACTGAGCGTTTGTTTACAGTGTTCTGTTTGTGTTTCCGGGTAGGTGAGCCTAAAAGAGCGACAACAGCGGTTGCGGGCAGATGTCGCCATGCTGGGTAAAGTACCCAAGGAAATACGAAAAATTAAAGGAGGTATAGCACTCCTGTATCGGTATATAGGACTGAGCAGACCTTCATTGAAGAACTGCTTGAACCGCTGCCGCGACCCCGGATTGGCAAGTGAGGGTTAGAGGTCGCTATTTGCTGTTGACCGCAAGTTTGAGCCTCAGAACCTTGATCAGTGATCTTGTCTTTTTTTCTTTGACGGTTTTCTGTTTCGTAACGCTGCGTTGAGTGCAAGTTGCGTCCAGTGATGCAAGCTGTCTTCATCATCAAAGATATCTTCTGGCGCTCGATAATAGGGTATATGGGTGGATTTCTTCTTCATTTCAAAGACGTATTGTTCTGCCCCAGCCTCTTCGAAGGCTGCTCGCGATACATCATCGACCTTAAGCCAAAGCTCGTCATCCGCGACAATTGCAAAGAAAAGCCCATCACAATAAATCCCTGCGACGCCAAACATTTTTCGGGTCGTGATGTGCCCAAAAGGGGCAAATAGGTCTTGGTAAAATTCAAACTGCATGCAAAAGAGCCCCAGCAAAGTCCATCAAGCGTCTAGTTCCTGTGGAGTAATCCATCTTATACTTCATGCCGTCGCGCCCGTCCTTTTTGATCCCGTATTATCTGACATGGCGGTGAGTTTGAGCTTCACTAGTTCGATCAGCAGCCTTACTTTCTTCTTGAGGTCGTTAATGTTGTCGATAGCACGCGCATAGGCCCAGAGTCCTTGTGCGGATACCGCCAGAAAGCCGGCTAATTCCTTGATTTCAGCTCCGGATGGCGACATATCAATTTCGTTGGCTAAAGCGCGGGCGAAGCCGTCGCTCAGTCGATCATAGTGCGTATTCACGATTTTCGCGATTTCATCGTCGTGCGGGCCAAGTTCGGTCAGTGTGTTCCCCATTAAACACCCCCGCGCTGGCAGACCGAATTTTTGGATTTCAGTAACACCATCGTTCAAATAAGCTTCTATGGCGGCTAACCCCGCGTCCTCTGCCTCCACATCTGCAAAGACGGGTGTTACTGCAGCATCTTGAAAGTGAGATAGGCAGGCTAGAAACAACTCTCTCTTACCGCCGAAGTCTGCATAGAGCGCCCCTCGATTGACGCCGGTGGCACTGACCAGATTGCCCACTGAAGTGGCTTCATATCCGTGCTCCCAGAACTGGAGCATGGCATTTCCGACGAGCGTATTACGCGAATGTGATTTTGATCTAGGCATTTTTGGATTGTAGTGGAATGATTGTTCCACTACAATCCAAAAATGCCTGGTAATTCAAAAGTCCGTTACGCCGGGTCCATCGAACTAAGTCTCAGCAGCTCATTGGAGTGCAATCGTAATGACCCAATTTTTCCTAACCGCGTTTATCGCGACGTCGATGCTCGTTTTGGCAGGTTGTCAGACGCCGGCAGTTCTCGTATCAGAGCTGGAGAGCAAAAAGAAGGCGGTTTCTACTGAAACACTTCGCTATGAAAAATCTTACAAGACTATCCACGGTAAGCGGATGGCATATGTGGATGTAGGCACGGGCGATCCGATCGTGTTTCTGCATGGCAATCCAACGTCGTCCTTTCTATGGCGCAATGTCATGCCGCATCTGGAGGGCCAAGGGCGCTTGATCGCACCTGATCTAATTGGCATGGGAGATAGCGAAAAGCTTGATAGCAGCGGTATTGGAACCTATTCCTATGCGGTGCATCGCAAATATCTATTCGCGCTTCTTGAAGAGCTTGGCGTGGAGCAGAATGTGACACTCGTTATCCACGACTGGGGGTCTGGTCTTGGGTTCCACTGGGCTCATCAAAACCCGAACGCAGTTAAGGGCATTGCGTTTATGGAGGCTTTCGTCGCGCCGATCCCAGACTGGGACGATTTCCCTGACAATGAGCGTGAAGCTATTCGAGCGGTTCGCTCTCCCGCTGGCGAGAAAATGGTCCTCCAAGAGAACTCGTTCGTGGAAGGAGTGTTACCTGGGACTATCTTGCGAACGCTCTCAGAAGCAGAGATGGCAGAATATCGGCGACCATTTTTGAACGCTGGTGAAGATCGTCGCCCCACGCTAGCCTGGCCGCGCCAGATCCCTATCGACTGTGAACCTGCAGATGTTCACGCGATTATGTCATCGTATAGCGTATGGATGGCGCAGAACGATATTCCGAAATTGTTCGTCAATGCAGAGCCCGGCGTATTGATCAAAGGGCCGGCGCGTGACTTCGTTCGGAGTTGGTCAAACGTAACTGAGGTCACGGTAAATGGATTGCACTTTATTCAGGAAGACTCACCAGATGAAATTGGTCAGGCGATAAGCAAGTGGCTTCCTCCTTCGCGCTAATTCTTTGCAGTGCTATGCATCTTAAATACTGATGACCAAAGCTAGCGCGATGCGTTGGTTTTTGGTGTGTTTGTGGTACTGACTTTCGATAGGTATCAGTAATTGGAGAGAAAAATCATCGAAAGCTCGCTAGTCTTTAGCGCGGTATTGGGGGGCGTTAAAGGGTCTGACTGGTTTCAAGTTGCAAAACCTGAACCGAATAGATAGAGGGTAGTAGAGTTCATGGCTCGCCGAGGGAAGGGTCGAGCAGCGGTCGCGTTGGCGAACAAAAATGTAACCACGGCTTGAGCCATGCTCAAGAACAGGGAGAGCTATCAAGCAGTTTAAAGGCCAGTCGTTAGAAAGAATATCCGCAGAGAGATCTAAAAGACAGGTAAGACCGTCTTCCAGAGAGCCTGATCATTTCGACGGTTCACGAAACCGCTGCCTCGTAGCGGTCTGGAAGAGCGAGTACATCAGGGGCTGGGAGTAGCTCTCCCAGTTAGGGCCCGAATATACGCCCGCAGCATATAGGCCTACTATTGAATATTTCACTCGCGAAAACGGGGAGGCATATACGCAATGAGGCAGCGAATGGCGGTTCGCCTGTACGATATCCGTTATTTGCGACAAGCTTCTATATTTTCGTCATCATCGAACGATGTGTGTCCTTTTCAGTAATCACTGATTCTCTAGAGAAAATTCAAATGTGCCGGGGCAGGGATTTCCTCCGAACTTTGTGCTGCCATTTTTTCATCCCATATTTCTTTTCCTAGCCGATCATACTCCTTCATCGCTTCCGTCAGATGGTGTCGATGTTGATTGTCCATCAACTCGTCGGGTAATAGGGCATCGATAGCCAGAGTGTTCACCACCTTACTGCCCAACACGAATGATTCGACCAATGCTTGATCTTGCCCCATCTTCTTGAGGGCTTTTTGGCTTTTGTTCAGATCATTGAGTAGCGCCTTGTAATTTTTCTGCAGCCTATTTATCGGCCACAGATTTCTCCGCCAATGAGCTTCCAGCCGTGGCTCGGTTTCAGTGACCGTGAACAACTGCGCCTGTTCGGTGAGACCTAGCTGCAGCAAATAATCCCAAGTGGTTTGGTGGGAGTAGGTTAGGTTGTGAGGTCTCACCCAAAGGAACTCGTCGGAGGGTTTAAAGCCCAAATAGGAGAGGGCTTTGACTGTGTCTTTGTTGCTAGCCACAGATTTTTTGTGCGGTAGGCACACCATCAACCAAGTTTGATCCCAAGGCGTGCGCCTATCTTCACCGATATGCCAGCGTTCGATCAGTTTAGAAACCAAGTTGTCTGTGTGTTTTACGCGGTAATAGCCTCGCTCATCTTGCTCTAGGGCGCCGGAGCTCAATAGGCGTGTCACATTCACTCGCATTGCGTTTGAGCTAAATCCGAACAGCTCGCCGATGTGAGTGATCATACTAATCGGGATGGTTTTCGACTCGCCTTTGCTTAGCACCCCGAGTAACAAATTCTTGGGGCTTACTTTGAATTGAGTCATGTCTCTCTCTTGTTACGAATATTTACATTAATTTATAAATGTGTAATATTTGTGTTGTTACGAATAATTGTAAATATGTATATTTCTGTAATATATCAAAAGAGAGACCAATATGAAATTAAAGACAATGACCTATAGCGTGGATGGGCGTATTGCGCGCATTACGCTTAATCGCCCTGAGCGGGGCAATGGTATCACCATGGATTTACCGAGGGAGCTGGCCTATTGCGTCGAGCAGGCCGATATCGATCCTGCGGTTCATGTGATTGCATTGAGCGGCAATGGCAACGGCTTCTGTGGCGGTTATGACTTGGTGGCATCCGCTGAGCAGTTGGGTGGGTTCTCTGCCGAGGGTACTGAAGGGACCATCTTGAGTCGTGAGCATCAGGGTAAAAACCACGACCCGAAAGAAACCTGGGATCCCATGACCGATTATCAAATGATGTCGCGTAACGTGAAGGGATTCATGAGCCTGTTTCATGCCGACAAGCCGGTTATTTGTAAGGTTCATGGGTTCTGTGTCGCAGGCGGTACCGATATGGCGCTCTGTAGTGACATGTTGGTTATCGAAGACAAAGCCAAAATTGGTTATCCGCCTGCGCGGGTATGGGGTAGCCCAACGACCTCGCTGTGGGCGTATCGTGTGGGTGTTGCTCGGGCCAAGCGTTTGTTGTTTACCGGTGATTGTTTAGATGGAGACGAGGCGGTCGAGTGGGGGCTGGCAACGGATTCGGCACCGCGTGAAGAGCTCGATGAAGTCTTCGAGTCACTGGTTCAGCGTATTTCTATGATGCCGATCAACCAGTTGATCATGATGAAAAAGCTGCTCAATCAAAATATTGAGAACTTAGGGCTATCCAGCACCCAATTAATCGGTACTGTCTTTGATGGCATTACTCGCCACACACCAGAAGGTTATGACTTCCAGCAGCAGGCGGCGGAGCAGGGCTTTATGCAGGCGGTTAAAGGTCGCGATGAACCCTATGGTGATTTTGGTATGAAAGCATCGGGTGTTATCAGAGCTAAGAAGTAGTGCTGCCAATGAATAAACGCTGAGGTTCACGGAATTTCTCAGCGTTTATTCGATTGGAGTATTTGGGTTAGGGCGTCGCCTCAACGGTCACGGGTGAAGACCGTTTAGCGTTGAGTGCGAAGACGCTGAGCCCGGCCAGAATACCCGGTAGCCCTTCATACACGGCGCCATGCCAGCCCATCCAGCGCCACAATAACGCTACGCTGAAACCGACAATCACACCGATGATGCTCAAGTTTTCACTGGGCTTCCAGCCGATGCACAGTGCGATCAGTAGCGGCGCAAAGGCACTGGCAAGTCCCGACCAGGCCATAATGACCAAGCTAAAAACACTTTGGTTGTTGGCTAGCGCCAATAGTAGGGCGCTGCCGGCGATGGCGATGGTGACCAGTTTAATCAGCAGTGGTCGTTCGATCCGGTGAGGAAGCAAATCATGGGTAATGGCGGCAGAGCAGCTCAATACCAATGAGTCGGCGGTGGACATGGTCGCGGCGAAAATGCCGGCGAGAATTAATCCAACCAGTGCCGGTGGTAATAGTTCCAGTGCCATAGTGGGCAGTGCCAGCTCGGCATCAAAGTTACCCGTATCGGCTAAGTAGACTCGAGACAGTAATCCAACGCCAGTGGCTAGGCAGTAGAAAGAGGTGAACCATAGATAATACCAGAGGCGAGCACGGCCCATGGTGCCGGCGTCTTCTAGTGTCATAAAACGCACCATCACGTGAGGTTGCCCGATCACCGACAGGCCGGCGAACATCCAGCTGACGACAAACAAGATGGCGCCGGCTAAGCCTGGGAGTACCAAATCTTTGGGGAACCAATCGAGAAGCCCGTCCACTTGTGCCATGGTGTCGATGGCGCTGTTGATGCCGCCGAGGGCGTGGGTGGCAACGACAAGTAACAGTCCCATGGCAATAATCATGACGATGGATTGCGCGGCGTCAGTCCAAATGGAGGCGCGAATACCACCGGCAAAGCAGTAAATCATTACCAGCAGTGAGCCCATCACGGCGCCGGCCCATTGCGGCCAATCAAACAGTACGTGCAAGGCTTTGCCGCCCGCGACTAATTGCGCACTGGCGTAAGCCAGGAGAAAGATCAGCGATATTAAGCCGATAACACGCTGCAGTTTTCCATTGTGGCCGCCATACCAGTTGCTGAGAACTCCCGCATAGCTGACTTCGTCACACCGGCTGGTGGCTTTGCGCAATTGCGCATGAACGAAGTGTGAGGCGAGTAGATCGCCGAGAATCCAGCCGATCATCAACCAAATAGACGCGAGCCCAGTGACGTAGGTGTAGCCAATGACGCCGATAAACATGTAGCCGCTGTTGTTGGTGGCGACGGCGGAAAGTCCGACCAACCAAGGTTTGACGGTATTCTTTGCCAGATAATAATCATGGCGTGTGCCTCGGCTTTGCCAAACAGACGATAGGCCGATTAAGGTGAAAGCCAGTAAGAATCCGACAAACGATACGATCATGTTATTAGCCTTATTGTGAGTATCTAGCGGTGAGCCTATGTGAGGATTTGTAGCTAGTCAGTGATGGTAATAGGAAAGACTCTTTCGTTGTAGAATGATTTGGCGTTGCAACAAGCTACTATCAAGTCGTTGCAGCGCCGCGTTAGATGGGGCATCAAGAGCGGGTGCGTTCTAGCGATTGCTCCTGTTTAAAGTTGGGCTTAGGGAAACTTAGATCGGCCCAGCCTTATCCCTTTAACCTTGAATGGTTTCCGCGTCTAGCTCATAGGCGCCTTCAGCGTTGTGGACTTCTTTGCCGTTGAGCGGTGGATTGAACACGCAGGCCATGGTCATCTCTTCAAACGCTCGCAGTACGTGTTTATCGTGTTTGTCGAGAATGTATACAGTGCCGGGTTCAATCGGGTATTTTTTTCCGTCTGCGAGAGTCTCTACCTCACCTCTGCCCGAGACGCAGTAAACGGATTCAAGATGGTTTTGATAGTGCATCTGAAAGTCAGCGTCTTTGTAAATGGTGGTGATGTGGAATGAAAACCCCATTTGATCTTCTTTCAGCAAAAGGCGTGTACTTTCCCAATTGCCATCAGGGGAAACAATTCTGCGATTGGTTTGGTTGGCTTCTGCTAAAGTTCTAACAATCATATCTGTGTCCTAATCTCTCAATTCTTGGTGTGTCATTGGTATTTTAGGGGGGGCTAGACTTAGATGTTGTAAGTCTGCCCCAAGCACTATCTGTTTATATTCAGTGGCTCGTTAGCCGGCATCGAAATAGGTTTTTTCTTCAGGGATCTGATCAACCTTGGCGCAGACTTCTTGGATGGCTGACTCGACAATGTCGATGCCTTTTTTCAGATTTTCGTCACTGATGATGAGTGGGCAAAGAAACTTCACCACGTGATCATCGGCGCCGCTGGTCTCAATCATGAGGCCTTTTTTAAAGGCGCTGCTGGTGATCTTGCCGGCGATTTCTCCGTTGACACAGTTGATCCCCTGAAACATTCCGCGCCCTTTAGTGGTGAAATTGCCTTCGCCGTATTCGCGAACAATGCTGTCGAGGCGATCGGAGACGTAGCGACCTTTGCGCTTGATCTCTTCAGAGAATTTTTCGTCAGACCAGTAGTGTTCAATGGCGGCTTTGGCGGTCACAAAGGCGAGGTTATTGCCGCGGAAGGTGCCATTGTGCTCACCGGGTTTCCATTGATCCAGCTCTGGTTTCATCAGTACTACGGCAAAAGGTAGGCCGTAACCGCCGAGCGACTTAGATAGGGTAATGATGTCGGGCTCAATGCCCGCTTCTTCGAAGCTGAAGTAATCGCCGGTGCGGCCGCAGCCTGCTTGAATGTCGTCAATAATCAGCAAAATTCCGTGTTTGCGGCAGACGCTTTGAAGACTCTGTAGCCATTCTATGCTGGCGACATTGATACCGCCTTCACCTTGAACGGTTTCCACAATTACCGCTGCGGGAGAATTAATGCCGCTGCTGGAATCGGACAAAACCTTGTCGAGATATTCTGTGGTGTCGATATTCTCGCCTAGGTAGCCATCGTAAGGCATACGGTGTGCACCACTTAAACTGACACCCGCGGCATCGCGATGGTGGGAGTTACCGGTGGCCGCTAGGGCGCCCAAGCTAACCCCATGAAAGCCATTGGTGAAGGTGACAATGTTCTGTTGTCCCGTCACGTTACGGGCAATTTTCATGGCCGCTTCGACAGCGTTGGTGCCGGTGGGGCCGGTGAATTGCACCATGTACTCCATACCGCGAGGCTTGAGTATCTTGTCGTTAAACGTTTGCAAAAACTCACCTTTGGCCTTTGTGTGCATGTCCAGGCCATGGGTGATGCCATCGTTTTGGATGTAGTCGATTAAGATGTCTTTAAAAACGGGGTTGTTGTGCCCGTAGTTGAGAGTGCCGGCGCCGGCGAGAAAGTCTAGATATTCATTGCCTTCTTCGTCCCACATGGTTTCACCCTTTGCGCGATTGAAAACGCGTGGGAAGGAACGGGCGTAGCTTTGTACTTCGGATTCTATTTCTTCAAAAATTTTCATGTTAGGAGTCTTTTGATTGGCTGGGGGCGTCAAAGGGGCCTATGTGAATCAGAGCTTCTGAATCGTGCAGGCCGGCAAAGTGTTTGTCTCTATCCATCCAAGTGGATGATTGGAAGTCGGCGCCAAGGTGTCTGGCGAAGCTCTTGAACAGGTTCCAAGAGGCTTGGTTGTCTTCAGTGATGGTGGTTTCGAGGTGCTGTACGTTACTGCATTGCGGTCGCTCAAGTATGTGAGACAGCATGCGCGATGCTAGCCCCACGCCTCTGGCTTGTTCGGACACCGCCACCTGCCAGATAAACAGTGTGTCGGGGCGCTCGGGCAAAATGTAGCCTGATATAAACCCGACAATGACACCCTGATGCTCTGCGGCGACCGAGGTGGTGGCGAAATGGCTGCATTGCAATAGGTTGCAATAACTAGAGTTGGTGTCCAGTGGCGGGCAGCTTTCAACTAGGCGGAACACCTCCATTCCATCCTCTAGTGAGGGTGGGCGTAATACAATATTTTCTGTGCTAGACAAAAAGCCTCCAAGAATGACATGCATTGATTAGAAGTCTAAACAGTTTCGGAGGCGAATCCGTCCGCAGTGGCGCGTATATTCACTATTTTAGCGTTTAAGGCTGAGGGAGCTAAAAGAAAGTGTTTAGAGTGCTAAACATTGTACACTAAACAATATCTCGGCTCCAGCTGACCGTCCTCTGGAAAGCCTCAGGCTGCCACTCTTATGCTCAGAGCCCTGCGGGGTCAGGGGGTGTGACCGATTAGGCACGATCTAAGTATCGCTCAAGGGCCTGATTGCTCTCGAATTGTTGAGGGGGGGTGTTTCTTTCGTGTTCTAAAGGGCTCTCTGTATAATGTGCGGCTAGAGTCCCAGCAATAGGAAGGTTGTTTTGAGTAGTATTGAAGAAGTCTTAGTGGCCTTGCGCCGTGTTATCAGAGCCACCGATTTGCATTCGAAGCATCTAGCCAAGACCACGGGCTTAACCGCTCCGCAGATTTTGCTGTTGCAGGCCATTCGCGATAAGGGCGAAGTCACTATTGGTGAGCTGGCCAATGAGGTGAGTCTGAGTCAGGCGACCGTTACGAGTATCTTGGATCGGTTGGAAAAGCGTGAGATGGTATATCGTGAGCGCTCAAAAGAAGATAAGCGTAAAGTTCACGCCTATCTCACCGATCAAGCGTCAGAAACACTAAAAGAAGCACCCATTCCTTTGCAGGAGCACTTTGCTCGACGGTTCGGAGATCTGCAAGATTGGGAGCAGACGATGATGATCTCCTCGTTGCAAAGAATTGCTCAAATGATGGATGCACAGCATATTGACGCATCACCGGTTCTGGACATTGGTATGCTCGATCGGCAGGGCGGGGCGACAGAAAAGAGTCAGCTCTTTCACGAAGAGAGCGATAAGTAGCCAGTTTGAAAGGAAGTTAGGAGTGTTGTGGCGTTGGGATGTGCTGACGCTATTCATGTTCAACACCGAGTCGAAGCCCCTCATTGGTCCGTTCTGAGGGGCTAAGTTATCACGATTTTTCAGTTCAGTGCTTGTTCAAAGCTCACCGTTTTACCCGACAGTTTTTGTTTCAGCTCCCAGGCAATCAAATAGTTTACGGGTACCATCAGCAGTGTCACAAAGGTCGCGAATAGAATTCCGAAGCCCAGCGAGATGGCCATGGGAATGAGGAACTGCGCCTGTGTACTTTGTTCAAACAGCAGCGGCATCAAACCAAAGAAGGTCGTTAAAGAGGTGAGCATTACCGGGCGAAAACGCGACGCCCCGGCAGTGGATATTGCTTCGAACACCGATTTGCCATGCAGGCGTCGTTGCTGATTCACAAAGTCTACCAGTACTAGACTGTCGTTGACCACTACGCCCACCAGCGCCAACATTCCCAAAATACTGAAAAGCGTTAAGGGCATGCCCATAATCCAATGCCCAATAAACGCACCTAGTGTGCCAAAGGGAATGATTGACATCACCAACAGCGGTTGAGCGTAGGATTTAAAGGGGATGGCCAGCAAACTGTAGATAGCAAAGAAAACAAAAGCCAATCCCATATAAATGCTCTGGAAGGATTCTGCTTGTTCTTTGGCTTCCCCTTCCAGAGTGTAACCAACACTGGGGAATTGCAGCAAAACACCGTCGAGATACTGTTGTAGGTCTTTGTTGACCAACGCCATGTTGACGGTGCCTTTATCGATGTCTGCGGTGACGCTCAATGTACGCATTAGATCGTTGCGGTAAATTGTGGTGGGGCTGAGGCCGGGTACTAAATCTACGATCTGTGCCACCGGGATGCTGCGCCCGTCCTGAGTTCTAATCCGAAAGTCCTGTAGATTCGCTACGGCTTCACGCTCTTCTTTGGGGAAGCGCACCATTACTCGAACGTCGTCTCTCCCCCGTTGAATACGTTGTGCCTCGTAACCGTAAAAAGCTTCTCGCACTTGCCGAACCACATCGGATTCGCTGATGCCTAATGCGTAGGCTTCAGGTTTGAGTTGCAAGCGTAATTCTTCCTTGCCATTGGACATGCTGTCAGTAATGTCGAAGACACCTGCATGGGTGTTTAAGCGTTCTTTCACTCGTTCGGCGACCAATGACAGTTGCTGAAAATCATTGCCATTGAGTTGTATTTCAACGGGGCTGCCTGCGTGCATGATCTCAGAGCGGAAGGCGATCTCTTCAGAGCCGGGGATCGTGCCAATGAGTTTTCTCCATTCGGAGACCAGCTCTCGGTTACCGACTTTTGCCAATTGTGGGCTGGTTCGGTTTTCCTGCGATAACAGCTCGAATCGAACACGGCCGTAGTTGCTCGATCGTCGTCCTCGACCGGCTGTGCCAGTGGTTGAATGAATGTTGATGATCAAGGATTCTTCGGTGTTGTCGTCTTTATAGCGATTCTGTAAAGCTAATGCTTGCTGCGTTATGAGTTCAATATGCCGATCGGTGACTTCAAAAGGAGTTCCCGTTGGCATAGAAAGAGACACGCTGATGTATTCAGATTCTACTCGGGGAAAGAAGACAAAACGTGTCCAACCGCTAGTCACTACCGCGAAGATAAGAATAAAGGCAGCGATAAAAATGGATAGTGTCACGTAGCGATGGGCTAAGGCTCGATTTAGCAAGGGTTGATAGAAACGCAAGACAAAGCCTTCAAAACCGTTGGCAATATTTTGTTGCCAGCGACTGAAACGGTTTTCTGATCGCTTCGGTCCCAGTTTGATGTACTTTAAATGCGCGGGTAATACGAATTTGGATTCGATTAATGAAAACAGCAAAATGGGGATGATCACCACGGCAATATTCTGAAATAAAACGCCGCGTGGCCCTTCTATCAAGGTCATGGGGATAAAAGCGGCGATGGTGGTTAATATGCCAAAGGTTACTGGGGCTGCGACTTCTTGGGTGCCTTTGATCGCGGCCTGTAAGCCATCTTCACTGTTCTGCAAATGCCGGTATACATTCTCGCCAGTAACAATGGCATCGTCGACAACGATACCAAGCACCAGCATAAAGCCGAACAAGCTCATTAAGTTAAGGGTGACGTCAAAAAAGGGCATCACCAAGAAGGCCCCCATAAAACTCACAGGAATCCCCACAAATACCCAAATGGCGACCGAAGGGCGTAAAAACAGAGTGAGTAAGCCTAAAACTAAAATGCCGCCTTGCAGCGCGCTTGAGATCAAGGTTTGTAAGCGAGCCTTAACAATCTCTGAGCGATCTTTCCAAGTATTGAGCTCCATCCCAACCGGTAAGGAGGCTTGTTGCGAAGCCACGTAGGCTTTGACCTTGTCAGCGACATCAATCGCGCTCTGATCACCTACTCGATACACCTCAATCATTGCCGCCGGGCGACCGTTGAAACGGGTGTTCATAGGATCTTCGGTAAAGGCATCTTTGACGCTGGCGATATCGCCCACTTTGACAATGCTGCCGTCGCTCTGCGTGGCGACGACGATGTTCTCAAATTGCGGACGATCGTAGGCTTGCCCTTTCAGGCGGATGAGAACCTCTCCGCCTTTGGTTTTAACGTTGCCAGCGGAAAGATCCAGCGAGCTGGCATTGATGGCGTCGGCCACTTGCGATAAACGCAAGTTGTATTGACGCAAACGATCTTGAGAAACCTCGATGGCGATTTCGTAGTCGCGCACATCATCGAGTTCCAGTTGAGTGATTCCGGGAATTTGCAGTAGATCATCGCGGACTTTTTCCGCTTGCTGGCGAATTTCCTTTTCCGTCAGATCGCCCGCGACTGAGACAGTAATGACTTCGCGTGTCCGAATGGCCAAGCTGATAACGGGCTTCTCGGCTTCGACGGGAAAGGTATTGACGGCATCCACTCGGCTCTTGATGTCATTAAGCAGTTCTCTCGGTTCGTAACCACTGTCGACTTCAATGGTGACAGAGCTGCTGCCTTCACGGGATCGGCTGGTGATTTTTTCGATACCTTCTAGATCTTGAATTGCTTCTTCTATGCGAATCGCGACCGATTGTTCCGCTTCCTCTGGCGTTGAGCCGCGCAAGGAAACCGAGACACTGATGGTGTCAGCGCCGAAGGTGGGGAAAATCTCCAGAGGAATTTTCAGCTGCAGAGACATAAAGCCCAATAGCAGCAAAAAGATCATCAATAAGTTGGCGGCAACGTGGTTGCGAGTAAACCAAGCGATCATGGTTTGACTCCTGCGGTTTGTGCGGTGCTATCGCTCGCGGGGCTGCTGTTAGGAGTATTGTTTGGCGGGTTGATAAGGCTGACTTTAGTGCCGCTACTGACTTGTCCCATGGGCGAGGTAATGACCCAATCGTCGGCACTCAGCCCTCGCTCAATCACTGTGTCGCTAGAGGTTTGGAAAGCAATGCTAATGTTACGGCGTTGCAATTGCTGCTGCTGTGCGATGTAGACGTAAGTCCCTTGATAGACGCTAGAAGTGGGTACCACCAGCGCCTGTTCTAGTGTCTTTCCGCGGATTTTGGCGGTGACATACTGACCAATTTTGAGTGGCGTTTTGTTCTGTTGTTGCACGGCAAATGGGTCTTGTATCCGTGCAATAACGTACAGTTGATGGCTGGTTTCATCGATGGCGGCTTCGGTGCGGACTATTTTGCCCTGCCATTCGTGGTGAACACCGAGGTCGCTGACAATGGTTACCTCGGGTAACTCTTCAGCTGCCAGTGTGTGATTGCGATAATTCTCAGGCAAGTCGATCAGTGGTAATTCGCTGTTCTTTAAAGGCAGTCGTATTTCCACCACGTCGGTGGCAAAGACTTCGGCCAGCGCCGAATTGCTGTTGATGTACTGCCCCAAGTCCACTTGAGTGTTTTTAACGCGGCCATCAAAGGGAGCGCGAATTTTGGTGCGTTCCAAATCCAGTTGTGCTTTTTCGTAATTGGCTTGAGCGGAAAAGCGTTTGGCTTCGGCGGCGGCCAGCTGTGGTTTACGCAACACCAGCGCCGGTGCTGGATTGCCATCGCCCAAACGTGACCAATCTATTTGTGCCTGTTTGGCTCGGGCTTTCTCTTCTTCCATGGCCAGCTCGGCCTGCAGTAATTCTGCTTTGGCGACTTTGGCGGCGGCTTGATAGTCGCGATCATCGATCTGAATAAGGATCTCGTCTCGGCTGAAAAATCCGCCATCTTTGAAAGTGTGATTCACTTCTGTGATCACGCCACTGACTTGAGAGACCAGTAAGGTTTGTGTTCTGGGTTGCACCGTGCCAAAGCTCGATAATTCAAATTGGTACTGAATCGGAGTCAGTTGCTGTGCTTCCACGTTTAGAATCGGAGCGCTCTGTGGGGGCTTAAGTTTCGGCTTGGGGCCGTTATTCATGATAACTATGGCAATCACGATAGCCGCACCCAAAGTGATAGCCGCAGTGACAAGCTGTTTTTTATTAACGTGCATGAATTAAACTCATTGGTAGTCGCCGCCAAGGGCTAGATAAAGATTGATTCGGTTTTGCAGCAACTGGTTGCGGATGCTGACAACGGTGTTTTGAGCACCAAAAGCGCGCCTTTGTGCTTCCAGTACTGCGGTATAAGTTTGCAGGCCTTGGCGGTATTCTTCGAAGGCCAACTCTTCGGCTGCTTCAGCGTAGTTTTTTGCCGACTGCACCGATTGCAGTTGTTGTTTCAAGGCCGATTCATTAGTCAGGCTTTGCTCAACTTCATTGAAGGCGGTATGCAGGGCACTTAAGTACTGTTGTTCTTTTTGACGCACAACTGCTCGCTGCTGTTGTTCTAAGGCTTTCAGTCGTCCGCCGGAGAACAGTGGCTGGCTGATGCCTCCGAAGACATTCCAAGCCAGAGAGCTACTGTCGAGTAGGTTCTTCAGCTCATCACTGGTATCACCGCTACTGGCGGTAAGACGGAAACTTGGAAAGCGATTTTTGTGGGCAACGGCTAAGTCTTTGTCGCTGGCGAGGAGTTCGAGATAGCTGGCTTGAATATCGGGACGATGACGCACGTTGTTTGACACCAACTGCTCGGCTTCAAGCGCTGCCAAGGCGGGAAAACTGAGGCTCTTTGTGTCTAGTGCTTTTAAACTGCCAGAAGGGTAGTTGCCGAGCAACAATTGCAGTTGGCGGATGGCATTCTTTTCTAGGGCGATTTGCTGTTGCAAATTGTTGGATTCACTGGCGAGATCCGTCTGTGCCAAATAGACATCGAGAGCGTTGTTAATCCCTTGGCGATAACCGCTTTGGATAATCTCCAGGTTGGTGGTCAGGTTGGCAATTCGTTCTCGCAATAGGTTCGACAGCTGGTTGGCGCTGATGAGTTCAAACCAAGCCTTAGCGACCTGCGCTGACAAGGATAATTTGGTGGCGTCGTAGTTGGATTGTTCCGCCTGCAGGCGAAATTCTGCGGCGTCGCGTGAGTTGGCCAGTTTGCCCCATAAATCCACTTCCCAAGCAATATCTACGTTGATACTGCTGTCATTACTATAGGCGCTGCCATCGTTGTTTGATTTCTGTCGTCGCTGGTTAAGCTCCAAATCGAACGTAGGCCACAAGTTTGAGCGACTGCTGATACGCTGTTGGCGCGCCGCTTCAACTCGGGCTCGCGCTTCAGTGAGGGTGAAATTGTCCGTTACGGCTTGCTCTACCCACAGTTTTAATTGTTCATCATTAAAACTCGCCAGCCAAGCTGTGGGTGGCACGCTTTCCTCATCGGTTGAGAGAGTGTCTTCAGTGAGTGCAAAAGGGGCTTGCTGTTCAATGCTCGACTCTATGGCGGTTGTTTGGCAACCAGTCAGAATCACTAGGGTAAATAGGCAAAGAAGCCCCTTGTGCAGTTCAGACTGCCATAGGGAAGGGAGTGTGTCTCGAAACAATAGCACCGTGAGGTCTCTGCTGATTGGGTGGGAATGATTATCGATAAAGTGTTAGCAAGAGTAATGTTTTTTCCAGTTGGTGTCTCTCAAAATGCCCGTTTTTACACTGGTTAACCTTTGTATCAAAAGTGTATTCATACGCTTAATGCCGTCTTAACGCTATTTGATTGGCGGCGTCTTTATAGTAATGGATTGAATGGAGTGATGGCTCAAGTTGGGGTAGCCGCTTCTGTGCATAGGTGAGAGAGAAGGGCAGGATGATAACTCAAGTCTATACGCGAGCAGGGGTGAATTGGATTGATCACCAATGAATTGACGATTGGCCGATATTTTACTGTCCCCATGGGCCGTTTTTTGGGAAAATAGCGCCTTGCATATTCCCCGGCAGGCCTTTAAAACCCTGCATCTTCTAAGGTTTTTACTATGTCTCGCCCTCTTGCCAAGCCGATTGCGGCAGAACCTCTATTTGGTTACCCAAAATACTGGGCCGAATGCTACGGCACTGCGCCTTATTTGCCGATGAGTCGAGAGGAGATGGATCAGCTCGGCTGGGACAGCTGCGACATTATCATTGTTTGTGGCGATGCCTATGTGGATCACCCCAGTTTTGGAATGGCGGTGATGGGGCGCTTCTTGGAGTCACAGGGTTTCCGCGTGGGTATTATTGCTCAACCCGATTGGCGCAGTGCAGAGGCGTTTAAGGCGTTAGGCCAGCCCAATCTATTCTTTGGCGTGTCAGCGGGCAATATGGATTCCATGATCAATCGCTATACCGCCGATCTCAAGGTTCGCAATGACGATGCGTATACCCCAGATGGCGCTCCAGGTATGCGCCCGGATCGAGCCGTCACGGTATACGCTCAACGCTGTAAAGAAGCTTATAAAGAGACGCCTGTGATTTTAGGCGGTATTGAGGCCAGTTTGCGACGCATTGCTCAGTACGATTATTGGAGCGATGAAGTTCGCCGTTCGGTATTGATGGATTCCACCGCTGATATTCTTCTCTATGGTAATGCCGAGCGATCCATTGCTCAGGTCGCTCATGAACTCTCTATGGGTAAAACCGTTAAGGATCTGCAAAACATTCGCGGTACCGCCATTATTCGCAGTAGTGTTCCCAGTGGTTGGACAGAGATAGATTCCACCCGGATCGACTGGCCCAAACATGTCGATGAGATTCCCAACCCTTATGAATTTGATTCAAAAGAGGACGGCAGTTGCGCCAAGAAGGATGAGCTCGACGAGGAGACACAGCCGGTACGTATTATTCCTATGCCCTTGCAGGGCAAGAGTGTTTGGGAGATGGAGAATACTTACATCCGTCTGCCGAGTTATGAAAAGGTCTCGAAGGATTCGATCTTGTACTCCCACGCCTCAAGGGTTTTGCATCAAGAGTCGAATCCGCATAACGCGCGCGTGTTGGTGCAAAAGCACGGCAATCGTGAGCTTTGGGTCAATCCGCCGCCGATTCCTCTTGAAACTGAAGAGATGGATGGTGTGTTTGCTCTGCCGTATCAGCGTCGGCCTCACCCGAGTTACGGCGAGGCAAAAATTCCTGCCTACGACATGATCAAAACCTCGGTGAATATTATGCGGGGCTGTTTTGGCGGCTGTACCTTTTGTTCGATCACCGAGCATGAAGGCCGAGTCATTCAGAGCCGTTCTCAGGAATCGGTACTGAAAGAGATCGAAGAAATTACTGAGAAAGTGCCCGGGTTTACCGGCACCATTTCCGATCTCGGTGGCCCAACGGCCAATATGTATCACCTCAACTGCAAAGATCCTGTGATTCACGCCAACTGTCGTCGACTGTCTTGTGTGTTTCCAACCATCTGCAAAAATCTGGTTACGGATCACAGTCAAACCACTCAGCTGTATCGCAATGCGCGACAAATCAAAGGCGTTAAGCGCGTAGCCATCGCATCGGGGCTACGCTACGACCTGGCCGTTCGCGATCCGGAATACGTGAAAGAGTTGGTGACTCATCACGTGGGTGGTTACCTAAAGATCGCACCTGAACACAGCGAAATGGATACGCTCAATAAAATGATGAAGCCGGGGATGGATACTTACCACGACTTTAAGCGTATGTTTGATAAGTACTCCAAAGAGGCCGGAAAAGAGCAGTATTTGATACCTTACTTCATCGCCGCCCATCCCGGTTGCGAAGACACTGACATGCTCAATTTGTCGCTGTGGTTGAAGAAGAACAAGTTCCGTGTCGATCAAGTACAGACCTTCTATCCGTCGCCCATGTCGTTGGCGACCGCGATGTATCATTCCGAGCGCGATCCGTTGCATAAGCTGAGTTACAAGAGTAAAAAAATATACATTCCGCGCAAGCTCGAACAGCGCCGTCTGCAAAAAGCTTTCCTGCGCTATCACGACCCGAAGAACTGGGCTTATCTGCGCCAGGCGCTAATTGATATGAACCGCAAGGACTTGATTGGCGAAGGCGCCAACCATCTGATTCCTTGGGATGATCAATCCGGCGGCAAGTACAAACATTACAACAAAGCTATTGGTTCTCAGGGACGCAGTGCCGGTGATGGTCGTCCCAAACGCTCGACTGACAGTCGTAAAGCCAAAGGCTCGCGTGCCAAAACGAAACCCCGTCGCCGCTGATGGTGGTCGCTAATAGAAACACGGGAAGACGCGAGTTGTTTAACATAGATGGTGTGAGTGAGTGACAGAGCAAAGCGGTAAATATTGTCTCGATTGGCCCTATGCCTATGGTGGGCCTCAAGCGACGGGATTATTTCGTCAACAGTTGGGCGACTTTTGTGTGGATGAGGCTCTCGGTTTTGATCCTCTCGGTGAAGGTGAGCACGTTTATCTACATATAGAAAAACGGGGTGACAATACCGCATGGCTGGCTCGACAAATTGCCCGTCTAGCCGAAGTTCAACCAATGGATGTCGGCTATGCCGGTTTGAAGGACCGACACGGGATTACTCGCCAGTGGTTTAGCGTGTACTTCCCCAAGGGAGAAGAGCCACAGTGGCAGAGCCTAAATTCTGACAGCGTTACGCTGTTGACGGTTACTCGCCACACCAAAAAACTGCGTCGTGGTAGTCATGCCGGCAATGATTTTCGTATTCGCTTGCGTGATCTTAGCGGTGATCTACAAGGCTTGTCTCAACGTTTGGCTGAAGTCGCCCAAGGCGGTGTGCCCAACTATTTTGGCCCTCAGCGCTTTGGCCACGATGGCAATAATCTACTCGAGGCTGAGCGCCTATTGGTTGAGGGTGGCAAAATCAAGAATCGCCAAAAGCGTGGATTGATCCTCTCGGCCGCACGTTCCTACCTATTCAACTCGGTGTTGAGCAATCGCGTTGCCAGCGGCAGCTGGAAAACTCTGTTGGAGGGAGAGCCCTTAGCGGTATCGAACCAACAGCCTTCAGCGATATTGAACCAAGCGCCCTCGGCGATGTTGAGTGAAGAGGCTTCCGGCACAGTTGAGCAAGAACGGGTTGACCAAATTTTGACCACAGGGCCTCTTTGGGGGCGCGGACGTCCTCTCAGTAGCGGCGAATGTTTGGCTCTCGAGTCTGAGCTTTTGTCTCCTTTAGCTGCATGGCGAGATGGGCTTGAGCATGTGGGTTTATCTCAGGAGCGCCGCAATTTGCATCTGGTGCCGCAGGGGTTCTCTTCATCTCTTCTAGGCGATTGCCTTGAAGTGAGCTTCCACCTCCCTCCGGGGGCCTATGCAACTGTGGTGTTACGTGAGCTGCTGGTGTTGAAAGACGTGTCACTGTCACAGGATATGGTATAGTTCTCGGCTGATAGAGTGATAATCGGTCGCGAAGGCCATCACTGCTGTTGGCCATATTGGCGTTTATTTTTGGGGGAACAGGGTGAGCCTGCAGTTACAAGGTATTGGAATGACCTCGCAACGTACGAGGCAAAGATTGGTGCAGCGACTGTCTGATCAAGGCGTGACCAATCTGCAAGTTTTGGATGTGATGGGGGATACGCCCAGACATATATTTCTCGACGAAGCCTTGTCTCATCGAGCCTATGAAGACACCGCACTCCCCATCGGCTACGGCCAAACTCTATCACAGCCCTATATCGTTGCTAGGATGACCGAAATTCTGCTCGGTGCCGGGGGTAAACTGGAGCGGGTGTTGGAAGTCGGAACTGGCTCTGGGTATCAAACCAGTGTGCTCGCGCAACTCGTTCCTCAGGTCTACAGCGTCGAGCGGATCAAACCGCTACAGGATAAGGCTCGCGAAAGATTGCGTAAAATCGGTTTGCGCAATGTAGAGCTCAAACACGCTGACGGTGGTTTTGGCTGGCCTGAGAAAGGCCCATTTGACGCCATCCTTAGCACCGCAGCCCCGCGTGATGTCCCACCTGAGCTATTTGCCCAATTAGGCCCTGATGGTGTATTGGTTATTCCGGTTGGCGGTGATGCCCAAGAGTTGCGTTTAATCATTCGCGAAGGCGAGAGCGAAAACTTTATCACTCAGGTCCTAGAGCCGGTGAAGTTTGTACCCTTGTTATCCGGCGTCACACGCTAATCTTTCTACTTTGTACTAAAAGGGGCTTTTGCCCCTTTGTCTTATTGGTTCTTTTAACGACAATATTGGAATCTAGTGGTCATGGAACGTACCTCTCAATCCGTCTCTGATGAGGCATTTCCCAATGCTTCTCGGCGCACGGCAAAAAGTTATCTTTCTCTCTATTTGCGCGGCTTAGCCATGGGCGCGGCGGATGTCGTTCCGGGGGTCTCCGGCGGTACAGTGGCTTTTATCACTGGGATTTACACTGAACTGATCGATTCTCTGAAGAGTTTTGATCATCATGCTTTGCAGTCCCTTCTCGCTCGCGGGCCTAAAGCAGCTTGGCAGCAAGTTAACGGAAATTTTTTGCTGGCTGTTTTTGCAGGTATTGTGACCAGCATATTTAGCTTGGCAAAGCTGGTGACTTATCTGTTGGACACTCAGCCCATTCTTGTGTGGGCGATGTTCTTCGGTCTGGTATTGGCGTCGTCGGTAGTGCTATTGCGACAAGTGTCTGGGTGGACTTTGTTTCGCATGGTTTTAGTCGCTATCGGAGTCGCATTGGCAATTGGTGTCTCCATTATAAAGCCGTCTCAGCTGCCAGATAGTTGGTGGGTGCTAACACTCGCAGGCTCCATTGCTATTTGTGCCATGATACTGCCAGGCATATCGGGTGGTTTTCTACTATTGATGATGGGGCTCTACTCCACAGTTGTCGGAGCAGTTTCTCAGTTTCAGCTGATGATTTTACTGCCATTTGCATTGGGGTGTGGGGTTGGTCTGATGGCATTTTCACATGTTCTCAGTTGGTTATTACATCATTGGAGATCGGAAACCATGGCGTTATTGACAGGGGTGCTTATTGGCTCACTCAATATTCTTTGGCCGTGGAAACAGACGTTGGAATCCATACAGAATCGTCACGGAGAGTGGGTGCCGCTGATTCAGAAGAATGTGTTGCCGTTGCAATACAGCAACATTACAGGGGAAAGCTCGCAGTGGTTGTCTGCTTTAGTGATAGCGATTGTCGGTGCTGGTATCGTGTTACTCATTGAACGAAAGTCGAATCGTGCGACAGTTGGCGCTTGAGTTATTATTGAAAGTTTTTGGGGCAAATTCTTCTCTATTTGCTTATTTTTAGTGCTGTGCTTGCACTAAAGTCGGAAAGTTCATTAATTGGGTCTAATTAGAAGTTTTTTTATTGTTTTTTTTATACGTCTTTAGCATAAACCTAATTTTGTAATGACTGAATCACATAATGATGGTCAATAAATAATCAGCTCGGACAGAGACTTTCAATGGTATCTATTGAAGAAAAGGGGCTTAAGTTACTTTTTAGAGTGTTCAATATATTGAGCATTTTGGTGGTCTTGTCCGCTTGTTCTTCTTCAACAAATCGAGCGCCGGTCTATGATCGGGGCTCCGTAACACCACCGAAATCTGGTTACCATATCGTTGCAAGTGGGGAAACTTTGTATTCCATCGCTTGGCGTTACGGAATCGATTATAAAAAACTCGCCGCAGCCAATGGTGTTGGACGCAGCTATACGATTTTTCCTGGGCAGAAAATTTACCTTAATAAAACTGTAACAAAGCAGCGGCCCCGCAAGGTGGCGTCTTCCTCATCTTCTACAAAAGCCAAGTCCTCGCGTTCAAAAAGCACGACAAGATCACAGAAAAAAACGGTTGTAACGCCCGTCTCAAACACAGGTTTGAAATGGCGTTGGCCAGCACCGGGACGAATAATAGCTCGGTTTTCATCTCAAAAAAGCCTAAACAAAGGTATTGATATCCAAGGTGGTTTGGGAGAGCCTGTCACTGCCGCTGCTCCCGGCGTCGTAGTTTACGCAGGCAGTGGGATACGCGGTTACGGCAACTTACTGATCATAAAACACAGTGAACGATTCTTAAGTGCATACGCGCATAACAGTCGATTATTAGTAAAAGAAGATGGAGTTGTTAAAGAGGGTCAGAAGATTGCCGAAATAGGTAAGAGTGGCACCGACCGGAGTAAACTGCATTTTGAAATTCGCCGCGATGGTAAACCCGTAGATCCTTTACGTTACTTGCCCAAGCGATAGAACGATAAGTCAGGGAGCTCAATTTAATACAAAATAATGATAAGCAGCGACTACTGCTGCAGCAGGTTAAAAAAGTGGTCCACTGAGGGTGAAAAGGGTTAGGCGATCTAGAGGTAGTAGGAAGTCTGTATCTAACAATAAACCGAAGACTCACAGGACTAGAAAAATGGCAGTACAGGAAGCGACATACCAAAATAAAGACGAGATTGCTTCTCTCGCCGAAGCATCCCTATATAAAGACAAGAAGCCATCTAAGGCAAAGGCAAAGGCTAAGCCAAAAACCAAACGACCGACCGCGATAGCGGATAGTGATAAATTCCAAAAAACGCTGGATGCTACCCAGCTCTACCTCAATGAGATCGGCTTCTCGCCGTTACTCTCAGCCGAAGAAGAAGTCTACTTCTCTCGCAAGTCACTACGTGGCTGTGATGCCTCCCGCAAACGAATGATTGAAAGCAACCTCAGGTTGGTAGTCAAAATAGCTCGCCGATATGTGAATCGCGGATTGGCTTTGCTGGACTTGATTGAAGAAGGCAATCTGGGCTTGATTCGAGCGGTGGAAAAATTTGATCCAGAGCGAGGGTTCCGTTTCTCAACCTACGCAACTTGGTGGATTAGACAAACGATTGAACGCGCAATCATGAATCAAACGCGAACTATTCGTCTGCCGATTCATGTAGTCAAAGAGCTAAACGTGTATTTGCGAGCGGCCCGAGAGTTGGCGCAAAAGCTTGATCATGAACCCACTCCTGAAGACATAGCGAATTTGCTCGATAAGCCGGTAGCTGACGTGCAGCGAATGCTAGGCTTGAACGAACGTGTGACATCGATGGATGTGCCGATCGGACAATCATCGGATAAGTCTCTAGTTGATACCATTCCTGATCAACACGTCTCAGATCCTGCCTCATTGTTACAAGACAGCGATTTACGTGAGAGTATTGATGGCTGGCTTACCGAATTAACCGAAAAGCAGCGTGAGGTAGTTGCTCGCCGTTTCGGACTGAGAGGCTATGAAATGAGCACGTTAGAGGAGGTAGGGCGCGAAATTGGTCTCACTCGTGAGCGTGTGCGCCAAATCCAAGTCGAAGCGCTAAAACGTCTGCGGGATATTCTCGAGAAGCAAGGTCTTAACAGTGAGGCGTTGTTCGGCAATTTGTGAAGGTTTGAGCGATCAGCTCAAACGGTTAGGCACAAAAAAACCGCAGCGAGCTGCGGTTTTTTTGTGCCTCTTGAAAGTGTTGTTGATCAACGCTCCAAGTATTGCAGTTTGTTCTCGACACCGTCCCATTCAGCATGGTCAGCGGGTGCTTCTTTCTGCTCGGTAATATTGGGCCAAACTTCAGCGAGCTCGGCGTTGAGCTCGATGTAAACCTCTTGTCCTGCGGGTACTTCGTCTTCGGAGAAGATGGCATCTACAGGGCATTCCGGCTCACACAGGGCACAGTCGATGCACTCGTCTGGGTGGATAACCAAGAAGTTAGGGCCTTCGTAGAAGCAGTCTACTGGGCATACTTCGACACAGTCGGTGTGTTTACATTTAACACAGTTATCGGCAACCACAAAAGTCATGGTTAAACTCCACTTTTTCTAGTTCAAATTATTAAGTTCAGGCTAAGGCGCGGATTGTAGCAGCTTGCTTATCGTCGCGGGAGGTTTTATCTGATTAAGATTATTGGTTTTCCCGCTAAGTTGCTCAATTTTAGTACAAGATGGCAGAAGTCGCGGGTTTTGAGGGGGATACCTACCGCGACTCCTTCGATCGTCTGAGTGAATTTTAGTGAGTAAGTCCCTTGAGTTGGTAGAGCATCTCGAGCGCTTGTTTGGGGGTTAGCTCGTCGGGATTTAATTCTTCGATGGCGTCAACGGCTGGGTGAGGCTTGCTGGCACCAAACATATCGCCTTGGAAAGGGTCTTCCTCGGTGGCTATTGGGGACTGCTGAGGCCTTACTGGAGGCTGAGTTACGGCAATAACCGCGGTATCTTCTGCGTTCCCTTCAAGATGTTGTAGTTGCTGCCTTGCTAATGCCACCACATCGGCAGGAATACCCGCTAGCTTGGCGACCTGCAGACCGAAGCTCTTGCTAGCTGGGCCTTCTTGAATATTGTGCAAGAAGACGATGTTGTCGTTGTGTTCTGTTGCGTCCAGATGCACATTGGCCACGTTGTTGTGAGTGTTGGGCAGCTCGGTCAGCTCAAAGTAGTGGGTCGCAAAGAGCGTGAACGCACGCACCTGTTGCGCTAATTGTGTTGCGCATGCCCAGGCGAGTGAGAGTCCGTCAAAGGTACTGGTACCGCGACCAATTTCGTCCATCAATACCAAGCTTTTTTCTGAGGCGTTGTTAAGAATGTTGGCGGTCTCGGTCATTTCTACCATGAAGGTAGAGCGCCCGCCTGCGAGATCATCTGAGGAGCCAATACGGGTGAAAATACGGTCAACCATACCGATAGTGGCGGACTCTGCAGGGATGTAGCTACCAATATGAGCCAGTAAAGTAATCAGCGCGGTCTGTCGCATATAGGTCGACTTACCACCCATATTAGGGCCGGTAACTATCAGCATTTCTCGATCGTGATGCAGACTCAGATCGTTGGGGACAAAAGGATGATCGGAAACTTTTTCCACCACTGGATGGCGACCCGCTTTGTAGGTGATGCCGGGAGTAGCGGTGAGCTTAGGCGGGGTAAAGTTTAGGTTGTCAGCTCGTTCGGTCAAGGTGGTCAATACATCCAGTTCTGATACTGCGCCGGCAGAATTCTGCAGCCCAAGTAGCTGCTGATTCAGCGTCTCAATGATTTCATCGTAGAGAGCTTTCTCACGAGTCAGTGCTCGACTCTTGGCCGACAATGCTTTGTCTTCAAACTCTTTCAGTTCCGGTGTAATAAAGCGCTCTGCATTTTTTAATGTCTGTCGACGAATGTACTCGGTAGGTGCCTTATCTGATTGGGCGCGGCTGATTTCTATGTAGTAGCCATGAACGCGGTTGTAGCCGACTTTGAGGGTGTTGATGCCGGTGCGTTCGCGTTCTTGGGTTTCCAGATCGATCAAAAATTGGCCTGCGTTGGTGCTGATATTGCGCAGCTCGTCCAGTTCATCATCGTACCCCTCGGCGATGACGCCACCGTCTCGAATGACGACGGGTGGGTTTTCTATAATCGCCTTGCCCAGTAATTGTTCGAGATCTGGAAAGGTGGCTATGGTGTTGGCCAGAGCCTGTAGGTGAGCAGAGTCGGTGTCTTTCAGTAATCCCTGTAACTCAGGGTAGGTGCTGAGAGAGCTGTAGAGACGTGAAAGATCTCTCGGGCGAGCCGATCGCAGGGCTACACGGCCCAATATACGTTCGAGATCACCAATACGTTTGAGGCTTTGATGAATGGGCTCAAATTGGTAGTTTTTCAGCAGCTCAGTGATGGCGTTTTGCCGAGATTGTAAAGCATGTAAATCCCTGAGCGGTCGATTTAACCAGCGTCTGAGCAGGCGACTGCCCATGGTCGTCGCGGCGGTATTCAACACGTCAAATAGGGTGTTCTCGTCGCTGCCATTGAGATTGATATCGATTTCTAAGTTGCGACGCGTGGCGGCATCCATGGCCACCGCTTCGTCGCGGTTCTCGCCACTGATACTGTTGATGTGGGGCAGAGCGGTGCGCTGTGTTTCCTGAACGTAGGCGAGCAGACAACCTGCGGCCGCTAGGGCTGTGTCCATGTGATCACAGCCAAAACCAGCGAGATCTTGTGTGCCAAATTGCTGGGTTAAAAGACGTTGGGCGGTCTCTAGTTCGAATTCCCAGGGTGCTCTACGACGAAGACCGCGGCGATTTTCAACAATTTCACTCGCGCTCAATTCTTCCGAGATCAAAAGCTCTGCAGGGTGCAGCCGCTGCAGCTCTCCGAGTGCGGCATCGAGCCCAGATACTTCTAGTACCTGAAATCGGCCTGATCCCACGTCCATGGTGGCAATGCCAAAGGTTTCCTCATAAACGTGAAGCGCGACCAATAGGTTATCTCTGCTTTCATCCAGCAGAGATTCATCGCTGACGGTTCCCGGTGTCACGATGCGCATGACTTTGCGCTCGACCGGACCTTTACTGGTGGCGGGGTCTCCGACCTGTTCACAAATGGCTACTGAGACGCCTTTACGTACCAGTTTAGCTAAATAGCCATCAGCCGCGTGATAGGGAATGCCGGCCATAGGAATAGGCTCTCCACCCGACTTTCCTCGCGCGGTGAGGGTCACATCGAGGAGTTGTGAGGCCTGCTTGGCGTCGTCGAAAAACAGCTCGTAAAAGTCACCCATGCGGTAAAACACCAATTCATTGGGATGCTCAGCTTTGATCTTAAGGTACTGCTGCATCATAGGGGTATGGGTAGTCTTGGAGTCTGTTTTATTGGTCATTGGCGCTGCAATCTGGAATTTGTGAGCTGAGAGAACCCGTGATGGAGCCTCCCGTAGGTGGATTTACAAAGCCGCAAAGCATATCAAATGACAGCCAAGAGAACTATGCCAAAGAGATTTTTGGTTGGAAGGGGGTGCTTCGCGAATTGCAACTATAGGTGCACGAAGGAGAGCTCCTGGTAGCGGCTATAGAGCAGTAATATTGTAAGATTTGTTGTGGCTCTGATATTCGCTGATCCATTGACAGTATTCCGTAAATGGAATTGGCGGGCTATAGAAATACCCCTGTCCAACGCCACATTTGCAGTCGATAAGGAGCTGCTCGATTCGAGGGTTTTCAATGCCTTCAGCAACCACCTTAAGGTTGAGAGCTCGAGCCATATCTAGGGTGGTCTTTACGATGGTGAAGTTCTTGGCGTCGTTGTCCATATTTTGGATAAAGGTTTTATCGATTTTTAAGGCGGTAAATGCCATTTGCGATATATAGGCGAGTGAGGAATAGCCGGTGCCGTAGTCATCAATGGAAAAGTGAACGCCAAGATTAAATAGCGTTTTCATGATGTGATTGACGTCCTGAAAGTTGTCGACCATGACCGACTCGGTGAGCTCAAAAGTTAACATGCCTGGTGGTGTTTGTGTTTTGTTAAGAATACTGGAAACGTCATTTAGAAACTGCGGGGAACATATATCTTTGCCACTAATATTGATGGAGATCTTATGATTTCTCAGTTGTTTGACCTCAGTGAGGTAGTACAGGTGCTGACAGGCGGTACTAAGTACCCATGTGGTTAGTTCATTAATCAATCCCATATCTTCTGCGATGGGAATGAACTCTTCGGGTAGTATTTTACCCAGTTTCTTATGAGTCCAACGAACCAAGACCTCTGACCCAATTACCTGTCTCGTGATTAGGTCAATCTGTGGCTGGTGATACAGCTCAAGCTCACCGTTGCGAATCGCGTGCTGCAAATCCGAAGCAAGAGATAGTTGTTGGCTTTGATTGATGGAGTCGCGTTCGCGATAGAATCTAAGGTGCTTTCCTGAACGATCGGTTTGTTCTACCGCTTGGAAGGCGCGTTTAATGACAGCATCTGCTTGATCATCAAAGCGATTGTAGGTCGAAATTCCGAACAGCGATGTAAGGTTGATGGAAAATCCGCTGACGTTTAGCGTGCCATAGATGTTATTCATTAATTCTTCAAGAACCGCAACAAGCTGGTCTTTCTGCGCTTTACTTTGTGCGATTATTGCAAAAGTATCTTCCGATAACTGTGCGACTTTGGTGGCTGTCCCTTGTCGTGTTTCGATAATTAAAAAATGATCTGATGTTGCTAGGTAATCGTTAACTCGTTGTTGCACGTGACTTGCAATACGGTCACCTTCGGTACTAGAGATATAAGCTGATAATGTTTGGAATTTCTTGATCTTTAGAAGACAGAGATAACCTGATTTCTGTTCGTTAAGTTGTGACTGTAAGCAATAGGATAGGAGGCTTTGGTTGGGGAGTTTTGAGATTAAATCGTGGGTGGCATTGTACAGCGCCAATTCTCGTTGTACTCGCATACGTTCCGCTAAAGCCATTGCCATTAGCGTGATTTCAAAAACAACACCCAAACTAAAGGCGTAATGGGTTGAGAAGGTCGATGGGATTTTTCCAGTCAGCTCCAGTGGTTGAATGGCCGCGCCTATCAGCAATGGCAACCAAGAGACAATATAGAATTTGGCCCAGTAAAAATCACTCAGTGCTTTTCGGATGATAAGGACGAGACATAATCCATAGAGGCCCGCCATCAAGATGAAATAGATGGGGGCTGCAACATATTCTGGAATGAATAGCGCCACTGCTGAAAATCCAATCATTAGACAAGCATAAGTTATGCCGGCTTTGAAATAACGGTCTCTATCTTCGTGATATTTCAGAAAGTAGAGCGCAAAAATTAGCGTGAATATCATTGCCGTCAAATTGATGGATATAATGTGGGACTGAAAGAAGTGCATGAACTTATCGGGCCAGATGTGGTGTCCAAAACCGATAACAACACCAGACATCATTAGAATTGAAATGATGTAGCCGATATAGATGAGATACAGGCTGTCACGAATAACGAAGAATAAAATTAAGTTGTAGAGCGCGATAACCAACATGATTCCGACTAGGACGCCATGAATGAGATGTGTGCTTTTTATGAGTTGGGTGTACTCGGTTTGGGTTAGTATATTTATCCCCGTCTTAGCAATGCCTTCAGTATTTATTCGTGCGTAGATGTCGGTGCTACTTTTTGCATCCACAATGAAGGAGAAAGTGGGCACGCTTCGCTCGAACGGTGTTAGCTCCTGATTGTTCCAGCCTAGTCGTATGTTCTTTTGCATCTGGTTATTAGTGACTTGAAAGACCTGTAAATCATCCAGCATAAGGTTGTCGAAATGCGCGTAGAGGGGTTGTTGCTGCGAGCTGCTATTTCTCAGAGATACTCTCAGCCAATAGACTTTGGGTGCAAATTCCCAAGGGATCTTATTGAACGAAGTGGTGGTGAGGTAGTCCGGATTGTTTATTAATGTGCCAAGGTTGAGTTCACTGTCCTTGGCGGTAGTAAGGAAAGCATATTGGGTGTTGCTGATTACAGAGCCTGAATAGATCTCCGAGTTTTGTGAGACTCGTGCAATGAATGTGAAGACCTGATAGAGGAGCACAGAAAGTAATAAGCAAGCCAGCATCTGTCCCTTAATGCTTGTGGGTGACATGTCTTGTCGGGGCTCCTGAGAAGGTTAGTTTAAGCGTAGCAGTGAGATAGTTTTTTGGTTGTTTTTCTCGTCTCTTTTTGTTGGTTTTTTACAATTGTTGAACGTAAAAAACAGTGTTTTTTTGTTCGTCCCAATAATTTGTACTAGGTTTTTGAAATGACTGATATTGTCGGTTATAAAAACCATAATTTCGATTATGGGGAATCATTGTTATTGTAAGCGCAAATTTTATTGCTGTTATCTGGCAGAGGACAACAATCCAGACGGATATTCTGTTTCTTATGTCGAGAGGTGTGATGCAAGCTTGTTTTTCTCGATAAGAATAAAATGAGCATGTTTTTTGAATTAGAGCGAAATAAGGTATAACTGAGATGATTGATCTGACTCGACGTATCGGCCAGCTGCTAGTGCAGAATCAGTGGCGTATTGGTACGGCGGAATCCTGTACTGGTGGGCTATTGGCTGCGGCTATTACTGAGGTGGCGGGTAGTTCTGCTTGGTTTGATGAGGGGGTAGTTACTTATGCTAATGCCAGTAAGCAGCGTCTTTTGGGAGTCCAGAAGAGCGTGCTTGAAGAGTTTGGCGCAGTGAGTCAGCAGGTCGTTGAAGCAATGGTTGAAGGTGTGTTCGTTAATGGTGCAGATGTCGCACTGGCGACGAGCGGTATCGCGGGCCCCGATGGCGGGACTGCGGATAAGCCGGTGGGTACTGTGTGGATGGCTTGGGGGGTTGATGGTCAGATCGAGTCGGAAATGCGTTGTTTTGAGGGTGATCGACAAGCCGTCAGGCTCGCCGCTAGTGAGTATCTTTTTGGCTGTTTGCTGGAGAAATTGGAGCGCTTTTAAATAGTGTTCGGCTATACAGTAATTTAACTGTATAAAAAAATAGTACTGTTTTCTTGTACAGTATAAATAATTGTGTTTCAATCAGTCCATCATTTACAAGTTGTCGGTATTTGTACTCGAGGTAGGCGGTTGTTGCTAGACCAATCTGGGTATAATCGATAAGTCGATTTAATTCAGCAGAGATGGGGTGACTCATGGATCAAAATAAAGAAAAAGCATTGCAGGCGGCACTCGGTCAAATTGAGCGTCAATTTGGTAAAGGCACTGTAATGCGCATGGGCGACAAAGACCGTGAACGCATTCCATCAATATCAACTGGATCGCTGGGTTTGGATGTCGCACTGGGTATAGGCGGTCTGCCCAAAGGGCGTATTGCTGAAATCTATGGTCCTGAATCCTCTGGTAAGACAACGTTGACTCTGCAGGTTATTGCGGAGGCGCAGAAGGCCGGTGGCACGTGTGCCTTTATCGACGCCGAGCATGCACTAGACCCTATCTATGCCGAGAAGCTTGGTGTCAATGTTGACGATTTGATTGTTTCTCAGCCTGATACCGGTGAGCAGGCGCTAGAGGTAGCGGATATGTTGGTTCGCTCCGGAGCCATCGATGTATTGGTTGTGGATTCAGTGGCTGCCCTGACCCCTAAAGCTGAAATCGAAGGTGATATGGGGGATCATCACGTTGGTTTGCAGGCGCGATTAATGTCGCAAGCTTTGCGTAAAATTACCGGTAATATCAAAAACGCTAACTGCCTTGCTATTTTCATTAACCAAATTCGTATGAAAATTGGCGTTATGTTTGGAAATCCTGAAACCACTACCGGTGGTAACGCGCTTAAGTTTTATTCTTCGGTACGTTTGGATATTCGCCGCATCGGTGCGGTCAAAGACGGTGACGAGGTTATCGGCTCCGAGACTCGAGTGAAAGTAGTGAAAAACAAAGTGGCGCCGCCATTTACTCAGACCGAGTTCCAAATTTTGTACGGTAAAGGCATTAATCGCCTTGGTGAGGTGATTGATTTTGGCGTGAAGTTGGGGTTGGTGGACAAGGCTGGTGCCTGGTACAGCTATCAGGGTAATAAAATCGGTCAAGGTAAGAATAATGTCGTTCGTTATTTGAAGGAGAATCCTGAGATAGCGGAGACGATAGAGGCACAAATACGTGCTGAGCTATTGCCTGAAACTGATGCTAAGCTGGTGGTTGAGGAGGCCGAGGCATAACTTTTTGATGCTAGTAGCTATGTGAAACGGGGCCTTGTGCCCCGTTGTTGTGTGCGCAATGTGGAAAGCTGAAGGGTGTCGTCGGGGCGTGGAGGAGAGTTGGTTGAGCTTTAGCGAAGACATTGTTGATCAGCAGGGAGAGGTCGGTATTGGCAGTGCCCAAGGTAGCAGCGTTGGTGATTTCAAGGCGATACGCTGGGCGGCAATGGGGCTGTTAGCGAGGCGCGAGCATTCTCAGCTGGAGCTCAGGCAAAAGTTACTAAAACGCTTTTCCGATGACGGAGGCTTGATTGACCGAATCATTGTTGGTTTGGCAGAGGAGGCGCTGCAATCAGATGAGCGCTTTTCGGAAGCCTATGTTCGGATGCGTTACGGCAAGGGGTATGGGCCTAGGCGAATACTCGCGGAGTTACGCCAAAAGGGGATTGATGATGAACTATCTGCCGCAGTGGTGCGAGATGGATCTTGCGATTGGTATGAGTCTGCACGGATCGCGCTGGATAAGAAGTTCTCAGGCGGCTCGCTAGTGTCGGCAGATCGAGCCAAAATTTATCGATTCTTGACCTACCGTGGTTTCTTTCACGACCATATTCAGTATGCGATTGAGTCGCAGCGCAATTGATTTTCCAGCGATCGAGGCGTCGTGTGTCATGCTTGAGTCGTCGGGTGTCTAATTCGTAGAGAAAGCATCTAAATAGGTGGGGGTAAACAGTTACCTAGATAGACTCATCCTCATCAAGAAAATTATCAATAGCCCCCTGAAGTGAAGAGCGCAGTCTCTCGCGATTCAGCAATTTTTGTTGTACCGCTGTAGGTAGTTCAGTAAATAGGATGAGGTTTTTTGCCGTTAATAGGTGGATGAGATCCTCTGTAATCCGCGCGATATCTTTATCGGAGTCCGCCAGTGCCAGCTTGGGGTCTTCGCGGGAACAGTTGCTCAAAAATGCTTCAATCTCAGGGTGTGCTTGGGGAAGAAACTCTTCCGCGCCTATGGCTGGGTCACGTAATAACGCGGTTATTTCGCCATTGGCGTTGCGGATTGTGTAAGGCATGAAGCGTCCCATTTATTCCAGTGTTGTGAGTATTTTAGTCGAACTTTCGTTTACAATGGAGGTTAAAGCAATAATTACTGGAAGAAAATGAGCGTCCAAGATTCATCTCTCTCGTTCAAAGAGCGTTTGGCATCTGCAGAAATCGGTGCCGGGGTGTTTGATCCTTTACTGACATGCTTACTACAGTTGGCCAAATTAGAGCACCGTCCGTGCTCTGCCGCCTCAGTAACCGCTGGCCTTCCGTTGGTACAAGAAAAGCTAACACCAGAACTGTTTGTCAGAGCCGCCGATCGAGCGGGTCTTAAAGCTCAAATCGTTAAGCGTGAGCTGTCTGATATTAGTGCTTTAGTCTGTCCTGCCGTGCTTCTCCTCGATAATGATAAGGCCGTTGTCTTACTTGATATTGAAGTTGAGGCCAAACAGGCTTTGCTGCTAGATCCTGAAACCGAGGGCGAGCAGAGGCTTTCGTTGGAAGAGCTTAAATCTTACTACTCGGGCTATTGTATCTTCGCGCGACCCGCTTATCGTTACGATCAGCGAACTCAGCACATGCAGTCAGGAGGGGGCACTCATTGGTTTTGGAGTGTTATTGCCGGATCTTGGAGAATCTACAGAGATGTACTCCTAGCGTCTTTGTTAATCAATCTATTCGCGTTGGCCAATCCGCTGTTTGTAATGAATGTATACGATCGCGTGGTGCCCAATGATGCTATTGAGACGCTGTGGGTGTTGGCGATCGGGATTGTCATTGTTTATGGGTTTGACCTCGTACTAAAGAGCTTGCGCACCTATTTCTTGGAGGTGGCAGGCAAAAAATCCGATGTATTGCTTTCCAGCTACATTTTTCAGCGGGTGTTGGGTGCACGGATGTCTGAGCGGGCGGAATCTGTGGGTGCCTTTGCCAGTCAGTTGCGCGAATTTGAAACCGTAAGAAACTTTATCACTTCCAGTACTGTTACTACCTTCGTAGACCTCCCATTTGTTTTGTTGTTTCTGGTGGCCATCGCCTACATTGGTGGCCCTATTGCTTTTGCTCCTTTGGTTGCGATCCCTCTGATTATTGGTTTTGCCCTGTATATTCAGCGTCCACTCCGCTATGCCGTCGAACAAACCTATCAGGCTGGAGCACAAAAGAACGCGGCGCTCATCGAGACGCTTTCAAGTCTGGAGATGATCAAGGTTCTGGGCGCTGAGGGGCGTATCCAGACGCTTTGGGAATCTACCGTCGGGCATCTCTCGCGTTGGGGGCAGCGTACACGACTGTTATCCAGCTCATCGACGACAGTATCAGGTGCCATTCAGCAATTTTGCTCAGTAGCGGTCGTTGTGATTGGTGTGTATCTCATTGCAGAGCGGGAATTGACGATGGGGGCATTAATTGCCTGCGTCATGCTCACTCAGCGTGCTCTAGCGCCGATGGGGCAGGTGGCGGGGTTGTTAGTAAATTACCATCAAACTCGCACCGCCTATGAAGGTTTGGAGCAGATGATTGCTAAGTCTCAAGAGCGTGAGTCAGGACAATCTTTTGTTCAGCGACCTCGGCTCAATGGTGGGATTCGTTTTGATAAGGTTCGTTTCTCTTATCCGGGCGAGGAGGTGTCATCGTTGGACAGTGTGTCGTTTACGATTCAGCCGGGCGAGCGAGTGGGAGTGATCGGTCGGATCGGATCGGGCAAGAGCACGCTACAGAAGTTGATGTTGGGGCTCTATCACGCTGATGAGGGAGCCGTATTAGTCGATGATATCGATATTAAGCAAATTGATCCTGCAGATTTACGACGAAATATTGGTTGTGTCCCTCAGGATGGCGTTTTGTTTTTCGGTTCAGTTAAGGACAATATCGTCTATGGCTCGCCGCATGTAGAGGACTCTCAGATTATTCGGGCCGCCAACCTTGCGGGTGTTTCAGAGTTTGTAAATAACCATCCGGCTGGCTTTGATCGGTTGGTCGGGGAGCGAGGTCAGTCGCTGTCCGGTGGTCAGCGCCAGAGTATTTCCGTGGCTCGTGCGGTTTTGAATGATCCGCCCATCTATCTTTTTGATGAGCCCAGCACCGGTATGGACAGTAGCACTGAGGTCCAGCTCAAGAAAAACCTGGCGGAAGCATGTGAGGGAAAAACACTAGTCTTAGTGACTCACAAGACATCGTTGCTTTCCTTGGTAGACAGGGTTCTTGTGCTTGATCGCGGAAAGTTAATTGCTGACGGTCCTAAAGAGCCGGTATTAGAAGCGTTAAGAAAAGGACAGCTCCGTGTTGCGCAACCTTAAAAATGCCTTAGCCCACGAGTTCAAAGGTAAGCCTTTGTGGCAGCAGTGGTTTGAGGCTGAAGCTGAAGCAGAAAGCAAAGATATTACCTATATGTCGTCGGCGGCAGGGGCTGTGCTTGAGCAGTCACCCCGAGGTGGTCAGCAATTGTTGTGGAGCATTGCACTTTTCTTTGTCGTAATGCTCACTTGGGCCGGTCTTGCTGAAATCGATGAGTTTACCCGTGGCGAGGGTAAGGTTATTCCCTCGAGTCAGGTGCAGGTAGTGCAAAACTTAGAGGGCGGCATCCTTTCGGAATTGCACGTTCGTGAGGGTGGAATCGTGAAGGCGGGACAGCCGTTGTTGAGGATCGACGATACTCGTTTTTCTTCCTCGCTGCGTGAGGCGGGGGTAACGCTAGAGCAACTCAAAGCTAAGGTTGCGCGTCTCCATGCTGAAGCGGAAGGGATCACCTTTGAGCCTGATGCACTGACTACTATCGATTCGGCCGCCTTGGCTGAAGAATATTCCGTTTATGTCTCTCGTCAGCTCGAACTGCAGAGCCGCAATCAGGTGCTCATTGAGCAAGTTCAGCAAAAGAAGCAGGAGTTGTCAGAGTTGACGGCGAAGCGCAATCAATTGGGTCGCAGTCTGGTGTTGTTAGAGAGCGAAATGACAATGACCCGTCCTCTGGCCGAGCAGGGTGCGATCTCTAAGGTGGAGCTGCTTCGCCTTGAGCGGCAGGTCAACGATTTACGGGGAGAGCAGGAGGGGGCCGAGTTAGCCATTCCAAGGGCTGAATCGAGCTTGGAGGAGACGCGTCAGAAGTTGAGTAACGCAGAGTTGGCCTTCAAGGCTGAGGCACAGAAAGAGCGCAGTGAAACCGCGTCTGAGTTGTCGCGCTTAATGGAGACCAGTGGGGCTCTGGAGGATAGGGTTCAGCGAACGCTAGTGCGTTCACCGGTTGCGGGCACCGTTAAGCAATTGCTGGTAACAACGATTGGCGGCGTGATCCAGCCAGGTATGGATTTGGTTGAAATCGTTCCTATTGAGGATAAATTGCTGGTTGAAGCTAGAGTGCGGCCGGCAGATATCGCCTTCTTGCATCCGGGGCAGAAGGCCAAGGTTAAGTTCACTGCCTATGATTTCTCTATTCATGGCGGTTTAGATGGAGAAGTGGTTCATATAAGCCCTGACACCATTCTTGATGAAAAGGATGAGAGCTTCTATCTAGTGCGCGTCGAAACTGAAGCGAGCTTTATGGGCAGTGAGTCTCAATCGCTCCCGATCATTGCCGGCATGACCGCGAGTGTGGATATCCTGACCGGGAAGAAAACCATACTCGATTACCTGCTGAAACCCATCCTAAAGACAAAGCAGCTGGCCCTTCGGGAGCGATAGCGCTCCTTCTTCATGAATACTAAATGAATATTTGTCCTCTATCTGAGTCGGTATTTGTTAAGTATTTGTAAAAGATCTTCCTTTAGGTGATTTTTTGATCTAATTGGCATCAAAATTAACCATTTATTCCCTAAAGTGATTAGAATATGGTTTTTTAACGGCAAGTTAATCGGTACAATTTTGCTTTGTGTGAACTGTGTCACACTAAAAGGACTTGGGGGCAATTCCTTAGATGAAGAAATTAGGAGCAGTGGTCGCGTTATTGGTTGGGTCAATAGTGACTCACGCATCAGCGCTGACACTGAATGAAACGGTAAAGCATACGCTGGAGACCAATCCAGAGGTTATGGCCGCCCGACATGAATACTTGGCTCGCACCGAAGAGGTGGATATTGCCAAGTCCGGCTATTTGCCTTCTTTAGATGTGGCTGCAGGTATTGGGCGCCAGACTTTGGATGCTCAGTCGACAGGCGGTGAAGAAAAGACATTGACGCGTCATGAGTCGTCGATCGCTGCCAGGCAGATGGTGTTTGATGGCTATGCGACTTCGGAAGAGGTGAATCGTCAGCTCGCTCGAATGAACAGTGCGCGTTATAAGGCCGTAGAGGTAGAAGAGAATACGGCTCTGCGATCGGCGGAAGTCTATCTGAATCTACTGCGTCAAAACGAGCTGCTCGATCTAGCCCGCGAGACTCTTTATGAACATCAGAATATTCACGATCAGATGGTGTTGCGAAATAAGTCCGGCGTTGGCAGCAAGGCGGATTTGGATCAAATCTCTGCTCGTCTGGCTCTGGCCAATAGCAATATGATTTCTGCACAGAGTAATTTGCTGGATGCTCAGACTAATTTCTTCCGTGTTACGGGCTTGCAACCGCAAATCAATGAAATCGAAAAGCCCACTATTGCACAGCCAATACCGGCTAGTCTGGAGCTGGCGGAAGAGTTAGCTGTTGAGCAACATCCAACTCTCAAGTCTGCGTTGGCCGATGTCGATTCAGCGGTAGCTCAGTACGAGGCGACAGAAAGTGTATTTTGGCCTAATTTGCAGATCGAGGCCGATAAGCGCTGGGATGAAGATATTGATGGTGTCGAGGGTGACAGTGAAGATCTCGTCGTGGCGCTCAGAATGCGCTACAACTTGTACAATGGTGGCGGTGACAAATCTCGCCGACGCCAAACAGCGCATTTGCTAGAGCAGGCGCGAGATATTCGTAATAATACTCAAAGGCAAGTATCTGAGAGTTTACGCCTATCTTGGAGTGCTCATCAGACAATCAATAGTCAGCTCAAGTACTTAGAAATGCATGTTCGTGCCTCGTTGGCAACGAAGGGCGCCTACCAAAAACAATTTAATATTGGGCGGCGAACGTTGCTGGATTTATTGAATACAGAGAATGAGGTAGTCGACTCTAAGCGAACTCTGATCAACGCAGTTTACGATCAATTGTTTGCGCAGTATCGAATATTCAACTCCATGGGGCAGCTGCTCGTGGAGTTAAACGGCTCGCAGCCGTAACGCGAAAAAGCGCCGCCTTAGGGCGGCTTTTGTGTTTATAGGGATTTCCAAAAAGGCGTTAAAATTATGGCAGATGGTGTAATGGATAATAAAAAGCCTGTTGATGGTCAAAATATTGTCGCGAAAGTTGTCGCTGTTCAGGGGGACGCAAAAGCCGTCTCCGAAGAACAGGGCAGGTTGCTTAAAGCCGGTGAAGCTGTTCAGTTAAACGATACTCTCCATACTGCGGGCTCCAGTGTGGTTATCGTCAAATTCGCCAGCGGTGCTGTTGTCACATTAGGTCATGATCAAGAGCTTACGCTCGATGAGAAATTCCTCGCCTTACTTGAAGACATTGAAGAAAAAGACAGTCTTGGGGATGCCATTAATTTTGATCGCATCTCGCAGGCGCTAGAAGAAGGTCTCACGCTTGATGAAGTCTTACCTGCTCCGGCGGCCGGTGAGGCAGGCTTTAATCCAGGCTCCGGCGGTGAGTCGGGTACACCAGGAATACGCATTCAATACAACGCTGACAGCACAACGCCAACCAGCGGTTTTGAAACCTCCACTTTTGGCGATGGTGAGCTGTTTCGCCCGGAGTTGCCGGGAACTGAAAACACTTCTGCTCCCATTGCGGATGTCGTAGATATTCTTATCGGGCTTCAGGGGCCTGCCTTCGTAGTGGAGGGTGATCCCACTTCGGATTACCTAGTAACTCTCAGCGATCCTGTCCCTGCCGGCAGCAACCTGATTGTTAGCTTTACCTATTCTGGGGTTGCTGTTGATGGTGTTGATTTCAGTGGTATAGCAAGCGTAGAAATTCCTGCTGGTCAGCAGCAGATTAGTTTTGTCATCAACACTTTGGATGATCTTCTCGCCGAAGGAGCTGAGAGCTTCGAAGTATCCATCGACAGTGTTACGGATGCGTTGGGAAA
>CERE01019762.1_pt1 | contig 68732 bp, 67 predicted proteins | sample 530911 | NCBI WGS metagenome assembly CERE01 (sample SAMEA2621092, study PRJEB7988) | marine metagenome | biome: marine biome (ENVO:00000447); feature: mesopelagic zone (ENVO:00000213); material: "saline water (ENVO:00002010), including plankton (ENVO:xxxxxxxx)" | depth 800 m
CCCCGCCATGATCGAAGGCGGGGGTCTCGGCAGTTTTGCCCCTTCAGAGGTGGGCCCCAGCTCTGTACAACACAGCAATGGCGTAATCGATATTTTGGTGAAAAACGAAGCCGAAGCCGTGGCTGCCGCCAAACGTTATCTGTCTTATTTGCAAGGCGACCTAGGCCAGTGGGACGCCAGTGACTGCCGACGACTTCGCCACCACATCCCTGAGAATCGTCTGCGCAGCTACGACATTCGCGCCTTGATCGATGATCTCGCCGATACTGACAGCGTACTAGAGCTGCGCAGCGGATTTGGTGCAGGCATGATCACTGCATTGGTGAGAATAGAAGGTCGTGCCTTTGGGCTGATAGCCAACAACTCCAAACATCTAGGGGGTGCCATCGACAGCCCTGCCGCCGACAAAGCCAGCCGTTTCATTAAGCTCTGTGATGCGTTTGATTTACCGTTGATCAACCTTTGCGACACTCCGGGATTCATGGTCGGCCCCGACGCCGAGAAGAGCGCACAAGTCAGACATTTTTCCAGAATGTTTGTCGGTGCTGCCAACATCAGCATTCCCGTTTTTAACGTGGTTTTACGCAAAGGCTACGGGCTTGGCGCCATGGCAATGACCGGCGGTAGTTTCCACGCCGGAGTCTTTACCGTTGCTTGGCCGACGGGAGAATTCGGAGCAATGGGTCTTGAGGGAGCCGTGCGACTGGGTTTCAAAAAGGAGCTTGAAGCCCTCACCGATGCCGAAGAACAAAAGGCACTGTTCGACAAACTAGTGGCTGCAGCTTACGAAAAAGGCAAGGCCATCAACATGGCTAGCACGCTTGAAATTGATGAAGTGATTGACCCTGCAGATACTCGTCGCTGGATCATTCGTGGATTGAACGCGTCAGCTCCCACCACACCGCGAAGCGGAAAAAAACTCCGTTACATCGATACTTGGTAATCTGAACACCTGCGCCCTCTAATCCCCAAGTGGGCGCAAACTAAACTCCTGTATTTCCTTAGCCTGTAGCATTCGCTCAGCGACCTGATGAAAAGCCCTTTCCCGCGTTGACCTCACCGTCATTTGGTATGCGATCGTACGCCCCTTGCCCTCCAACTTATAGCTCATGCTACTCACGGTTAACTCAAACTTTTGTAAAAACGTCGTGGTCGCAGTTTCGCCCCAAGCATCATCGCGCAGGAAGCGAATATTCAAATACGCGTAGCGTCGCATGGGCAACACATCGATTAGGCGATTAAAGATTGCCAGCGTAATCAATGTCAGTAACGTACCGGTAAACGCCGCCAGATAATATCCAGCCCCCAATACAATGCCAATCGTTGCTGTGATCCATATAGACGCAGCAGTCGTGAGTCCGCGCACAGATTGCTTGTCCTGCATAATGACACCAGCCCCCAAGAAACCAATACCGGTCATGATTCCTTGCGCCATTCTGGAGGGGTCGATACGCACAACATCGGTGTTTAACGTTTGAATCTGAAGGTGATAATCCATCAATATCATCAATATACTCGATGCCATGCACACCAGAATATGGGTGCGAAAGCCCGCCGCTCGACCGCGGTAAGCGCGATCCATTCCGATCATTCCACCGACGATGACCGCCGCTAGCAGACCCAGCAATAACTCAAATTCAGGTTTATCAAAAAGCTCTAACTCAGGCATTCAACTCTCCCTGATGCGGATTCAGAGCCTCAAAAATCAGTCGCAGCGACTGGAAAATCGCCAATATTTTTTCAGCATGTTATTGATGAGAAGGCTCGATGAAGCGCTCGCTTATTCAAGCCCCTTCGCAATCGCGCTTTTTGCTAAGGAGAAAGAGGGAACGAAGAACGCCCTGCAAAAAGCGCACTTAGTTTTGATCACCTTTTGGGGCTACGATCAGCTTTTAAGGTACCAACAGCGTTAAAAAAACATGAACACTTTTTCAGTTCTTACGCCCATCCCGAAACAACCAAACTGTCACCAACAAAAACAAAAGCCAGCCGCTATGCAGGCACTCAGACTTTTACGCGCAAACATCAACTTCACAGTTTGATGAAAGCGCCACCATCAATTCGAACGCTTATCTCTTTATCCATTGCTAGACCACAAAGTGCTCTCTATATATAAAGATAGTAGAAAATACCCACATTGATGGGCTGAGTGCGCCCATCAATCAGATGGGTTGATGAAGGCGATTGGGTTACCCTAGCAACACCAAGCCTTGCTTGTAACCAAGACCGCCATTGCCGTGAACCAGACCAAAGGATCTAGTCGCGCTAGGCTCTTGCTGCAAAGACTCAAACATTGAGATCAAGCCATTAAGGGCCGGGTTATTCCACGCCGCCCTCGCTAAATTCATACCGCCAGTTTGGGTAATAGGATGATGCTTAAGAAATGCCTCAAGCTTGTCGGCCGAATCGACAATACCGGTGGCCAACAAACACGCTAAAGGCACTACTGGAAAGCAGGTATAAAGGTCGAGCTTGAGCTGGCCGCGCTCAAACAAGTCTGACAATGGCGCCAGCCCTTCGGATATCAGTCTATTCGAGACAGCTTTCAAGTGCTGATAGCTGGCGATCGCCTCAATGGCCTCCGGGCCGTCTTGCTCCAAGGTCACGCTCTCAGCCGCAACAACCGCGACACCGACATCGTCCACCAACTGCATATCACGACAAACGGACTGACTGACCAACAACACAGCCCCCTCGAAGTCCACCACCGGATTGGCACAATCTACGCCGCGAAACAGTGGCGTCACTGCGTTAAACCATGAAGCAGCAGGCCTTTTTGCTCCCAGAGAGCAAGACGAGAACGTGCGCCAATAGTTCTCAAAAAGCGCATCTCGCAACGCGATGAAGCTAGCGCCAGACACCCCCTGCTGACGCGCGAACACGCTCGCAAGCTGGTCGTAGGACTCCATCAAGGGTACTTCAGAGTCAAAGATCGCCATGGCCTCACGCCTCTCGGATGAGGTGTAGCCCGTGCGTAACAGATCTTTGCCACGGATCAGCACGGCGCCCTCCTCACCTGACAGAATCAGTTGCTTAGCGGTGCAGACCGCCTCGATGGGAGCGCAGCCACTGCGGAAATGGTCTTTCGCTAAATCGCTGTGCCAGTCTGCGCTCAGAGGATCAATGGTCAAGGCACGAGGCGTTATGCCTATTTCCGACTGTAAACGGCCCACATAGCGCTCAAGGGTATCAAAATCGCCCTTGCCATCGATTCGACGCCCAACAGCGACTAGCCTCACTGATGCATTCACAGACTACTCCAAGCATAAAAAGCGCGTGATTCTAGCACAGGGTCGTTTACTCTCCGACAGACAACTCGTAAACTCCTCGACTTTGTTCCTCAGGCGCTTACAGCATGGTAAAGCTCGGTCAATACAATCGACTCACAGTCATCAAACAAGTAGATTTCGGCGTATTCCTCGATGGCGGTGAAACCGGCAATATCTTATTACCAAAACGCTACCTACCTAGGGCCTGTGAACTTGGCGACGAACTGGACGTATTCATCTATCTCGACTCCGAAGACGAGATCATTGCCACCACTGAAGAGCCCTACGTACAAGTAGGAGAATGTGCCCATTTAAAAGTCACTGACATTAACGACGCCGGTGCTTTTCTCGACTGGGGATTAAGCAAAGACCTGTTGGTGCCTTATAACGAGCAGCACAAACCCATGGAGGTTGGAAAATCTTATGTGGTGTGTGTTTATACCGATAACTATTCAGATCGAATTGTCGCCAGCAGCCGACTCAGCCGTCACCTTCAAGAAGAGTCTGGCTTCTTCAAACCGCAACAACCCGTTAAGCTATTGATTTGCGGCCGCAGCGACATGGGCTACAAAGCCGTTGTCAATCACTCCCATTTAGCGCTTCTCTACAAGGACGATGCCTTTAAGCCGCTCAAATACGGTCAAAAAATCGACGGCTACATCAAGACCATCCGCTCGGATCATAAAATCGATGTGAGCCTTCAGCTGCCTCCCATTCAGCAGCGAGCACAATTAACTGAACAGATCATTGCTCACTTGGAAGCCAATGATGGTGTATCGACACTGACCGACAAAAGCGCACCGGATGCCATCTACCATCAATACAACGTCAGCAAGGGAGCCTACAAAAAGGCACTAGGAAGTCTCTACAAGGCCAAACGAATTATTATTGAACGGGACAAAATCTCCCTCACTCAGTAGGATTTTGATAGCGCCATTGAGCGCAGGCACTAGAAGCTCTCGACCTGGATTTGAAGCTATAAGCTCAGTGGAACACCTGTGCGAAATTGAGCTGAGCGACTCGATAGTATCATGCTTTTCTGCAATACATTATGTTTCTAGTCTTGACTAAAGAGATAGGGAAACAAGGCCAGCTTTTCCTCAGCGCTCAACTGATTCATACGCTCAATGTTGGCCTCAGGTATTTTGTCGGAGTCGGGAAAGCGCTGCAGCACAGACTCCAAACTGTCTTCACGGATTAAATGAAATATTGGATATGGCGCGCGATTGGTTAAGTTCTCCGCGTCATTTGGGTCTGTATCTGCGAAGCAATAGTCTGGATGAAAACTGGCAACTTGAATGACCCCATTCCAGCCGCCTCGGGAAAGCAGCTGATCTACCCAGCTAAGAAACTGATTGTAATCGTCAAAATCCTGTAGGAAATCGGGCACAATTACCAGCGTGGTTTCCAACTCTTCAACCGGCGTATCTTGCAGATGCTGCAGTTGTTGCTGAAGATCCTGTAACAACACGTCCTCATCCTTTGCCTCTGACACCACAAAATCAATACTCTGATCTCGATTCGGTTTAGCCGCAAAGGGGCACAAATTGAGACCAATCACAACCTCGTGCAACCAACGTTTAACCTGCATTTCGGCCTGTTTACGGCTAGTCGTCACCCGTTAATCTCCATACTCTATCCCTCTATCGCGGCCAATCGGCCCAAAGCGTCATCGAACTTTCAATTCGTCAAAGTGCGCCATTAGCATTTCTTTACGGCTTCAAAAACTGTGAGAAAAACTGGCAATGGTACACTGCCAACAATCCATCCCCAATATAATTACAAAGGAAAAAAACATGCGGAGCATAAAGACACTAGCTTGGGCCGCCTTAATCGCACTTAGCGCAAGCACTCAAGCGAATGATGAAGTACTCGGGCAGTGGAACACACTCGATCGATTTGGAGAGCCGGAATCACTGGTTGAACTCTACCGAGAAGGCGACACGCTGCAGGGCAAGATTATCAAGCTCTACGATCCGGCTAAACAAAATGCCGTGTGCGAAGAGTGTTTCGATCACCGAGAGAACCAGCCGATTGCAGGTCTGGTCTTCATCACTGGGCTGGAAAGCGCTGGCGACCAATGGGTGAATGGCACCGTACTCGACCCAGAAACAGGTAGCGAGTACGACTGTAAGCTCTGGCTAGACGGAGATACGCTGAAATTAAAAGCCGGCTTTGGTTTCATCGCCCAGACTCGTGAATGGAGTCGAGCAGCGGATTAAATCAAACACATAAGCAGTCCCAATGCTGGCACGGCTTATGCCTTCTAGCCCTCCAACACCCCCCTTCACTTCTATTGGGTGGTGCATTAGGGGGGCTTATTTCAAACGGCGCAGAAATCAACCCGAGACGAATTTGACCGTTGATGGATATTCATACCACGCCAAAAATGCTTTCTTAGCTCGCTTGTAAATGATGATAGATGCGCTGATCAAGCTGAGACAAAATGCCCTCGACCTTTTGATCACCGACAGGGGCGTCATACTCAAAATACGCACCATAGCGAAACCCTCCCCGATCAACCCGGCGATTGCAAACAACCGCCACCAGTGCAACTGAATCGCTACCGTCCACTGAGACCGACAATTTTAACAACATACCCACTTTGAACTCTCGTTCAGTTTGTATGCCAAAGCCCGAACGACTGATATCGACAAAACGCACCTCACTATCGCTATTGTCGACGACAGGCCACACTATACGGGCAACAATCCCCTCTCGATCGTTATCGAATCTCAGTCTGGGTGCTTGCCGCCGCTCTTGATTTAACATGGTCAGTCTTTCCCAATGATGATTAGCGTATCGTCAAGTCCACTAGTACGAACGTCCATTCCCCGTCGACTTCACTTTGTCCTATTCCCGTTACCACCACAGCGCTAACGTGAACACGTCTAGTTAGCAATGAATCGAATCGAACTCAAAATATACCTATAACGAGTATAGACATCCTTTTAAATCTTATCTCATCGTCGAGAAACCGATGGGACCTTCGTAGATCCAATGAATATTACGCCAACTCACTCTGTTTCAGACGGTTTAATGGTGGCCTCAATAGTCTTTGACTAAAGTGAAAGCCATCATTCTCTCTTTTGCAGCTTTTCGGGCGACCTAAAATTATGGGTAAACGAGTCTTTTACATCCCTCTAGCAGGACTACTGGCCCTTTCAATCAGTGCCTTTCTTGTATTCAGCTCGGTGCTACACAATTGGCTGAACGACTATTCTACGCGGGCGTTGGAAGCGGACTTGAATGGCATGATTCAATCCTTAAAACAGCAGAACCCGCCCACCCAAAGAGAATCACTGACACTTTTTCTGCAGCAGCAACGACTAGCCTATCCGACCAGACATTTCTCATTATTTAGTCGCCACGGAGACTTGGTTGCAAGCTCACGGCTCAATTCAGTTGGAAGCATGACCAATAGCAAAGCCGACAACCCGCCCGAAATTAACAGCGCAACCGCTGGCAATATCGGTAGCAACCAGAGAATCAATCCCACAGACAATCAACAAACCCTCTTCGTCGCAAAACCTATAGCATTTGAGGGGTTTCAAGGCGCCCTGAGAATCAGCACTCCAACAGAAGTCATCAAGCGCATCGCGCGCGACCTCGAGACTATGGTGGCCGGACTTTTATTCACTATTGTAGGTGGAATGGCGCTTCTAGCACGAAGTTTGATCTATCGCTTAGATCGACACCTTCACAGCGAACAAGAACAGCTCGAGCAGCATGTAGAAAACCGCACTCGAGAAGTTGAGCTGCTGCAGCGCTTAGCCAATATGCTCGCGGCGTGCAATTCACTTAGCGAAGCTCAACAGGTAGTGCAAGACATAGTTCCGCGCATACTGGGTGACATTAATGGCGCCGTTTCACTGATGAGGTCATCGCGAAATCAGCTTGAGGTAAAGTTGGACTGGGGCGGCGACTGGCCTGGCGCAAACACGTTCGCTCCCGACGAATGCTGGGCCTTAAGAAAGGGTAAGTTCCATCTTGCCAATGATAAATATACCACTCTGCCCTGCTCCCATATGCGTAATGTAGGGGAGGAACAAACGCTCTGCATTCCACTCATCGCCCACGGCAACACCATCGGCATGATGCACCTTTACATGCATAACCAAAACTTCTGCGAGGAGCGCATGCAACTCGCATTTACCATCTGTGAGCAGCTGGGGTTGGCGTTGGCCAATCTCACCTTACAAGAGAAGCTGCGCGACCAAGCGGTAAGAGATCCCCTCACCGGATTACACAATCGTCGCTTTTTGGAGGAATCCATTGATCATGAGCTAATGAGAGCCCAAAGAAACCAACAAAACCTGTCCATACTCATGCTCGACATGGATCACTTTAAACGCTTTAACGACAACTTTGGACACGACGCCGGCGACTATGTCCTCAAGGCATTGAGTTCACTGCTGATCAACGGTGTTCGCGGGGAGGATATTGTATGCCGTGTCGGTGGAGAAGAGCTGTGTATCGTCATGCCAGATGCTGACGGCGACAGAGCATTACAAGCGGCGGAAAAACTCTGCCACCAAGTACGTGATTTGCATCTAGATTTTCATGGGCAATCACTGGGTAAGCTTACGCTTTTGATTGGCATATCGACCTTTCCCGAGGATGCAGAAGATTATCAATCGCTGATGAAGATGGCCGATGTAGCGATCTATGAAGCAAAAGAAAATGGTCGAGACCATGCCCGACACTGCAACAAACAAACTATGCAGAAACACCAAGCAGTGTCTCCTCAAGTGGCTGAAACGCTGCGGGCGATCTCGGAGAAGGCTCAAGACTCCCCCCAAGACGGCGCTCTAGACAAGGACAACTGAGCATATCCCACTAGCCAACCAGAACACTTAATCTAGCTTATACGCCGATTCTCAACGGCCGCACTTTGCGGCCTTAGCGGAGATCAAACTAGCGGGCCTGTGCTGAACTAGAATCTGCTTTTGTAACAAACAATTTTGGAATCAACACGGGAGTCTGTTGTTTGTAGGCCACATAGCTTGGATCGTCACCCCATTGAGCATCCGATTTTTTCTCCAGCATTGGCACACCGCTGACGCGAGTAAGAAGCGCAATAACAAACAGTGGTGAAACCAACCCAACCCATTGCCAACCCTGCATGACCGGTACAGCAATCAAAGCGATACCGAGCCACAACACAATCTCGCCAAAATAGTTAGGGTGACGGGAATGCGCCCAAAGCCCAGTGGTAATAAAAGGGCCCGTCTCGCCACGGGCACGTGCAGCTCGGAAGACACGTTTTTGACGATCGGCAACGGCCTCCATTGCAAAACCTATCAACCACAACGCAATTCCCACGTAACCAATTAATGCCAATGGTTTGGTTTGTTGGCTGGTCAAGACGACTAAGGCTGCCGCCAAGGTGAAAAACACCCAAAGCCCCTGTAACGTCCAAGCAAACAAGAAGCGCCAAGGCTTCGGCTTTATCTTGTCGAATCGATCATCTTTGCCATCTTGGCTGATGCGAAGAAAAAGAAAGCTGCCTAATCGCACTGCCCACACCGCAACCAATACGGCAACGATTAAACTGCGGGGATCTTGATTACCACCCAGCCACAAAGCTAAGCCGACCACAGACAGGTAGGTACAGCTACCCACGAGGTCATAAAAGTGCTCAGTTTGCTTTAGGTAAGCAGGAACAAATGCCAGCCACTGAATCGCGAAGGCCAATATACCGCACCACCAAAACACGGAGATATCTTGATAGGTCAGGCTGTTATCGCTACCAGCCCAGGCTACCAATGCGCCAATGCCAATAACCACAGCAATAGCGATAAAGGATTTCAAGGAAGGGTTCATGCAGTCTCTCTCATCGTTGTAATTTATGAGAGGCAGTTTAACAACACCAATGCAACTTGCACAATAGTACTCACGAGCAATTCCTTAGCGGAATCGCTCCCAGCGCTTACGTCTTAGGCAATAGTCTCTGGGTGCTTCGTTGTCCGGCTTAAAGTCTGCTTGAATTTCGTCGAGCACAAACAGCGCCATTCGAGCCCTTTGCCGATCTGCACCTTCACCGTCACGCTCTTGCTCCAACTGCGCGCGAAGATCTCGAATCGGCAATATTCCTGGAGCAGTCAACTCCTTGTAGAAATACGAGTACTTGGAGCAAAAGTGCTCGTTTTCAGATTCACACCCCAGCAAAAACGCGCTGCAAACCAGTATGCCCGTTAGTTTTGAAGAGATTTTCGCCATCCCACTGCTTCCTTCAATTGATATATGAAGCCTCAATCAGATCGTAGACTAAAGCGTGTAATCGGCTAAACCCACATCTCCACCGGCACTTGATTACTCACTGCGCTCAGCACATCAGAGCGGGTAATAATGCCCGCCGCCGCGCCAGACGCCTCATCAATGATCAATATTGAACCCACGCGATGTTCGACCATCACTCGCGTCAGCTCTCTTAGATTGGTATCGGCTGTAGCCGCCAATAGATGAGGCTGCATGATTTCAGACACCTGCGCACGCTCGAGGCTCACAAACGAACCGACTTTGGCCGTGAGAGAGGTTTTTTCGCCCAGATCCGAGGTGGCACGCCACACATCGCGGTCTGACAAGATACCGAGCGGCTGATTGCGCTCATTAAGAATGGGAATATGGCGAATACGACGCTGCTGAAACAGTAGCAAAGCATCTTGTAATGACGCATTTAGTGCCAAACTGACGAGAGGAAAGCTCATGATCTGATCGGCTCTGAAAACCGGACGGTGTTCAGAAGCAGGCACTGCCTGCTGTTGATACTCTGCAAGAGAGCCAGAAGCGCAATGGGAGAGCCCTCCGTCCCCCTGAGAGTGCTTTAAGTCTGGCTGTGACGAAATCGCACGGCTGGCCTGACTCTTGTTGAGGGCAGTAACCTGGCGTGGCGGGAATAAGCTCTTCCACGGGGTTTCTACGCGGCGCCCTTGTTCGATAACTTGAAACGGCATCACACCTCCTCGAGACCCAGAAGTGCGATGGACACCCCTGTAGCAGTGCTAACTATAACACCATGCTACAGGCATCTAGGCAACCTTAGCGGCAGCCCCAATTTCGGCTTTTGCCATGGCCTCTGCAATTTCTGGCAAACTGGAAGGATCATCGATAGTCGAGGGAACCGTATAGTCTTGACCATCGGCGATTTGGCGTAACAATTTGCGTAGAATTTTACCCGAGCGAGTTTTGGGTAGCCTAGACACCACTAAGGTGCGCCGAAAACAAGCCACGGCGCCAACCCCCTCACGTACACTCGCGATCAATTGCGCCTCTAGATCATCGCTGTCAGTGGTCACACCGTCCTTAAGCAACACCAGCCCGATGGGCACCTGACCACGAAGCTCACAATGAATGCCAATGACTGCGCATTCGGCAACATCCCTGTGATCAGCAACCACTTCTTCGATCTCGCCCGTTGACAGACGATGTCCGGCAACATTAATCACATCATCGGTACGCCCCATAATGAAGACATAGCCATCTTCGTCGATGTAGCCACCATCGCCGGAAACATAATAACCGTCGAACGTTGACAGATAACCATCGCGAAAGCGTGGAAAGTTACCCCAAATGGTGGGCAAACAGCTCGGAGGCAAGGGTAGCTTAATGGCCACATTACCCTGCACATTAGGGCCCACTGGATTGCCGTCGTCATCCAATATTTGCACATTAAAACCCGGGGAAGGCAATGTAGATGAACCCGCTTTTGCGGGTTTAGGATCAACCCCCATCAAGTTTCCACAAATAGCCCAGCCTGTTTCTGTCTGCCACCAATGATCGACAACCGGCACGTCTAAGACGCTTTTAACCCAGTGGTAGGTTGGAGGATCTAACCGCTCCCCCGCCATAAACACGGTTTTAAGGCTCGACAAATCGTACTGCAGAAGACACTTAGATTCTGGATCTTCTTTTTTGATGGCCCGAAAAGCCGTCGGCGCGGAGAACAGAGCTTTCACATTATAATCGCTGACGACGCGCCAAAAAGCACCGGCATCGGGTGTTCTGACCGGCTTGCCTTCATACAACACCGTACTCAACCCTGCCAGCAACGGGCCGTAGACAATGTAAGAGTGCCCTACCACCCAACCGACGTCGGAGGCGGCCCAGAAAACATCTCCAGCATCCATGTCATAGATAGCTTTCATGCTGTATTTCATCGCCACTGCATGGCCGCCATTGTCTCGCACAACGCCTTTTGGTCTGCCCGTTGTGCCCGAGGTGTAGAGTACATAGAGCGGATCCGTCGCAGACACTGGCGTGCAATCGACGGGGGCAGATTGGGTCATCAACTGATCCCAATCGACATCCCTACCTGCTTGCATTTGCGCTTCGGTTTCAGGCCTTTGAAAAATCACACAAGCCTCCGGCTTATGCTCCGCGAGCTCGATGGCTTTATCCACCAAAGGCTTGTATTCAATCACTCGATCGATCTCGATACCACAGGAAGCAGACAAGAGCACCTTCGGCTGTGCATCATCAATGCGCACGGCCAGCTCATGGGCAGCGAAACCGCCAAACACGACGGAATGAATAGCCCCCAAACGCGCACAGGCGAGCATCGCCACAACCGCCTGCGGGATCATGGGCATATAGATGAGTACGCGATCGCCTTTTGTCACACCTAGGGCTTTTAAACCACCGGCAAATATAGCGACCTGATCTTTTAGATCACGATAGCTTATCGCTGCTCGAGAGCCCGTCACTGGCGAATCGTAATAGATTGCCACCTGATCCCCGCGGCCGGCTTCGAGATGATAATCCAACGCCATATGGCAGGTATTCATAACCCCGTCGGCAAACCAGCGGTCAATGCCATTTTCATCCTTCGACATAATCTGAGTTGGTGCCTGAAACCAGTCCAACTGATCGGCCTGCTGCTGCCAAAAAGCTTCAGGCTGCTCTATGGATTGACGATATTCGGATTCATAACTCATAACGATGCCCTTTCGCTCTAATGCTGAAGAAAATCTTGACGCTAGCAGCCCAGTTTTTGGCCGCGGCCTCTCGAACAACAAACCGCGCCTATGCAGACGACTATAAATCAGTGATAACTCAGAGCTTAACAAGGCAAAACACAGACTCAAATTCGACCAAAGTCTAGACGCAGCCTATAGGCATCCATTTGTGTGAGATTGAGTCCGCGTACCTCATAGTTGACGGCGCTAGCTGCTGCTCTCTACAGATAAAACTTCAATTCCCTCAAATAGGTTTGCAACGCTATGCGATTTTCCTCGCCTAGGCGCCAAACTGCTTTTTCCAGTGAAGACTGCGATTCCAATGCTGGCTCCACATACTCGTAAAGAACATGCGGTTGTGTCAGCTCAGGGGAGGAAGGCGGTGCCTTAACGCGCAGTACATTAGCAATCGCCAGTGTCATACGCGTATTGAAATCACCGGCCTTGCCCAATTCTCCATAGGCCCGCTCCAACAGCGGTTGCCATTCACGGTAATAGCGCCCAACAGTGCGAGGGTCAACCACAACAAACGCATTCACCAGTTCCGTATAACGCTGTTCATTCTGACTAAGCGCTCGAAATCTCTCTTTATTATCGATCACGTTGGTCTTTTGAACCTTAAAAAGGCTGGCAGGATAATTCAGCGGTCGGTGTCGTTGAGGCAGCTTCTCATCGGCCATCAAATCAATCGCCAACACCCACTTTCTCACGAGTTCATCGGGGACTAACCACTGAGCAATCTGAGGTGACATCTTCAAAAAGATATCAAGCACCTGCGTATCACTGTGATTGAGGTCTCGTGCGGTTGGTAATAGCGGCGGCAATGAACTTGTCGCAGACGCCACTTCAACATCTCCCTCAGGTAGATCAGAACCTCTATCATTGAACACTTCTTTCTGAGCAACATCTGCCACGACCTCAGTGCTTTGTTGTGGTGCCGGTTGCGCTTCGAGAGTCACCGGCACTACGGTTTTGTCGATAGCCGATCCTGATCCCCAAAGTGCCCAGTACCCCCCAATAGTTACAATCGGAACCGCCACCACTGCAACTCTCACAAAAACATTCATCAACTGTCCTTTTCTTTGTTTAAAGTATGACCATCGAGAACTGGCACTAAACCCTTTCTCCACCTATGACTGTTGAGACGGACTATAGGCGATTTAGTTTCCTTAGAATAATGATCAATTATGGCAAAATCGGACATCACTAGGGCTTCTAGCGTAAAAGTCCTTTCGTATTCAGAGCTCATTTTAGTGACCCAAATCAATTCAAAAATAGCTAATGGGACTAGTATTAGATGCATGGTCAAACTCGGGTGGGCGAACATGGGTTCGTAACACTCTAGGTTAGGCAAACCTAAATCGTTAACAGGGAGCGATAGTCATGTTAGAAAACCTCAAAAAACACTTAGACGAAACACTCGATAAGCTTGATGATATTGATGATTACTTTGAGGATCGCGCGGAAGCCCTAGGCGAAGACATGAAAACCGCCTGGAAGAAAACTCGGGTACAGCTCGGCCATTTTGGCAAGCAACTGAAAGAAGCGTCCGCCGCGCTGGAAAGTGAAAAAGATCACATTGCCCTTCAAGCACACTTAGCCACCATGGATGCACACGATCAGTGGACAACATTAAAGGGCAGCGTAGAGAATACGGTTAATCATCTGAAGCGTGACGGACAAACTCAACTGGATGAAGCAGCCCTCCAAGCTCACCTCGCAGCAATGGATGGTCGTGACTTTGTGAACAGTAAAGGCAAGGACATTCATCAACAGTATGATCACGCGAGAGAGCAGTTGGAACAAAGTACCCTGAAAGCTGCCAGCGAAATCAAGGAAACTTTTGATGGCCTTATTGGCGGCCTCCCCAAATAGCAATCGCCTGCTAAGGCATTAACCTCACAGAGTCATCAACCCCAAAGAGCCATTAACCCCACAGAGTCATCAACCACACAAAACCCAGCTAAGTCGCGATAACTCTGTGGGTAGCTGCTTAACCTCTACTCGCTCAAGATTTACACCTCCTGAAGACCAAGGCGTCTGTGAACTAGTTTCCTTGTATGTGTTCGGCGATGTCAGCCACCATCTTCGGCACTACGTCCGCTGGCAGGTTATGCCCCATACCATTGTAAATCACCATTTCTGACTCTTGAATCAATTGGTGAGTATGCTCGCCATGCGCCACAGGCAATAGACCGTCGTCACGACCATGAAGCACTAAGGTTTTCGCCTCAATACGTTTAACGGACTCCGAACGATCTCCCGCGGCAAAAATTGCCATCATTTGGCGGGGAACCCCTTGCGGCCAAAACCCTTGCCGATTGCGCTCTTTCAAGTCTTCATCTGTCGCGTAAGAAGCGCTCTGTAGGCTTTCCATCGCTGCATCGGTAGGTTCCGGTAGATGTGGCGCACCTGAGGTAGACATAATGGAGGTTAAGCTCTTCACTCGTTGGGGATATTCATAGGCTATAATCTGCGCAATCATCCCGCCCATAGACGCGCCCACGACATGCGCCTGATCAATCTCTAAGGCATCCATCAGCTGCACCGCATCAGCGGCCATATCCTGCAATTCGTAGGCCGTATTCACTGAAAACCCCAGCTGATTCTTCAGCAATTCCCACCAAATAACAGGATCACCAAGGTGATCCATTCGCTGAGAGGCCCCAACATCGCGATTATCAAACAAAATCACGCGGTAACCAGAACCAACCAGACCATCAATAAGTCCATCGCCCCATAACAGGTAGGAACTGCCCAAACCCATTACCATGAGCACTGGCTCGCCGTCAGGGTTTCCGACCTCAACGGCGGCCAGAGAAACTCCATTAACCGAGTACTGCATAGGCTGTAGATCTTTCAATCCCGCTTGGACATTGAATGCCGCCAAACTTAGCAGCAAGAACAAAACTCTGAACATTTAAGATCTCCTAATGCTTTGATGTGTGCTGTCTCTATACATCCTTGAACAGCGATTGATTGTTCTATTTTCAGCTAACCAATACGGGCAAGAATACAGGCTACTGAACTCAGCAAAATGAACACGCGCCATAGCGTTACCTCTCGGCACGACTTCAAACAATGTGAGCGAGAGACATTATTATCGAGATAGGTGAAAAGACTAATTGCGCTGAACCTCCTTTGCAAGCCGCGCAAAGAAGGACTATCCAGCCTCAGCAGTGCCAAACACCATTTATCCAACTCCTAGATAAGATACAATGAGCAAATTCGTCTGCGCCCATGAATCTTCGTCCATTTGTAGAATACTTGAATTCACCACCAACTGAGACTATCACACCCAAATATGAGCTATCGCTTACGCCCCTACCAACAGGAAGCTGTAACAGCAACAATCAAACATTTTCGCAGCTGCGATGACGCTGCTGTCATTGTGCTTCCCACCGGTGCAGGAAAAAGTCTCGTCATCGCGGAACTCGCTCGCTTGGCAAACCACAGAATTCTGGTCATTACACACGTCAAAGAGCTGGTGGAGCAAAACCATCAAAAATACGAAAGCTACGGGGTCAGTGCGAGTATTTTCTCAGCGGGTTTAAATCGAAAAGAAAACCACCACCAGGTAGTGTTTGGCAGCGTGCAATCAGTAGCGCAGAACCTCGATCAATTCGACGGCGCCTTTTCACTCATCATTGTCGACGAATGCCATCGTGTGTCACTGGAGCAAGATTCACAATACCAAGTTTTGATTCACCACTTAAAGCAAACCAACCCTCAGCTCAAAGTACTCGGGCTAACCGCAACCCCCTATCGACTCGACAGTGGCTGGATCTATCAACAACACTTACCTGATCAACGACAATGCACCACCGAACCCACGCCATTTTCCTGCTGTATCTACGAATTGCCTCTGAGCTACATGATCAAGAATGGCTATCTCACCAGACCCCAAATGATTGATGCGCCTATCGCCCATTATGATTTCGAGTCGTTAAGAAACCAAAGCCCTAGCCAACAAAGAGACAACTATAAAGAAGCCGATCTTAATCGCATCATCAAAGGATCGAAACGAGCCACAGCAAAAATCATAGATCAAATCATCACTCAAGCAGAAGACCGAATGGGGGTGATGATATTTGCCGCCACCACTCTGCACGCGAAAGAGATTTTGGGCTATCTGCCCACCGCGCACTCAGCGTTGATACTCGGCGACATGCGTCGCAATGCTCGCGACGGTGTGATCCGTGCCTTTAAAGAAAAACAGATAAAATTCTTGGTCAACGTATCCGTGTTAACCACCGGATTTGATGCGCCACACGTTGATCTCATCGCCATCTTGCGACCGACAGATTCTGTCGGGCTCTATCAGCAAATGGTTGGCCGAGGCTTGCGACTCAACGACGACAAAGCTGACTGCCTGGTGCTGGATTACGCAGGCAACACCCACGATTTGTATCGACCCAGAGTCGACACGCCAAAACCCAATTCGGACAGTGAAGCGGTCACCGTTCACTGCCCCTACTGCGGCCATGCCAACAATTTCTGGGGCAAAACAGACGGTGACGGAAAAATCACCGAACACTACGGCAGACGCTGTCAAGGTTTAGTCGACGCACATGACATCTCCACAGAAAAAGACTCAGCCCTCACACAATGTAGCTTCCGGTTTCGATTTAAAGAGTGCCCACAATGTGGGGGTGAAAACGACATCGCCGCTCGCCAATGCGGAGAGTGTCAGCAGCAGCTGATTGATCCTGACGACAAACTCAAACAAGCACTACAGCTCAAAGATCTAACTGTGCTGCGCTGCAGCGGCATGTCGCTAAGCTCTAGAATCAACAAGAAATCACAACAGCAATTGTGTGTAACTTATCACGACGAAGACGGTGCGGAATTAACCGAATACTTCTCTCTAACAACCGATGCGCAACAGTTTGTTTTTGCACGGCGCTTCCTGCGTCAACACCTGAAGGACGTCACTGAAAAAATCAAAATCACCGCTGTAGAAGAAGCCCTTTGCCTCGGAAGTCTTCTGCGGCATCCAGATTTTGTGATCGCCAGAAAAGAAAAATATGGGTGGCAGATTCGTGAGAAAATCTTCGATTATGAGGGGCGCTTTCGACGGGCAAATGAGATCAACTAAAGCGACCCTAGAAGGCCATCACTCACCTCCTCTGTCAGAAAACTCAATCATCGCCAATGAACTCATCAGAGTTAATGCAATCTAGTTACTGGTGACTAATTTCAATTCCGTCGAGGGCAGAGGCCAATTCATCGAGATCTGCACAGGTAGAATCATAGCCATCCAATTCCGCTAACGGATACACAATTCTCACTTGAGTTCCGCCCTGGCGAAAGCTCGCTTTTACGCCGCGAAAATCACTGGCTCTTACGCGATTGAGAAAACGCGAAGCGACTTGAGCGCTGTCAAAACCGTAAACAATGGTTGCTTGCATAAGGGTTTACCAAAATTAAATGCCGCGCATTATACCGATTCGCTAAGTTTTGTCCCCTAGGCTCAAGAAGTGTTTAGACGCCAGAACCTTTTCCTCTCCGTAGCGTCCTACAAGCGAACCCAAGAAAATTTGATACAACAGATTGAAGAATATAGGAAACTATCATGAACGATGTCGGAACTGCCGAATGCTCAACCACCCAACTGGAAGCCCTCAATCAACAGGTTGACCTCTATCAATCTGTCGCGCTCGACGATAACTCTACGTTTGGCATTAGCAGCCTACAAAACCTAGAGCTAGCAACGGTCCGCTACCACGAACGCCTAGAAAACAGCTATTGGGCCGTCGAAACTAGAGTACTCAGCGTTCGTGAAGCTGAGTCTTTAGCTGCTGACCTTCACCACCAGCACTTTCAATTCTATATTCGCAACGGCTGCTTTCACGTCATCGCTTGGAACCTTCTAGACGCACATTACATCTGTAATCTCATCGCCCTGAACGACCTAGGCCTAGACCTTCACCAAGACCCTCAGAGTGAAGCGGCCTAATAATACAGCCCAGCGGCTCTCTACGTAGAGACAGAATAAATCAGCAGCTTGTAAGACCTGGGAGCTTGAAGGGATTTCTGACGCCACGCGCCCACCACTGACCTATACTTTGTAAAACCGGCCAAATGGTGAGTATTGAGACAGTGTTGAGCCCCCCGAATTTGTGGTTGAGCGCTTGCGCTTGGGTTGTATTGCTTTTACAAGTATCTAGCGCGATAGCCGCAGCGAGCGAAACCGAGCCACCCCATGTTGTGTTCTTCAACCCAGGCTTTATGCAGTCTGATAACCCTACGGGACAGTTTTGGCCTGAATCTACCTCTTTTATTCAAGCGGTAGCAGAAGATCTTGGAGTAACACTTGAGGTACAGCACGCAAATCGTGACTCATTGCGAATGCAGCGACAGATTGGCGAGGTCTTAGGCCGCCCCAAACGCCCGGATTACTTACTGCTCGTTAACGAGCGATTCGCCCTCAGCCAGCAGTTCAGGCTCATCAACCAAGCCGGAATACCGTTTTTTTCAGCCTACAACCATGTGACCCGCGAGGGCATGCCCGCCGCATTTCCGAGAGAGACCTACCGCAATTGGATTGGAGCGCTCGTTCCCGACAATCACTATGCCGGATATGAACTGGCGCAGCGCCTAATCTCTGAGCTCGAACCAACGCCCGCCAAATTCCTCATTCTCGCCGGCGACAATGTCACTTCTGCTGCAAAACTTCGAGAACTTGGCTTACAAGAAGCCCTAAAGCATCACTCTCATGCGCGGATAGTCGAGCGTATCGTCGGCGAATGGGGGTATCATCTACCTCGTCAAAAGGTCGCTGGTCTGTTGCGCCGCCACCCAGAAATCAATGTCATTTGGAGTGCCAATGGCGCCATGGCGCGAGGCGCGCTGAATGCCATCACTACGGCCAATCCTAAGTTCGATTTCCATCCCATCATAGGCAGCATTAACTGGGACAGTGATGAAATCTCTATGCTCCAGAAACGTCAGCTGTCAACATCTATTGGCGGCCATTTTATGACTGCAGGACTGAGCCTAGTGCTGATATACGATTTTCATCACGGCATCGATTTCCAAAATGACGGCGGGCGCTATCAACGCCGTCGCCTTTTTCACGGGATCACTGTTGAAGATCTTCAGCGCTACCCCATTTTGACAAGTCGACACTGGCGGCAGTTGGATTTTAGACGCCTGAGCAAACATCACAGCCCACACCTTGATCGCTATGACTTCAGCATCAATTCACTCCTAGGCAGCGACACCGCCCACTAAGAGTTTCGAGTAAAATCGTGAAATGGCAGCTATCCTATTGTTTTTTGGACGTTTTTCGCCCAAAAAAGTGAAAGTTGCCTCAAAAACCTTCACCAACAGGAAAAAAACCAAATAAAGCGCCATTAAAGGCAAAATTAACTTCTACAACAGAAAAGAAAGTCTGTATACTATCGCGCTTTATTTTGGCCCTGGCTTATCGAGACACATCTAATGACAGACTTATCTAAGTACAGAAATATCGGTATCTTCGCCCACGTTGACGCCGGCAAAACCACCACTACCGAGCGTATTCTGAAGCTGACTGGTAAGATCCATAAAACCGGTGAAGTTCACGACGGTGAATCCACCACTGACTTTATGGAGCAGGAAGCAGAACGCGGTATTACCATTCAGTCTGCTGCGACGACCTGTTTTTGGGACGATCACCGTTTCAACATCATCGATACTCCGGGGCACGTTGACTTCACCGTAGAAGTTTACCGTTCTTTGAAAGTACTCGACGGCGGTGTTGGCGTATTCTGTGGCTCTGGTGGTGTTGAGCCTCAGTCAGAGACCAACTGGCGCTACGCGAACGACTCAGAAGTTGCTCGTATTATCTTCGTTAACAAACTTGACCGCATGGGCGCTGACTTCTTGCGCGTTGTTGATCAGGTAGAAAACGTTCTGGGTGCAAACCCACTGGTTATGGTTCTGCCCATCGGTATCGAAGAAAACTTCACCGGCTTGGTTGACCTTCTGACTCGTACCGCTTATCAGTGGGATGACTCCGGCCAGCCAGAAAACTACAAAATCATCGACATCCCTGCCGACATGGTAGACGACGTTGAGATGTACCGTGAGAAGTTGATCGAAACGGCTGTAGAACAAGACGACGACTTGATGATGGCCTACATGGACGGCGAAGAGCCTTCTATGGAAGACATCAAAGCGTGTATCCGTAAAGGTACTCGCACCATGGACTTCTTCCCGACTTACTGTGGTTCAGCGTTTAAAAACAAAGGTGTTCAGCTGATTCTGGACGCTGTTGTTGACTATCTGCCAAACCCTACCGAAGTTGAGCCACAAGACTTGACCGACGAAGAAGGTGAAGCCACCGGTGAAAAAGCCATCGTTTCTGCTGACGAGCCTTTCCGTGCTCTAGCGTTTAAGATCATGGATGACCGTTTCGGCGCCCTGACCTTTATCCGTATCTACTCCGGCGTACTCAACAAGGGTGACACTATCCTTAACAGCTTCACCGGTAAAACAGAGCGTGTTGGCCGTATGGTTGAGATGCACGCCGATGAGCGTACCGAACTGACTACTGCTCAAGCGGGTGACATTATCGCCATCGTTGGCATGAAGAAAGTTCAGACCGGTCACACCCTGTGCGATCCTAAGCACGAATGTACTCTCGAAGCCATGGTATTCCCTGAGCCAGTAATCTCGATTTCTGTTTCTCCGAAAGACAAAGCCTCGGTTGAGAAAATGGGTATCGCGATCGGTAAAATGGTTGCAGAAGATCCAACCTTCATCGTTGAAACTGACGAAGAAACCGGCGAGACCATCCTTAAAGGTATGGGTGAGCTTCACTTGGATATTAAAGTGGATATCCTCAAGCGTACCTACGGTGTTGAGCTGGAAGTGGGTCAACCTCAGGTTGCTTACCGCGAAACCATCACCACTCCACTGGAAGACAGCTACACGCACAAGAAGCAGTCTGGTGGTTCTGGTCAGTTTGGTAAAATCGATTACCGCATCAAGCCGGGCGAGCCAGGTACTGGCTTCCAGTTCACCTCTACCGTTGTGGGTGGTAACGTTCCTAAAGAATTCTTCCCAGCCATTGAGAAGGGTTTCGCTAGCATGATGGACGAAGGCCCTCTGGCTGGGTTCCCTGTACTTGACGTTGAGGTTGAGCTTTACGATGGTGGCTTCCACGCCGTTGACTCCTCTGCGGTAGCATTTGAAATCGCCGCTAAGGGCGCTTTCCGTCAGTCCATGCCAAAAGCCGGTCCTCAGTTGATCGAGCCAATCATGAAGGTTGACGTGTTCACTCCAGAAGATCATGTAGGTGACGTTATTGGCGACTTGAACCGTCGTCGTGGCATGATCAAAGATCAGGAAGCTGGTGTAAGCGGTGTTCGCATCAAAGCTGACGTACCGCTTTCAGAGATGTTTGGCTACATCGGCAGCCTGCGTACTATGACTTCTGGTCGCGGTCAGTTCTCCATGGAATTCAGCCACTACAATGCTTGTCCTCAGAATGTTTCTGAGAAAGTTATTGCTGAAACCAAGGAGCGTAAAGACGCTAAGTAATTGCGTTTTTAAGCGATAAAAAAACCCCGACAGTGCAAGCTGCCGGGGTTTTTTATTGCGCCCAGAATCGGCAGAGTTTAGATAGAGAAGTCATCATAGAGCCAAACAGCAAAAGTCCGCTAGACACTAGCTGCATATACGACCGCTGCAGGCGATTGGGTAAAAACAAACCTCAGGCCGCCCCTTCACCCATCAATACACAATTTCGTCCCGCATCTTTGGCACCATACAAAGCCTGATCAGCTCGACCAATAAAGTGCTCGGAGCTATCCTGCGGCTTTAACAGGGTTACGCCCGCACTCAAACTGCAAGTCAATACCTGCCCAGCATCAGTGGTAATTCTCGACTCTTCAAACGACAGACGAATACGCTCTACAATTTTTAACGCCTCAGCCATTGATTGAGTCTTTAGCAATAATGCAAACTCCTCACCGCCCACGCGAAACGCCATATCTTGCTGACGCACGTTACTCGAGACGATTTGCCCAAGTCGTTTGAGCACCTTATCCCCCAGTAAGTGACCATGACTGTCGTTAAACCGCTTAAAATGATCGATATCAATCATGACGCATGCCCAGCCGCTGCCATCAACTGGAGATTCCTGTTTGACAATCTCGTCCACACGCTGATGAAAGTGCCGCTGATTGAACAATCCGGTCAGGCCGTCTGTGATGCTCAAGTGCGCCAATTGGTCCGCCTCTTTTCTAACATCCTGAATCCGCAATCCAAGCGCATAGGACATCATCACCATTTCGACCACCATCGCAGCCAGCACATTGAAACCCACCGGAAACGGTACACCGAAGAATTCATGCTGGACACCCAATCCAAGCAATACAATCCCCGCCCCTAGCGACCCCCAAGCGAGAATGAACGGCAGTGCGAATCGGTAGCCCTGCAATGCCAGCAACGCCGTCGGAACCACAATGACAAACGCTGACAAGGCAGCCACAAAATGTTGGGTTAAATGCAGATGTGGATAAGCGGTACTGTCCAGCAACCCATAGGAAGCCACACCAAGGATTACATTGAACGCTGCCACGCCCATCACCAGCATCCCCTGCCAGCGATTTTGATCATAAAGCCGCAGAAAAATAACAGTGAAAAGAGAACCAAACAGATTGGCAATCCCTGCACTCATATTGGGTGTAAAAATCTTGTAGTAGGCCAGACCAAACTGTCGATCAAGTAACAGCATGTAACCTGAAATCTGCATCAACCACAGCAACATGGCCGAGGCATAGGCCACATAAAGAAGATAAGTAATATCACGCACAAAGAAATACAAAACAAAGTTGTACAATACCAATCCAATAACCGCACCAAACAGCAGTGAAGTGATCGCGATACGCACCGCAGCTTCCCACTGAGCCACCTGCTGACTCTGCAAAAGCAATGGCGCAGCAATAGGCAACTGCCCATCCACCCGAATTAGGAGCGGCTGCTCACTGGCAAAGGAGGTATCAATGGTGAAGCTCGACACAGGCGTACCGAGTGGCGGCGCATCAATGTCATGCAGGGAATCCGATTGAGCCCGATAGACGACTCGCTCGCCTTGATGAACGGGAACGTAGAGCGTGATGCGGGTCATATGCATAACATCACGAGCAGAAAGAACCCATTGCGCCGCGCGAGTAGATTCTGACTGCAACTCAACAGCCAACCAACTGACACCGCTGGTCAAATTTGTGGAAACAACATCCCCAAACAACGAGTGCTGAAAATCACCCAAAGCCCAGTGACGATAGGCCAACTCAGGATCAGTAACCCGTTGTTCAAATTCGTATCGTGTGACATAGGGAGATAGATTTAGAGTGGTTAAATCCGAGGGGACCACCACCACTTGCCGCTCAACCGGCGCTGTCATAAGCTCCACGGCCTGTGCTTTTACTTGTGCTAAGGCTGCCAACAAAAAAGCCCACAGCATAAACAGCAGTAACCCACGGCAATCGCCTAAGGATCTCGCAGAAACTATTTTCGCGTGCACTTCCATTGCCCCAACAATATCCTTTTTGTTCTTATAGCCTAGTAAATTGCGTGAAGAATATAGTGTCAACTCTTGCGAGCATTACACCACACTATTGCCTCGAATGAGCCTTAATAGTCAACTCGACCGCGACCCTTCTTAATGTGGCCACGTTTCGTTTTTTTATCCATACGCTTGTTTTGAGAAGAGCGTGAAGGCTTAGTAGGTCGGCGTGTTTTACGCACAACCGTGGCCTCTCGGATCAATCCTATCAGACGCTCTACGGCATCAATTCGATTCTTTTCTTGGGTTCGATGCTGCTGCGCCTTGATAATCACCACACCATCGGCTGTTATACGATGATCCGATAGCTCAAGCAATCGTTCTTTATAGAACTGCGGCAGCGATGACGCTCGTATATCAAAACGCAAGTGCACTGCCGACGAAACCTTATTGACGTTTTGACCTCCCGCCCCTTGAGACCGAATCGCCGTCCACTGTATATCGCCTTCTTTTAACTCGACCGCGTTGCTTATTTTCATTGTTACTCCTCTGGCGCGGCACTTTACCACAAGCAAAAGAACCCCAAAACAGCTATGACCCTAATCCACCATTGATAACGATAATGATTTGCATTAAGATTACCGAAAACAAACCACCCAAGGAGAGTCATGAAAGTCCATCCATTAGCGTTAGCCACGGCCCTAGCCTCTAACACCCTATTCGCGGACGGCGGCCCTGTAGCCAGCTCACAAACCTTTGTCTTAGACAAGGTCACTGTTGCTGCAACCCTGACCGAACAGAAAGTCGCAGACGTCGCAAACACCGTCTCCGTCATTAGCCAAGAAGATATTGAAAACAACTCCGCGACCAACATTCGCGAAATGCTGCGTTACGAGCCTGGCGTTGAAGTGGGTTCTGCGGGTCGCTTTGGCCTTAGCGGATTCACCGTTCGAGGCCTCGGAGGCAATCGGGTAAAAATCTTAGTGGACGGTGTCGAGCAAGCCAAAGACTTCAATTCAGGCGGCCCTTACTTGCGCGGCACACGAAACTTCGTTGATGTGGACTCTCTGAAACAGGTAGAGGTAGTCAAAGGACCTGCCTCTAGCCTCTACGGTAGTGACGCGCTTGCCGGCCTTGTATCCTTTGTGACTAAGGACGCCAGCGACTACTTAGCGCCCACCTCTTCAGGAAACGATACTCACGTCAGCATCAAAGCCGGCTACAACAGCGTCGATCAAAGCTTCAACGAAACTCTCACGCTGGCCAATCGTATCAATGATTTGGAGTCGCTACTTGTCTACACTCGGCGCGACGGAGAAGAGTACGACAACTACAACGATAGTTATCAGGGTGGTCAAGGCAACGATCGCACCAAGGCAGACCCTGTAGACTTTCAATCAGATAACTTGCTACTGAAACTGTCGCTACCGCTCAATGAACATCACACCATTGGCCTGACGGCTGAATATCAACAAAGCCAAACCGATACCGATTTATTGTCACTGGAAGGCCCAAGCTATAGCAGCACATTTAACTACAGTGACTACCGTGGCGACGACACCAACACTCGAAAACGTGTGGGCTTCAGTCACGACATTGATCAATCAACTGCGCTATTTGACCAACTTAGCTGGTCACTGGACTGGCAAGAGAGCACCACTGAACAAGTCAGTTATAACCACACCAATTTCTTTGGTTACGGTCGCCGTAAAATTGACTACTCCAACGAAGAGCAAGCACTGCAGTTTTCTCTGCAGGCTAACAAGAACTTCGACAACCACCTAGTCACCTATGGTGGCCAGTACCATGCCACTGAACTGGAAAATAGTACCGATAAATTCTATCTCGATGGCACCCGGCCCGATGACATTCAGCGCTATACGCCCACGGTAGACGGCGTTACGTGGGGCCTATTCCTGCAAGATCAAATATCTCTCTTCAATGGCAAACTGCTGTTAACCCCAGGCGTACGTTACGACAGCTTTACCGCAGAGCCCGATACAGACGCCATCTACACCACTGAGTTTGATGATCACGACAGCGATAAATGGACGGCTCGCCTCGGTGGCGTTTACAAGTTTAACGACACTTACTCTGTGTTCGCACAATTCAGTCAGGGCTTCAAAGCTCCAGATCTCGTGCAACTTTACCGAGAAGACTCAGCGTCCTGGTATCGAGGTTATGTCACCATTGCCAACCCTGATCTAGACCCAGAAAAAAGCAACGCTTACGAACTTGGTCTTCGCACTCAGGGAATCTGGGGGAATTTCGAAGTCGCCGCCTTCTATAACGATTATTCAGATTTTATCGACACTCAAACCGATGAAATTTTCTTCAACGGACTGACCGTTGACGCCACCCAATACCAAAATATCGCCGAAGCAACCATCAAGGGTATCGAGGCCCGAGCATCAATATGGCTAGACCAAGTCAGCTCTGCCCCGCTAGGCAGCTCGCTGCAAATATCTATCGCTTACGCGGACGGAGAAGGTAAAAATGATGGCGAATCTGGAGACACCCCGATTGATTCTGTAGCGCCGTTGAAAGCGGTTATTGGGGCTAACTACGATGCGCCCGAGGGCCAATGGGGAACATCCCTGAACTGGACTCTCGTGCCTGAAAAAGAAGCAGATGATGTTTCCGATGAAAGTGATGCCACTACAGCGGGCTTTGGAATCCTAGATATCAGCGGCTATTACAACGTAACTGAGCAACTCACCCTTCGAGGGGGCATCTATAACCTCACCGATAAGGAGTATGCTCTTTGGGAAGATATTCGCGGAAAATCTGAGTCCACCTCCTATCTTGATCGCTACACCCAACCAGGACGCAACTTTAGCATAAGCGCCACCTACAGCTTCTAGAACAGCGCTCGCGGCTTACTCTAGCCGCCCAACCCAACCCGCCGCAGCAGGGAAGCTTTGGCGGTCTAGCCCGCTCCTAGCTCCCGCCAACGCTAATCAGCGCTTTCGTCATACGCTCCAATTATCTGTCCACAACTGCGACTGTCGACTTTCGCTATACCCTACAAATCCAGTAGACCTATACTCTTTGCTAAACCGACATTGTATTTTTTCGTCAGACATTCCATTCTACCGACAGATAACAATGATAATTTGAAACTCGGAGATCTTGCATGGATATCAAAGAAACACTTGCTCGCTACAACGAACTCTGTGAAGACAACGACTGGCAAGTCTTCCACACACCCAAGAACCTAGCTTCGGCCCTGTCAGTGAGTAGCGCCCGCATACTCGAGCACTTCCAATGGGTCACCGAAGAAGAGTCCATTACTATCGGCCGCATCCCCGAGCGCAAAGAAAAAATAGGCCAAGAGATATCCGAATTGTTTTTCCAGCTATTGGCGCTGTCGGATAAATTAGGCATCGACCTAGAACAGGCCATCAAGACCAAGTCCGAGCGCGATCAAGACACCTACCAAGGGGTACCGGACGACTTAGACTCATAGACACCCAACCAGAGTAATCTATAAGTTCTGAGACAAGTTCGTCATCGAGACCTAAAACTCCCGTAATAGCCGCCCATAAAAAAGCCAGCGTATCGCTGGCTTTCTACACTATAAAAAGGATCGAACTAGGCCCATTGTAGATGTCGCGGTCGCGCCTGAAACAAAGCACCCAGTAACATCACCAATACACACGACATCAAACTGGCCATTAGCATGGTATTCCATTCTTCGTCGCTAGTTGCAGCTTCCACTTTTTCAAGCTTCTGCCCCTCTACCTTTTGCGTGGGATTATCCAACGGCTGATTAGCCTTAGCCGCTTCGATTAACTGTTCGTTGGCACTCATCTTCGCCGTATCTGAGATCTCTGGCAAAGCCACATCGAGTCCGAAACCGGCCGCCAGATTATCGAAATAGTCTCGCAGTTTTTCGTTGTCCACAAACAGGTCGTGTTGATTAGTCAGCTCTGAAAACCGCTCAACAATGTCGCTCAAGACTTTCTGATCAGCTTGCCAATAGCCTTTGCGATTGGCTTCCAGCATTCTCTCTAGCATATTGGCTTGCGACTGCGGATTAACCTCTTCAAACCAATCATTGATGCCAACGTCGAGTTTGTCTTCTACGTACACCTCATAAAACTCCTGCCACTGATCTTCACGCACAATATTTGGATCAACGACATTCCAGCCCCAGAAATTGGTCAAGTTCGACGACATAGTGGTTGCGCCGCTGTAACCCTCTTTCATCATTTCCTCAACCCAGCGCTTGTGAAAATTTCGAGAGCGCAGCTCTTTGGCCATAAAGGTAGCCGCGTTTTCAGTTTTTCCGTTATTGGCATCGCGCAAATTACTGATCATCATCTCCGGGCTTTTGCCATCAATATTGCGCACGGCTAAGGCGAGCGAACCGAAGTACTCAAAGGGATCATCGGAGGTAATCATGCCGTACACATTAGACGAACGAGAGAACAACGCCACATCGGTACCTGACAACTGCTGAGCATATAGATCAATACTCTGCTCAACGCCATTACTGTCGATCACAGAACCCACCTTTTTGCCCCAGCGACTGTTGTCTGATCCATAGAAGTAGCCCATGCGAGACAGATACATATCCGAGATTTTACTGTCTTCTTCCCATGTATCACTGGCCACAACTGCGTCATTCACACCATTGCCGTACTCGCCCGATGCATTGGAGAATATTCGAACCGTCGACAGATACTCTGCCTCAGCGGCTTCAACTCCCTGCTCTTTCAACTGCTCGGCAACTCGCTGACTGTTGGACCAAATCGAGTTATTCTCCTCCTTCAGTTTGGCAACCTGCTCAATTGCCTTGGCGAGCCACTGCATCACATTGGGGAAAGCATCACGATACAAACCAGTGGCTGACAGAACCACATCCACCCGCGGCCGCTTCAACTCACTTGCGGGAATGATTTCCGTACCCACAACGCGACCATCATCGCTCCATACTGGTTTTACCCCCATGGCGTAGAGAGCTTGGGACTCGAGGACACCATAGTGACGCATGGTTTCAATGGACCACAATGAGAACGCGAGCTTATCGGGATACTTACCGTGAGTTTGATAGTAATCCGCAATAACACCATCAACCAGTTCACTACCCTGCTCGAATGCCGCTTGGGTTGGCACTCGAGAAGGATCAAACCCATAGAGATTAAAGCCTGTTGGTATCGCATCTGGACTGCGAATGGGGTCGCCCCCGTTTTTAACGGGAATATAACGCCCTGAAAGGCCCATTATCAGGTGATCCAGTTCCTTGATGCCGAGCATGTCTCTATACAGCTGCTGTGCAGATTGTAGCTCTTCGATTGCATCATCTTCCAAACCAGCGGCCCGCATATTTTCTGCCGTTGCGGTCTCTTCAATGACAAAAGTTCGCAGAGTTTTGAATCCAACCAACTGATCTAGCTTATCGCCCGCAACTTGGGTAATCACCCCCTGAAAATCGCCTTCGCCATCGGCATGGTGAGCATACTCATCCACCCCAACACTGTGGTCATGTCCTAAACGGCTAGCATGCCCCTGACTGTCAAAGTAGTCACTCTCAAAGGACGCAACCGCTGACGGAAAAGAACGATCGAGCATCTGCAGTAAAGTCGATGTCAGCAAATCTGCTTCTGAGAGTTCACCAAAAGAATGCAATCCCAATGGTTGGTTCTGGCTGGACAGATCCTCCATGTAGTCATGCAATGCCTCCAAGAAGCCGACAAAATCGTTGTTGGCCTGCTGACTGTCCCAACCGAAGTCGGCGCAGATGCTGCCTTCAATACAATCGCGAATAATCTTCTCGCCGGTTTTCTTTTTAACACCGCCATCATCAAGAGATTTGTATTGATGCATTAATTCGTGCAAATCAGCAACTTCGCCCTGCAATCCAGCGGCAGCAAAGGGTGGAGTCATATGTGCGAACACCGTTGCACTGCCTCGACGCTTAGTTTGCATAGCTTCACCAACATCGTCGACGATAAAGGGATAGAGTACCGGAGTATCCCAAACTGCTAGATTACCTTGATCATAGCGAGACAAACCGCGCTCTTTACCGGACAAATACTCTTGCGATCCGTGCGTACCTAAGTGAACCAATGCATCGCTGTTCCAGTACTGACGAGCATAGTAGTAAGCTGCGAGATAAAAATGATTCATTGGCACCGTACCCTTATGGTAGATCCGTTGATCTTCATCCTTATCGTCTGATCGCGGAGGCTGCCTCATCACCAATAGATTGCCATTGCGCATCCGCGGGATAACAAATTGTTTCTTTCCATCACGCTCAACAACCATAAAACCGGTTTCGGCACTGCCCCAATAATCATTGATCGGTGCCGTCACATGCTCTGGTAGAGTATTGAACCATGACAAATAATCCTCGACAGGCATCAGCTCCGCGAGATCGTCAGCCAACAACCTATCGAGCTCGAACTCTCTATAGAAGGGCTCGAGAATGGGTTTTATTTTCTCAATGTAGAATCCTTCATCTACCGCATCAACCTCATAGCCCTCTTCGTTAAGGCGTCGACTGATGGACTGCAAGCTGCCAGGTACATTCAGAAACGACGCTCCGACATCGATGCTGCCCCACACCATAACGGTCAGTTTTTTGTCTTTATTCGCCTTATGCTTCAAAGCAGCAAGGTTTAACGCTTTGTTGACGAAATGCTGTAACTGGTAATCAATCGGTTCCGCCCTACCGGTTTCTTCGTTTATTGCCGCTACAATCATAGGGTCTATTACACCCGCGGCTTCCGGTAACACCAATACAAATGGAGTCATGCCGGCGCTAATACCTTGATTGTCTGCCTCCCAATCACTTTGGTCGCCATCAAAATAAGTTAGCCCCTGCAGCACCGGAACACCGAACTTTTCGAATTCAGTTTTTCGCTTGGCAGCCCAATGAATGTTGCGAAAATTCACAATCACATCGACAAAAGTTGTGCCATTGCGTGAAATCAATGAAGAATAGTCGGAGGACTTGGGGCTGAGCTCAAAGAAAAAGGGAACGGCCAATGCACCGCTCGCCTCAATTTCCGCAATCGCGCTATCAATAACTTGTGTTTGTGCGGACTCGATCAAGGAACGTTGCAACAGCACGCCCACCACCTTACTGCCCTTTTGACGCTCCCCCTGACCACGCCAGCGTAAATACTCCTCCAGCGATTCAAACGTTAATGAGGGGTAATCGGGATGATACAAACCCAATTGCGGAAAAATGATCGGCGGCTCAATATTCTTTGACATATCTGGAGCTAACACGCGGTAGCGCAAATATGCCAGCATACGAGTCAGGTTCTCAACACCACCATTACCGTAGTATTCATGCAATCTCAGCGCATGATCAGGCTCTAATCCGAGCGTCAGATGAGTCGCTTCAAGCCAGTTAATCGGCAAAAATCGAGTTTTAGTGGTTTGACTCATGGCGACAACAACCGGCTCATACTTAGCGTAGGTAGTCTTGCTCTCCCGCACCGAGACACCATCCAGAATGACTAAATCGTAATTGCCAAAGACTCTTGATGCCTGCTCTAGCGAAAGCTCTTTTTCAGCCATCTGATCGATCGTCATTTGATACCGAGAGGCTAGCTCCTTGACGAGACTGACTTTCGCTTTATTGCTGTGTGCGGCACTCACGAACAACAGTTTTTGAGAGGCACTTGCGCTGGACGGCAACGCCGTCATCACTAGTGCGGCTGCGTAGAGCGCGCAGATCAGCGCGCGAAGATTTACCGAAAACAACATACTTGAAACACCTTAGATTCTAACTCTACCTAGCGATAGGCTGTAAAGATTAGCCCAACAACGATTTTGCTTTCTTATTCTGGGATATAGACCATAGAACCATCTGCTAACCGATAGGCGACACCCGCTTTGACACCATCACCGGATCCGATTTCACCATCAGACTTATAGCTCTCTATTACTTCCCCTTTTTTAATGATCATTTCCATATTCGGCTTGCCGGCGTTTTTAATGACTGTTACATCCTCTTCAAGAAATGGATTCATGGGGTTTTGTGCAATTGCAATTAACAGTGCTGCCACCAACACCAAAAACACGTCAACCAAATTGACTACCGACAGTGCCGGGTTGATGCCCTCATCCTCATCAAGCAAGCGCACAAGCCTTCTCCTCAGCATCAGAGGCGACCGCCTCTAAGGGCGACTCCTGCGTCTGTAAAAGTGGCGTCAAAGCCACCAACTCAGCCGCCAACCAACGACGTTTTACACTGGCGATCCAGAAAGTAATCGAGGCAATCACTAGGCCGAAAATTACCGCTGAAAACGCGACAATCAAATTCTCGCTAATACCCTGCACATTGCCGTCTGCCAAACTTTTCAACGCTGGCCCCATGGGAACCATAGTGGCAATCAACCCCAGCATTGGTGCCAAACGACTGGCCGTTCTCACGCCCTCCATGTCCTCGAGCGCCGCCACATCCAACTGGTCCTTTGTCACTGTCGGCAGCTCTTGCGCCATGTTCACTAGCGGATAACCTGGAAAGTATTTGTTTGGCGCCTGTCCCAATGCATATTGCAGCGATTGTCGGTAGGACACACGGTGATGCCTGCGCTGCAGGGTCTGACTAAAAAATTGACCCAAGGCAAACAAACTGTAGATAAACATAAGAACCAACAAAATCAGTACCGGCGCCATAAAAAAGTCCGACAACTGATACATCAGTTCTTCGATCGTGCGAATCATAAATACTCCAGAGTGTAGTAGTGGCTTTATGCCAGGATTATTCGGGGTTCATCATTACTTGTGCAGCACTTAAGCGCTTGCCCTGCAACCATGAAAAGAGTTGCAGCACCTTTTCCAAAGCAGCCTGTTTGTCACCAGCAATGATTATTTGGGGTTCTTTATTAAGCGATTGCAAAGCTCTAATTTTTTCACTTAGCGCCACTTCGAAGACCAACCAATTGACATACTCATCACCATCGAGACCCCATCGATTTTTTTCAGCGAATAAAGTAATGCTGATATGCTCATCGACATTCAAAGCCTGCGCATTACTCTTACCTTTATCGGGTAAATCGACCGGCAAAACTTTTGGTACCACGTTAGCGGTAAGCAAGAGAAAAACTAACAAAATAAATATGACATCGAGCAATGCAGTCATATCGGGCAAGACTGACAACTGTGAGGGTGAAGAAGATTTAAGTTCTATCATGCAGCAGTCGAAGGCTCGATGACGGTCAAATTCTCACGACCCGTATCAGATCTATCGCCTTCCCATTGCTTTTCCAACCACAGCGAACAATGATTTAGTACACCGGCCATACGCTCCAAGCGTCTATCGCCCCAAATTGAAAAAGCCTGCGCCGCTATCATCGCGGGTATAGCAATCACCAATCCTAATGCAGTCGTCGCCATCGCCTCCCACATTCCACTGGCCAGAAGCGCCGGTGTAACCGGGCCTGTTTGATGAGACACCTCCTGGAACATATCAATAATGCCCAGAACAGTGCCCAACAACCCCAACAAAGGAGCCACCCCTGCGACAATCATCAACCAACGTATTCGACCGTGCAGGAACTGACGCTGCTCTTCCAACCACTGAGACACCACTTCATCACGCAGCGGCTTGGAAAAATGCCGATGAAGACTGAGCAACTGAAGACCCGCCTCGGCGTTGGACATTACTTTTTCTGAAACACGGCTGCTTGATTCTGTATTGATTTGGTTCAACTTAAAATGCTCAAGATGACCATCATTTAGAAGCGATCGGTAGCGAACCAAATTTACCAACCTATCTAAAATTAACATCACCATACACACAGAACACAAAAGCAGCGGATAAATCACCGGGCCCGCCGTCAGAACATTTTGTTGCCACATAAAACTAAACCACACTAAACGTATTATTGTTAACGAAGATCAAATTCAACAGGAACTTCTACCCAGCTGGATATGGCCCGGCCATTCTCGATCGTCGGCTCGAACGACCAACCGCTCACTGCCTCCATGGCGGCTTGATCAAGCAGGCCGTAGCCACTTGAACGCTTGATGACAATCTCTGAAGTCTCTCCGAAAGCACCGACAAGGGCGTGCAAGATGACGGTACCCTGCCAACGACGTTTTATCGCAATAGACGGATAGATAGGTGGTTCCGGCGGACGACTAAAACTAGGGTTCTGACGAATGAGCGCACTGACCTTTGATTGAGCATTCGCACTTTGTGATTGATCAGACACTGCGGCCTTCTCTCTCGGATCAACCTTCTCGAGAGGCTGCGGGCGAGACGGACTAACTATCTTGTCAGCGCTGCCCTTGGAATCGGCAGGCATGGGCGAATTCGAGGCTGTTGCAGTGACGGTCGGTTCGGCGTTAGCAGTATTTTGGGGGTTGTCGAGCCGCAGGCTTTCTGCGGCAGGAGCCTCGTCTATCGGCGGCTGGGCTCTTCTGGGCTGGGCTCTTCTAGGCTGATCAACGGACGACTCACGGATAGGTGAATTAACGACTGTCGAACTGGGCTTAGCCGCTTCAGGCGCCATGGCCTCTAGGGCCATATGCGTGAGTGACAAACTTAATGCCTGCTTAGCCCCCGCCAAAGGAGTAAATTCAACCAACTCATTTCGCCCACCCAACAACCACAAACCATGCAGCAACAGCGATAGCAGACCGGCAACCCAGATGGTGTGTCGGGGAAGGCCGAAAAGATATGAGGACGAAAGAGATAACGAAGCATTCATTTGCAAATGATAATGCTTCGCATGTAGATTATCAACCGCTATTGGAGATCAAGTTTCCCCATAGCGATTGGGTCGACACAGAAAACTGCTCCTTGGTAGCGGAGAGTTATGGAATGAAGATATTAAAGACACCGCCTCCTAATTCACCTCCATTGCTGAGCTCGATTCTTCCTTGGCGCTCGTTTCGATGATGCAGCCTGGCGGTCTCCTGCGCAAAATATAGACCTAGATGCGTATTTCCTTCGCTAAAGCTCACTGATTTTGCAAAACTCTGCTCAGGCGTTCCCAACATGAACTTTGGATAACCACCACCGTCGTCCGACACGGTAATAACCAGCTCGTCATCTATCAGTTGCGCCTTAAGCTTCATTTTTGATTTGCTGTACCTCGCGCCGTTGACCAGTATATTGTGCACCACCCCACCAACCAGCTCGCCATCAAAGTACCACTCAAGGTCTTCACAACACTCAATTTCAACCGACAAATGACGCGTTTGAAAAAGCATATCGTTTCTTGCCACCTGCTCCTCAAGGACGTCTATAACGTAGTGCTGGTCCACGTGTACGGGGAGACGCTCACTCTCCATCCGATAGATTGAAAGTAGCTGAATCAACTCGGTATTGATTCGTGACGCTTCATATTGAAGCGTTGCAAATCGCGAAGCCTGAGCTTCGTTTTCCGCCGGAGTCTCTTGCATCACCGTTTCTAGAGAGTTGAGAAGCATCCCTAGCGAATTTTTCATGTCGTGCACACTGGATGCCAGAATCAGTGAAAAGTCGGCTTTGGGTGTTTGTTTCATCATCTTGACCTTATTCTTTCAGTCTTGTTTATTGGACTTGTGTGATTGAGGGCTTAACAGCCTACCCCAAACTTCGGACCATATGTTGTAACTGCCTAAAGCGCTCAAGCTGAGGATGACCCGCTTTTATTTTTCTCTCTACTTTATGGAGCGATGAAAGACAGGTATCCATGTTGGTTTCGTTCACCCCTCGCTCTTTCATGTCGGCAACTAGCGCTTGCACCAGATTCAAATGTACCCCCAAATGATTGGGAAACAGGCGAGCCGCACGGCGAAAGCTATTCAGAGCATCGTCAAACTCTTTGTTCTGGTAGGAAGTAATGCCTTCATTGTTGATTCTTGCGACTAACTTGGTGTTGAACTCGCTAATAGGCTCCTCCAGCCACAGATCAATACGTTGCAGCGCTTGCTCATCATCTTGATACTCGGCCACCAACGCCTCTAACAAGTCCCCACACTTAAGATCTTGATTCAGGTTTTGATAAGTTGCCACCCTATCTAGCTGCAGCGCCAAGCTTAGCTTCTTACCCTGCATCAGTTCTTCGACCTCTGCGAGAGTTTCATTTGCTCGCCGAGTATCACCACGACATGCATGCAGCTGACTTTCTAACAGTTGCGACTGATATCGAGCCTCAGAGTCCAATTGAAAGCGTTTGGGCAGCGCATCTAATACCTTCAGGCCTTCCCTCGCCACATCCGAATTAATGGTAGGATCTTCACGAATCATCGACGAAGTCACGCGGCCAAACTGTAAATGGTGCTCAAGTCGATCGTGGCACGAATGCTGACCTAGCCTCACTGTTCGGCTATAGGCCTTACTGGCAACAATATAATCGTTGTTTTCGCTGGCTACTTGGGCAAGTGAAGCCTGCCGAACCATCGACATGGGAGAGACATCAACTGCGGCTTGAAGCACATCTTGAACACGCTCCATATTGTCTTGCTCTCGATAATTGTCCGCTAGCTGATCGTAAGCCTGCATGCAAAATGGGTTACTGTCGATGATTTGCGACAACCAATCATTGGAGGTATCCAAATCCCCACGGGCACTTTTCACCTTCGACATACCCACACGCGCCCAATCCAAGGGCCGTATTTCCAACACTTTGGTGAAGAGCTGTTCAGCTTCGTCTAGCCGGCCAGTTTCGAGATAAACGTCACCGAGCAGTTTTTGAAGCGCCGTAGTGGCCCTACTCCCGTTTGCAATGCACTCGAGAGACAGGGCAATGGCTTGATCCACGTCGTCATGCTCCAGCGCTTGGTACACGGACATCATTTCTTGGCGCTGGCGTAACAATCGATCCAAACGCTGCTTTAGGCCACGCCCGGTGATCGGCTTAGTCAGATAAGTATCAGGATGGTAATCATAGGCGGAGAGCACAATACTCTTACTGGATTCAGCTGACACCAGCATAAACAGGCTTTGCCGTCGTAAAAGGTTCCTCTCACGCAACGTTTCCAGGACTTGCTGTCCGTTGGGTCCAGGCCCCAAGTTGTAGTCACAGAGCACCACATCGAACTCGTTCTCTTCGCAGATTTTGAGCGCACGCCGGCCATTAACCGCTGTATCGATATGACCACAGCCGAACTCGTCGAGCATTTTCGAGACCGTTAGCCGGAAGCTGTCAAAATCATCGATCACCAGAACTCTGAGATCTGCGTAATTTAACGGCTCCATAGAGTTGTCGCCTTAGCTATCATCTACGTTATTAAAACCTCTTCATTTAGTTACTATATAGAATAGACTATCAAAACCGCTTTGAGTTCGCTTGTTCCCGCCCCCCTGCCGTTATAGAATCGGCGCCTTTTCACACTACCGCCATAAGAACCAAGGCCGCCATGACAGACGCCAACTCTCCCGATAACATCTACGCAAATCCGATTGCCAATTTGGGCAGTTTTCAATTTGACGAACAGGTTGTCGGCGTCTTTCCCGATATGATTAAGCGGTCTGTGCCAGGCTATGCAACAATTATCAATATGATTGGCACGCTGTCGGAAAAGTACACCCGCAGCGGCAGTAACTGCTACGATCTTGGCTGCTCATTGGGCGCCGCAAGCTTGGCCATGAGGCACCGTATACAGGCTGCAGACACCAGTATCATCGGCATCGACAACTCCCCCGCCATGATTGAGCGCTGCCAAATGGTGATGGACGCCGATAGCGGCGAAATTCCCGTGGAGCTTAGATGTGGCGATATTCAAAGCACCGATATCAGTAACGCCTCGGTGGTGGTACTGAATTTCACGCTTCAGTTCATTCCTGTAGAACACCGACACGCTATCTTGACCAAGATATACGACGGGTTGAACAGTGGCGGCGTACTCATCCTGTCGGAGAAAGTGACCTTTGGCGACGACCCACACGACCAACTAATGATCAACCTCTACCACGACTTTAAGCGCGCCAACGGTTACAGCGATCTAGAAATCGCCCAGAAACGCTCCGCCTTAGAGAATGTACTGATACCTGAAACCCTAGATGGTCACCGACAACGCTTAAAAGACGTAGGATTCGCCAGTTGCGACGTATGGTTCCAGTGCTTCAACTTCGCGTCAATGATTGCCATTAAATAAGCTGTTTTTCACCGCTACAAACACCGCAGTAACCCCATGAAAATACACCCCAAGATTGATTACACACCGCTATGCAAAGCTCTCAAAGACAGCAAACTAGAGCCTTGGCTCGACCAGCTTCCGACGCAAATCCAACGCGGTCTTAGTCACCAGCGCTTTGGCGATCTCCAAGCGTGGCTAGAGGCACTGGAACAGCTTCCACTGATTGAAACCGATTCGGTGGATTTGAACACTCAGGTGGAACTCGGAACCAAAAACTCAGTATCCGCTGCACAGCAAGCCGAGGTTGAAGCTTCTTTGCAAAAGCTCATCCCTTGGCGCAAAGGCCCCTACCGTATCCACGGCACACACATTGACACCGAGTGGCGCTCAGACTGGAAATGGGATCGGGTATTGCCGCATATCGCGCCACTTAAAAATAGAACAATTCTAGACGTGGGCTGCGGCAACGGCTATCACTGCTGGCGCATGTACGGAGAAGGCGCAGCGCGAGTCATTGGTATCGACCCCTCGCCGCGTTTTGTCGTGCAATTTCATATGATCAAGCAATACCTTGCTGATGCACCTGTTGACCTGTTGCCCGTCGGGATCGAAGAGCTACCCGCCAACTTGCAGGCCTTCGACACCACCTTCTCGATGGGGGTTCTCTACCACCGCCGCTCACCAATGGATCACTTGCGAGAACTCAAGGCCAGCCTCAAGCCAGGCGGACAAGTGGTACTTGAAACATTGGTGATCGATGGAAAATTGGGTGAGGTCCTAGTGCCGGAAGAGCGCTACGCGAAGATGAATAATGTTTGGTTCTTACCAAGTTGCGACACACTCATGTCGTGGATGACAAAGTGCGGCTTTAAGAATGCGCGGCTAGTAGATCTCAATAAAACCAGTATCGAAGAACAGCGTTCGACGGAGTGGATGAAATTCCATTCATTGCCGGAGTTTCTCGACCCCGACAACCCGGAGCTCACTGCTGAAGGGCATCCTGCCCCCTTACGAGCCGTAATTGTTGCCGAGGTTCCACGCTAAACCGGCATTCCAAAGTATCTAAAGAGCCACTTGATTGCGCACTCCACTCTCTGGCTTTCGGCTTAATCGTCTTGAGGGAGAACATCGATATCCAGTGCGAATTCTGCCACCACCTGCTCACACCAGCGATTTAGGCGGTCTGCGGTAAGATCCTCCTGCTGGTCTTCATCAATGGCCAAGCCCACGAAATGCTGTCCATCTTCAGTTAAGGCTTTAGAGGCATCAAACTCATAGCCTTCAACCGACCAATAGCCAACCAAAGTGCCACCTCGTTCGACAATCACATCGTGCAACATTCCCATTGCATCGAGAAAATAGTCGCCATAACCAAACTGATCTCCAAGCCCAAATAGAGCAATGGTCTTGCCAGTGAAATCGACTTCGCTAACATCGTCCCAGAACTCTTCCCAATCGGATTGAATTTGACCGAAATCCCAAGTGGGTATACCCAGCATTATCTTGTCGTAGTCCGCGAATTCCAACTGGGTCACATCCGCTATGTCATAGACATCCACAGCAGACTCACCAAGACGCTGTTGAATACGTTGAGATACCGCTTCAGTATTCCCTTCATCGCTGCCAAAAAACAATCCAATCTCTGCCACACTACGCCTCTAGAATACGATCACAATAATTAGGCGGAATTTTCCCAGTTATAATCACTCGACGCAATACGCAGACAACCTATGAAACCAAGAGAATGGCCTCGGAATTCAGGAATTAAAGACAAAAAAAGCCCGACCTAGCGACTTGGGGATCGCTGGCCGCCAATTCAATGTGATTGGCAGCCCGGTCAGGCGAGAAGGTCACTAATGGAGGAGAGGATCATCAATGACGTTGTTTGGTTGCGTTCAATACGCCCTACTACGACTGTGACAATTGCGCTTGGTTCCAACTCAACAGCCTGTTTTACACTTCTATACGCTAGCCTCTGTATTGTTGGTATGTTCTCGACCATTTCGCCGAGCAGTTGAGCAATTCTAGCCCCCGACAAGTGAGACAGACCGCTTTCGCCTTTACTCTCAAGAGCAGTATCGAATGAGCGTATGTTACCTACCCTCAACGTAAATGGGTGGTAACTCATGTAAACCTGTGTAAATTGTGAATATTTTGACGGATTCGAGAACCCACGGGTTAAGAAGAGTAATAGCGAACCGCTCAAGCCGTGACAGACGCGCCAATGTCATGCAAACTTCAGGTTATCTGACGCCAGACTCCACACTCAGACTCGGGGCCTGGCATTGTCCGATTGTCAGTCAAGCACTGCGCGGACTGTATAATGACATCCATACCAACTAAGAAAGTGCCAACTTTATGAGCAATCTACTTCTCGTCGATGATGATCAGGAACTCTGTCTGCTTCTCAAGGAGTACCTTGAAACCGAGGCCTTTGACGTCACACTTGCCCACGACGGTGCCGCCGGAGTCGAGAAAGCGTTGGCGGGAAACTATGACGCCATCGTGCTTGATGTCATGATGCCGATCATGAGTGGCCTCGATGCTCTGCGAAAAATACGAGACCACAAGCGCACACCGATTTTGATGCTTACCGCTAAAGGTGAAACCGTCGATCGTATCGTCGGCTTGGAAATGGGGGCCGATGACTACCTGCCAAAACCCTGCAACCCTCGTGAACTAGTCGCTCGAGTCAGAGCCATTCTTAGACGAGTCGACGAAGGCGGCGACACGGTCTCCCCCATGACCGATGAGATTCGTGTTGATGACTTGTTCATTCAAGTCAAAAGCCACGCCGCTTTTTTCGAAGAAAACCCAGTACCGCTCACCGGCGCTGAATTCACAGTTTTGGAGCTGCTAATGCGCGATGCTGGAGAGGTCATCAGCAAAGAAGTACTGACAGAAAAAGCACTCAACCGAAAGCTCACACCTTATGATCGCAGCATTGATGTCCATGTGAGCAATATTCGCAAAAAGCTCTCAGCATTGGGAGCCAACAAAGAGCTCATCATTAACATCCGCGGTGCGGGTTATATGTTGACGCGTAAATAACAATGAATATTTGGTCAATGAGTCGTATCTACATCAAAATCTTTTTGGGATTTTGGCTGGTCACCATCATGATGCTGTTTGGCTCCAACATGATTGTGCACTTTTTTAATTTGGGCCCAGACAAACACTTGTCTCAACAGGAAGAAGACCCATTCGACGGGCCCGGCGGCCGCCTGCTGCGAGAGGTTGTTAGTGACGCCATCAACTACAACTACGATCAAGTGGAAATGGGCCTAAGAAGTATGCCCCCTTGGGCCACTCGCCACTTTTATATCATTAATACTGACGGTCAAGATTTACTGGAGCGCGAGATCCCTGAGCACATCCAATCATTTCTTGGAAACATTAGTGATGACATTCCCTTCTTTCGAAAAAAAGTCGGGGAGAATAATCTTTTTGGGCGACAGTTTTCTCTCAGCGATGGAACGGTGCTGCGCCTAGTTGTGTTCTCCCCTAAAGATCACTCGCTGGGCTGGCGCCTGTTCTTTAACAACTTTTGGCATATTCTCGTACTCGATATGATCATCAGTGGCGCAGCCTGCTATTACTTAGCTCGCTACATCACTCGCGATATTCAAACGCTAAAAACAGCCACCCAGAAGATCGCCACTGGCGACTGGGACGTGCGCATTGCTCAAGAGTTCTGCGACAGGCCAGGCGAACTTGCCGAACTTGGCAAAGCGTTTGACAATATGGCGATCAAACTGCAAAAGAGCATGCTCGAACAAAAGCGCCTAATTAAAGACGTTTCCCATGAACTGCGCTCCCCCTTAGCACGATTGCAAGTAGCACTAGCGATTGCTCAACAACGAGCAAACTCGGAAATCACTGGTGAGTTAGAGCGCATCAAAGAGGCTGCAGATTATCTAAACGATGTGATCTCTGACATCTTGTCTTTACCCGTGACCGAGCAAGGAAGTTGGGAGCTTAATGACGTGGTTGAAGTCAGCAGCTTGATCACAACCATTGTCGAAGAATGCCTCGATGAAGCGTCACAAAAACAAGTGACCTTAACCCTCACCGATAATCTGGGCGAAGCGTTAGTAATGACTCGAGGCAACACTCTGGTAAGTGTGTTCGACAATATCATCCGCAATGCCATTCGCTACACCTTAGACAACTCACCCGTCACTATTCTGCTCGACAGAAATAGCGATGGAGATCCGCAGATAACCGTTAGCGATAGTGGACCCGGTGTCGCCGAAGAACATCTCGCCGATATTTTTGAACCCTTCTTTCGCACCGATGAAGCCAGAGACAGGAAAAGTGGTGGCTATGGCTTAGGACTTGCCATCGCTCAACGAACAGTTCTCCATCACAGTGGCAGCATTCAAGCCAAGAACAATCTGGTGAGGGGGCTCTCGATTACTATCACTTTGCCCGAGAGCGTCGAGTTCTCCTAAGCTGGGACTAGGGTTGATCGCGGCTAATGCAGCAACCCTAGCGGCCCCTTCATTTCAGTGACCAATTGAATAGCATCACTGATCGTCCAGATACCTGTGATCATCGTAGGTCTTAACGAGCTCGGGCGACAGAACCGTAAGTACCGTCATTAGCGCCCCATTGATAAACCCTTCTGGAAACATCATCAGCAAACTCAAGTAGTGATAATCCGAGGCAATAACCAACAGCGGAGGCGGCCCAAACACGGCAATGTAAAGCCACTGAGTTACCGCCATCGACTGCACGGTGATCATTGCACCGAAAAAGCCGCCACCTAGCATGTAAACGAATAGGTTTCTGGTAGGCAACGCAGCAATAACCTTCAGAACCAACGTAGCGGCCGCGGCTGGAACGACCACATTGAAACACATAGGCATCACCAACCCCGGAGTTATTGCGTTTTGAATAGCCGCGGCTAACACCACAGCAGCGACACCGACTATAACTGCCAATTCGAAGCCAAAAACCATCACTACAGACATCATCATAAGAGGATGTAGAGTCAGTAACCCTTCTACCTCTACTTCTAGCTGCCAAAAAATGGCTAAACCCACAATTGCCACGCCAAAGGCTCGCTGGCGCTGTCCGTTGGCGATCATAGACAACCAAGGAGCCCGACAACAAGCCCAACTGATAGCCAACAGATTCACAACTCCAGCCAGCCACCAATAACTCCAACCGCCAACCCCATCAAAAGTCACTTCCACCTCTCATTGTTTGCCTGCTGGGTCGCGGATACCAAAGACCGACGACTCGCCAATACCCCCGTCAAGTAATCGTCATCGGCAAGAGTTTGCCACTCTATTGCCGCCCCTACCGACATTTTTTCGCCTTAATGCTAAGCAAGTAATATCGACAAGGTTTATAACCCGCTGTTTTATATAGGGTTTAATGAGTTTCTGCATATGGCACGATTTTCGCTAAAACCAAAGATAACTTATTTTGTCTCGTCGGCGTACGACACAGTGACAACGGATTTAGGATCTTACTTATGGCCATTTCAGTCAGCACAGGCAGTAACGTGATCGAGAATAAAGACACCCCTATTCGTCTTCGATTTCCCGTCAAGCAGGACGATTATGCCGATGCCCGAATCCGCCTGACGCAAGCGCTGCAAACCAGCCTAGATCTCAACATTATACTCGAGGTTTTCTTTGAAGAGATTCAGAGTCTAGTGCCACTGCAGGGGATGCTCTATCAGCATGCGCCAAAGGATTGTGAAGCACTGGTAGGTAGAGAATACAAACACCGTATCAACTACCGGCTGACGACGTCACACGATGATCTCGGCAACCTCACCTTTTCGCGCCCCAAACGCTTCCGAGAGCAAGATATGGTGGCACTAGAAAGTGTGCTATCGGCCCTCATCTGCCCCCTAAGAAACGCTCTCCAATATCGCGATGCCGTTCAGTCAGCTCTGCGTGACCCGCTAACAGGGGTTGGCAATCGTGTCGCGCTAGAGAATGCGCTGGAGCGTGAAATACAGTTGGCAGAAAGACACGAACAACCCTTGTCGATGCTAGTCGCTGACATCGATTATTTTAAACGCATTAACGACCAATACGGCCATGCCTGCGGTGATGACGTCCTCAAAGAGATCGCTCAGAGCATTAAAGCCGTCACCCGACTAACCGACCTTACCTTCCGCTACGGTGGAGAGGAGTTTGTTGTGCTGTTGAATAAAACGGATACAGAAGGTGCTGAAGTCATTGCCGAGCGCATTAGAAAGTTTGTTGAGAAAGTATGCGTTGAAACCCATCGCGAACTGATTAAATCCACGATCAGCGTCGGCGTTAGCACTCTCCGCGAAGGAGAAGCCGGATGCGATCTATTCAGGCGAGCTGATGCGGCGCTCTATCGAGCGAAGCATCAAGGTAGAAACAAGGTGGTATGTGATAGCGATCAAACGAAAAGCTAAGGCGATTCCAGTATGACTGTGGCAGTGGCGTATTGGCGCTCATCTGACACTGACACGTGAATACGCTCACCGCCTAGACTCGCCAAGCGATTTGCAGCCCCTTCGGAAAATTTTAAAAAAGGGGCGCCTTCATCGTTGTGCTCCAGCCACATATGCTGCCAAGAGACCCCACGCCCTATTCCCGTTCCCAGGGCTTTAGCAGCAGCCTCTTTGATACAAAAACGCTTTGCCAGAAACGCAGTTTTATTGCCACTAGCATTAAAGGCCTCCAGCTCTAATGGAGTCAGGATGCGGGCTGCAAATCGATCAGAAAGCCTCTCGTAGCTTTCTTCAATTCGTGAAAGCTCAACTATATCCGTGCCCATTCCAACAATCATAGAGTGACCTTAACTCCTACCTGAACCATTTAAGTAAACAGCAGACGACTTTGCAGCGGTTTACTACCCAGCAGTGGCTGTAACATCATTCTCGCCAGCCGTTTAGCTTGTCGACGAGTATCCATCGATGCCCAATCCCCAACACCCATGGCCCTAAGCGCAGCGCCCGTAAAGCCTGAGCTATGCTCAGCCCGGCGCTCCCAACCGTGATCTTCACGCCAACTATAGAAGCCATCAGGAATAAGCGGTGTGCCCGCAGCGTCATGACCGAAATCCACCTGATAACCCAAGTCTTCAAGAAATCCGAATTCGAATTGACGCAGTACCGGCTCTAGATCTCCCCCTTCGGATAGCTGCATTAAGCAGTCCTGATAACGGAGGTAAGTATTGCTGTGTGGGTCTTGCTCGGGCAACAGACGCACCAGAAGCTCATTGAGGTAAAAACCGCTGAACAGAAAATTTCCTTGCAACATGAGCGTGGGCGCACTGGCCTCAAGCTGTGTCAGCGTTTTGAGACTGCTCTTGCCCTGCCAAGACAACCACAGAGGCACAAAAGGCTGGCAAAGCTGGCGCTGGCGAGACTTCGCAGAGCGCGCGCCTTTGGCCAGCACAGCCACACGTCCGTAGTCATGGGTCAGGCAGTCGAGAATCAAGCTAGTGTCTTTGAATGGCCTAGAGTGAAGCACGTAAGCCGGCTGTAACTCAATCCGCATCATGACCACTCACTTTAGCGCGATCCGTTAAACGTCGTCGTAGCCTAGACTGCGCAACGCTCGCTCATCATCAGACCATCCGGATTTAATTTTAACCCAGGTCTTAAGCATAACCTTGCAGTCAAACAGGTTTTCCATGTCGATACGCGCCTGCTGACCGATTTGTTTAATCTTGGCCCCCTTCTCACCAATCAAAATACGCTTCTGACCGTCGCGTTCAACGAGAATCAAAGCCCCAATATGGATGATATCTCCGCGGTGGGAAAACTCTTCAATTTCCACGGTCATCTGGTAGGGCAACTCATCACCCAACTGTCGAGTAATTTTCTCGCGCACAATCTCAGCCGCCAAAAACCGAGAGCTTCGGTCGGTGATTTGATCTTCGGGGAAAAAGTGCATGCCTGTGGGAAGACGTTTTTCTACTTCACGCTCTAGTGCATCAACATTGATTTCACGCAACGCAGATATTGGAATAATCTCATCCACTTGAATTCGATCAGATAGCTTTGACAAATATGGCAACAGAACTTCTTTATCCTCCAGCTGATCAACCTTGTTTACCGCCAGTAATATTGGACACTCAAGATTTTGCAGACGCTTAACGACCATGTCGTCTTCATCGGTCCAAGCCAAACGATCTACTAAAAACACAACCACATCCACATCTCTTAAAGCCGTGGTAGCTGCCTTATTCATGTAGCGGTTGATTGCCTTACCGTGCTGTAAATGCAATCCAGGAGTATCAACGTAAATGGCTTGGGTATCGCCTTCGGTTTTGATGCCCAACACATTGTGGCGAGTAGTCTGCGGTTTACGGGAAGTGATACTGAGCTTCTGCTTGAGAATATGATTCATCAGGGTGGACTTACCCACATTCGGGCGTCCAACAATGGCCACATAGCCACAACGAGTTTCGCTTTCAGCAACTTCACTCATGAGCGCTCTCCTAACAACTGTTGTAACGCACTTTCTGCGGCCAACTTCTCAGCGCCACGACGACTACTCGCCGTGGCTTGAGTGGACTGTTTTAACAATGGTGTAACGCACTCGACGGTAAACTGCTGCGCATGAGCTTCGCCGCCGACATTAACGACACGATACTCAGGCAGGGCTACTTTCTTAGCCTGCAGATACTCTTGCAATTCCGTTTTGGGGTCTTTGCGACTGGTTTCCAACTGCAAAGTATCTAAGCGGCTTTTATACCAAACCAGAACCCGCTCTTTTGCCGCTGGCATACCTGTATCGCAGTGAATTGCACCAATGATAGCCTCAACGGCATCGGCCAAGATCGAGTTTCTACGATACCCGCCACTTTTCATCTCGCCTTCACCTAAGTTGAGACAAGGCCCTAAGTCAAACTCTCGAGCAATTTCGGCAAGAGTTTCGCCTTTGACCATCTGCGCCCGCAAACGACTTAGCTGCCCTTCTTTTGCCTGCGGGAAACGCCCAAAAAGCCATTCGCCAACAACAAAATTAAGAATGGAATCGCCCAAGAACTCGAGCCGTTCATTGTTAATCGCACCGCAACTACGATGGGTCAACGCCAAATCAAAAAGAGCTTCGTCTTGAAACTCATAACCTAACCTATGCAGCAATCGCTGCCGTACAATACTATTCACTTTGTGGTTTACAACACTCATAGGGACGACGACTGTCCCAGACATTATTAAAACTCATTACCGCAGACACATTCGCCATAATCGGCACTCGCACTTCATATTCCATTTTCACTAGAATTTGATCGCGCTTGCGTTCAATTTTGATATCTTTGGCAGACTGGCTGCGTATATTGTTGACCATATAAAAGCTACTCAGCTTTCTTCGAATTTCACCGTTGGTCATATCTTGTATTTCAGCGTTTTCATCCGCGAGAGATCGAAGCGCCTGCTGAATGTAACGATCTTCCATATAGGCGGGCGTGAGTCGAAACACGCACAACATGATGAACCCTCCGATAGTCAAGACCGAAAGCCACCCAAGACTCGACATACCTCGCTGATACTTCGATAACTGCATAAACAAACCCCTATTATATTGAGCTATTCATCAATTACTGAATGGTGCCCGCACTTGAAAAACTAGGCAGACTAAAAAATGAATCCCAGTGCATCCAAACGGCAAAAGCCTTTCCAACGATAGCATCTTGAGACACCGGCCCCCAATCGCGACTATCGGAACTGTTGTCGCGATTGTCGCCCATCATAAAGTAGTGCCCTTCAGGCACCACCCAGCGGCCGTTAATGCTCAAGCGGCCAGGAACTACGTGTTTGCGCATGTCATGCTCAACATCCCCGACGGTTTCTTTCAGCAATTGAAACTGAGGATTACCCGGTGGCAAGGATGCCAAGAGTTTTTGCGGTTGTTTCTCGCCATTGATAAAGAGCACATTATTCACATAACGCACCTCATCACCCGGCATACCAATAACACGCTTGATGTAATAGGTATCAGGTCGATGCGGAGGGAAAAACACCATCACATCGCCACGTTCCGGCTCATTAACATCAATGATTTTATTGCGAATCACTGGTAGGCGTATGCCGTAGGTAAACTTATTCACCAGAATAAAGTCACCGATTTTTAGAGTTGGAATCATCGAGCCAGAAGGGATCTGAAAGGGTTCTGCGATGAAAGAGCGCAACACTAAAACGATCAACAACACTGGAAAAAATGACTTGGAATACTCAACAGCCAACGGCTCGCGCGCGGCAACTTCTTTCGCCTGACGATACACTTGCTGCTTGCTTTCTTCATCTAACTGCGCCTGATCAAACTGGCTATCTACGGCATCAATTGCTGCTTGTCGCTTGGCGGCAAGGAACACAAGGTCGTACAACCACACCAACCCACTGACAAAAACCAACAGAACCAAAATTAGCGGTAAATTAATATCCATATTTCCTATTCGTCGTAATACTCAATTTATACGTTATGATTCAACGGTTCTGATGAATCAACAAAACCTAGGCTATAGCCCGACTTACTCATCCACTTTAAGCACGGCTAAAAACGCTTCCTGCGGTATTTCAACGCTGCCCACTTGCTTCATGCGTTTTTTACCCTCTTTCTGTTTCTGCAATAACTTTTTCTTACGACTGATATCACCACCATAACACTTTGCCGTCACATTTTTTCGCAGTGCTTTGACCGTAGAACGAGCAATAATCTGACCACCAATTGCGGCCTGAATAGCCACATCGAACATTTGACGAGGTATCAGTTCTTTCATTTTTTCAACCAGCGCACGTCCCTTGTAAGGTGCATTATCGCGGTGAACAATCAACGCCAAGGCATCCACGCGATCACCGTTGATCAATACATCCAATCGAACCAGTTTAGCGGCCTCGAAACGGTCGAAGTTGTAATCCAATGAGGCAAACCCACGACTGACGGACTTTAGACGATCGAAGAAATCCATGACAACTTCATTCATCGGCAGATCATAGGTAACCGACACTTGCGTCCCCATATACTGCATGTCTTTTTGTACGCCGCGTTTTTCAACGCACAAGGTAATCACCGAACCCAAATGTTCCTGAGGAACCAAAATATTGGCCTCTACAATTGGCTCGCGCATTTCTTCGATGGAGCCAATATCGGGCAACTTGGAAGGGTTATCAACCGCCACCACTTCACCATCGTTCTTAACAACTTCGAATACAACTGTCGGGGCTGTGGTAATTAGATCCAGATCATATTCGCGCTCAAGACGCTCCTGAATAATCTCCATGTGCAGCATACCCAAGAATCCACAGCGAAATCCAAACCCTAACGCGTCAGAACTTTCTGGCTCGTAAAACAGTGATGCATCGTTGAGTGTGAGTTTTGCCAAGGCTTCACGGAACGCCTCATAGTCGTCCGAGCTAACCGGGAAAAGACCGGCGTAAACCTGCGGTTTAACTTTCTTAAAACCAGGAACCGGATCGACGTCTTCTGTCGCCACATGGGTGATGGTATCGCCCACGGGTGCACCATGAATATCTTTGATGCCAGCAACAACAAACCCAACCTCACCCGCTCTGAGTACACCCGTATCTTTACGCTTTGGTGTAAACACACCTACATTGTCGACAATTTGGCTTCGGCCAATGGACTTGGTGATGATTTTGTCTTTAGTTTTTAGCGTGCCCTGTACGACTCGTACAAGCGAGACGACGCCAAGATAATTATCGAACCAGGAATCAATAATCAGAGCCTGCAGAGGAGCATCAACGTCTCCTACGGGTGCAGGAACCATACGTACCAGCTCTTCCAAAACGTCCTCGACACCGATTCCAGATTTGGCACTGCATTGCACCGCCTCTGTTGCATCGATACCGATCACATCCTCAATTTCTTGAGATACACGATCAGGCTCGGCCTGAGGTAGATCAATCTTGTTGAGAACAGGGATAACCTCTAAGCCTTGCTCAATGGCGGTATAACAATTAGCGACCGATTGCGCCTCAACCCCTTGGGCGGCATCAACTACCAACAAAGCGCCTTCGCAGGCCGACAGGGAGCGGGACACCTCGTAGGAAAAATCCACGTGCCCTGGAGTATCAATGAAATTCAGCTGATAAGTTTTACCGTCGCGGGCAGTGTAATCGAGCGTTACGCTCTGCGCCTTAATGGTAATGCCACGTTCGCGCTCGATATCCATAGAATCGAGGACCTGAGCTTCCATTTCACGTTCGGACAGCCCTCCGCACACTTGAATAAAGCGGTCGGCGATGGTGGATTTACCATGGTCAATGTGAGCAATGATGGAGAAATTTCGAATATGGCTGAGATCGGTCACAGTATGTACAACTACCCGTCAATGATGTGTCGATGGCAGCCAAATACCGTTACTCTGAACCCGGGAATCGGCCACCTTTAAAGGCGAGAAGTTTACCGTATTTAGGGGTTAGGTGCCATGACGTCGCACCCAAACCCAGATCCCGTGGGATTTTGACCTAATCACTGATGCTGATCGTACGGAAAAGCGCACGACCACGACGATAGAAGCGTATAGGTAACAGGCTATCTGACGGCAAAGCCTCGACCACCTTGTCATAGTCAGCTAAGGACTCAACACCGTTAAAGCCAATCTGGACGATCACATCACCGCGACGCAACCCCGCCTTAGCTCCCGCCCCACCAGGAATCACCTGCTGCACCACGACACCACCTCGCAATTGCCACTGCTTCAGAAGCTCAGGTTCTATGCCGTCGATCACCAACCCAAGCCTGCCACCTTGATCAGATTCGGTCTCTGCAGACGCGACCGCATCGCCCCCTAATGTCCCTACGGTGACATCAACAACCTTCTTCCGACCTTCACGAACTAAGGTTACAGGCACTTCCGAACCCGGCGTGGCAACACCAACCGCGTGCGGAAGATCCCCAGAGGACTCAATATTGGCCTTACCAAAGCGAAGAATAACATCACCCACTTTAATACCGGATTTCGCAGCAGGACCGGCAGGATCCATTTGCGCAACTAGTGCACCAGCGGGCTTATCCAACCCAAATGACGCCGCCAAATCTCGGTCCACCTCTTGGATGACGACACCCAACCAGCCACGATCTACGCGCCCTTTGCTTTTCAATTGCTCCATGACGCCCCTAGCGACACTCACGGGTATTGCAAATGACAAACCAATGGAACCGCCTGATCGGGTATAGATCTGAGAATTGATGCCTACGACTTCACCCTCTAAATTAAACAGCGGTCCGCCGGAGTTACCTGGGTTAATCGCCACATCCGTTTGGATAAAAGGCACGTAGTTTTCGTTCTTCTCACTGGGAATGCTGCGACCTATTGCACTAACAATTCCCGCGCTGGCAGAAAAATCCAAACCAAAGGGAGAGCCAATTGCTAACACCCACTGCCCTACCTTTAGATCATCATCGCGCGCCAACTTTAAGGTAGGAAGATTTTTCTCATCAATTTTGAGCAGCGCAAGATCTGAACGCTCATCAGTTCCCACAACCTTTGCCACATATTCTCGGCGATCGACCAAACGAACCTGAATTTCATCGGCGCCATCAATGACGTGATTATTGGTCAATACATAACCATCTTCTGAAACAATAAACCCAGACCCCATAGACTGGACGCTTCGCTCAGGCATTTGTCTCGGCTCAAACAAGTGCCGAAACAGCTCAGGAATATCCTGCTGATTACGAGGCAGCTGAAACTGGCTCCGTGACCGAGCTTTCTCTACCGTGTTAATTTTGACCACTGCTGGCGACGAGGACTCAATAAGCTCAGTAAATTCAGGCAGCGCCCCTCGCGCATTAGCGCCAATTGCACAGACAACCAAAAACAACGCAGCCAAACACCGCGAACGCTCAGCAAGACTCTTCATACCAACCACAATCACTCGACTTCCACCTTCATATCAGTATTTAAAACAACAGGATCCTACCCTAGACTGCATCAAGCTTACCCGCATAACCCAACCCCCTCAGGCTGGCGCCTCGCACCACTGCAGGGGCTTTTCATCATCGACAACCACAGGCTGCACATCAACATCATTACGGTGCAGATAACTATGCCCGCGCACCAGTGTACCGCCGACAAGTAAGCCGGCAAGACCAGAGAGTATCGACGTTAACTCCTCCACGACCATCAGATCGGCAAGCCCCAAGGCCAACAACATCATTATCAGCGGCGTCAGATACACCAATAGCGAACCATTGGCCACCACACGTTCTGGTATACCAATAGTCACTAGGTCATGCATTTGAAAACCCTCTACTGGACGACCATCCAGCAAGACTCGCACAAAATTGGTATTGCCATCCCACTGCGCCACCAAGCGTTGTCCGCATCCACTTTTTGCCGAACAGGCCTCACACGTGGAGCGCTGTATAGTTTCCACCCAAAGACAATCACTCTCAATGGATACCACTCGTCCAGTCTCAGTGATCATTGCTTATCACCTCGGCACTAACTTGGCGTATGCCGCCGGCTATTCTTTGGGCGGCACGAGCCGGTATTTCGCCAACAACCGTAATCGTCATGGGTTGCCCGTTAAACATTTGCTGCTGCATATAGGCCACCGTGGCCCCGCGCTGAGCCTTCCCCTGAGCCGCGACACTTTTTTCCATTGGTCGAACAAATACCGAAAAGGCAGACAAACCATCAGTATAGAGCTTTAGCTCCCCCACATCCGGCAAGACCGAACTGCCCGCAGAAACAAAACCACTGGGCATCCAACTCAAATCCCATCCCAGCACTTCACTAGGAGACTCACACCCAGTCCAAGACGTTCGCTTAACTCGCGCAGTGGCTTCGACGCCCTCTACCCAGTCGTCACTGGGCACCAAATCTAGACTGGCAAATTGTAATCGCTCCAAAACGCGACGATTAACCCCTAGGGTCATGGCGCCAAGAGGCAGGGACGTCTCCTTATCGATGGACAAAGTATAGCCATAGCGGTATTCATCACGAGGAACAATTTGCAGGACTATGGCTGTACGACCAGCAATACGCTGCTCATCACGCAAATAAAAATGATAGTGTTGACTAAGACCGTGAAAGTTACCATCTAGCGCAGGCAGCATGCCGCGCAATACCTGATCGGCGGCCGACAAACAGGATATGTCACGGCCTTTCCTCTCCACTCGTCGAGACGGGCCATTGAGATACTCCAAATGCTCATGCTCAACGCCTTGCGTAACCTGATGCGTGATTTGCAGGGTCTGCAGCGCACCACCGAACTCATAAGTAAATAACCCACGATAGTCTCGCTCACGCAGAGCTTGGGACATCCTAGAAAGTAGCTGGCTAATTTGTTCGGGCGACTCGGTTGCACCAGCCGCAGGAGATAAACAGATAAACAATGACAGCGCCAATAGATGAGACTTCAGCAAAGAGAAGAATCGTCGACGAATCACTTTTTTAGAGGGATGACAGCTGAACACAAAGACGCTCCGACCTAAGAAAAAATTTCACGGAGGCGAGACTTCCAGAGACTGGGGGTTAGGTCAAGCCTTGGATACAGAATAATCACAGCTTGACTCTTGTTGGTTCTTTCCAAATCCCCCGCAATCATGAACGAGAACTTTTTACTCCTCAGGAGACTCCGTCACAGGCACACGCGCGTAAGGCAACATGCCTCGACTGCTGTTCAGAGCAGCATGATCGGCATGAATCTCCATGACTCGCTGCAGATAAGTTTGCACCTCAGGTGCTGGAGCTTTAGTCGTAGCGATAGGCTGTGCTTTAGTTACCACAGGATAATAACGAGGATTTGCCTCTTGAGCAGGCATGCGTGGATGCGAACTAACCGTTCTCGCGCTCACAGACGGCACCTGAAAGCCAGCGGGAAGATTTACCGCAGGGTTGGGAACCAATAACTCGTCAGAACTAGAAACCTCACCGCTATCGGCGACCTGCTGATCAAAGCTTTCACCACCGAGGCCAACCATTTGCGCAGTCACCACCATAACGGCTGCAACCGATGCCGCCACTGCCATGCGCCCCGCTTTCTGCCACCAACCAGCGGCTGCCGGGGAGGTCTGATAGGTCTCTTCTGCGTCTACAGCTTCTCGAATGGATGCGGACAAATCGATCATAGGAGCGCCAGCAAGATCTCCACGCATCGCAGAGGATGCTAGCTGATAGCGGCTCCAGGTCTCGCGGACTTCAGCGTCGGTTTCGCTCGCCTTTAACAACCGATGAAGCTCCATTTCGGACACTTCACCATCGACAAGAGCCGATACGGATTCTTTCATGCCAGAGGCCTGCTGAGAGTGATGAGAATTCTTTGCCATTATTATCAATTCGCCCTATTAGTTTTGATAACGCCCTCAAACCCGAGCTGTTTTATGGGTGAGTGCGCTGTCTATGACTCAATTGCTGTTAAAAAGTTCACACTAAATTCAGATTTCATTAAGAATTGTTTAGTTTCGTCAAAATAACAGAGATCCAAACACTGTTAATTCTGCCGATCAAGCATTGGTGCAATACGCTTATCAATGGCATCCCGAGCCCTGAAAATCCTTGAGCGCACCGTGCCTACCGGACATCCCATGACATCGGCGATCTCCTCATAACTCAGGCCTTCAAGCTCCCGCAACGTGACTGCAGTACGAAGATCCTCCGGCAACTCGCGGATGGCGAGATCAACCATCGCTTTGAGCTCATCTCGAAACAGGTTGTTTTCCGGCGTATCGACATCTTTTAGAAGATCGCTGCCGGAGTAGAACTCCGCATCTTCCACGTCCACATCAGTTGAAGGAGGACGACGCCCTCGTGACACCAAATAGTTCTTAGCCGTATTAATAGCAATGCGATATAGCCAAGTATAAAACTGACTATCACCACGAAAGTTACCCAACGCACGGTAGGCCTTTATAAAGGCCTCTTGGACTACGTCATACACCTCATGCGAATCGTTAATGTAGCGTCCCACTACGGACACCATCTTGTGCTGATACTTCAAAACCAAGAGGTCAAAAGCGCGCTTATCGCCCTTTTGCACCCGTTCTACCAATTGCTGATCTGTTTCAGGCGCACCTTGCGCTTTCATCCCATTCTCCAAAGTTTCTCATTTTTTGCATGCCACCGACGTAGCCACAGGGCAACTACCTAGAGAAACCACCCACTAATGAATTCTAATGTAAAGCCAGTTTCTTGTACCTCTGGCCTTTATTGTTACGCCTCAGACTTTAATCGCCTTCATAAGTTCAGCGATCATAGCAAATCTGAACACCTTTCCGAAAAATCGAGCGCCGGCAGAGCAATTTGCCTAATTATGACTCAAAACAGCATGCAGCCTAGTCTGTAATGCCTAACGAAGAGACACAAATGGCAATACCGTCACCGCTCATGCATGTATATACTACCCAACTTTTGCGAGCAAGCTGCAGTTACAGCTGCCGAGCTAGATCAGCACAGTTAGCGATATGGAATTATTATGAGTAGTCACCACCAACATGATGTTTTGATAATTGGCAGCGGGGCGGCAGGTTTGACCTTGGCGCTCAGCCTCGCCGAGCAAGCAAAGGTGGCAGTACTCAGTAAAGGCGCCCTCAATGAAGGCTCCACATGGTTCGCGCAAGGCGGTATAGCGGCTGTGCTTGACGATAATGACACCACTGAAGCTCACGTCGAAGATACTCTAAATGCTGGCGCCGGGCTATGCCATGAAGACAGCGTGCGCTTTACCGTGGAACGCGGCGAAAAAGCCATTCAATGGCTCATCGATCAAGGCGTCAGCTTCACCAAAAACCACGACAATCCCGACTATCACTTGACCAAAGAAGGTGGACACAGTCACAGGCGCATCATTCACAGCGCTGACGCCACCGGCAAAGCGGTACACAGCACCCTAATTGAAAAGGTTACCGCCTCCCCCAATATCGAGATTTTCGAGCACCACATCGCCGTAGACCTGATTACTGAACCGGACACGTCAACGGGCAAAGTGCGCTGTTCAGGTGGCTACGTTTACAATCGGAATGCCAATACCGTCGACGTATTTCAAGCCAAAGCTGTCATCTTGGCAACCGGCGGCGCGAGCAAGGTCTATCTCTATTCGAGCAACCCCGATAGCGCCAGCGGCGACGGCATTGCCATGGCTTGGCGAGCCGGCTGCCGCATCGCCAACATGGAATTTAATCAATTTCACCCCACCTGCCTCTATCACCCAAAGGCCGGTTCGTTTCTGGTTACTGAAGCCCTCCGCGGAGAAGGCGCACACTTAAAGCTACCAAATGGCGAACGCTTCATGCAGCGCTTTGACGAGCGAAAAGAATTGGCGCCGAGAGACATAGTGGCACGAGCTATCGATCACGAGATGAAACGCCTCGGCAGCGACTGCCTTTACCTCGATATCAGCCACAAGCCCAAAGCATTCATCAGCGAGCACTTTCCCAACGTTAAAGCTCGCTGCCTCGAGTTCGGCATCGACATTACCGAACAGCCCATCCCGGTGGTGCCCGCTGCGCACTATACCTGTGGCGGCATCGTCGTTAACAAGCAAGGCCAAACCGATCTAGACCAGCTCTACGCCATCGGCGAAACCTCTTTCACCGGTTTGCATGGCGCCAACCGCATGGCCAGCAACTCCTTACTCGAGTGTATTGTCTACGCCCAGGCTGCCGCTGAGAGCATCCAAGAAAATCTCAACGACATAGTAACGCCCTCTCCTGCTGCTGGCTGGGATGCATCGCGAGTCACCAATTCCGATGAAGACGTTGTCATTTCGCATAACTGGGACGAACTAAGGCGTTTCATGTGGGACTATGTAGGCATCGTCAGAACTCGAAAACGTCTGGAGCGTGCGACCCACAGAATCAAACTTTTGCAAAAAGAGATTCAGGAGTATTACAGCAACTATCAAGTAGGCAACGACTTGATCGAATTGCGCAACTTGGCCATGGTGGCAGAACTGATTATTCGCTCAGCAATGCAGAGAAAGGAAAGTCGAGGACTGCATTACTCGCTGGACTACCCCAACACATCTGGTGTTGCGAGAGATACTATCCTAGTGCCGACAAACTTCGCCGCTCAAGAGATTTTCGTGCGCAGCTAGCTGATTGTAATCTGTCGGACGATCCAGCGACGCTAGTGAGCAAGAAAGAACACAACCTGCAGCAAAACACAAACAACGACTAACGGAGGGCAACTGATTAGCGGCAAAAAAGCGCGCCACTCAGTATCTTGAGCGACTCCACGCAAGCACTGTCGGGCCAGAGAAGTCGAGTCCGCCACAATTGGCCGTGGGACCGATAACGAATCAATAGAAAGTAGGGCCGCAACTCCCACAGCCCCTGAACTTCCAGCTCCCCCCGAAGATCACAATCGAAGCCTCGCTGCCAGTGATAACGCCAAACTTCATGACTAGGTAGCCGCATACGCCGCCACCCCAGCCACGAGAACAGCATCCACACAGACCAAAAGAGTGCAGAAATCACACTTGGGGCTGTAATTTTTGAAGCAAGAACAAGAGCGGAAACCGCAATCAGCGATAGATAGACCGCCCTTTCAAGACGAGAGGATGAAAGCACAAGAAGATGCACCCGATCCAAGTTTGCCCCACTGGCAATGGAAGCAGGAGACTCCGCAGTGGAGCCGGCTTCAGCGCCGTGCACAATAACGCCCCCGCCGCGTCTGAAATCTTCATTACCACCGCCACCACAGTGGTCTTGAGAATATAACTTAGGTCGTGCTATCTGCTCCATTCTTGTCATTTTTCATGCCGGTATTTGCGCGGACAATCTCCACGATACGTTTGAGCTCAGGGTCTTCTGGGTCCTTACGGTGCAGAAACCACGCAAACATATCCTGATCTTCGCTATCCAGCATTGCCCAATAGCGCTCTTTATCATCCTGAGGCAGGCCTTCATAAACATTTTCTAAAAATGGCAACAACACCAGATCCAGCTCTAACATGCCGCGACGACTCGCCCAAAACAAACGATTTCTGTCCATGCTCCACTCTACCTACTATCAGTTTGAAAATCGGCGGCATTATAGCGGCGCCAGCGAGCAGCAGCGAGTTATTGTTGCAAATTCTTGTGGTAAGCTTGCCGAATGTACGTCTCAACACCTTTCAAGAGCACCAGTGATTCATGAGCGCAACCGACACAAACCCCACCCAATTAATCCATTTCGGTTTACTACAAATACAGGGCCCAGATGCCGTAAAGTTCCTCCAAGGCCAAGCCACCTGCGACGTCGAAAAACTAGCAATCGGGGACTCGTGTCACGGCGCTCACTGCACCGCCAAAGGCCGCATGATTGGCAATTTTGATCTCGCCAAGCTCAACGACCAGACACTCTGGCTGAAAACACCTGCGGATAATCTTGCGCCACTGATGCAATCACTCGCTAAATACATCGTTTTTTCTAAAGCCGATATTATCGACATCAGTGCCGACCATGAGATCTTGGAACTCTCTGATGGTGACATCGAAGCTCATTTGCAGGCACTGACAACGAGTGACACCACCACCAACACTAGCGTCACAATCAGACAGAGCCAAGAGCGGTTAGAGCTCTGGTGCCCCAGCAACATCGAGCTGCCGAACAGTCTCGCTATCGCCACACCAGCCATTAGCTGGCTCAGCAGCATCCGCGCAGGCAAAGGCTGGATAACTCAAGCCACTAGCGATCAATTTTTACCCCAAGATCTGAACCTTCAAACAGATGCGATAAACGGCATTAGTTTCACCAAAGGCTGCTATACCGGTCAAGAGATCGTCGCCAGAATGCACTACAAAGGAAAACTAAAAAGGCATCTTTACCACTTTCGCCTGAACTCGTCTCAAGAAATTGCGCCCGGCGCCGAACTCCAAACGGTAGCCGGTAAAAAGAGCGTGGGCTCAGTAATCAATGTCGCCAACAGCGAACTAGGTTGCGATATATTAGCGGTCACCACAGAGGCGGCGATCAGTGATGAACAATTATCTGTCAACGGCAACGAACTGCAGCTGATGCCGCTCGCCTATGCTATAACTAGTGAGGCTTGACCGAGAGCGATCAACACACTGTACTGCCCACTACCTAAAGCACAATATTGCGCCTCCACCCTAAACGGGGAGCGCCAGCCCTTTAGATCAAATAGGAAGTAACTATGAATCAAATCGTCGATCAAGTGCGACAAGAGCTGCTTAGCGCCATTGATTCAGACAAGCTAGTTCTGCCCACCCTGCCGGAAGCGGCCCTACGGGTGAGAGAAATCGCCGAAGATCCCGACGCCAGCATTGCACAGCTGGTAGACGTTATCGGCAACGACGCAGCCCTTACCGCCCGCATCATCAAGGTAGCCAACAGCCCACTGCTGAGGGCGCCGAATGAAATTGAAAGCCTTAATATGGCACTGATGCGCCTAGGCATGGAATACACCTGTAACATCGCCACAGGCCTAGCCATGGAGCAAATGTTCCAGGCCACCTCAGACATGGTCGACAAGCGCTTGCGCGAGATTTGGAACCGCTCCAGTGAAATTGCCGGTATTTGTCACGTCTTATGTAAACATCGAACCAATTTGCGACCCGACCAAGCGACTCTAGCAGGCCTAATCCATAAGATTGGCGCACTGCCCATCCTAACCTACGCAGAAGATCATCCGCACTTGCTAAAAGACAGTATCACCTTGGACAAGGTCATCGATGCCCTGCAGGGACAGATTGGGGATCGTATTCTCCAGAGCTGGGAATTCCCAGAGGAACTGCGACGGGTTCCTAGCCAACACATGGATTTCTCTAGAGCATCTGAAAGCGCCGACTACTCGGACATTGTGACTGTCGCTATGCTACAAAGCCACATGGGCACAGATCATTATCTCGCTGAAGTTGACTACAGCAGCGTCACCTCATTCGGCCGTCTCGGCCTAGAAGCCGACGAACCGGAAGAAGAGGATCTAAGCGCCGATATGGAAGCCGCCCTGCAGCTGCTTTCTTAGTCAGCAGCCAATGCTCCCCTGAGTCATATCACAAGCCGACTAACGTCGGCTTTTTCACGCCTAAGAACTAAAGATCTAACGCCTGCTGTGGATCTGTGAGCGACCAATCGATCGCCTCCAATCCCTGTGACTCCAGATAACCATTGGCGGCGGAAAAATGTCCATTGCCAAGGAAGCCTCGGTGCGCAGAAAAAGGCGACGGGTGCGCGGACTCCAGCACACAGTGCTTAGCGCGATCAATCACTCGCCCTTTCTTTTGCGCGTAACTCCCCCACAGCATGAAGACAATGCCTTCGCGCTGTTGACTCAGCTGCGCCACTACCTCATCCGTAAACTCTTCCCACCCCTGCCCCTGGTGGGAGCCCGCTTGAGAATGCTCTACCGTCAAAATGGAGTTGAGTAACAGCACTCCTCGTTGCGACCACTCATCCAAGCAGCCATGCGAAGGCGTTGCCAACCCCAAATCTTGATTGATTTCCTTATAAATATTGCGCAACGACGGAGGGATTTTTTCGCCCACCGGCACCGAGAAACTCAGCCCATGCGCCTGCCCTGAGCCGTGGTAAGGATCCTGCCCGAGAATAACTACTTTTACCGCCTTAAACGCGGTTGCCTCGAAGGCATTGAAGACCTCAGATTGCGCCGGATAGATCACCTTGCCGGCCTCGGCTTCAGCAGCCAAAAACGCACTTAATTGCTGACTCGTTTCAGCTTGGATAATCTTTCCCAGTGGTCCGGCCCAAGAACGTGGCAAGCTATCAAAGATGGAATTCATACCATTACCGTTTACTCGAAAGCAGACATCTTACTGTATTGTTCAGGAATACTCTCATGGAGATCATCATGGGAATTGCGGGACACGAGATACAAACCCAAAATAACAGATACGATTTGCTCGCTGTCTCGTATCATATTCAATATCGGTGAGGTAAAATGCTGCCTCCCAAGAATTCAATCATGCCCACCCCCTCCTATGCTCTTATTTGTAGACAATTTGACCAATGTGGATTTTAGCTACCTACACCCTGAACGCGGATTACTCGGGGAAACCTGGCTTGCCAGCACCCAAATGAAGGGTGCACTGGATCATCAAGGCATGGTCTGTGACTTTGGTATCGTCAAGAAAACCCTGCGCAATTGGTTGGACACGGAACTCGATCATCGACTCGCGATTCCCTGCCAATCAAAACAGCTGACGGTGAAGCAACACCAAGGGCAAATAGACTTGGTCTGGCAGTATGGAGGGCGTAAACTCACGTGCTCAGCACCTTCCGACGCGATCGCTCTAGTGGACAGCGAAACCATCACTGCAGAGTCGGTCAGCCAATGGGCCATCACAAGACTAAAGCAACATCTGCCCGAGAGCATTGATCAACTCAATCTAGAATTTGACTGCGAAGCCATCTCTGGAGACTTCTACCATTACAGTCACGGACTCAAGAAACACGATGGCAACTGCCAGCGTATTGCTCATGGCCACCGCTCACAAATACGTATTTGGCAAGATCAACAGCCCTCACCAGAACTTGAGGCGCAATGGGCGCAGACATTCAAAGACATCTACATCGGCACCCGAGAAGACATCGTCAAACACAACGAAACATCAATTACCTTCGCCTATACGACTTCTCAAGGCGACTTCGAACTTACGATGCCCGCCGATGACTGCTACTTAATCGATACCGACACTACGGTTGAGCTGATAGCACAGCACATCACTGAGACTTTAAAAAGCGAATACCCCGAGCGGGAATTCACCGTCAAAGCTTATGAAGGCGCCGGCAAAGGCGCGCTGGTCAGCCGTTAGTTAAACCCAATAATCTCCGGGTGTTTCGCACACCCAAACTTCTTCGAGGACTCACATTGTCAGACTTCATTACAGGACAACGCTGGATCAGCAACACGGAAGCCGAACTCGGACTGGGCATTGTCAGCGACACCGATCACCGCTTTGTCACCATCAGTTTTCCCGCAGCCGGCGAGCAGAGGGTTTACGCAAAAAACAACGCGCCTTTGACCAGAGTCCAATACCGAGTCGGGGAAACCATTAAAGACCTCGACGGCAATAGCCTGAGCATTGAATCTGTAACCGAAGACGAGGGATACCTCTCCTACCACGGCAAGAACGATGCAGCGGAAGCCATCAGCTGGGGCGAAATCGAGCTGGACTGCTTCGTACAATTTAATAAACCACAAGATCGGCTTTTCGCCGGACAGATCGACAAAATTCGCGACTTCCGCTTGCGCCATCAAACCTTACAGCAACAGCAAAAACTCGCCGGCCTAAAAACCACCGGCCTCATAGGTCCGCGTGTGCAACTGCTGGATCATCAGCTCTACATCGCACATGAAGTGGGACAACGCTTTTCTCCTCGCGTATTGTTAGCAGACGAGGTTGGCCTTGGAAAGACCATTGAAGCTGGATTGATCATCCACCAACAGCTGCAAAAGGGATTGAGCCAACGAGTACTCATCGCCGTACCAGACTCCCTAACCCATCAATGGCTAGTGGAGATGTTGCGTCGTTTTAACTTGAGCTTCACTCTGCTGGACGAAGAACGCTGCCAAGCTCTGGAAGATACTTCCAGCGAAGACGATTATCTGCTCGAAGAAGAAACACTTGATATCGAACAGGAACTCTTTGGAAATAACCCATTTGATAGTGCACAACTGGTACTGTGCAGCCTGCCGCTCTTGACAGAGAATCCCGAACGTTTGTCACAAGCATTGGAATGTGACTGGGATCTTCTCGTCGTCGATGAAGCCCACCACCTGAATTGGCACCCAACTGAACCCTGCCCTGCCTATCAAAGCGTCGAGGAACTAGCCCGAGTCGCGCGCGGATTATTACTTCTAACGGCCACCCCAGAACAACTCGGATTGGACAGCCACTTTGCGCGATTGCGACTGCTCGATCCCGATCGCTATTTCGACCTGGAAACGTTCAAAGAAGAACAGAATCAGTTCCAAACCGTCAATGAATTGGTACAACGTATTCAGTCCGACGAACCCTCCGCGGCACTACTCGACGACTCACTGTTCAGCGATGCCATTCAAGACAAACTAGGTCAGTCTGCACTAGACGCCTTGTCAGACGACTCCGACGGAGCCCGCCAATCCATAGTCAATCGTCTACTCGATTGCCATGGCACAGGCCGCGTTTTGTTTCGTAACACCCGAGCCGGTGTGACCGGGTTTCCAGAGCGTCAACTGCATCAGCACTCACTCGAACAAACTGACGAGCCCCCCCTATCCTTCTCCGATGCCGAGCGCGTAACCTGGCTGACTCAATGGCTCAAGCAACACCGCAACGAGAAAGTCCTCATTATCTGCTCTTCAGCGGAGACGGCTCTTGATCTAGAGACTCACCTCAATCTCCGAGGGGGCGTCCGCTCAGCTGTTTTTTACGAAGGTTTGAGTCTCATTGAACGAGACCGAGCAGCCGCCTATTTTGCCGACCTCGAGGACGGCGCCCAGGTACTGGTCTGCAGTGAGATCGGCAGTGAGGGCCGGAACTTTCAGTTCGCCCATCACTTGATTATGTTTGATCTACCTCTCAATCCCGATCTGATCGAGCAACGTATCGGTCGCCTTGATCGGATTGGGCAAACACAAACCGTCAACATCCACGTCCCCTTTCTCAAAGATAGCCGTGAAGAACACCTGCTGGATTGGTACCATCAAGGACTCAACTGCTTTGAACGCGTTTGCCCAGTAGGCCAAGCAATCTTTGAAGAGTTTGCGGATGATCTATTAGACGCACTCGAAAACCCGACTCAGCTACCACAACTGATCGAGAGAACTCGCACAAAAACCGAATCTATTCTCGAAGACTTAAAACTAGGACGCGATCGTTTGCTAGAGCTAAATTCGTGCAAACACGAGATTTCTAATCTGCTCGTTGAGGAACTTGAAGCCCTAGACGACGAGTCGACTCTGGCCAACTACATGAATAGCGCGTTTGATATTTATGGCGTCGACCACGACCGTCACAGCGAAGATGCCTTTGTCGCACACCCTTCAGATCACATGCAAACGCAACACTTTCCAGGTCTTCCGGACGAGGGCATTACCGCCACCTACAATCGTCAGCAAGCGCTGAGCCGTGAAGACATGCACTACCTGACGTGGGAGCATCCTATGGTCAGTGGGGTGATGGACATGATATTGAGCAGTGACCGCGGCAACACCGCGATCTGCACGATAAAGCTACCGCCACTAAAACCCGGCAGCCTACTAATCGAAGGCCTGTTCCAATTCAATTGCCCGGGCCCTAAGTCTCTTCAGCTGCAACGATTTATGTCAGCCAATTGTGTTCGACTGGTTGCCGACAACAACCTGAAAGCGCTCGAGGGCATTATCACCACGGATCATTTCGACAAACTTGGCCAAACCGTCAAACGTCCCGTGGCAAAGCAATTGGTTCAGCATGCCAGAAACGACATCGAGAAGATCACCACTCATCTGGAGAAACAAGCGGAGAAGCTGCAAGCCGAGATGATTGCAAACGCTCGCCAAACGGTGAACACTCATTTTGATGAAGAGCTCACACGCTTAAACGAACTGTCTAAGGTGAATCCGAATATTCGTGCAGAGGAAATTTCTCACCTGCAAGACCTGAAAGATGCCTCCCTAGACTATCTCCAGAGCGGTCAACTTCGTCTTGACGCTATCCGGGTAGCTGTAGTTACAGATTAAATGCTCGGGATTGATGATCACTGATTGATAGTTACGAATAGGCAGCCATGGATCGGCAGCCGGCGACTAAAACAACCCCGACGCTCAGCATCTTCAATAGATCGTAGAGTGGTGCAACGAACAAGCCTGAACCTTACCGGTTCAATGAGAGCAACTCTAGCTCGGTAGACAATAAAGGTTCCGTTTTAACCTGCCAACTGCTTGGCCTTCATATACACCTGCTGAATAAACAAGGCATCAGTGCTGGCCCTATGGCGCGGCTCTCGGAAACTGGCCTCCTGCAGTGCTTTGGCCTCATTCCAAGAGGCGATAATCGCCTCAGACAAAACCATCTCAATAGGTGACACCCAGAACTCCATAGACACTTGGGCGCGGTCAAACAACTTAATCATCCAGGGTTTATCCAAAACCCAACCATCGGTGTAGACGGTCTGACCGGACAACCACTGATTGAGCTCTTGTGCCACCTCGCGACCGTCGCGGCCATGCTGCTCAAGATCATTGCGCGAGATACCATGGGTCGACTCTGCGTCTTCACACCAATGAGACCAATCGGCGTAGGGTTTAATCAGCCGAGAGAAACGTTTGCCTTCAGCGGTCACAAACCCCACTTCAATTGGGTAACTATGAGGATCAAAACCCGACGCCTCAACGTCCAAAATAATGGGGGTCATATCATATTCCCGCTACTCGAAACGGGCTCACAAAAAAACATTCAATCTGCCTTATGGTTGTTATTATCGAGAACCGGTCGGAAGCTTTATGGCCTCCTCTGGAAGGGCACTATGCTCGGGACTATGGTCTGGACTATGGTCGGCACTATGGTTGGCACTACAGGCTTCGGCTCTATTCTTCAATTGAGTTCCCACCATACATTCTGAAACACCCTCACAACAAGTCATTGACGACAATTTGTCTCAGCTCACAGTGCTTGGCCTCGAGACCATTAGCCATCAATAGACAATCAAAATCGATCTTCAGACGTCTAGTCTGTAAGGCGCCGCGATTCAACCGTTAACTGACGCCTTAACGAGCGCGTAATCAACCACCATTTTCTGTCATAAGAGAGTCACAACAATGAACAAATCCACCTTACTGTCCGCCGCCCTATTGAGCGCCACCGCACTTAGCCTCCCCGCCCACGCCGTTCCAGACGCCCCCTCTCAATGGGAAAAGTGCGCAGGGATTGCCAAAAGTGGTATGAACGACTGCGGAGCACTTGACGGATCGCACGGCTGTGCGGGTCAAGCCAAAGCCGACAACCTAGACGCTGAATGGGTTTACGTTCCCGAGGGCAGCTGTGAAAAAATCACCGGTGGCCGTGTAGCGGCAGTTAAACCCGCCAAATAGATCTTCCTCTTCAACAAAAAGTAGCCAGTAACCCCAACTCACACTCTTGGGGTTAGCTGGGCCAGAACTTTGAGCCGGCCAGGATCAACGATGAAAAGCATAGACAACAACACCGTCGGCATTGGGCTTCGATTGCCGCACATTCATCACATTCTGGAACAACAACCCGATGTGGATTGGTTCGAGGTACACAGTTGCAATTTTGTCGATTCGAGAACCAATCTTGGATTGCTGAATCAAGTAGCGGAGCACTACGCGCTGAGTTTTCACGGCGTCAGTATGAATCTCGGTGGCATCGACCCACTCAGCGACTCCTATTTGCGCTCACTAAAACACATGTGCGATCGATTCCAGCCCACGCTCGTCTCAGATCACGCTTGTTTCACCACGCTTGGAAGCCGAAACTATCACGATCTTCTACCGGTACCTTTCAGTTTTGACGCGGTACAACACATGGCCAAACGCATCATTCACATCCAGGATGTATTGCAGCGGCAGATTCTCCTAGAAAACGTCTCGCGCTACTTCAATTACCCGAATCAAGATTTAAGCGAAGCAGAGTTCTTAACCGCTTTAATCGAGGAGTCGAATTGCGGTCTGCTACTTGACATCAACAATGCCTATGTCAATCAAATGAATCATCAACAAAACGCCGTCGAGTTTTGTCAGGCACTACCCACAGATAAGATTCAAGAAATACACCTTGCCGGCCACCATGTTGACGACAAACTCTACATCGACAGCCACAGCACACCGATAGCCGACGGCGTGTGGGCATTGTTCCAAAACTTTGTACAACACCATCACAACCAATACTCCACTGACCTTCCGCCAGCTTTGATTGAATGGGATAACCAACTACCAACGCTAGACACTTTGCTGAGCGAACGAGACCGTGCACGAGAGGCGATAGACAATCAGCACAATGCGAATACAGAAAAGCTATTCTCAAAGACGAGCAAGGCCTCATGAAAGTACAGCCTGCAACCTGCGAAAAGCTCAATGACATGTCGACACAAGCCGCCGGCCGATACGCAGAAGCTCTAGCTGATTTTCTAGCGAACCACTGGCAGCAATCTGCCTACGAAAACAACTATCAAGAATCCCACAAACAGGCTATACGAACTAACTTTCCCGTTTGTGCGCATTTATTCGAGCACTTTCAGGCCGAACCGATTTTTGATGAGTTACTCACCGTCTACGTGCGTCATACGCGTGAGAGGCATTGGGACATCAATCAATTTGGGGCGAGCTTCCCGGCATTTCTGTCGGCGCAATCTCAAAGCTCGAAAGCGGAGAGCTACCCTTGGCAAACACTAAGCGATATCGCCAATATTGAAGCCACGCTTATTCATTACTATTACGGAGGGGGCGAAGACAATGAACAAACTAATCTTCTACGGAGTCCATCGGCAGGAGCCGACACCTCCGAGACTTATGCGCTAGTGCAACTGCTCAAGCAATTCCATCCTTACCTGTTAGTGTCACCACAACTACTGCTGGAGTTGGACGACAATAACGATGAGCCTAACTTGCACGCGCTCAGGATAAGCTTTTCTCAAACCGGAGAAAGCAAAATCCCTAGACTGACACTTCATGGGAATTCGTAGTGCTGATATTGCCAATCAAGGCAAACGACTGAAACTATTCTTCACCCCACCAGTCATAGACCCTATGCATCCTGAGCGCGGCCCGGCAATCTTAAAATGAGCAACCGATGAGCTTTAACCAACAACAACTGAATCGCTTGTATCAGTACGCTATGACGCTGGCCAGCCAGCCCGCAGACGCCTACGATTTACTTCATGGCAGCTTGGAAAGCTACCTGAGGAAGGCCGAAAAAAGCACCGTCATTCGAAACCCAGAAGCTTACATTAGGACCCTCATTCGCAATCGATTTATCGATCAATATCGCTATCAACAGCGGTGGCAATTTACTTCGGAAGATAACACTGCAGAAGAGTTTCCCGCATCCATTGATCTATCACTAGACTCGCTCGAAGATGTTCACATTCAACGCGATCAACTGGAGAGAATATGGCGCAAACTCAGCCCCCAGGATCGCGACATTCTCTACCACTGGGCGCTACTGGGATTTACCACCCAGGAAACCAGCGAACGGCTGAATATGCCCAAAGGCACGCTATTATCACGCATACGCCGACTCAGACAACGATTTCAGAATCATACCGATCAACAAGGGGATCAGCATGAACAACATTGATCCAACAGAGAAAACGCTGAAACAAGAAATTGTGGCTCATGTAGAGTCCTCAACGCTGACCGAGAATCAAATGCGCCGACTTATGGCTCTTCAGAATAGTGTCCCTCACGGCAGCGACGAGCCCCTACCGCCATCGCCAGCGCCCTCATGGCTGCCGAGCCACAACCAAAGAGTTGGCTCACTCATGACTCTGGCCGCGTGTCTTGTTATCGCAATCTTAACGCTCGTGCCTAGCGGGGAACCAACCTCTAGATGGAACAACAATCTAACGAATCCCAGCAAGACAATCGCCAGTCAGTCGCTGGTAAAACGCATTGCCGACGAAGTGGTGAAGAATCACCTAAAGCTGAAGCCTCTCGATATTTCCAGCAATTCTATTGACGAGACTCAAGCCTTCTTTAAGCATCTGGATTTTCTGCCTATTCATTCGCGCAGCGCGGCACAACGGTCGCTGTTGATCACAGACAATCTGATGGGGGGGCGCTACTGCTCCATCCAAGGCGTCACCGCAGCGCAGTTGCGCTATGAAAACGACCAAGGACACTTGCGGACCTTGTACCAAGTGCCCTACGACGCGGACCTTTACGGAGAGCTTCCCCTAGCAATACAAAACCAAGCTCCTCTATACCTTTCAGTAAAGGGACTGCAGGTTCGCTTGTGGCAAGAACAAGGTTTGCTAATGGTATTGGTCTCCCCCCAAAATCCTGTGCTTCAGAGTGAGCACTAAATCAGCAATGAAGATCAACCGATAACCACTGCCTTAAACCTCCCGCACGCCCACATAAGAGCAGAAACTCTGGGACCTGAA
>CERE01027418.1_pt1 | contig 65198 bp, 55 predicted proteins | sample 530911 | NCBI WGS metagenome assembly CERE01 (sample SAMEA2621092, study PRJEB7988) | marine metagenome | biome: marine biome (ENVO:00000447); feature: mesopelagic zone (ENVO:00000213); material: "saline water (ENVO:00002010), including plankton (ENVO:xxxxxxxx)" | depth 800 m
TTCGTGTTGAGAGGCGCGCATTATACGCAGCCTTTTGGGTTTGGCAAGAACTTTTCGATAATCAATTTTTACATTAAACATCGACCTCAATCCCAGCTGATCAGCAACAAAGCCGACCCACCCAACTCAACAAAAACCGTTTGGGTTGCTGTTGAGAGGCGCGCATTATACGCAGGGAATCTGATGTGGCAAGCTATTTTTTAACGACTTGTCACTTTTATCGAAACCACGAAAAAGGCCCGCGATTGCGGGCCTTGATATCGAGCAATCAGACAAACTTATTTCGCTTGCACGAATAGGTGATTTTTCTTCTTGCCCAGCTTAACCAGGAAGTAACGCCCGTATAGGGCCTTGTCGCCGGCAAAGGATTCCGCCGCAGACATATTGTCAGCCGCGCCCTTGGCGACACCATTAATGAGCACTGCATTTCTACCCAGCGCATCCTTTGCTTCGCGCGCCGCCTTAACCATGCCGCACTCAGCCAAAAGTGTTGTCAGTGGCTTTTCGGCAAAGCCTTCTGGCAATTCACTAGAAGGCAATCCATCTAAGGCCAACTGCTCTAGGTCACCCTCATCCAAATCGGACAAGGTACCGGCAAACATCGCCTCGGAAATACGCTCGGCGGCGGCAAGCCCCTGCTCACCATGAATTAGGCGCGTTACTTCTCGGGCCAGCACTCCCTGCGCCTGAGGTCGCCCTTCAGCAGCTCGATCCTTTTCTTCAATGGCATCAATTTCGGCCACTGGTAGGAAGGTAAAATAACGCAGGAACTTGTAGACATCCGCATCGGCGCTATTAAGCCAGAATTGGTAAAAGGCATAGGGAGAGGTTTTCGATGGGTCTAACCAGATGGTACCGCTCTCAGTTTTGCCAAACTTAGTGCCGTCAGACTTGGTCACCAAGGGCAGAGTCAAGCCAAAGACCTGCCCGCCGTACATGCGCTTAGCCAGATCCACACCACCGACAATATTACCCCACTGATCCGACCCGCCAATCTGCAAACTGCAGTTGTGCTGCTTATATAGCTCGGCAAAATCGTATGACTGCAACAACATATAGGTAAACTCAGTAAAGGAAATCCCGGCACCTTCGCGATCAATACGCTGTTTTACGGACTCCTTATTGATCATATTGTTGATGGAGAAGTGCTTGCCTACATCACGCAGAAAGTCCAGCACATTGAGGTTAGCCGTCCAATCTAGATTGTTGACCACCTCGGCGCCATTGTCCGGCGCATCAAAATCGATAAAGCGGGACACCTGTGCCTTTAGCTTATCCACCCAGGTCGAGACCACATCAGGCGTATTCAGCTTACGCTCTTGAGCCTTAAAAGAAGGATCGCCAATCAACCCCGTCGCCCCCCCCACTAAAGCGATGGGCTTGTGGCCGGCCTGTTGAAATCGTTTCAAGGTCAACAAAGGCACCAAACTTCCGATATGGAGGCTGTCAGCGGTGGGATCAAAGCCACAATAGAGAGTGCGGCTGGCCTCAGACAAGTAGGATTCGAGATGATCGTCTCCTGTCATTTGCGCGATCAAACCGCGGGCACGTAAATCCTGAATGAGATTGCCATCAACTGTGGACATGGAACACCTTGCTGTCAGTGAGGTAGGGGCCAAGTGGACAGCCCTTACGAAGATAATCAAAACGCGCACAATACCGAATTCAAAAGCAAAAACAAGGGGCGGATATTTTCAACAATCGCCCAGAAACTCTGACCGACAACAAGTGTTGCAAGTATCGGCACGGTGAAATCTGTTTTTCACTTTAGAATTCTGATATAAGTGCTTGAACTTTTTAGCAATAGGCCAGCCATTTGCGAGTCAACTCTGGCCCTAAGTCGATCCGTGGTATGACGACCAATAAATACAATCAAAATCAATCGCTCAAACAACTGTTACAGACCTTCCCGCGTCAGCATTTGATGTTCGCCGTCGCACTTACAGCGATCCTGTTAGCGACAGTTCTACTCTCCCCTTCTGATGAGGACGCAGCTAAGCGCAATTCCCAAAGCTTAGACCTGTCCTTCAACTCTGAGCTTGAGCCGCTGCTGTCCGATGTGACTCAACCAATGACGCAGGATGTAATTCCGTCTATTCACTGGCACAAAGAAAAAGTCCGCTCGGGCGATAATCTTTCACTCATCTTTCAACGCGCAGGCCTTTCAGATCGAGACCTATATGCGTTTATGAATAGCAACAAGGCCACCAAAGCCCTGAAACGAATTCACCCCGGGCACGAACTTGAGTTTCATATCGAAGACCGCCAACTATTGGGGTTGCGCTACCGCCAAGATCGCTTGAACAGCGAGTTGTTTAGCCGCAACAACCAGCAAAAGTTCGATCACAAGATAGAAACACGCATTCCCGACATCCACACCGCCTATCGCCAAGCCACGATTAACACCTCGCTGTTTCTGGCTGGCCAAAAAGTACAAATGGATGCCGACCTGATTATGGAGCTGGCCAATATATTTGGCTGGGACATCGATTTCGGTCTGGATATTCGCAAAGGCGACCACTTCAAAGTGCTCTACGAAGAACGCTTTTTGGACGGTGAAAAGATAGGCAACGGAAATATCCTAGCCGCGGAGTTCACCAACCAAAAAACGACCTTTACCGCTGTGCGCTACGAAGACAGCAAAGGCAACGCCCACTTTTACACACCCGATGGCAAAAGTATGCGCAAAGCCTTCTTGCGGGCACCACTGGATTTTCGTCGCATCAGCTCCAATTTCAACCCTCGCCGACTGCATCCTATTAAGAAGACTGTTCGCGCCCACCGCGGCACCGACTACGCTGCCTCAAGAGGAACTCCCGTGTGGGCATCTGGCAGCGGCAAAGTCATCACCTCGACCTACAACCGAGCCAGCGGTAATTATGTTGTCATTCAACACGGCAACAACATACAAACCAAGTACCTGCATCTGCACAAGCGCAAAGTTAAAGTAGGCCAACGGGTGAAACAGAAGCAATTGATTGGCACCGTCGGCTCAACGGGTTACTCCACCGCGCCCCACCTGCACTATGAATTTTTGCTCAATGGCGTGCACCGAAATCCGCGCACCATCTTGCAAAAACTGCCCAAAGCCAAGGCAATAGCCGGCTCTGAGCAGGCCCGCTTTGACACACACACACAACCGATACTGGCGTCCTTAGAAAGGCACCACCAACAAATGCTGCTTGCTAACGCCGACGGGACTTAACCATGAGCGACCTCTATATTGGGCTGATGTCGGGTACCAGCGCCGACGGGATTGATGCCACATTGAGTGAAATCAGTGAAACCAACATCAATGTCATCGCTCACTTGGAGGTTCCGCACCCTCAGTCGTTGCGTCAGCAAATCATCGATCTGTGTGCTCCAGGCGATAACGAAATCGAGCGACTAGGCCGACTCGATCAGCAGCTAGGGAGAGCTTTTGCCGATGCCGCCAATGCCCTTCTTGATCGAGCAAAGGTGACTCCCGAACAGGTCACCGCTATCGGTAGCCACGGCCAAACCATACGTCACCGCCCCAATGGAGACGATAAGTTCACCCTACAAATCGCCGATCCCAACCAGATCGCACAGGGCACAAGCATAACCACAGTCGCTGACTTTAGACGTCGTGATATGGCGGTTGGTGGCGAAGGTGCCCCACTGGCCCCTGCCTTTCATCAAGCGGCATTCAGCTGCGAAGGTAAGAACCGAGTCGTGGTGAACATTGGAGGTATCAGCAATGTGACACTGCTAGAAGGCAAGCAACTCACCGCTGGATTTGATACTGGGCCCGGTAACGGCCTAATGGATGGCTGGATCAAGCGCCATAAGCAGGTCAATTATGATCACAACGGCGACTGGGCTTATCAAGGCCGTGTTGATACCCCGCTATTGCAGCAATTGCTCCAGCACCCCTTCCTGAGCAAAGCCAGCCCCAAAAGTACGGGCCGTGAAGACTTCCACCTCGACTGGCTGGATGGGCAACTTAACACGCTAGACTATCCCCCTTCCCCCGTAGATGTTCAGGCAACATTGCTGGAATATACCGCTCAAACCATTCATCAGCAGATTGAGCAGATGAACAAGGCCATTGATGATATCTACATTTGCGGAGGCGGAGCTTTGAATAAGGCATTAATGACTAGGCTTCAGCAGCTCAGCCGGTGCTCACTGACGGACACCTCGGCGATGGGAGTTGAACCACAACAGGTGGAAGGCGCCGCTTTTGGCTGGCTTGCCCATCAAACCTTGGCCAGAGCAAGCGGCAACTGTCCCGCCGTCACTGGCGCTCAACGGGCGGTCATTCTAGGCGGGATCTACTACGCCTAGCCTCTGGCGGTAAGCCTTAAAAGTAGAGAAACCCTTCATCGGCGATAAGCCGCTGTTCTTCGGCGGGCCCAAAGGGCACAGTGCCAACAAACGGAAATAGCTCTTGGCGATCTCTTCCCATGACGCCCATGCGAGTTTCACACACAGAAATATCCACGACTCCAAAGGCGCTCAATCGCGCCGCCAAATCCACGACGACTTTGTTCTGCTGATATTGGCGCTTAAAAAACACCCCCACCTGTGGACCATGCACCACTATAGTGGCCGGCGGCAGCTGATCGAGAAAACGTCCTTCCAAAAACAGCATTTCGGCTCTAAGCAGTGCCGAATAAAGCTCTTCAGAGGTTTGAAGTTCAAGCTGAGCAAGATAGCCGGGCGCCTCGGGCAGATCTTCTGCCACCGCCATTATCGAGTTGGCGCTCAGCAACACACACAGAAAAAACGCAGCAATACGCACACCAAGACTCCACGAAATCGTATCAATAACGCAGAGCTAGGGCTCCCGCGCTATATGGAAAAAGAAGAACCGCAACCACAAGTGGAGCTTGCGTTGGGGTTTTGAATGACAAATTTGGAGCCTTGTAATCCCTCTTCGTAGTCGACTTGAGAACCAGCGATATAAGGATAACTCATGACGTCAACCAACACGGTAACGCCATCTTTTTCGATAACGGCGTCATCTTCGGCAACGAGCTCATCAAAGGTGAAGCCGTACTGAAAGCCCGAGCAACCACCACCGGTAACAAAAACTCGCAGCTTAAGGTCATCATTGGCCTCTTCTTCAACCAACGAACGCACCTTGGCAATCGCGCTATTGCTCACTTGGATGGCTTGAGGGGTGAAAGTTTCAGCGGTGGTCATCGACAGCTCCAACAAATTTAACAGCCGCACAGACAAAAACGCCCAGCGGAACATCAGCTGGGCGCATTATCCCTTTACCCGAGTAAAATGGTCAAGTATTAGTGACAACTTCCGCACCGGTCAGAGGCAGATCATCAGCCTCTGGCGCCGCCTTAGCTGACTTCCCGCCACTGTAGAGCAGACTGCCGTTCACCTGCGCGCCCTTCACCATTTCGATCATGTTGTAGTGCACATTCCCTTGAACCGCGGCTTTTGCCGCCAACTCAACATGTTTAGAGGAGTGCACATCGCCGTTTACCGCACCATTGATGACGATGGTTGGCACATTGATTTCACCTTCCACCAACCCCTTTTCCATGATGCGAACGCGAGCATCTGAGCCCTCTTCGGCGTAGATATTGCCACGCACGCGACCCTCAATTTCAAGATTCCCATTGAAGTGAATATCTCCGACCAATTCGGTAGATTTCGAAATTAATGTCGTACTACCCGATGCAAAGCCCATAGTTTTTTCCTTTTTACCCCACACTTGATTTAGCTCTCCTGTACCAGCCAGCCAAATTTCTTTTCGACCACAACGGGCTCACTTCCTGTCGACTTGGCAATAAGTTCAATTCTTTCCGGTTCGAAGGTATCTGGCAGACGCAGACGCCCCTCGATGGTCTGAAAATATTTAAATCTCAGCTTGATGCTTTCATAACTGACATTGTCCGATACATCCTTCAGAGGAAGCGTGACCAACTGCTCACCTTGTTCCGGACTCAGCGTTTGTCGCCCGACAATGTTAAATTTCAGCGTGCCATTCAACATGGTATGGCGCGTAGCCAACTGCTGAACCACCAGCTTGTATTCGTATTGCCTAGGCGCGCCGGTCGAAATCACGTTGAGCGAACCAATACTCAGCCCGCGCTTGTTCCCCGTCGGGGCCATCAAGCTGCGATAGAAGCTGATATCTTCTTGCAGAGCAGCAATCTCAGTTTTTAAATCGATCACCTCGGCACGTACTCCCTCACTCGCCTTGCGATCAACCTGCGCGCCCAATTTCAAATTGGCAACTTCCTGACGATAACCGTCGGCTTCACTGATCTTTGCCGCTAACTCTAACTTGAGCTTATCGCGCTCAGCAATCGCCTCTGCTTGCTCTATTTGACCTTTACCACTGCCATACCAATAGCTCCCGGCAACCGCTAACGCCAATACCGCTAAAGCGACCAACCCTACAAGAGACCGTATCCAAGGTCGATAAGGTACGACCACCATACGATATTGCTTGCTGCCTGTGACGGCACTCATAGATCTCTCCCTTTCATCTACTCTGGCTCAAAAGTTGCCCTGCCACGAGTCACCCCGCAACCTTCGGACGCTGCCGTCCTCGAGGTTATCTTTAGGTGCTATTTAAGTGCTATGGCAAAATAGCCACTTGATTCAGCCCCAGAGTTTCCTCGAACCCAAACATAATGTTCATGTTTTGAATCGCTTGGCCTGACGCGCCCTTGGTTAAATTATCAATGACGGACAATACCACGACTTTGCCACGCTGCTGCGGCTCAAATACCGAGATGCGACAAATATTCGAGCTTTTCACCGTCCGCGTTTGCGGGTGAGATCCCGCGGGAAGCACATCCACAAACGGCTCATTAGCGTAGCGCTCCTCAAACAGAGCTTGGATATCGGCCACTGGCGCTTTTAAGTTTGCGTACAAGGTGGCGTGAATACCGCGAATCATGGGTAGCAAGTGGGGGACAAAGGTCACCTGCACCGACTCATCTTGGGAAGGCAGTATGTCACTCAACCCCTGCTCGATTTCAGGGAGATGACGATGACCACCGCAAGCATAAGCTTTAAAGCTGTCACTCACTTCCGACATCAAGTTATCAATCTTGCCCTGCCGCCCCGCACCGCTGACACCAGAAGCCGCGCTGGCAATCAGATCACCAGCATCAACCAATCCTTGCTCTAGCAGAGGGATAAACCCCAACTGTGTGGCCGTTGGGTAACAGCCGGGACAGGCCACCAATTGCGCGCTCTTGATTTGCTCGCGATTAACCTCGGGCAAGCCGTAGACCGCCTTTTCAATCAGTTCTGGACAGCCATGCTCTTGGCCATACCATTGCTCCCATACTTGCTGATCGCGAATACGAAAGTCTGCGGACAGATCCACCACTCGGACACCACGCTCAATTAGCGCGGGCATCATCGCCTGTGCAACGCCATGCGGCGTGGCGAAAAACACCAGATCACAGGTAGCGAGGGTATCGACGTTAGGGACTGTGAACGAAAGATCGTAAAAGCCGCGTAGACTTGGATAGAGCGTATCCACACGCACACCATCTTCCGCGCGCGAAGTAATTACTTTCACCTCGGCCTGAGGATGGTTAGCCAACAATCTCAACAACTCCACACCGGTATAGCCAGTGCCGCCTACAATTCCTACCTGAATAACTTTCACGCTTTCAACTACCTCTTAATTTCACCAGAGTTACCACTCGCAACCCACTGCTGTTTGCCCACAGTCGTATTTAACGCCACAATGCCACCTTTAATAGACAACCATCACGATCAATCATCGACTGAGCCAGCGCCAAATCATCGGCCAGCCCACTAGTGTATAACAATCATTTGCATAAGCAATGTGTCGCATATTAGCAGTCTGAGAAACCGATGCCCGATAGAAGCTCCAACGAAACGTCTAAACCCGCAAAATATCAACAGAAACTGCATTTGGTGCTGGACTCTTTGCGCCATCAACTTGCCCACCTAGATGCCCTGCCGCAGCTAACATTACTGGGACTCATTGCCGGTATCGCCTCAGCGGGAATCATTGTTGCTTTTCGCCTCGCGATTGATGGGCCCCTGCAGTGGGCATTTGGCAGCCACGCTGAAGATTTCGAATCCCTACCACGGGCGTGGGCCTTTCTATTACCTTTTCTAGGTGCCGTGCTGATCGGCGTAATGCTGCACTACATCCCCAAACATCGCCGCCAAGTGAGTGTTGGACATGTACTCGATCGCCTCCACAACCATCAAGGCAAGCTGCCAGCCTACAATTGGGCGGTGCAGTTTGTGGGCGGCATTTTGGCGCTGCTAACCGGACAATCAATGGGACGAGAAGGACCTGCGGTGCACTTGGGAGCCGGCGCCTCAAGCCAACTGGGCCAGTGGTTGCGCCTGCCCAACAACTGTTTGCGCACCCTGATCGGCTGCGGGGTGGCCTCTGCTATTGCCGCCTCCTTTAACACCCCCATGGCCGGTGTGATCTTCTCCATGGAAGTCATCTTGATGGAATACACCATCGCGGGCTTCATTCCGGTCATGATGGCCTCCGTCACTGGAGCGGTCATTGGACAGATGATCTTTGGCAGCGATGCCGCGTTTTCATCCGTCAGCACGCAAATGAACAGCCTCTGGGAACTGCCGATTATTGGTTTTGCCGGCCTGATTATCGCTGTGTTCGCAGCCACGATTATTCGCCTGCAGCTAGTGTTCAATGAACAACAACGCTATCCAATCATTGCACGCTTAGGATTCGCTGGTGCCGTAACCGGTCTACTGGCTATTTGGTATCCGCAAATATTGGGCGTGGGTTACGACACCATTGCCAGCAGCATGCAGGGACAACTGAGCCTGCACCTATTGCTGGGTATTCTGTTTGCCAAGATTCTTGCCACGACACTCAGTGGCGGGCTGGGCATGCCCGGCGGCGTCATCGGGCCGATGCTGTTTGTGGGCGCAGTATTGGGGGGCGTCATCGGCATAGTCGCCGACACTCTTCTTCCTGCAACAGGGGTAAACCCCGGCTTTTATGTACTATTGGGAATGGGCGCCATGATGGCAGCGGTCATCAATGCACCACTGGCGGCACTGATTACCGTTTTTGAATTGACGCAAAACCCCAATACAATTTTCCCGACCATGCTGATCATCGTCATCGCCGTCATCGCCACTCGCCAGCTGTTTCGCTGCGAAGGGCTGTTTATCGCGCAACTGGAAGCTAACGGCTTCAACCTCAATAACGGCCCCATTCGCCAAGCGCTGGATCGCGTCGGGGTACGCAGCGTGATGGAGAGCCAGTTTCTGCGCTGCCCCCATCAGTTAACCGCACACCAGTTGCAACAGCGATTGCAGCAGCATCCGAAATGGCTGCTAATTGACGATCAAGACGAAGATAAATATCTGCTTTCGGCCGCCGACGTCTCCGCGTTTCTTGATAGCATCGAGGCAGACAGCGATCTCACGCTCAAATTGCGCACCATACCTGGACGACAATGGTTGCTAAAACCCATCCATCAACAAGCCAGTCTATTCGAAGCACAAGTTCTACTGCGGCAACACAAAGCCGATGCTCTCTATGTAGAACGCTCCGCATCCCCTTGGTTATCGCCAGTAGTGGGTGTCATTACCCAGGACCACATCGACAACTATTATCGCGTATGATGCGGCTTCCAACACAAGGACAAGATACAACCGATGTTATGGGTTAAAGCTTTTCACTTGATTTTCATGGTGTGCTGGTTCGCCGGTATTTTTTACCTGCCGCGACTGTTTGTAAATCACGCCATGACCAGCGATCCCAGCACCCGCGCGCAGTTGGCGCAGATGGAGCGCAAACTCTACCGTTTCGTAACTCCGTTTATGTTTCTCACCCTTGGTTTTGGCCTGTGGCTGGCGAGCTATAACCTCGACTACTATCTGAGTACCCCTTGGTTTTTGATCAAAGTGGGCTTGGTAACTCTGCTGGTTGGCTACCACTTCTACTGCGGCGCCATAGTGAAACGCTTGGCCGATGACAGCGATCAGCGAGGCCATGTGTTCTACCGTTTTTTCAACGAATTCCCCGTCCTCATTCTATTCGCCGTGATTATCTTGGTGGTCGTCAAACCCCAGCTTTTTTAACGAGATTATTAGATTCTCCAGCGTCCACTCGAATCGCTATAAGCACCGACGCGACAAATCAGCAGCCTGTGTTAGACTCAATTGATAGGGAGTTTATTAGGGACGGACGATGACACATTTCGACGCCACCACGCCGGTAATCATGAGCTTTTCAAGCCACGACCCCTCCGGCAGCGCAGGCATTCAAGCCGACATTGAGTGTGCTGCCAGCCTTGGTTGTCACTGTACCCCCATCATTACCACTCTCTGCGCTAAAGATACCCACGACACCAAAGATATTATCCCCATTGAAGCCTCGCTATTGATAGAACAAGCGCGAGCCATCCTGGAAGATATGCAGGTGGCCGCTATCAAAATTGGCTACGTCGGCAGCGTTGAGAACGTCGAGGCCATTCACTCAATCCTGCGCGACTACCCCAATATCCCCGTGGTACTGGACCCAGTGACCAGTGTCTGCAATAGCGAACTGATGGAAGCCCCCAGTGTCATTCGAGCCACTGAAACTCTACTACTGCCCATGGCGCTGGTGACCACGCCCGATCTGGTGGAAGCCCATGAGCTAGCGCAGCAGGGAGATACCATCGATGCCTGCGCCCAAGAAATCCTCGAAACCGGTTGTGAGTATTTACTCATCAGCGGCGCCAAGCGCACCCAGCACACCTATGAGAATCACCTCTACGGCAAACAGGGGCTGATCAAGAAATTCAGCTGGGAACGTCTAAAAGTCTTCTCCCACGGCAGTGGCGCCACACTGGCGGCCAGTATCACCTGCTATATCGGGCACGGCTTACGCCCAGAAGAGGCCATATCCCAAGGCCAAAACTTCACCTGGCATGCGCTGGCCAGCAGCCGCCGACTGGGCATGGGGAAACGTATCCCCAACCGCTTTTTTTGGACCAACAAAGAAAAATCCCACTCCGCCAGCGGCGGCTAACACTCTGATCACGGTCATTCGACCATTCCAGTTTCAACACCAATCCACTTAGAATTCCTATTCACGTATATGGACCCTAGCGAATATGCACCAGCTTAGGGATAATGGCGCCTTTCTCGAACAGCAGGCGTAAGGAATCCCCATGAGTCGCTCCAGCGAACTATTCGAACAAGCTCAGCAACACATACCCGGCGGCGTGAACTCACCCGTTAGAGCCTTTAAGGCCGTTGGTGGCACACCGATTTTCTTCCAGCGCGCTGAAGGCGCCTACCTGTTCGATGCCGACGATAAACGCTATGTTGACTACGTGCTCTCCTGGGGGCCGATGATTTTGGGACACGCGCACCCGCAAGTGATTGAAGCCGTCATCGAAAAAGCCAAGTCTGGCTTGAGTTTTGGTGCCCCCACTGCCATTGAGACCACGCTTGCCGATCGCGTATGCGACATCATGCCGGGTATGGACATGGTGCGCTTCGTCAACTCCGGCACCGAAGCGACCATGAGCGCTATTCGCCTCGCACGCGGTTATACCGGACGCGACAAAATCATTAAATTCGAAGGTTGCTACCACGGGCACTCTGATTCGCTATTGGTCAAAGCCGGCTCTGGTGCCCTCACGCTTGGCGTACCTAGCTCTCCTGGCGTACCCACAGCCCTTGCGGATCACACCGTCACCCTCACCTACAACGACATTGAAGGCGTAAAACAAGCCTTCGCTGAAATTGGTGAGCAAGTTGCCGGGGTTATCGTCGAGCCCGTCGCAGGTAACATGAATTGCGTGCCCCCCATTGCGGGCTTTCTGGAAACCCTGCGCGAGCAGTGCGACCAATACGGTGCAGTCTTTATCATCGATGAAGTCATGACTGGCTTTCGCGTCAGCCCCACTGGCGCACAAGGCCACTATGGTGTCGACGCGGATTTAACCACTTTGGGAAAAGTCATGGGCGGCGGTATGCCTGTCGGTGCCTTTGGCGGCAAGCGTGAAATTATGGAACAGATTGCGCCCTTGGGGCCCGTCTATCAGGCAGGCACCCTATCTGGCAATCCAGTGGCTATGGCGGCAGGCCTGAAAACCCTGGAATTGATTTCTGATGAGGGCTTTTATCAACCGCTGTATGAGAAAACCGATCAACTGATTGCCGGCCTGAATCGCATCGCCGAGAAACACAGCATCCCCTTCACCAGTAATCATGTGGGTTCCATGTTCGGCTTCTTCTTCACCGAAGAAGAAAAGATCACCAATTACGGGCAGGTGATGGCCTGTGATATTGAGCGCTTCAACCGCTTCTTCCACGGCATGTTAAACGAAGGGGTTTACTTGGCCCCAGCCTCCTACGAAGCCGGGTTTATGTCTTCGGCGCACTCTGAGGCCGACATTCAATGGACTCTGGATGCCGCCGACAAAGTGATGTCACAACTGTAGCATCAAACCACAAGCCAAAAAAAAGCCTCTCACGGACAGTGAGAGGCCTCTCTATCTGTTCTGCAATCGACTCAGTCAGGTCATTTGCATCATCAAATCTGTAATTTGCTCGCGCGCCTTATCCGACAGATCAATGATGTGAAATCCCGACCAATTGGTGGTGGATTCATCACTGCTGCGCACCCAAAGACAATCAACCCCCAAGTGAATCACCTTGTCGCCTCGCAGCGGTGTTGGCAACTGTAAATCAAGCTGATAAACATGATCTGATTCCAATAGAACCTCACCCATCAGCATTAAGCCTTCGCTGTGCACATTCACTAGGCGGCCAACATAGAGATCGCGATTCGAATCATAGACCTCCACCACACCGTGTACTGAGTGACGTTTCAGCCGCCTCTCATAGTGGCGCTCCGCTTCAGTCATTGTCACCCTCCGGTGTCATTTCTTCAGCCTTGGCATTCAGGCTTTGGAAGATATTCTCTAGCGCTCGCTCAAAGAAAGGTTTGGAGCTGCCCGCAATCACCTTAGCTTTGTGTGCCAACATCGATCTCGCCAATTCCAGCCCCGATTTCATCGCCACTTTTTTGCCCATTTGATCGACGAGCATGTAGTGCAAAGTCTTTGAATTGTACCAAGCCACCTTGAGACGTTTACCGCCCTCAAATTCAAACCAGGTGCCAAACTCGATCATTTTCAAGTTTTCAACCATGCGCAATTCTTCGGGGGTGGCCTTCTCTTCCGATTCATCCGATTGGCCGGCCTTTTTCGCCGCCATCGCTTCTAACTTGGTGCGCATAGGTTCGGGCGCTGGATCAACCTGCTTACTTTGCAACGCCATCTTCTGCAAAGAGAAGAGCGCTTCCAGTAGCTTTTTGCCTTTCGCCTGATCATAACCAATGGTTTCAAAACCGGTTTCTAGTACATCGAGCAGACTGTCATGCATCTCTAGCTGGCGAGTTTTATCGGCGTTCTTTTCTTTGGGTTCGATGCTCCACAGTACATCGTCGATCACTTGAATCGCACGAGTCCAGCTGTCCGACTCCTCACCGTAGCGAAGTAACAAGAACGCCAAATAATCAGACCATGGCTGCAACAACATCAACAAGACCGCTGAGGGCAGCTCTTTACCATCTGTGCGTGCACGCACTTCTTCGTTAACTCGAATCTTAACTTCGCGCAGCTTTTCTTCGCCCTGCACTTTTTCCATTGCGCGACGTTCCATCAACTCCTGTCGACGGGAAATTTTCTTGGTGTAGCCGCTAAATTCCAACAATAACTCGGCAAATAAACGAACATCGTTTTTGAATTCTTCCAGCACGCGGGAGACAATTGTTTTGATCTTGTCGTAAATGTCGTACTGACAAGTACCGTCGTTGCTGACCCACTTAACACCAGCTTCGGCCATGTTGTTCAACAACAAGCGCGCTGGATGCTCGGTCTGCTCGAAAAAGTCTTTATCAATGAATGCGATTTTAAGAAATGGCGTGTGCAAATAACTCAGCAGTGCTTTGATAGAGTCTGGTAGATTGTCGTCAGACAGCATGTACTCGAACAGCATTCCCACCAGATCGATGGTGTGCATATCGCTTGGGTCGACGGCACCGTCTTCGCCGTCTTCATCACCCTGCAATTGCTCGACCAACTGCGAACTCACGCCACTGACCGTTTGTGGGGCCAAACTACCGGGTTGTGCCTCAGCTATTTGCTGACCGGTCACCGACTGAGCTTGGACCTGCAAATTTTGTAGCGCGCCCACCAATTGATTGTTGGTGTAAACCATCGCTGGACGACCGCCCGGTGCGGCTGCGCCGCCGGCTGGGGCGTATCCTGCGGGCGGTGCAACAATGTTGCCTACAGGTACTGGAGCACCACTATCCGAGCCACCGGGTGCAGGCTGTGCAAAACCGCCAATATGACTCTGTAACGTGCGAATCGCATCGACCAATCGCCCCTGATATTGCTCAGTGGGCAATGTTGCGTCCGGTGAAGGAACATAACCGCTTGCCGCTGACTGTCCGCCCGGCTGCCCTGGTTGCCCTGGTTGCCCTGGTTGCCGCGCTGGACCTTGTGGTGCCGATCCCATAGAAGGTAATTCAACTTCACCTTCGGCTTCACTCCATTGCTCATAGGGCACTTCTTCCACATCCGCCACCGGAGGTGCTTCATGTGAGGCGGGGCGATAATGCAAGTTGGGCAGTACCCCCTTGCCGACAAAATAGTGATTAACGTCGTCTAGAATATCCGCTAACTGAGAGACCATCAGCTGATCGAATATCTTATAAGCAATGATTTTGGTTTTAGTGGTGAGCGCCACCCGCTGGAAGCTCTTACGCAGGGACTCACAATACTGAACCGGGCCGGCGGGATTACCGCGATCTCCCACTTTTTGACCACCATTCAACAGTGCCAAACGCTGATTCAAGGCCCACAGCAATTCCGCGAATTGATTTTCCGCTCGGTGAGTTATCGACGAGATGGCAATGGTTTCTTCGAGATCCTCGTTGTCGACCAAAGACAACATGTCACCCTGATACTTTTCTTCACCGGTGGAGGTATCGAGCTCTTGGCGCTTGAACTTTACGAAGCCTTCGCCCAAATAACCGAGAAAATAGCGTTCAAGCTCGGTGAACTGCTGCCTTAACAAGCGCTGCTCTTCCGCGATCTCGGCTTGCTCTTGATTGGTTTTTGCCTGCTCGGCAAATTCAGTCATCTCACCGTCCAGCTCTTTTGCAAAAGCTGTAAAGCGTTCGCCTGCGTGCTCAACGACCAGAGCTTGGCAAGCTTTAAGATGTTCGATGATCACCTCATCAGTGAGGCCGCCAACCGCTGGGGAAGAGGCCGGCTCAGGGGTACCCAATTTGCTCATATTATTTCGAGTCTTATCCGTCACTTCCATGATTTGCTTAGACCTATAACAGCAAGTGTAGACAATAAATAGCAAGGTCCAACATAACGACAGGCTATAAAAGCCTGTCCATGGTCTCGAATTCTACATCCTTTCGAAGCCTGTTACCCTTCCAAACTGCGTTGATTGGCGCCAAGCATGTAAAACTTGCGGCCTTAACGCGAAATATTGATCACATTCCTAAGCCGTTCAGTCTAACACTTATGTGACGCAGTTCACAAAATGACAGACGGAGACACACTGCCATTGGTCGGCCTCAGCTGCCGCCCAGCCCTACGGGCAGCGCAGGCTCACTGATGGCGCAGCAAACGCTGCTGCAACAGAGACACCTCTCGGCACTGACCACCACAAAAACGCTGAGCCTGATTCGCAAAACGCCGCGCCTGAACCACGTCACCCAAGGCTAGGTAGCTTTCGCCCAAAATACGATAAAAAGCCGCTTCGCGCCGATCAATTCGCAAGCCCTGCTCGGCCAGCCGAATTGACTCCTGCCATCGCTCTTGCTGCAGCAGAGACTGAGCTTCACGAGTTAAATCGGTCACCACGGATTCAGGTCCCGGTTCACGGGGGGACGGAGCGGGTCTGCGCACAGGAAATGACGTTTCCGTGGCTGCGGGAGCCCCCGGCTGCGAAACTTCTACAGGTGCAGAGTTATCGGTGATTGGCGCCCTCGTTGTGGGTGATGATTGGCACCCTGCCAATAGTAAAATAGTCGCGCTTAAGCCGACGAATTGATTCACACTCATAATGTCACAGCCCTTAACTCCACCCATTCGTTCAACAGCGTCGTTGATTTTTCACGAGCCATCAAAACCATTTTTTCATCCAATGAATGACTGGGTTCTCCACCCAGTCACAAGCAGCTTTAGTCGCCGGCCGATTCTCAGCAAAGGGGATCAACCGCGCATTGCGACAGTTTTCACCACTGAGCAGGCCGCTGTCTTTGTCGACCCAGAGGTAATCAACATCGGCGGCGGAAACGATATCAATACTGCGGGTGGCTAGATTGTCATAGATATCTGTCCACACCTGCAAGGCGCCACTGGCTCCGGTCAACGGTGTTTCGCCATTGTCATCTCGACCAATCCAGACAACGCCTAAGTGCTCGCCACTAAAACCCGCAAACCAACTGTCACGCTGATCATTGGTGGTACCGGTTTTGCCCGCCAGCGCCAGCTCATTGGGTAGACGTCGATAAGCCGCGCGCCCCGTACCTTCCATCATGACCGCTTGCATGGCGTATTGAACCAATTCCACCTCTTGCGCTGAAACAGGTTCCGCCAACGTCAGCGGGTAGCGATTCAAGGGGTCACCTTGGGCCGTTTCTACCGAACGAATAGCACGCAAAGGTGTTACCACGCCATCATTGGCAATACTGTGATAGAACTGAGACACCTGTACCGGTGTCAGCTCCAATGACCCCAACAGCAAGGACGGTATTTCCGCAATTCTACGCTCGACTCCTAAGGCGCGCAGCGTATTCGCCACCGCATCCAGCCCCACCGTCATGCCCAGACGTGCAGTGGCCTGATTGTAAGAGCGACTTAGCGCATCAATCATCAATACCTCTCCGTGGGATTGGCGATCAAAGTTTCGAGGCTGCCAGCGCTCACCATCCGGCCCCGCCACCGTGACCGGACCATCACTGATCATCGACGAGAGATGATAGCCAGCCCTTGACTGCAGGGCTGCGAGATAAACCGCAGGTTTCACTAAAGAGCCAATGGGGCGAGATGCGTTCAGCGCGCGGTTAAAGCCCGAAAACTTGGCCTGGCGATCTCCCACCACCGCCAACACCTCACCACTGCCTACTGCCGTCAAAACGACAGCCCCTTGCAGCGAATCACCGTCGAGACGATACTTTTTCTCCAGCGTTTTGAGTCGCTGAATCAGAGCTTGCTCGGCCTTTCTTTGAGCAGACAGCGACAAGGTCGTGTAAATCTGCAACCCATCGGAACTCAGAGCCTCATCGGAATAGTCTTCACGCAGCTGCTGTTTGACCAAATCAATGAAGGCCGGATACGCCGTTAAACGACGACGCTTAGCATCAACAACCCCCAACCCCTGTCGCTTGGCCCGATCCCTTTCGCGATCCGAAATCAATTCCTGCTGCGCCAACACATCCAACACCAAGTTACGCCTCTTGGTGGCTCGCTGGGGATGGCGCCATGGATTGTAATAAGAAGCGCCCTTCACCACACCGACCAACAAAGCAATTTGAGCGGCATCCAGATTCTCAAGTGGCGCATCAAAGTAGTGCTTAGCCGCCAGCCCAAAACCGTGTATTTGACGCGGTCCGCTCTGCCCCAAATACACCTCATTCATGTAAGTTTCCAAAATCTCAGCTTTGGAGTAATGAATCTCCAGCAATACAGACATCACCGCTTCAGTGATCTTGCGAGACAGCTTGCGACTATCGGTGAGAAAGAAATTCTTCACCAATTGCTGCGTGAGCGTACTTCCGCCCTGCACCACTCGCCCGGATTGCACGTTCACCCAAGCCGCCCGAGCAATCGATTTCGGCGACACACCGAAATGATGAATGAAATTTCGATCTTCCACGGCGATCAAGGCCTCGCCCAGTAACGGCGGCACCTGCGACAACTGAATCAAATCACGGTCTTCTTGGCGACGCGGATAGATACCGCCAATCAACGCCGGCTCCAGACGCAACAATCGCGTCGATTCACCGCGCAGAATAGACAACTCGGTCAGCACCGAAGCAGACACTCGCAACCGCAAATGTCGCGACGGCTCGAGCACTCCGCCGCGGTGAAACTGTCGCGTGTAGAGCTCGAACTCGCCACCGCGACGACGCCACTGCCCCGCGCGAACCACCCTCTCCACTTGGCGATATTCTAATGCCTGTAACTCTTGCACGAGATCCTCTGAACGCAAGTTCTTGCCGACGTAGAGCTCGAGGGGCTGGGCGTACACACGGGCGGGTAGAGCCCACTTGCGGCCATCAAATTTCGATCGCACTTGGTGATCTAGATACGCCACCCAAGTGGCGCCCACCAGCACGCTGAGCAATAGAGGCCAACGCAACCAAGACCAAAGTTTGCGGATGAAGGAGGGGGAAGGGGATTTACCACGGGATTTTTTAGCTCGACTCATAGGCCGAAGTGTACTGACTCTGATGCCTCATACAAGGCATAATAGCGGGCAACACTTTTCAGCGCTGCAGCGCTGGCTCTAACTCTCCAGACAAAAGGCAAACAAACGATGGCTGACTATCACGTCTATGGCATAGGCGCCGCCTTGGTAGATACCGAAGTTGAGGTTTCTGACCAAGATTTGACCACCCTCAATATCGATAAAGGCGTGATGACGCTGGTTGATGAATCTCGCCAACAAGAACTCATCGAAAAACTGTCTGATCACCTAGTCGCCTCTAAGCGCGCCAGTGGCGGATCAGCGGCCAACACCATCATTGCCGCCAGCTACTTTGGCGCGAAATCGTTTTACAGCTGTAAAGTCGCCAACGATGAAAACGGAGACTTCTACCTCAATGATCTTCGCGATGCGGGCGTGGCTTATCACGAAGAACTGGAACGCCAAGCAGGCACTACCGGAAAGTGCTTGGTGCTGATCACTCCAGATGCCGAGCGCACTATGAATACCTACTTAGGTATCAGTGAAACCGTTTCAGTGAATGAGCTTCACCCACAGGCGGCCGCTCAGTCTGAATACGCCTACCTTGAAGGATACTTAGTGTCTTCGGAAACCGGCCGTGCCGCGGCGATCGCCTTGCGCGAACAAGCCGAAGCCAACAACGTAAAAACGGCGTTGAGCTTGTCTGATCCCGCCATGGTGGAATTCTTCCACGACGGTCTACAGCAAATGATTGGCAATGGCGTTGATCTATTATTCTGCAACGAGGGCGAAGCGCTCGGCTTCACTCGCACCGACAGTCTAGAAGCCGCTACCGCTGAGCTGAAAAAGATTGCCAAGACTTTTGCCATTACTCTCGGTGCAGAAGGCGCACTGGTCTTTGACGGGCAGCAGGAGACGCGAGTTGATGCTCATAAAGTCACCGCTATCGACACCAATGGCGCCGGTGATATGTTTGCCGGTGCGTTCCTATACGCGGTAACGCATGGCTACAGTTTCGCCGAAGCCGGCGCTCTCGCGAGCCGCGCATCCGCTCAGGTAGTCAGCCAATTTGGCCCACGCTTAAATCCCGAGCAACATCAGACTATTTTGCAAGAAGTGTTGGGCGCTTAAGCGACTGACAGACGCACATTGTTGTTTGGTTGTTCAGGGAAGTCCGCGCAAAAACGAAAGCAGAAGCAAAGAGCTTAGACTTGTTAAGCAATCCCTTTGAATCTGCTTTTGATGCTGCAGCCACAGAGAAATTATCAACGATCGGTTAAGGGCTTTGGCCGCGCAACGCCAAAGCCCTGAATAAAGTCGACCCCCACGTCCGCTAGCTTTTCCTTCAGTTCGTCTGACTCAACGTACTCAGCCACGGTTTTTAACCCCATCGAGTGGGCCAAATGATTGATGGTACTCACCATGGCCAGACTATTGCTGTCATCGAGCATGGTGCGCACGAAGCTGCCATCAATTTTCAAATAATCCACAGGCAGGTCTTTCAGATAACCAAAGGACGATAGCCCACTGCCAAAATCATCAAGATAGAAACAACTGCCCAACACCTTGAGCCGCTGCATGAACTCGACGGCACTGTCGAGATGGCGAATAGCTGCGGTTTCTGTGATTTCGAAGTGCAGCAGTGACGCATCAATGCCCGTTCGCTCAATCCGCTCAATGACAAAATCTGCAAGTGATGGATCCCCCAGAGAAACGCCCGACAGATTAACGGAATAGATTTTTTCCTCTAATGCGTTATCTTTACGCCGGCACATATGCTCAATCACCGCATTAATTACCCATCGATCCACATCGTCCATGAGCCCAAAACGCTCAGCGGCGGGGATAAACTCAGCGGGTCCAATTAACAAACCGTCAGGATCTTTCATGCGCAGCAAAATTTCACTGTGCTCTACACCCTGTGCCGATGCATCAACAGATAAAGCCGCAATGGTCTGTTCATAGAGACACAATCGATTCTCCGTCAGCGCATCATTAATCTGCACGACCCAATTGATTTCGTTGCGACGCTGCTCGACTTCACGATCCTTATTGTACAAATGAATGCGATTGCGGCCCAATTCTTTGGCCGCACAGCAGGCCGCGTTTGCGGTTGCGAGTATTTGCCCCTCGGATTCCGCATCGTGATCGATCACCAAAACGCCAATGCTAATACCGACTTTGATATCACGCAGGTTCCACTGGAATTGAAAGGCCTGTACCGCACTGAGGAGTATATCGGCGACCCGCTGAGCACCGGCCAAGGTGCAATTGCGCAACAATACAGCGAACTCATCGCTACCTAGGCGCGCCAACAAATCTTGGTTGCGCAACTTGCTCGACATCAGTTCGGACAATTGACGCAACAACTCGTCGCCACCCCCATGACCGCAACTGTCGTTGATGACTTTAAACTGATAGATATCGATATAAAGTAGACCAAAAGTTGCCTGCCGCGCCTTGGCCGCCGACACCGCCTGTGAAATTTCAGTTTCAAACGACTGCCGATTGGGCAATGCCGTCAACGCATCGTGGCGAGCCTGCCAGTTGAGCCGGTGATTTTCACGCCCCGCTTGACTGGTATCGCGAAACACCAGTAAACAGCCATCCACTTGATTGAGTGAATCCCTGCAGGGAACCACTTGTACATTAATTAACGTCGGCTTACGCCCCACGGCATACAGTAACGCCTCGATCGCCGGCAGCGCAGTTTTGCCCTGCTCTAACACGTCTTTCACCGGAGAAGAGATAAGTCGCTGGTTGTTGGGGTCAGCGATGACAAACAACTGTTCGATGGGAGAACCGATACCGTCACCGCCATTCAACTGCAACAATTCACGAGCCATGGGATTTAGGGTTTTGACCATGCCCGCACGATCAACACTAATGACGGCGTCGGCAATCGAGCACAAAGTCAGATGCATAAGGGAGCTTTGTCGCAACAACTGTTCGCGAAACCGCTGTTCAGCGTTTTCCATCGTCAACAGACAGTGGCGCGCGCCCTCGCTTGCCTCGGCAACCACCTTCAAGCGAGCAGTGTGATCAGAGTTTTTCTTCAGTTGCAGAGAACATTGACTTCCAGTCGCAAGGTTTTGCCAATCCAAAGCGCTCGTAAAAAAAGATCCCAACCACTGACCCTGCAACGTGTCTTCGCCCAACAATAAGACAGCTACAGGGTTGCTACGCCGAATCACTCCTTGAGAGTCAACAAGTAAATACGCGTCAGATACAGTTTGAAGAATGGGGTCGATATCGGTAATCGAGGAGGAAGATAACGCTTTGGTAATAGGCCCTACAGCCATTCAAACATCCAATCAATGAAACGAAAAACTGCGATTTCGAGCGCTCGTTGTTGTGAGTGTTAGCTTAGGCGTTTTATCCCTTCAGTCAACAACAACGATCAAGTGACGCCGATAAAACTGCAACGTCATTCCACTCAAAATAAGCAACCGATAAGAGAGCCCTTCTGAAGCTTAGTGTAAAAAACGTCAGAGGCGCTCACCTGTATTTAACCTTGAGACAATAACTCTCTTAAATCAATGATGCCAGCATTGGCTCTCGAAATATAAGAAGCCATCACCAACGAGTGATTCGCCATAGGACCAAAACCATCGCCATTCATAATGACCGGACTAAACACAGACTCTTGAGTTGCTTCTAGCTCACGAATAATTTGCTTCAAGCTCACGAGTGCATTTTTCTTCGCCAGCACATCAGCAAAATCAATTTCGATCGCCTTTAAAAAGTGCAGCAGCGCCCAGGCACTGCCGCGCGCCTCGTAGAAGACATCGTCGATTTCGGTCCAAGGGGTTTTCACTTCAATCTCTGCAGGCGCAGAGGTGGATCGACTTGCGCGCTCTTCTCCGGCCAAATCGGTGTTCAATCTACGCTGACCCACGCTAGCGCTGAGGCGCTGCGACAAGCTTCCCATACGAGTTTCAACCGTACTCAACCAGTAACGCAAATTATCCGCTCGAGCATAAAATTGGGCATTGTGACGATCTTCATCGGCTAGGCGCATTAAATAGTTTTCCAACGATTTGATGCCTTGACGATATTCAGACTCTGAAGCGGGGACTGCCCAGCTGCGGTGATCAAAATTAAAACGCGACTCGGCTTTTGCCAAGGCATTGTCTTCTGTGGACTGAGACTGGGAGCGACTAAAGGCCTCACGCATGGCTTTGCTGAGGTCGCGGCTTTGTATCAATACACCGTATTCCCAGTTGGGAATATTATCGAGCCAAATACCAGGAGGGAAAATATCGTTGGACAAAAAACCACCCGGTTTATCTAGCAAGGTGCTAGTGACCCGAATAAGAGTAGATGTTGTCGCCACTCCCACCAACATCGGCTGGCCGCTGGCGTTGGCCGCTACTGAATCTCTCACCGAATACTGCTCTGGCTCTGAACTCCAATAGAAGCCCAGCACGATAGCCATCAACAGATACAGTGCGATCGCACCACCGGTTAAGCGCATAAACATGCCTCCGCTTCTGATATCTTCACGAAGATCGTCCAAACGCTCGCCAATTCGCTGCCCAATATTTGAGAGCCTTTCCATTTCAGTACCTGCTGATGTGTAGTTAATCGATCACACTATAGCGTCATCACCTTGGCTTCAGTGCTCACTCGCTGACCACTATCTAGAATCAATGTCACCGTGTAACTGTGATCATCCTGCGTCGCCAACCTAGTCGAGACTTCCATGCGAAACGCCATAATATGATAACTGCCGGACTCAAAAGCCAACTGCTGCCCAGAGGCAACGCTAATCTGCTCGAGCCGACGCATGCGCATCATACCATCTCTGTGAACATGTTGATGCAATTCAGAAGCGCCGGCACCCTCTACTTCAACCCCTCGGATCGTCAATGCTTGAGCAGCTTGGTTGTGCAGCTGCATATACACCACTGCGGTGGTCTGCCCCGGCAGCGGCAAGCGTATGCGAGCATCACTGAGCCTTAGTGCGTCTGCCGATGCGACCATAGCGCATAAACTGGCACACACTAACACCCAGCACAAAACAAACTTTCGCCCCCAGAACCCCATTATCAACTCCTATTTGATCATTCGCCGCCATCAAATTGTGGCGCTGCAGGCTTACCTAACCAGTATCCCTGCCCTCCATCGATCCCTAGAGAGAGAAGCGATTGCCACTCGGCCTCCGTTTCCACCCCTTCAACCAATAACTTTACATCACAACTATGGGCAATTTGCAGGAGCGACTTCACAAAGAAACGATTGTCCGCATTGCTGTCGATGCCCTGCACAAAGCAGCGATCCACTTTTAATGCAAACAGCGGCATACTTTGTAGATAAGAAAATGCCGACGCCCCCACGCCAAAGTGATCCAGAGACAAATGCGCCCCGCGAGCCACTACTCGGCGACCAAACGTTCTTACCTGCTGCTCATTGACGGATAAGGAAAACTCCGGCAACTCCAGCACCAAACGCTGAGCAAAGACGACATGATTTGACAGAAAATCTTCCAACCAGCGAACAAAATGTTCATCGGCAATCGAACTCGGAGAAATGTTAACGCACAGCTTCGGCTCGGCTTGTTGTGCGTAGCTCTCGGCCAACATTTCAATCATCAAGCGATCGATTCTAGCGGCCATGCCAAAGCGTTCTGCCATGGGCAAAAATACGCCCGCATTGAGATAGCCATCGGCTTCAGGTAATCGACACAAGACTTCCCATTGATCGACAGTACTGCCATCGCGTTCAAAGATAGGCTGCACGTGAAAGATAAAGCGACGTGCGCGAATCGCATCCTCTAACAATGTGCGCCACTCACCCGCACTGCGCGAACCTTCTTCATTGTGAGACTGATGCCAATGACAACAGTTGGTGCCTTGATGTTGAGCCTGACGCAGTGCCAGATCCGCCTCCTCTAGCAAAGAATTGCCCTGCATTACCGAGGCAGAAAAAGACACCCCAAGATGCAGTGACAGCTCATCACTATCGCTGATCCAGCTCACTGACTGCAAGGCGGCAAAGAGCGCATCGACTCGCGCCTGAGCTTCTTCACGATCGAGGCTGGGAATAAACGCACAAAGATCTGCGCCCGAACGGCGAGCCAGTATACCGCCCTCAACGTCTCCATTGGCACCCGACAAAGCTGCTGCTAGATCTTTCAAACATTGATCACCGGTATCGCGACCGTGACGATCGTTGAAGCCAATCAAGCCCCCCAGATGTATGAGCACCAACGCTCCGGCACTACCGCCTTTTTCTGACTTTAAGAAAGCATCAAAGCGAGAATCAAAGTCACGTCGATTGGACAAGCCCGTCACCGAATCTAGATACGCCTGCCGGTGTAAAGACTCTGACAACTCCACCTGTTCTTGAAACATAGATTGGATTTTCTGAACCATGCGATTCATGGCAGTGACCATACGACGCAGTTCTCGCGTGCGAGGCAGCGCATCCTGTACGGGAAATTCACGACGGCAGATAGCTTCAGCTTGTTCTTCAACTTGTCGTAACGGCCTCAACATATAGCGCAGACCAATGCCAACCAAGCCATAACAAAGTACCGCCGTCACCATAAACAGCCAAAGTTGCTCATTAAACACGCGCCAGAGATCTCGATAGGCATAACCGGGGTGCGATATCACCGTCACTTCACCTAGGCGAAACCAACCTGATACCACTTCTGCGGAACCTGAAGGTTCTGGCAAATCCACCAATTCCACAAACCAGCTGGGCACGCCTTCAATTAATATAGGCGCCTTACGTTCAACCGTGACGTCACCCGATAAGCTGTGATAAATCACTTCGCGGTAGTAACCTCGGTCAAACACCACATCCACAAATGAGCGAATCTGAGCATCATCTTTTTCTTTGGCGGCATGGGAGATGGTCAAGCCTAATGAGGTCGCTGTGTCCTGGGCGTGCACCGCCATCTGTTCAAATACGTAGCCTCGTGCATTGAACACACTCACCAGCACGTTGCCCGCCATCAAACATACAATCAAAAAAGTGATGGCCAGTATTAACTGTCGATATAAAGTCACGTCTCGCTTTCCTTAAACTAATGAAGCCGCTGAGTAGTAATGTGGTGGTGCCCTACAATCATCGCAGCAATGATAAATCCTCTCTGCGCACCATGACTGGAGCCAAATCCTCAATAAATGGGAGGATGTAGCACTATTTTCGGCTCGGGGCCCACTTTAATATCTCCGCGTATGCGATATCCTTCGGCTGCTTTACGCATTTGTTGATAGAGCCAACGCCCTTCCGCGTCATTTCGAGCGACGATTAACACGCTTTCATCGCTCGCCTTTACTCTTGTTGCCACCTGCTGCAACAACTCTACTATTTGTGCTTGACGCTGCGCCAGCGCCTGTCGATCCAGAACAAACTCACTCTGTTGAGTAAGGTCGGTTTTTTTCTCTTGCGCCTGCTGCAAAGCCGCTTCGAATTCAGCCAACAAGGGGTTGCGCGGCGCCATGCGCTTGGCATGGCCGTAATATTGCTCGGCCAGCTCTAATTTACTGTGTGCCAATGCATCGCGAGCCAGTTGGATATAGCGAATCACGATCGACTGCAAACCACTCTTGGCCTGCTGATTAGCTGGATCTAACCGCAACACAGCTTGATAATAACCGTAGGCTGAATCACGCGCGGGGGTCATCAGGCGATCTCGCCCCAACTGGAACTCCGCTCGTTGTAACATAGACTGTATTTGACGCTTTTGCGCCTGCTGCTGCTCGATGCGACGCTGATCTTCCAGCATCTGCTGACGAGCTTTATCCACAGGGGGTTTCACTGGCTGCGGCTGGCACGCGCTTAACAACCCAGCAACGATAATAATCCCCCCAAACAGTCGACTTTGGCGTCGGCCATAAGTTTTCATGCAGCTTACCCATGCGGTTGTTACAATGCGCAGGAAACTCTGCCTGAGAAATACAGTCAAAGCAATGCCAAAACCCCGCTCTAGAGCGCTATTTTGAATCAGACTGCCCCCGGACCAAGAGCCCTATGCCCCTGCCTATTCTGTCACGCAACTTTTCTTTTTACGCCTGCCTGCAATCCTTGATGAGCAACTCTCAGCGTCAATTGAACACTACCCTTTGCCTACTGTTAGTCTTAACCGCGTCCAGTCTAAGCCAAGTCGCTCACGGGCAATTTGAGCCCGCAGAGAATGATTGGAGCGCAGCCCCCCAGAATACGCTCGATCTCAGCGGTAATGTCAGCTTTCTTCCTGTAGAGCAAGCCTATCGGCTGAACGCCAACCTCACTCCGTCGGCCAGCGGTGAAGATGCTTTAGCCCTGAACTGGCAGATTGCCGACGGCTACTATCTTTACCAACATCAGCTCAAAATTGAAATCGATGGAAAGGTTCTCGAGCACGCCCTTCCAGCAGCCGAACGCAAGTACGATGAGTATTTCGAGCGTGAGCTCAATGTCTATTATGGCAGCCTAGATCTCACCGCCCTGCTCCCGAATACGTTTAACCGCAACACCACAACCACGGTGACGGTTCACTCCCAAGGCTGTGCCGATGCCGGCCTATGTTATCCGCCACAAAAGCAACAACTCCAACTAAAAGACGGCCTTGCGACTCTACTGGCTACGCCATCTAGAACTGACACTGCTAGCCTCAGCAGCCCCTTCAAAACCGAACCATCAAACCAGAACCTCAACAGCGATAATGGCAGCTACTTATGGGCCATCATTGGCGCCCTGCTGGGTGGCCTTATCCTCAATCTCATGCCCTGCGTATTTCCAGTCTTGTCACTCAAAGCACTAAGCCTTGTCCGCAGTGGCGACAATCCTCAACAACAGCATCTGCACGGCTGGGCGTACACCGCCGGCGCTGTTGCCACGTTTGTGGCCATTGCCGCCTTAATGCTCACCTTGCGACAAGCTGGGCAGGCTGTCGGCTGGGGCTTCCAATTGCAGTCACCCCTTGTCGTTGCCTCGCTAGCCTATTTGTTTTTTGTCTTGGGGTTATCGCTCTCAGGCTTCTTACAATTGGGCAACCGCTTTGCCGGCAGCGGACAGTCGCTGACCGAAGGCCACAGTTATCGCTCCTCCTTTTTTACCGGCGCTCTGGCCACCCTCGTTGCCAGCCCTTGCACCGCTCCTTTTATGGGTGGCGCTCTCGGTTACGCGGTCACCCAATCCTCGCCAGTCGCCCTCAGCGTGTTTGCCGCTCTGGGCTTTGGTATGGCGCTACCGTTTTTACTCCTCACTTATTTCCCGTCATTGTCCAAGCGACTGCCGACACCCGGCGCTTGGATGGAAACGCTGAAACAAGCGCTTGCCTTCCCACTGTACCTCACCGCGCTATGGCTATTGTGGGTAGTAGGTCGCCAGACTGACAGCGACAGCGTGGTGCTAATCATTGCCGGGGCAGTGGGCTTGGCCTTTGCCATCTGGCTCTGGCAGCACCGTCCTGCGCGCTTGTGGCAGCAGTGTTTGGCCGCCGTCATCTTAGCCATTGCTCTCTGGCCGATGGCACAACTGCAACAGGGACAGACCCACACTCAATCCACACTCACTCAAAATGCATTGGCCCATAATTGGCAACCCTTCACCCAAGCTCGACTGAAGCAGCTGCTCGATGCAGGGCAGCCCGTCTTCGTCAATCTAACCGCAGATTGGTGCATCACTTGCCTAGCCAATGAGAAGGTGGCACTGGACACTGACGCCACCCTCAAAGCCTTCGAACAATCGGGAGTCGTCAAACTGAAAGGCGATTGGACTCACTACAACCCAGAAATCACCGAACTATTGGCCCAATTTGGCCGCAACGGGGTCCCGCTTTACCTGCTCTATAACGGCGACAAACGACAAAAACCACAAATATTGCCGCAAATTCTCAGAGAAGAATTGGTCATTGGTGCTATTGAGTCAGTAAAAACCAGCAACTTAGCTGCAATTTCGGCGAAATAACCTGCTAATTGACAACCACTTCCCTAAACTTGCAGAACTCTGCAGGCAATAGGCCGCTATTGGCAGACAAAATCGAATAAACCCACCACTTTGTCGCCTATAAAATAAACTTTCACTAAAGAACTTCGCCAATCTTGTCGCGAAGTTCTGCCAACGTCACAAAATCCCTCATTGCAGTGGACTCACCAGTCATTTTGCGGCACACTCCATGACTATCTAGAGTTGAAACTGCCTTTTTTCGTAACTTAACGACGAGATGCAGAAGATATCTGCACAATACCTGCAGATTTAAACGCTTATTTGAATTTCTACACGCAGCACGCCCGAAGGGATAACTATGGCAACAATCCTGGTACTCCACGGACCAAACCTGAACCTACTTGGCACCCGCGAACCTGAAATCTATGGCGCCGCAACATTGGCCGATATCGATCAAGCCCTCACCCATCGCTGCATGGATCAAGGTCATCACCTGCAATCCCTGCAAAGCAATGCCGAGTACGAATTGATCGACCGCATTCACGATGCCAAACGCGAAGGCATCAACTTCATTCTGATTAATCCAGCCGCCTTTACTCACACCAGCGTCGCCATTCGCGATGCTCTTGCGGCTGTCGAGATTCCGTTTATTGAAGTGCACTTATCCAATGTTCATGCCCGTGAAGCCTTTCGACATCACTCTTATTTTTCAGATTTAGCCCAAGGTGTTATCTGTGGTTTCGGCGCACAGAGTTACGACTTGGCCTTGAGCGCCGCACTGACGCAGCTCGAACAAGATTAAACACGTTTAGCAACCCCAATTAATCACAATAAGGTCTCTGCAAAAGACCGACGACCCAAATGGTGGAAAATTTATTATGGATATTCGCAAAATCAAAAAACTGATCGAACTGTTGGAAGAATCTGACATCGGTGAACTGGAAATCAAAGAGGGCGAAGAATCTGTTCGCATCAGCCGCGGCCATGCCAACGCTGTCGCTGTTCCTCAAATGATGGCTGCTGCACCAGCACCCGCTGCTGCGCCAGTACCCGCTGCTGCGCCAGCACCCGCTGCTGAAGAAAAGAAAGAAGCGGTACTCACCGGCCACATCATCAAGTCGCCAATGGTGGGAACTTTCTATTCGGCGCCAAGCCCAGGCTCACCTGCTTTTGTCGAAGTCGGTCAGCACGTTAAACCTGGCGATGTGATCTGCATTGTTGAAGCCATGAAGATGATGAACCAAATTGAAGCCGACAAAGCCGGTGTGGTTGAAGCCATTCTTGTAGAAGACGGCGAGCCGGTTGAATTTGACCAGCCTCTGATCACCATCGTTTAAGGTTGATCCCACACAGAGGAGCTGGGTATGTTTGAAAAAATTCTCATTGCAAACCGCGGCGAAATTGCACTGCGTATTTTGCGTGCGTGTAAAGAGCTCGGTATCAAAACCGTCGCTGTACACTCGCAAATCGATCGTAATTTGAAGCACGTTCGTCTGGCCGACGAGTCCGTTTGTATCGGCCCTAATCCATCGCCAGAAAGCTATTTGAATATCCCGCGCATTATCAGCGCCATGGAAATTACCGATTCAATGGCCGTGCACCCTGGCTACGGCTTTTTGGCTGAGAACGCCGACTTTGCCGAGCAAGTGCAAAAAAGCGGCTTCACCTTTATCGGCCCATCAGCAGATGTTATCCGCTTAATGGGTGACAAGGTATCCGCCATTAAAGCCATGAAAAAAGCCGGCGTACCCACGGTGCCAGGCTCCAATGGCCCACTGCCGGATGATGCCGAAGTTTGCCTAAAACACGGTCGTGACATTGGCTATCCCGTCATTATTAAGGCCGCCGCCGGTGGTGGTGGTCGCGGCATGCGGGTGGTGCAAACCGAATCGGCGCTGATGAACTCTATCCGCGTTACTAAAGCAGAAGCTTTGGCGGGTTTTGGCGATGACACTGTGTACATGGAAAAGTACTTACAGAACCCTCGCCACGTTGAAGTTCAAGTCATGTCCGATGGACAAGGTAGCGCAGTGCACTTCGGTGATCGCGACTGCTCACTGCAACGTCGTCACCAGAAAGTTCTGGAAGAAGCACCAGCGCCGGGTATTGACGAAGAAGCGCGTCAAAAAACCTACGATGCCTGTGTGAATGCTTGTATCGAAATTGGTTATCGCGGTGCCGGTACTTTTGAATTCTTATACGAAGACGGCCATTTCTACTTTATTGAAATGAACACCCGTATTCAGGTTGAACACCCAGTGACTGAAATGATTTCTGGTGTCGATCTGATTAAAGAACAAATTCGCGTTTGTTCCGGTGAGAAACTGACGTTAAAACAAGAAGACATCGTACTGAAAGGTCACGCCTTCGAGTGTCGCATCAACGCCGAAGATCCGAAAACCTTTATGCCCTGCCCTGGTACGGTGAATCAATTTCACGCACCGGGTGGATTGGGTGTTCGTGTGGATTCTCACCTGTACAGCGGCTATCCGGTTCCTCCCAACTATGACTCCATGATTGCTAAAGTGATCACCTACGGTGACACCCGATCTGAAGCACTAGCGCGTATGCGCAGCGCACTGGACGAACTGGTTGTGGACGGCATTCGCACCAACATCCCGCTACAACAGGACTTGGTTCGTGATTCCGGTTTCGCTGAGGGTGGTGTCAACATTCACTACCTGGAGAAGAAGCTCGGGCTCTAACCAGAGTCTGAATTTTCTCCAAAAAAAAGCCGCAACCATGCGGCTTTTTTTGTTTTATCAACAGCGCTTTATTGGATGGAAATACCCGCTAGGTGTTTATTGTGTCACTGGCTGCTGTGACTCTTGTTGATAGAGTCGATTGGCCTCGCTCAACACATACTGACGCACGGCCTCTGCTTGATCCTCATCGACGTAATCGGCGAAGCTGACCATACCAGCCCCCTTTAAAATCCCGCCACGCACAATGTCATCCCAGATAGCGTGAATGGCTTCACTGCTGTAGCGCAAATCGGGGTTGATGCCGCCGGTGCGAAAACCATCCCCATGGCAGTAGGCACAATGACGATGAAACACCACCTTACCTTGCTCGACAACGTCTAGAGAGGCCGTCACGGACGCCGGCTTGAGCAGTGTTTTTTCTGCTACAGACAATTCCGGCAACTGATGCTCGCCACCTAACTTAAATACCAGCACTCGAGAAATATTGGGCACTTCCCAAGCATGAGCGACCGGCCCACCCTCAGCGGCAAAACCTCCACCAAAACCGACGGCAACCGCAATATATTGCTCACCCTCAATCTCATAGGTGACGGGTGCTGCCATAGCGCCAGTCTGCACATCCCAACTCCAAAGCTCTTCGCCGGTTTCCGCATCATAGGCGTTAAAGTGAGACGTTTTACCACCTTGAAAAACCAACTGCCCAGCACTGCTTAAAGTACCACCGCCAGTGGGCCGCGACGGCTCAAGTTGCCATTTCACTTTTTGTGTAATGGGATCCCACGCCAACAGCGTGCCGGTGTATTCCTTTTCGAGCAGTTCATCGAGATTTGGAAGCGCGGGAGGTACATTGGCAATGCGATCAAAACCGACATTCCAAAGCCCTTGTTTGGGCTGTCGATCCTGCTCGTCGGTGGGGTCGAGAAAACGCACCGGAAAAATCATGGAAGGGATATAAACCAAACCAGTGTTTGGGTTATAACTCATCGGCGGCCAATTGTGCGCGCCGGCATTGCTCGGAAGAGAAACATTTTTGCCGTCAAATACTCGCGCATTTGGCGTTTCCACCGGACGCCCGCTCTGCAAATCAATGTGGGACGCCCAGGTCACGAGCGAGTACTTTTCGGCGCTAATCAACTCACCAGTAATGCGATCAATGACATAGAAAAAACCGTTCTTGGGTGCCTGCATCACCACCTTACGTCGCTCACCGTCGATATCGAGATCTGCCAACATAAGATGCTGAGTGGATGTGTAATCCCAAGTTTCACCGGGAGTCGTTTGATAGTGCCAAACGTATTCACCGGTATCAGGCTTTACTGCCACGATAGAGCTCAGAAATAGATTATCGCCACCGTCAGGGCTGCGAATTTTATGATTCCAAGGCGAACCATTGCCGACCCCGACATAGAGTAATTCCAATTCTGGATCGTAAACCATCGAGTCCCAAACGGTACCGCCGCCACCCCATTTCCACCACTCACCGGTCCAGGTAGCGGCCGCCATTCTCATGGCGTCATTTTCAAAACCATCGGCGGGATTACCCGGCACCGTGTAGAAGCGCCATGCCATCTCACCGGAAGCGGCCTCATACGCGGAGACATAACCGCGCACCCCCAACTCGGCGCCGCCATTGCCAATCACCACCTTATCTTTAACAATCCGCGGCGCTCCGGTGATGGTATACGACTGATTGCGATCGGTGGTTTGCACATCCCAAATTACTTGGCCATTGTCGGCATCTAGGGCCACTAAGCGGCCGTCGTAAGTGCCCACAAAGATTTTCCCATCGTGAAATGCCACTCCACGATTAACGGCATCACAACAACCCTTTGACAAGAACGAACGATCCACCTGAGGGTCGTAGAACCATTTTAACTCGCCGCTAGTCGCATCCAGTGCATACACCATTGACCAACTGCCGGTTACATAAAGCGTTCGATTGATCATCAAAGGCGTCGCTTCCACGCCTCGACGGGTGTAGAGATCAAATGACCACTCTAATCCCAACTGTTTAACCGTGTCGCGATTGATTTGGCTGAGTGAGCTGTAACGCTGTTCATCACTGCTGAGTCCGTGACTGCGCCACTCGACATCGCCGGCATTCAAGGCGGGATTGGCTTTCGAGGTATCGGCTTTGGGCGCAGTCGTTTCGTCGCAGGCTGACAACAACAAAACGCATGCCACCGCTAATAGAACTCTCATTAGATTCATTATTATTCTCACAATAGGGTCGCGTGACGGGGCGTCAGGGCGCGACTGATTTAACCACTCACTGAAACTCTAGCAAAAGCTACTCAGACGCAGCTTGACCGTAGGCGACTCTCGATTGACTTTTTGCGACTCACAGACCAGTCTCACACTACCGATAGAGACCTGAACCAGCCCCCCTGATATGCAGCCCCTGATTCGCGCCGCCGCACTGCTACATTACGTTGAATTGGTCACTGAACTTGAGGCTGACCCCTCACAGATTCTGGCCGAGGTAGGCCTCAACATCGAGCAAATCAGCGATCCCGATCAGCTGATTTCAGCCAGCGCCTTCGTGCGGGCTCTTCAGCTCGCCGCCTTGCGCACGCAACGAGACGACTTCGGTTTACAACTGGGGATTCGGCAGGACATCAACATGCTTGGCCCCGTCGGTCTACTCGCTCGACAGTGTGACACCGCCCAAGAAGCTTTCGCGGTAATCAGCCGCTACATTAACTTGCACAACCCCGGCGCTGCTATCGAGATTAAAATTCACGGCAAGCGAGCGCTGTTATGCTACGACGACATTACCGGTGGTCACATCCGCAATCCACAACTGTGCGATCTGGCTTTGGCTTTAGGCCAGCAGATTATGCAACTGTTTGCCGGCCGACACTGGCACCCCACCGCCACCTTTTTTGTGCACAAACAACCTCACAACCACAAAACCCATCAGCGTTTCTTTTCAACACCCTTATTTTTTGATCAAGAGCTATACGCCATCGAGTTTGATGCCAGTTTATTGCAGCTAAGAAGTGGGAGTGGCGATAAAAAGCTGAAAGGATTTTTCCAGCACTATGTGGAAGAGTTGGAAAGCCAGCATCAACAAGATACTGTGCAGGTGGTTGAACATCTCATTCGTTCGCTCTTGTGCAGCGGTTATTGCCGCGAAAAACAAGTGGCTTTCATTCTTCAAGTCACGACGCGCACCTTGCAACGCAGACTCAAAGCCAGAGGCACAAACTTTAAACAATTAACGCACCAAATCCGGCTAAATCTTGCGCGTCAATATCTGCAGGAATCTGACATGAGTTTTACCGACATTGCCTACGCGCTGGGCTATTCGGAACTGAGCGCTTTTACGCGGTTTTTCAAACAGCAAACCAACTTATCACCAACTCAATTTAAGCAGTCGATAGGGGAAACTGAGCGCTGAACACGACTCCGGTCAAATCGTCGCGATTGCTGGCTTGGACACTGCCCCCATGAAACTCAACGATGAGACGAACGATATGCAAACCCAAGCCTAGGTGTGTGACATTGTTATTGTCTGCTTGCTCTCGCAGAGAGACCAGCGAGTCAAAAAGTTGATACTTCATGTGGTCGGGCAGCAAAGGGCCATCATTACTGACACTCAACTCAACCCCTTGGGCTGTGGGCAGCAAAGCAATCTGAATGGCGCCGTCTTGTGGACAAAAATCTCCCGCATTGTCGACCAGCTTGTCGAGCATTTGCACGATGAGATCAGGCGCCATCAACACAGAAGTCGCCGCCACACGCTCATCGACAAACACTGACACCCCACAATGCTGGAACATGTCGTTGTAGGCGACCCCCACTTGTTGCAACAACTCACCCAGTACAAACGTTTCTTTATCGGCGCTCTCGATACTGGCTTCCACTCGACTGGCAGAACTCATCGCGTTAAGAATTGACGACAAACGCTTGCCGCCATCTTGTGCTCGTTGAGCGTAAGTTCGAGCTGAGTCCGGCAGCCCTTCATGCTCTAAATTATCCAAAGAAGATCGCACCACTGCCAAAGGCGTACGCAATTCATGGGAGAGCTTACTCGACAGAGTTCGCAAATATTCTGTGTATTCGCGCAGACGAGCTAACAGCTCACCATAGTGACGAGTCAACTCACCGATTTCATCGGCGGCTTTCGACTGAGGAAAATCGTCACGGATCTGACCGCTATCATCGACCGCGCTGGCGGCGGCATCACTCAAGCGGCGGATACGCAGCGACAGCCAACTGGCGTAGGCCAATAGGCCAATGCCGGTAATCGCAGTGGCCAATAACGTATAGAAAACCAGACGATTAAAAGCGGTATTGGTCAATGCCATCAGGGTATCGCTGCTTTGCTCAGCCACCACCATACTCGACTGTAAACCTTGCTGAATCGGCACCACCGCTCGCCCCACACGTCGCACGCCCCATTGGTACCAGCCACTGACACTTTGGCCGTTGACCTGTGCCGACAGAATTTCAGACTCGGAAAAGTGCCCCGTCAATTGCGGCGACGCCAACTCCGGAAAATACTGGCGCCCTAACAACAAACGATAAAACCATTGCATCAATCCATGAGTTTCATATTCTTCGCCGCGAGGTTGCTGCAGCTGCCCCGCGTCGGCCAATAGCCAATGATTGTTACTGACCACTCGCAAACGCACACCGTTGGATGCAAATACTGACACGGCTTCAGTTAAAACTGGATCAGCGGCAGCCCAAAAAGGGGGGGTACTGTGCTCGGCAAGATTCCCTAACCATTGTTTTTGCAAAGGTCGACGGCGGCGCTCATCATCAATTTGAGTCGGCTCAGGCTGCTCATCTACATTGACCAAAGCCACCCCTAAATGATCACCCAATAGTGTCTTTGGCCAACTCAGCTCGAGCTGAAAGCCATCGGCATTCTCCTGCCAAAACCCGCGAATCCTTGGCTCTTGGCGGATGCGTCGGCCATCCTGATAATAGGCAGTCACCTCACCCGGGGCACCACTGCGAATGATGTAGTCTCGTGTCTGTCCAGTTCGATTCAATGTTCGCAAACGAAAATGATCGCCACTGGCAAGATCATCCAAGCTCGGGTTGTGGTAAAAAATATTGGCGTCGGTAACTTGCGCGAACAACAACATGCGCTGTTCATCTTGCCCCAGACTCAAACGCCAGTGCACGCTGTCATCAGTGTTTTGAAACACTTGCGGCGTAATCGGCAGGTAGCGCCACTCATCGTCATAACCATCCACAAACATGGGCCCGGTGAGCCGATGCACATAGAGCTGTTGTGCCTGAGGTTGTTGCCAGCGCTCATGCAGTAAAGGTTGCTGCAAGGCGTTATCGCTGGCGATGCGATTAGCGACTGCGGTTGCCGTTGCGGCCAAGGCAATCACTTGTCCTTGGCGCATGGCCTTTTCCATTTCTTGAATGTACTGACAACCGGCCCAAGGCAGACTCAAGGTCAGTAAGCTGACCAGTATTAGCTGGCGACGTAGATTCATTCCTGAATAAGCCAGCGGTAACCCATGCCGTAGGCGGTCTCAATGGCGTTAAAACTGTCATCAATATATTGGAATTTTTTCCGAATACGTTTGATGTGTGAGGTGATGGTGTGGTCGTCGAGCACAACGTTAGCGGCATCCATCAATTGCTGGCGGTTTTTGACGTGCCCCGGGTTTTTCGCCAAGGAGTGCACCACCCACAACTCGGTAACGGTAAGATCGACTCGCTGATCATTCCAATGAACGGACATACGATCCATATTTAAACGCAGAGGCCCGCGTTCCAACAGATCTTCTTCAACTTTTTCGACCGGTTGACGCAACGCATCCACACGGCGAAACAAGGCCACAATGCGCGCCAGCATGTGCGGCTGACTGATGTCTTTGGTCAAATAATCATCGGCGCCCAAACGTAGCCCCGACACCACATCAAATTCACTGTCTCTCGCGGTGAGAAAGATAATGGGCAGTTCCGGCGCCATGGCTCGCAACTCACGGCACAAATCAAAGCCGCCTTCGATGTCATCCCCCAAGCCCACATCAATGATGGCGAGATCCGGTAGCTGTTGACGAAATGCCTCCAGCGCCGGCAGTCGAGCTGCGTACAAATCTACCCCATAGCCTTGACGGGTTAAGGCATCGCGATAGTTTTCGGCAATGGCAATTTCATCTTCAACAATGGCAATGGTTCTGGCCATAACGGCGGCATTCCTTTTTTAGCTGCGGGCTGCGGGCTGCGGGCTGCGGGCTACTAGCCCATAATCGAGCGCGAGAGACTGCTCAACACTAGCGCCTCCCTCTAGCATACAAGAGGCTTTGGGCTCGAACCCAACCCCCTCTTTTGCAGAGCTATTGTACCGAAAACTGGCAAGGCTGCAGCCCTGACCTCCAAGCCGCCATAATTGATCATATTTGATCGGCATAACGCCCGATTTGAACCGTCGCTCTGCCGTTTTTGCACGGCTTAATCCCTACATCCACCACAGGGAGATGAGCTATGTGCTTTCAACCACCGCGTATTCCTAAGCACCGACTGCTGAACGATCGCAATTATTCCAATCCATTATTCCGCACCCGTCGCGGCAACACCTCATTGTTGCGAGGTATCTTGCTACTCACTGCACTGTTCGCCACCTTTGTTTTTGTGGCTGAAAGCACCCGTGCCGATGCCCTCGCCGCAGATTCAGCCCCCTCTAACCGAGAGCGCCCTCAAGACAGCCAATCGGGACAGCTGTTTCTTAAGACCGCCGACAAGCGCACGACTCGCGCTCTGCACCTCAACAGCGAGGTGAGCTTCAATGTCAGCGGCATGGTCTTACACACACGCTTTTCTCAAACTTTTCGCAACTCCAGTGAAGATCAATGGGTTGACGGTATTTACGTGTTCCCCCTGCCTGAAAAGGCCGCTGTCAGTCGCATGGAAATGCACATTGGCGAGCGCGTCATAGTGGGCGAGATCAAAGAGAAAGCTGCTGCCAAAAAGCAATACGAAAAAGCGAAAGCCGCCGGCAAACGTGTGGCGCTGATCGAACAGGAACGCCCCAATCTCTTCACCCAGAACCTCGCCAATATTGGCCCCAACGAAGAAGTGACGATCATTCTGGAATATCACGATACGATTCAATACGATGCCGGGCGTTTTAGCTTTCGCTTCCCCATGACCATGACACCGCGTTTCATGCCGGGAAATTTTCTTCCCAGTAGCTTGTCCACGCCGAAACACCCCTCCGATGACGAAGGAAGTAAAGCCTCTTTAGTGCTGCAATCCGAACAGCTAACCGCGACCCAACTGGTGCTCGACAATTCACGCCCTTGGGGTTGGTCGGCTCCTACCAGCTTGGTGCCGGATGCTCATCGGATTTCCCCGCCTCAGCTTCCACTGAGCTCCGCAGCCGTTGTTGAGCAACAAACCCATCAGCTGAAACTGTCGGTCAACTTAGATGCCGGCTTGCCACTGCAGACCGTTTCCAGCCCCTACCACGATATAGTGATCGAAAAGCAGCGTCAGCAACATTTCATTACGACTCGGAATGCACAGATTCCCATGGATCGCGATTTTGAATTGCAATGGCAACCGGTTGCACAAAAGATTCCCAGTGCGGCGGCCTTTACGGAAACGCTGAATTCAGTCGACGACAAACCTAGCGCTGCCACTAATGAAAACTACACCTTGCTGATGCTGTTGCCTCCGCAACAAGCCCCCCACTCTCTGGCCAGAGATGTGATTTACATTATCGACACCTCCGCCTCCATGGGCGGCAATTCCATTCGTCAGGCGAAGCAGAGCTTGTCTCTGGCGCTGCAAAGACTCAAAAGTGGAGATCGTTTTAACGTCATTGAATTTAACTCTACTCATCGCAGTTTGTTTACACAAAGCCAAGCATTGAGCGATCACAGTCGCCAACAAGCGCTGCAGTTTGTTCACCAGCTCAATGCCGGCGGCGGTACTCATATGGTGCCGGCCTTAGACTCAGCACTGTCTTCGCCGATACCGGAAACTCACTTGCGCCAAGTGGTGTTTATCACTGACGGCAGCGTTGGCAACGAAGCCCAATTGTTCCAATTAATTCACAACAAGCTCGACGGTGCGCGATTATTCACAGTGGGTATTGGCTCCGCACCCAACAGCTTTTTTATGCGCAAGGCGGCAGAGTTTGGTCGAGGCACTTTTACCCATATAGGATCCGAGCAGGAAGTGGCCAGTAAGATGTCACGACTGTTTCAGAAATTGGAGAGCCCAGTACTGCGCAACCTTCAAATCGATTGGCCAGATGCCGCCAACGCCGATGTTTGGCCCCGACAGCTGCCCGACCTCTATCAAGGCGAACCACTGTTGATCAAAGCTAAGCTCGATAACCTTGACCAAACTCACCGCGTTCAAGTCAGTGGTGATCTCGCCGGTCAGAGCTGGCAACAGAGTTTGCAGCTCGGCCCCAACACCGATTCCACCAGCAATCACACCGGTATTAGCAAACTCTGGGCGAGAGAGAAAATCAGCTCCCTCTTGGATGAGAAAACACGCGGAACCCCTGAAGCCGATATCAAGCCGCAGGTGCTCAACTTGGCCTTGCGGCATCAGCTGATGTCGCCCTATACGAGTTTTATTGCCGAAGACAAAACCCCAGCTCGCCCCAACAATGTCGACAGCCAATCACAGCTCGTCCCCAACCTCACCCCCAAGGGACAAAAAACTCTGGTCTATCCCAACACCGCCACTAGTGCACCGCTCAATATCGCTCTGGGATTCATGGCTTTGATGATGTTTTGGCTGCAACGAGGCTTCAGCGCTCGACGAGCGACAAACCGAGAGAGTCTTTCAGCATGAAAACCCTTGGCGCACGACTATTGCCCGCCGCTCTGTTGTGTTTGGTGGCGTGGCAATGGGGACAAGCAGGTTGGATTTTTGCCAAGGCCGAGCTGGCGCAATGGTTGATCGCCGACGCCTGGCAAGCCTTACTGCAAACGACTGAACACGTCGCCAGCGACTCTCAATCGAACCAGACAGTGCAATCGGTGAATCCACACAAACCTTGGTCTTGGGCCGATACCTGGCCGGTGGCGAGATTGCAATCCTCCGAGCACAAGATTGATACCTATGTGCTCAACGGTGATCGCGGTCAAGCGCTGGCGTTTGGCCCTGGCTACAATGCCTCTAGCCGCCTGCCCGGTGAAGGGACCAGTGTTATCGGTGGACACAGAGACACGCACTTTCGTTTCTTAAAGGACATTCGCAAAGGCGAAGAGCTGCGAGTACAAACTCGCAGCGGCCAGTGGCTCAACTATCAAGTGAGTGACAAACAAGTCATCGACATTTATCAACAACCGCTGCGCGCGCAGCTGGAACAACAGCAATTAATTCTGGTCACCTGTTATCCCTTTGACAGCTTGGTCAGCGGTGGCTCTCTGCGGCTCTTAGTCTACGCTCAATTGATCGAAGACAAATATCAATCTGAAGAAGTGATGGCGAATCACCTTTCGCAAGACCAGCCAGCCCCAAGGAAAAAGCTTCTACCCGCAACGAAAAAGAGCGCCGACTTTCGCGGGCGCCCTGATCAATCCATCAATTCAGAAGAATCACTTCAGCTAGTTTCCCAGTACACACAATCGTCGCCGGCCATCGCCTTTTGAAGACTGGTTTGATAGTGCTTTTCAACATCGTCACGGAGAACTTTCAGTGTGTGAGTCAGCAGACCGTTTTCAATACTCCAAGGCTCGCGACACACAATGATGTGGGACATGCGCTCGTGCACCTCCAAAGCTTCATTGAGAGCGTGCATGTGTGCTTGCAAATCGGCATGCAGAGTAGGCGTGAACTCAACACCGTCAGCCAACACCGTCAACATCATCGTCTGCGGCATACCCAAACCCACCAAGCAGCATTGCTCAACACCGGTAAACAGAGCGAATTTGTTTTCAATTGGCGCCGGCGCCACATACTTGCCTTTGGCGGTTTTGAAAATGTCTTTGACTCGGCCGGTGATAAAAACGAAACCGTCTTCGTCGATGCGCGCCTTGTCGCCAGTGTGAATCCAGCCGTCGACAATGGTCTCAGCGGTTTTATCCGGCGCTTTGTAGTAGCCCAGCATATTACCCGGTGAGCGCAACAACATTTCGCCCTTGTCAGACACGGTCACTTCCGTGCGCTCGCTAAGCGGCAAACCAATACTGCCCACTTTGAAATTATCAATGCGGTTAAAACACGATGACATGCTTTCCGACTGACCAAAACCTTCGCACAAGGGCATGCCCAAACAGCGCCAAGCAATAATGTCTGAGGGAGGAATGGGTGCACTACCGGTCAATGCTAACTTAATTTTATCTAGGCCCATCGACGCCAAAACCTGCTTACCGGTAGCGGCTCCGAATTCCGGTTCATCGATGCAGCGCTGCCACACGGCTTCCCCTAATTTGGCGACAATCCCCGCTTTCAGGTTGGCCCAAATACGCGGTACCGAGAAAAAGAAGGTGGGCTGTATTTCTAACAGGTCTTCAACGAAGGATTCTTTGCTGCGATTGAAGCCAACCATGCCGCCACTATAGAGCGAATGCAGCTCCACCACACTGCGCTCAGCGATGTGTGCCAACGGCAGATAGGAAAAGAAACGACTGTCGGAGTCGGTCTCTGAAAGCTGCTGAATATCAAACACCGATGACGCCAAGGTATTAAAGCTGTGCAGAACACCCTTGGGCTTGCCAGTCGTCCCCGAGGTATAGGCAATCGACCACAAGTCGTCGGCATTGGGTTGCGGATTTCCGACTAAGCTCTCAGCCTGATCACACAAGGTCTGCCAATCGCTCCCTTGCAAACCCATTCCCTTAACCCGAGTGTGTGCACTGAATGCCTCACTCACCTGTGCAACACTCAAGGCACACTGATCCCCCACCAGCAACAACTTCATGCCGCTGTGATCCACCACGTAGCGAATCTTATCTTCAGGCATGGAGGTATAGATGGGCACACTGACCAACCCCGCCATCATAATAGCGACGTCAGCGATCACCCAATGCGCGCTGTTTTCAGCGTAGAGGCCAACACGATCACCGGCCTCAAGCCCCTCGGCGAGCAAGCCCGCCGCAAGTTGACGAGCCATACGCCCCACATCGGCCCAACTGAAGTCGCGCCACTGCTGGCCGTCGTGTTGACGCAGCCATGTATTTTCCGGTTGTTGTTGTTCCCACTGGTAGAACATATCCAGTGGCGGTTTAAAGCCCTCGGGCAGCGGAGCTGTTTGAGTCATCGCGGTCTTACCTCTCTGATGGAGTTCGGCTGGCCTTTGCGGCCAATCATTTTGCCGCCATGGTAATCCACTGCATCACACCCCGCTTGTCATAAGAAGACATTGCGCTATCATGGCCTTCTCGCCGCTCGATCAACGACTATTTCACATGCCCACCTATTACATTCGCGCAGAAGTCCTTAACGGTTTCTCTCAGGAGTGCCGCTCTATGGGTATCGATGACAACGCCATTTTGCGGCGCTACGGGCTGTCACCGGGCTTACTCGGTGATCAAGATCTATTGCTCCCCTATGAAGCCGTCACTGGAGTCATGGAGGAGGCCAGCGAGCTCAGCGGGCAGGGTGATTTCAGTCGCCGACTCACCCACTACCAACGCCCCATCCCCATTGGTTTACCCCGTGTGTTGATGCATCAGGCCGGCTCAGTGCGAGTGGCTTTGCAAACGCTTGTCGAATACAACCATCTGCATTCGCAGGGTATCGTTTGGCACATCGAAGAAAGTGAACAACATGCCTATCTGATACGCGAAGATAAGATGGCGGGGAAATTACCCAGTTTTCAGTACGCTCAGCTGTCCATCACACACGCCATTATCGCCATGCGCACCTTTCTGAAACAGCCCCACTGGTTGCCGCTGAAAGTGCTTTACTCCTACACCGAACCTCGACATTCGCAGGTGCCACAGCGACTCTTCGGCGCTCGCATTCACTACAACCAAGAGCGTACCGCCATCGTCTTCGCTCGAGAACATCTCGATCGCCCGCTGAGTCCGAAAATGCCCAACGCGGGCAATCTATTGCAGTTGCAAATAGAACAACTTGGCCACCACCAACGCCAACGCTATCCTGCCAGTAAACCGGAAGCCCTGATCCGGCTGGAGTATTGGATTCGGCGCCATATCCACCAAGAAAACTGCCAACTTGCTGTACTGGCGCAACAATTGTCACTGCACCCCAAAAAGCTACAGCGCCAACTCGCCGATTTGGGATTAAATTTCCGTCGCCTGAAGGCCGATATTCGCCTAGATATGGCCGAACACTATCTGCGCGATTCGGACCTGCCGCTGACAACCATTGCCGCACTGGTGGGCTTTGGCGACTTGAGCGGTTTCTCACGCGCCTTTAAAAACCGCCATCAGCACTCCCCTCTCGCCTGGCGAGAAAGCCACCAACCTTGAGAAACGGTTTTAGCGCCCATCAATTTGGCGACTCATGATGCCATTCTGACCGCTCGAGAATACCCTCTACTGCGCAATTCAAGGTAGAGTGGATAACATAACTATGAATCGATTTACCCCTCGAGCGAGAGAGATAATATGAGCGCACACGCCACCCCAAGGATTAAAGTTTCCGGTATTCACGATCTGGTCGAACTGGAACAAACCCCCTTCGAACAACTGAACCTTCCCGCCAGTACCTATGCGCTGCTCGATGAAGCTCGACAAAAACACAGTTCGCGCCCAGCCCTGCGCTTCCTACTGGAAGCCAAACCGGAAGAAGATGGCGTGGTCTACTCCTACGACCAGCTGTTTGCTCATGTCACCCAAACCGCCAACGCCCTGCACCAGCTCGGGATTACTAAAAATGACACAGTGGCGATGCTGCTGCCAAACTTGCCACAGGCCTATTTCACTATTTGGGGCGCGGAAGCCGCGGGTATCTTTAACCCCATCAATCCGCTGCTGGAAGTGGAGCACATCGCCGCGATTCTTAACGAAACCCAATGCCCAGTGCTGGTCACTCTAGCGCCAATGATGGGCACTGAACTCTGGGCCAAGGCTCAAGCCATCAAAGCAGAAGTGCCGACACTGAAAACCATTATTACCGTCGACATCGCCAACTTCCTGCCCGCTGAGCTGAAGACCTTAGTCACGGCAGGCCGCGAAGATTATCTGTCGGATTGCGTTTTGGACTTCGATGTCTTGATCGCCCAGCAAAACGCCGACGCGCTCGACAGCGGCCGCGACATTCTCGGCTCCGACATCGCCTCTTACTTCCACACCGGCGGCACTACGGGCACCCCCAAATTGGCCCCTCACACTCACGCCAACGAAGTGGCCAGCACCTTTCAAATCAACACCGCCGGCAATATGGAAGAAGGCGACACCGTGCTGGTCGGCCTGCCGCTGTTTCACGTTAACGCGGTATTTACCGGTCTATCGGCATGGTTTGGTGGTGGTGAGCTACTTCTGGCAACGCCACAGGGCTATCGCACCCCGGCGGTGATTGAAAACTTCTGGGCGCTGGTCGAGAAATTTAACATCAACGTTTTCAGTGCCGTACCCACCATTCTCACTGGACTACTGGCTCACCCCACCGAGGGCTATGACCTGTCATCACTGAAATACGCCATCTGCGGCGCCGCACCTTTGGCCACCGAACTGGCTCGTCAATTTCAGTCACAAACGGGCGTTGAGCTGTTAGAAGGTTACGGCCAAACCGAAGGGACTTGCGCCAGCACACTGTCGCCTCGTTACGGTGACAAACGCATTGGTGCCGTGGGTATTCGCCTGCCTTACATGGGCGTACGCATTGTCGAAGTGGATGAAAAAACCGGACGCGCGCTGCGCGACTGCGACATCAATGAAGCAGGCTGCATTGCCATCAGCGGCCCTAACGTGTTCACCGGTTACAAACAGACTGAGCAAAATGCCGGACAATGGGTCGAGGACGGTTGGTTCAACACCGGCGACTTAGGTCGACTGGATGCCGACGGCTACCTGTGGCTCACCGGCCGCAGCAAAGACTTAATCATCCGTGGTGGTCACAATATCGATCCACAAATGATCGAAGAGGCACTGTTCAAACACGATGCTATAGCCGATGTCGCAGCCGTGGGCAAACCCGACGCCCGCGTGGGTGAATTGCCGGTGGCCTATGTGCAACTCAAAGCCGATGCTGCCGTCAGTGAAGACGCGCTCATCGCCTTTGCTCAAGAGCACATTCACGAGCGCGCTGCGGTTCCCAAAAACATCTTCATCATTGATGCCATGCCACTGACCGCGGTGGGCAAGATCTTCAAGCCCGATCTGCGTAACCTCATCACGGAAGTCGTTGTTAAAGACGTGCTGGATGAACTCAACCTGACAGCGCAATCACTGTCGGTTGTGGTCGACAAGAAATTTGGCCAATCGGTCACGGTTACCCTCGCCAGTGCCGACCAATCCCTGCAACAGCAACTTGCCGACCGCTTGGGGCAGTACGCGTTTATGAGCGAAGTCGTTGTAGACTGATCGCTGAATTAAAAAAGCGGCGCCGAAAACCTTTTGCGGTTTCTTCACGGCTCTCTCCTGACACAGTTTGTCAGGAGCACTGCGTTAGAGTGTTGTCTGTCCGGACAGACAACACCTTAACTTTGCCCTTATGGAGAAACTGCAATGGATACTACCACCGTCGAAATCGTCTCATTTCAATTCAAGTCTCAAGTTACCGAACAACAAATCAACAGCACACATCTAGCCGTTAATCAGCTGTTATTGGCACAGCCAGGGTTTTACTACCGCTCGCTCAGCTGCGACGAAAATGGTCAATGGTTTGATGTGGTCTACTGGAAAAATATGAGTTGCGCCAAAAAGGCCGCCGATGTGTTTATGGATTCCGAGGCCGGACAGGCCATGCTGCAACTGATTGAGGGTGAAAGCGTCAGCCTGCGCTATATGGACGCCGTCAGTGAAGTCAGTAGTGAGGCCTGTGCGGCTTAACCCAATTGCAACTTCAGGCATACCGCTGCCAGTCCACTCATTAGATTACTAGTATCGACCAACAAGGATAGGCGTATACTCTCGTCTATCCTTTGCACGCTGAGAGAAATGAGTCGACTCCATGCAAAAAGCCGAACGCCTATTTCAATTGATGACGCTCTTGCGCAGTCGTCGCCAAGCCATCACGGCCGACGCTCTGGCACAGATTATGAATGTGTCCGAACGCACCATCTATCGTGACATGCAGGCGCTGAGCTTGTCGGGCGTTCCCATCGAAGGTGAAGCCGGTGTCGGCTACCGACTCAAACCCGGCTTTAACATTCCCCCATTGATGTTTGACGAGCAAGAACTGGACGCTCTGCTATTGGGAATTCGCATGGTACAAGCCTGGAGCGATGAGGATTTAAGCTCCGCCGCTGATCGTGTGCTGCATAAAATTCGCGCGGTACTGCCCGACCCGATGCATCATCAACACACGCAACAGGAAGATTGGATTTCAGTGCCAACACTGGAAAGCAATCGGCAGTTGGCGTCCTACAGCAACGACATTCGACATGCGATTAAACGTCGCAACATTCTCGCTGTGGATTATCGCAAGCCCGACGGCGAAACCTCATCGAGACGGCTGTGGCCTCTTGGGTTATTTTATTGGGGAAGAAGCTGGACCTTGGTGGGCTGGTGCGAAAGCCGCAACGACTACCGCATGTTTCGACTCGATCGCATATTGGACTTAAACGCCACCGAGGATCAATACCCACAGCAAAATGACAGAAGCTTGCAACACTATTTGTCACAAGCTCCCTATTGCTAGCGTTAACAAAAACCTAAGCGTTGATTACGTAGGTGAGAATTTCCACCACCCGCTGTGGCGTTTTGGCCCACGCCAAAGCCTGCGCATCCACTTCTTTCAAAGGGTGAATAATGCTGTCGTCGTGCAAGGTGACATAAGGTTTGCCCAGTGCCGCACAGTAACCAGCGTCAAAGGCCGCGTTCCACTGCTTGTACTTGTCACCGAATCGGACGACCACTAAGTCGGCTTTTTCAATCAACGTTTTGGTGCGAATCAAATTTACTTTAGACGATTGATGATCCCGCCAAAAACTGTTGTCGTTTTCCATCAAATGATCACCGGCGGCATCACTGGCTTCGTGATTGGTCACCGCCGAGGTAAACGTTACATCCAGTCCAGCCGCTTTAACTCCCTGCTGAATCTGCTCACGCCAATCGGTGTGAATTTCACCGGATAAATACACATTCCAACTCATAACAACGTCTCCTGTTACGATCGCTCATGAACCACATTGAGCCATCCTACATTGATCAAACTAAGCGTACTTCACAACCGCCATGGTCAAACGTGACACGCAGCTAAGCTTGCCTTGTTCGTTTTCGATTTTGATTTCCCACACTTGGGAGGTGCGACCGCTGTGAATCAAGCGTGCAGTGCCGGTCACCTTGCCTTCGCGCACACCGCGAATGTGATTGGCATTCACTTCTTGCCCAACACAATAGTACTGGCTGTTATCCACTAATAAGTTAGCACCGATACTGCCGAGAGACTCCGCCAACACCACATTGGCACCGCCGTGAATCAAGCCCATGGGTTGATGGGTACGCTCATCGGCAGGCATAGTGCCGCGCACAAAATCAGCGCCAACTTCGGTTATTTCGATGCCGATGGCTTGATGAATAGTGGTGGCATTGCGACTGTTAATTTCGTCTAGGTCTGGCTCCGAGAACCAAATATTTTTGTCGTTACTCATACATCTCTCACTGAGTGTTCAAAATACGTTATTGCTTAAGATTTTTATCGGCGACAAAGGGATTGCTTTGTCGCTCTTGGCCAAAGGTCGACATTGGGCCATGACCGGGAATGAACTGCACCGCATCACCAAGAGGCCAGAGCTGAGTCTGAATCGAGGCGATCAAAGTGGCGTGATCGCCCTTGGGGAAATCGGTGCGACCAATGGATCCCTGAAACAAAACATCGCCGACGATGGCGACTTGGCTGGAGCGATGAAACAACACCACGTGGCCCGGCGTATGGCCTGGGCAATGACGTACCTCGAGTGTTTCGTCCCCCACACGAATCTCGTCACCGCCGTCTAACCAGCGGTTCGGCTCAAACACCTGCGCCGGAGGAAAATTCATCATCTGCGCCTGCTCGGGCAGCATTTCGATCCAGAAGAGATCGTCTTTGTGCGGCCCCTCAATCGGTAGATTGTGCTTCTCGGCTAAAGTCGCCACCGCACCTACGTGATCCAGATGGGCATGAGTCACCAAAATTTTTTCCAGCTCGACCCCATGATGGGCCACGGCCTGCTCAATGCGATCGAGATCGCCACCGGGATCAACCACCGCCGCCTTATTGGTGGATTCACACCATAAGAGCGTGCAATTTTGCTGATAGGGGGTTACTGGAATCACTTGAAACTTCATCGTAGACCTCGTTGTTCATCTCTTTATTCAGCTACTTATTTGCCTCTCGACTGACGACCTATCGCCCCGTCAAAACGCTGGCCACCATAGCATAAGCCGGCCTCAGACCCCATGGCAGCTTCCGACACATTAAAGGGCATTCCTGCACTTCGCGCGGAGCAATCGCCAAACTGTCGCCGTAATACGAGCTGCAGCTCCCGCTTCCACTACAATCAATCGTAATAATAATCACAGCATCACCCACGCCGATAACCGCGCAAGGAATCCCCACTATGCCTCCGTTTTTTCGCCACCTGTCTTTACAATCGGTTGCCCAAGCACTGGCAGCTCAGTCACAGACCACACAATCACTCCTCTCACGCATCGGCTGCAGTCTCGCAGTGCTAGCATTGGCCGCCTGTGAAGCGGACACACCAATGGCGATAACCGAAGACACGCCTTACCCAGTGGAGTTTTCAGCCCCCAAGGAGCTGATCGATCACGCCCAGTACCTCGAAGAAGAGCTGTTCCAAATCGGCGACCACAAGGTATGGGATTACAACACACCCAATAAAGGCTTCGGGAACGTCATCATGATTGAAGGTGACGACGGGCTGATTATCGTCGACACCACTACGGCTCACGAGCATGCACAGGTGGCGCAACAGGCCTTTGCCAAACTTACCTCCAAACCGGTGAAAGCCATCATTTACACTCACCACCACGCCGACCACATTAATGGGGCGGGGGCTTTCACCTCAGCGGAAGAAGTCGCCAACGGTGAGGTTAGCGTTATCGCCAGCGATACTTTCCTGCGCGAAATGAGCGATGAGAACCAGGCCACCGCCCCCATCATGGGGTTGCGTGCTAGCTATATGTACGGCCAGCTTCTCGACCCCAACGGCGACGGTCGTGACTATCATATTTCTTGCTGCGGTTATCAATTGCAGGCGCAAACCACCAGCTATCTCGCCCCCAATCACTTCATTAGCGACAGTGAAACCCTCACCATCGCCGGCGTGAAGCTAACGCTGTTTAAGACCGGCGGCGAATCCGCCAGTCATCTAGCGGTCTACCTGCCGGACAGTAAAATCCTGCTCTCTGGGGATGAAATCCAAGGCCCCAACTACCCCAATCTGCATTCACTGCGCGGCACCAAACCCCGCGACGCGCAAAAATGGATTGCCGCCCTCGACCGTATGCGCACCTTTGATGCCGACTATTTAGTCCCCAGCCACGGCCAACCGGTGATCGGCAAACAAGAAGTTGCGAAAGTCCTCACCACCTACCGCGACGTCATTCAATTCACCCACGACCAATCCATTCGCTACATCAACAAGGGGTTTACGCCGGATGAATTGGCCAACGCCATCACCCTGCCCTCCCGTCTCTCTCACGAACCTTGGACACAAGAAATGTACGGTACCGTCAAACACAATGTGCGGGAGTACTATGTGGCCTATATCAGCTGGTGGAATGGCGACCCTGCCGAGCTGGATCCGATCCCTCGCCAGGAAGCCGCACGCCGAATGGTGGCGTTGATGGGTGGTCGCGATCAGGTACTAACCGCCGCCGAAACCGCCTTTTTTGATGACGACCCACAGTGGGCCAGCGAACTCAGTGCCCTGTTGGTCCGAATCGATTCGCAAGACACCCGCGCCCGTCAACTCAAGGCAGCAGCACTCAGAACCATCGGTTACGCCACCAGCAATACCAACTGGCGAGGTTTTTACCTCACCAGCGCGCTGGAATTGGAAGGAAAGGTGGTCCCCCAGCAGGTGCGCCAACAAATGATGCAATCTCTGTTCAAGCCCGAGGATATCGGTACCGCTCAGCTGCTGGAGATGCTGCGCTATCGCATCGATGCCGACGAACTGGGCGATGATCAACTCAAGATTGCTTATCGTTTTAGCGACACCGAGGAGAATTTCACGCTAGAACTGCGCAATGGCATTTTGCAGCTGCATTCGGTCTTGCTGCAAGACTCCGATGTCACCATGACGCTAGCACGCACCACACTCGATCGTGTCTTTCAGCAGCAACTGGACTATGCCGACGCTATCGCGCAGGACCTCATCCAAGTGGATGGATCGCTGCTGGCGCTGCGACAATTTGGCCAGGTCATCGATCAAGATCAGGGCAATCCCTATTTGAGTTTGCGCTAGACAGAAAACCCGCCATTCAGGAACACGCCTCTCACTGGAAGAGAGGCGCTGGCCGGCAGCGGAGACCGTCAATAAGAAAACCGAACCGGAAGGCTGGCAAGCTAGTCACTCCAGTAGAGGAACATTTGCATCAGTACCAATATTGCCGCCAGCGGCAGTATCCAACGATTTAGGCTGCTCACCTCTTCGTCCGAGTGCGGTTTGCCAAAACGCTCCAACAAAGGAATCGCAATCAATAGGGCAATCAGTAGTACCCCTAATATTTTCAACAACGTCATTCAATACCTTCCCTAGATTTCAAGTTCACGTCACCGCGCGTTAGCCCTCGACCGAGGGGGAACCCCAACAAGATCAGACTGTGCGCGGGATCAATAGGCGTATGCCAATTGCGTAGTATTTTACAAGGAGATTACAGCTAGCACTTCCTCACTACCACAAACCCCTATACACTCGATGGGTTATTGCGATCTTGTCGTTGCAGGCGCCAGTGACCTCGATAAACACCTCAGCGGTGTTCACTCGAGCAAATGGTTAGCCGATAGATTCGCCAACAACACTATAATAAAGGTTCAGTATGAAAATACGAACCACTTCTGATCGGAACACTTGAAGACATAAAAGAAGGGTCACCCTATGAAAATGATTAAAACTGCCGCCTCCATGATTCTACTCGCCGGCCTAGTCTCAGCTTGCAGCCAAGAAAGTGCTGAAACTGCGACCGCTGAAACCGCTCCTGCCGCTGTAGAAACCACTGAATCCAAAGACATGATGCAACAAGCCGGTGAACAAGCGGAAGCCGCTATGGCTAGCGCTAAAGAAATGGCCGCTGAAGCTGAAGACAAAGCCGCTGAAGTGATGGCTGCTGCTGAAGAAGAAGTTGCCGAAGCGACTGAAGCTGCTAAAGCCATGGCCGCCGACGCACCCGCCACTGGTGAAGAAGTTGAAGCCAAGCTAGAAGAAGCTAAAGATGCGATGAACAGCCTGAACAACTAAGCTGCGATCGAGTGTTGCCTAGGGGAGCCTTCTCACAAGGTAGGGTCTCTCCTAGGCAACACAATAGATCACACGCTAAGCCCTAGCCCCAGCAAAATATCCTTCCGATCTGTAGACCCCATTACGCCTGTATCATAATACCGTTAAGAATCATCTGAGTAACATCGTCTGTTGCCTGCTGCCGCTGAGCCACCGATAGCTTTTTATTGCCGTTAAGCGCTCGGATTTGATAGTCGTAATCGGCGTAGTACTGAGTCGAAGACCAAATCATATTCAGCAAACTCTGCGGATTCACTGCCTGTATTAAACCCTCATCGATCCAGCTTTGAATTTTCTGTTTAACCAGCTTGTCCCAGCTGACCAAGGCTTTCTGGATTTCTTTGCCCATCACGGGCCCACCCTGAATAATCTCCATCGCCCAAACCTTAGATCCTTTGGGGCGACTGAAAGAGTGTTGCATCTTGGCTTGAATATACTGACGAAACACCTCTTCCGGATCTGACGAGGTCTTAAAAATATCGGCGTCATGCATCCACGCATCCAAAATATCCTGCAACACCACCATGTACAGATCGCGTTTGGTTTTGAAATAGTAATGGACATTAGCCTTGGGCAACCCGGCTTTATCGGCAATCTCCTGAGTCGAGGTACCATTGAAGCCCTTTTCAGCAAACAAGGCTTCGGCAGCTTGAATGATTTGTCGCGTATTGGCCTCACGTATGTGAGACTTTCTAGTCTTGGTAGGTGTTTTTATCGCTGGCATAGGTCTCGCTGATACCTCCTGTAGATCCTCTGTACCGACTGGTACCGCTTCGCTGCTCTGACATGCCAGCGCATACTATCAGTTATTGAAACGCAATTAAAAAAATGCAGCACTCGCCATGCTATTTGCAAGTGCCAAATAAGCGATCACCCGCATCACCAACACCTGGGAGAATATACCCGGAACTGTTTAACTCCCGCTCTAGCGAAGCGGTGTATATGGTGACATCTGGATGTTCACGATTGAGTAATTCCAATCCTTCAGGCGATGCTAAAAGGCAGATAAAACGTATGTTCTTAGCACCATTCGACTTCACCTTATCAATCGCCGCCTTGGCGGAATTACCCGTCGCCAGCATGGGATCAACCACCAAACACAGCCGATCTTCCAATTGTTGGGGCCCCTTGTAAAAGTACTCTACCGCCTCGAGCGTCTCTTCATCGCGATACAAACCCACATGCCCAACCCGAGCGGATGGAACCAGCTCAAGCAGACCGGTCAGCAATCCGTCGCCGGCTCTCAGAACCGAAAAAATACAGAGCTTTTTGCCCGACAGCACGGGCGCTTCCATTTCTTCGAGAGGTGTTTCGATCGAGCGATTGGTCATCGGCAAGTCTCGAGTAGCCTCATACCCCATCAATAAACTGATCTCTTTGAGCAGCGAGCGAAACTTCCCCGATGCGGTGTCACGGTCTCTCATAATGGTCAGCTTGTGCTGAATCATCGGATGATCAACGACAACCAAGTTATTCTTCATATTAAAATTCCTATTCAGCGAGTAACAGTCTAGGGAAAGCACCTAGGCGCAACCATACAGCGTTGACTGTAGTTAGTAATATTTCGAACGCCAGTTGCAGTATAGAACAACCTCAAACACTTCCAAGCCGCTGATAGAACCTTAAAACGCTAAGAGGCATAGCCGCCATTGATGCAATTTGGCGACGGAGCAATTAAATAATTTCCTGACCGCTTGATCAAGTTTTATTAATTTTTTATTGAACTCAAAAAAAAAATAAAATAGCCTTTAAATTCCTGACCACATGGACAGGTTTTATTTTGGTGCAAGCCAACACAAACAAGAGAATTAATGTGCCAATTTGGTGCAATCATCTGCGAGACGAGTCGATGAATAGAAAATCACTACGGCAATGGCTAGATTTTGAAAACGCGCCACAACCCGACATTGAAAAAATCTGTCGCCAAGCAACAGCCTGTCGTGAATCCCACTGGGGCAAAGACATCACTTATTCGCGCAAAGTTTTTTTGCCACTCACCAACATGTGCCGCGATGAATGCCTCTACTGCACTTTCGTCAAACACCCAGACTCGCCCTTAGCCAATATCATGTCGCGCCAGCAAGTCGCCTCCACATTGCAACAAGGCCAGCAATTAAAATGCAAAGAAGCCCTGTTCAGCCTTGGCGAAAAGCCCGAGCAGCGCTATTCGAAAAGTGCCGAGATGCTGGCCGCTCTCGGCCACAAGAGCATGAACGACTACTTGCGTGAAATGTGTGAATACACCTTGGAAAATACCACGCTGATTCCGCACATCAATTGCGGCACATTAAACGAGGCAGACATCCGTCAACTGAAACCCGTATCTGCCAGCATGGGAATGATGCTGGAAAGTCTGAGTTTGAAATTGATGAAGAAAGGCGGCGTGCATTATCGCTGCCCAGACAAAGCTCCCAAGCTTCGTTTGCAAACCCTCGAACTCGCAGGAAAACATCAAGTCCCGTTTACCACAGGCTTACTCATCGGCATCGGTGAAACCTGGGCCGATCGAATCGAAGCGCTGGACACCATCAATCGCATTCATCAGCAGTACGGTCATATACAAGAAGTCATCATCCAGAATTTTCGCGCTAAAGCAGACACCGCGATGGCCAACCATCCAGAACCTGATCTAGACGACATGATGAAAACACTGGCGGTAGCGCGACTGATGCTCGACCCCTCCATCAGCCTGCAAGCGCCGCCCAATCTTCAGCAGCGCCATCAACACTACCTATCTGCAGGCATTAATGATTGGGGTGGAATCTCTCCCGTCACCAAGGACTTTATCAATCCAGAGTGTGCCTGGCCCAACATCACCGAGCTGCAAAAAAACTGCGCTCAACAAGGTTATCAATTGCGCGAACGTCTACCCGTCTACCCCGACTATTTGCAACGCCCCGAATTCGTCTACCCCAACATCAATTCACGCCTGATTGCCTGTAGCGGCGACGACGGCTTGGTCAATACGCGATGCGCGTAGTAGCAACACCATAGAAACAATTACTAATAGACTAGAAGCGGTATTTCAAATGACGATTGATTTCAAACACGCCCATCGCGACATTCGAGCCATTCTTGACTCAGTTCTCGACGGTGGCGAACTGAGCGAAGCGCAAGCCACTCGATTGCTATCGAGTGATGGCGACGATCTCAAAGCAGTAATGTCATGTGCGAACGAACTCCGCCAGCAAGTCCACGGGAAAAAATCCAGTTTTGTTGTCACTCGCAACATTAATTTTACCAACGTCTGCCATATGGGTTGTCGATTTTGTGGTTTCGGTAAACACAAAGATTCGGCAGAAGCTGAACTTTTGCCCATGGAAACATTGGCTCAACGCGCTCAAGAAGCGGTCAAACGCGGAGCCACCGAAGTTTGTATTCAAGGCGGCCTGCACCCAGACCTGCCCGGCAGTCACTATCGCGACATCGTTAAAACCATAAAACGTGCGACTCCTGACATTCATTTGCACGCTTTTTCACCGTTTGAAATCTATTACGGCGCGAAGAAAAGTCGAATGAGTTACGCCGACTTTCTGTCCGATTTAAAGGCGTGCGGATTGGATTCCGTTCCTGGCACTGCCGCTGAAATCCTCGATGTCGAGGTACGAAAGATTTTGACCAAAGACAAACTGTCCGCAAAATCCTGGATCGACATCATCAAAGTGGCCCACCAAGTAGGGCTGCCCTCCACCGCAACGATGATGTACGGCCATGTCGACCAGCCTCATCACTGGGCCGCGCACATGGCACTGTTGCGAGACATACAAAAAGAGACCGGTGGTTTTACCGAGTTCGTGCCCTTGGGATTTGTGCATTACGACTCGCCTCTGTACCTAGAAGACCAACGCACCAGACCGGGCCCCACAAAGCGTGAACACATCGCTATCCACGCTGTTGCTCGTATCATGCTGCACGGCCACATCGACAATATTCAAGCCTCTTGGGTAAAGCTGGGACCACAATTGGCCGCCGAATCTCAAAACTTCGGCGTCAATGATATGGGCGGTACGCTGATGAACGAGAGTATTTCGCGAGCTTCAGGCGCGCTCTATGGACAAGAGATTACCCCGGCAGAAATGCGGAAAATGATTTCTAGCCAAGGGTTTGAAGCTTGGCAGCGCACCACTAGTTACCAGCAAGCACAAAAAATTAGCAGCAGTACCGTCACCACCTTGCAGCCTCGCAGCCAATGGCAAGCACAACAAATTCCAGTATTGGAGGTGGTGTAATGCCAGAGCAGATTAGCATCATTAGCGGTGGTGTTGGTGGCGCCAAACTGGTTGAAGGGCTCTACCACACGGTGGATTCAAAACAACTCAGCGTCATCCCTAATGTCGCTGACGATGATGAGTTTTATGGCTTATGGGTGTCGCCAGATGTCGATACGCTTCTCTACACTTTATCTAATCGCGTCAATCGCGATGCGGGCTGGGGCATTGCCGGCGATACGCTTCATCTGCAGTCGGCATTGACGCAGCTTGGCAGAGATTCGTGGATGACGCTGGGCGATCAGGATCTCGCCACTCACATCACTCGCAGCGAGCGGCTTCAACGCGGCCAGCGACCCACCGACATCACCACATGGCTAGCAGCGCAATCAGGCATCGACTGTCGTGTACTGCTGCCCACAGACGACAAGTGGCAAACCCGCATTGAGTCATCCCACGGTGTGCTCTCGATGCAGCAGTACTTTGTCAAACATCGCCATCAACCCACGGTGAAGAACCTCTATCACCGCAATATCACAACAACGGGCATGAGCGCTGAGATTACGCCGGAAACTCAACAGGCACTCGAACACAGCGATTTGATTTTTATTGCCCCGAGTAATCCCTTGCTCAGTATTGGCCCCACCCTAGCGATCAACGGCGTGCGCGAGTGTTTGACCAATAGCAGCGCTAAACGCGTAGCCGTTTCTCCCTTAATTGGTGGTAAAGCCGTGAAGGGCCCCACCGCAGAAGTAATGACGGCGCTAGGCTACCGCGCCGATGTTTTGGGGATCGCTGACTACTACCACGGACTGATTGATACCTTGGTCATCGACGAACAAGACCAGCAACACGCCGACGCGCTCGCTCAACAGGGGCTGGAGGTCATCATTATGAATACCTTAATGGATGATCTCACCAGCCGCCAAAGATTTGCCCGCTCTCTGCTAGACGCCATCGCGGATCAGCAAGCCCCAAGAAAGACCGAGGTCGCGTGATGTCACGTCCCCATAAGCAAGCAGAAATGGCAGTCAATTTTGTGGTGCCCATTAAACAGCTGCAACACTCCAAACAGCGACTGAAAGCCGCACTTACTTCTGTGGAACGCCAGCAACTGACTCAGAGCCTCTACCACAAGAACCTGCGCTGGCTAAAACAGAACTATCCCGCACACAACATTTTGGTGGTAACACCTGATCTTCACGCCGCCAAATTCGCCAAAGATCTAGGTGCCGATCTTCTGCTGGAACCGCAGAGCACCGGCCTCAATAACGCCATAGAGGCAGCAACACAATGGAGCATCGAACACGGTTTTCAATGTCAGCTAACCTTCTTCCCCGACATCGCCAATCCCGATCGTCACGACATGGATTTACTGCTCGAGCAGCGACAAGTGAATCCAGGCATGGCACTGGCAGTTTCGAGTGACGGTGGCACTAACTGCTTGCTCACCACGCCCCCCAACATCACCCCGTTTATGTTTGGGCATCAATCGGCCAGACGCTACCAGGCCTACGCCTACGCGCAAGGTTTGACGTGCTTGAGATTGGAACAAACAAGCTTGGCAAATGACATCGACTGCCCACAGGATTTGCAGCACTGCCTATCTCTGCTGACAAGCGATCATCAAAAGGTCACCGCATCATCACCCGCTGAACGGAGATTGATTGCATGAACCCCGCCCAACATTTACTAAGCGCCGACAACACCGATGCCGATCAAGCCCACTCAACGGCAGGCAATCAAGTTCAAATACGAGCACTACGAACCATACCCGACGTTTATCAAGACGATTGCCTAGGATCACTCATTGTCGAGTCACTGCAACGCGAAGGTCAAAGCATCAGCAATCAGAGTATTTTGATTGTCGCCCAGAAAGTGGTCTCTAAAGCCGAAGGCAGAACCATTGCACTGGCCTCTGTTGAACCCTCACGGCAAGCCCTGCAACTTTCCAGAAAACTCAACAAAGATCCGCGCAAGATTGAGTTGGTACTGCAAGAAAGCAGCGACATCGTGCGTCTAAGAGAAGCCCCCAACGGCGACAGCGAAGGACTTCTCATCACCCGCCATCGCAATGGTTTTATCTGTGCCAACGCCGGCATCGACGAGTCCAACATCGACGGTATCGAAAGCGTATTACTGCTGCCAGAAGACGCCGACCTCAGCGCTAGACGCCTGCGTCAGACCATCCAATCACTGACCGGTAAAACCCCCGGCATCGTCATCACCGACACTTTCGGCCGCCCCTGGCGCCAAGGCTTGGTTAACGTCGCCATTGGTCTTGCCGGCGTCGCCGCCGTGGTTGAAGACGGTTGCACCACCGATGCCTGGGGCAAGCCTTTGTTTGTCACCAAGCCGGCACTGGCCGACGAACTGGCAGCGGCCTCTGGACTACTTATGGGCAAAGATGCCAAAACCCCCGTCATCATCTTCGACGGCGTCAACTGGCGCGATCAGAGCAGCTCAATCAACGATTTAATCAGAACACCTAAAGAGGATTTGTTTTTATGAAAGTTTCCATACTCGGCGGTACCGGCCCTCAAGGACAAGGACTGGCATTGCGACTAGCCCTCGCCGGCACAGACGTGGTACTCGGTTCACGCGACGCACAACGGGCCGAAGAAATCGCGCAACAGTTGAATCAGAAGATTCCTCAGGCCACTGGCACCATCACGGGCGGCGACAACCAAGCGGCTATTACTGACGCAGACGACATGATTTTCATCGCTGTGCCCTTCAGCGCCCATGAACGCACTCTGCAAGATTTATCGGCGCAACTCAAAGGCAAACTGATTGTCGATATTGTGGTTCCTTTAACCGAAGGTAATCCGAAATCCGTCACCATGCCCAGCGAAGGCTCGGCCACCGAACAAGCGCAGCGGATTCTGGGCGAAGACACTCCCGTTGTTGGCGCTTTTCACAATGTCTCAGCTCACCAACTGAACGCTTTCGATCAACCGGTGAATTGCGACATCTTGGTGTGCGGCAACTCACTCGATGCCAAAAAATCCGTTATTGCGCTCACCGAGTCCATGGGCATTACCGCTTTGAACGCCGGACTGGCCGAAAGCGCGCGCTGCATTGAAGCCATCACTCCCATACTGATTCGCCTCAATATTTCCAAATCATTCCCGCACACCCACGTGGGAGTAAAGATTGCACCACCGGAAACCGCTTAACTCTGTCGTCAGAGTGCTTTTTGATGAACATAAAATTTGAAATACTTATTTAGGAGCTAGACAATGGAATTTGGTATTACTTTTAAAGGCTTTGTAGAGCCAGATCGCGCACGCCAACTGGTCAAACAGGCCGAGGAAGCGGGCTTTAGTTACTGCTGGTTTTACGACTCCCATATTTTGTGGCGCGAGTGCTATCCCGCCATTGCCATGTGCATGGAACACACCAAAACCATGCGCTTCGGTCCTTGCGTCACCAACCCCAAAGCTCGCGACTGGTCTTTGGCCGCAAGCCTGTGGGGAAGCCTCGCCCATCAAAGTAACGGTCGTATTGATGTGGGTCTCGGTCGCGGTGACAGCTCAGTTCGAGTCATGGGTAAGAAACCCGCAACCATTGCCCAGATGACCGAGTTCACCCAAAAAGTAAAAGCCATGATTCGCGGCGAAGAAGTGAGCTATGGCGAATGCCCAGAGCCGGTAAAATTCCCTTGGGCAACAGGCTACGAGCTGCCCATTTGGATTGGCGCCTACGGCCCCAAAGCTCTCAAAGCGGCAGGCGAAGTGGGCGACGGCGTAATCTTACAAATCGGTGACCCGGATCTGATTCGCTGGTTTGCCGATCAATGCCATATTGCCGGCAAAGACATCGATAGAGATATGTCCAACTTCAAAGTACAAGCTGCGGCACCGGCGTATTTTGGCAGCATGGACGAATGTCGAGAAGCCACCAAATGGTTTCCCGCCATGGTAGGTAATCACGTTGCCGATATTGTTGAAAAATATGGCGCCGACGATCCCAACATTCCTTCCAGCCTGACCTCCTACATCGAAAACCGTCGCGGCTACGATTATTCCAAACACGGCCAAAGCGACAACCCTTATCTGGATTTTATTACCGAAGACATCGTCGATAGTTTTTGTGTGCTCGGCACGACCGAGGATCACATCAACAAGATCCATAAAATGAAAGAGGCGGGAGTCACTCAGTACAACATCTATCTCGACAACGGAGATGAAGAGAACATTATTGCGCAGTACGGCAAGAGCATCATACCGGAGTTCAGCTAAAACCCACGATTCGCGGTTGGTGGCAATCAGCCGCGGATCTTCTGTTACTTATAATAAAATTGGGGGAAGTCATGGCCAAGGCACTTAGAAACGTCTCAGATTCAGAAATCAAGCTGCTCAGCATCTTTCACAAAGTAGTAGCCAGAGGTGGTTTATCGGCGGCGGAACTTGATCTAAACATCGGTCGCTCCACCATCAGTCGCCACCTTAAAGATCTCGAGGTACGTCTTGGCGTCACCCTCTGTCATAGAGGAAATTCCGGTTTTTCCTTAACCCCCGAAGGCATGGAAATTTACGAGGCGTCGATCGAACTGTTCGATGCGCTGAATCGTTTTAAAGGCAGAGCCAATGACATTCAAGAGAACATCAAAGGCGTTTTGAGAGTTGGTTTTTGCGACAAGGTTGTGGGCAATCCCAACAGCCATGTCCCCAAAGCCATCCGAAACTTTTCCACCGAATACCCCAATATCCATATCGACATTCATACACAGCAGCTCAACACGGTGGAAAACAGAGTCCTCAGTGGCGATTACCACTTAGGCATAGTCCCCATTCATCGACACACCTCCTCACTGCAATACAACCCTCTGTTCGTTGAAGACATGAGCCTTTATTGCGGACTCGGGCACCACCTATTTGGTAAAGAGGAAGGCATCGATGAAGAGCTGATGAACAACGTCAAGTTGGCCGCCATGGATATGAACTCGCCCAACCAACAAGTCTTTAATCGATTGAATCTAAAGCGTTCCGCGACCGCCTATGACCAAGAAGGGATTGCCCTGCTCATTCAATCGGGTGAATACGTTGGTTTTCTACCCGATCACTACGCCCGGCATTTCGTCAATGACGGAGTGTTCAAGTGCATTGACTCCAAAACATACTCCTACCAGTGCCAATTTGCCGTGATCAACTGCAAATCAAACAAACCAACGCGCATGGCACAAGAACTGCTACGTCACCTCACCGCGTCTCATACTGCTCGCGAGAAACTCTATGCACTGTGACTCAGCAGTCAGGCGAACGACACAATGAGTGACGCCCTCAGGTTGCGCGATTATGAAACCCGAGGTCGATGAAAGTGGATTTACTGAGTTCACGATAATTAATACATTTAGATTACACAGATAAAGGTGAATTATGGGACTGCTGATTAAGAACGGAAAGATAGTGAACGCGGATATGTCTTTCCACGGCGACATCTACTGCGAAGGCGAAAAAATTGTTGCCATCGCCGATCAGATCAGTGCAAAAGAGAATGATGACGTCATCGATGCTGAGGGCTGCCTGATCATGCCCGGTGGCATCGATCCTCACACCCATATGGAACTGCCGTTTATGGGCACGGTGGCCAGCGACGACTTCTACAGCGGCACTCGCGCCGCCCTAGCGGGCGGCACCACCACCATCATTGATTTTGTTATTCCCAACCCACAACAAGACTTAATGGAAGCCTTTCAACAGTGGCAAGAAAAAGCTGAAAAAGCGGCAACCGATTTCAGTTTCCATGTCGCCGTTACCTGGTGGGATGACAGCGTCTCCGAAGCCATGGGGATTCTGGCGAAGGAACACGGCGTCAACAGCTTCAAACATTTTATGGCTTACAAAAATGCCATCATGGCCGATGACGAAGTGCTAGTGAACTCCTTCAAACGCGCCCGTGATCTCGGCGCCATTGCTACCGTGCACGCCGAAAACGGCGAGTTGGTGTTCAGGCTGCAGCAGGAAATGCTCGAACAAGGTATTACCGGGCCTGAAGGTCACCCGCTGTCGCGGCCGCCAGAGGTCGAAGGAGAAGCGGCCAATCGCGCTATCGAAATCGCGAACTTAATGAACGTTCCCATTTATCTGGTACACACCTCCTGCCAGCAGGCTGTGGATGCCATTGCGCGCGCGCGCGCCAACGGCCAGCGGGTTTATGGCGAAGTATTGCCCGGCCACCTACTGCTTGACGATTCGGTCTATCGCGATCCCGATTGGTCGTTCGCCGCCGCTCATGTGATGAGCCCGCCGTTCAGACCCAAAGGTCACCAACAACATTTGTGGAAGGCGCTGCAAGCCGGCACCTTGCAAACCACCGCTACTGATCACTGCTGTTTCTGCGACCCACAAAAACGCAATGGGGAAGATGACTTTACCCAAATCCCCAACGGTACCGCTGGCGTAGAAGATCGCATGCACGTGATGTGGCACCACGGCGTCAATACCGGCCGCCTGACCGAAAACGAATTCGTCGCCGTCACTTCCGCCAATACCGCCAAGATTTTTAATGTTTACCCTCGCAAGGGAGTCATTCGGGTCGGTAGCGACGCCGACCTCGTAATATGGGATAGCGAAAAAACCCGCACCATTTCCAAACAAACACATCATCAGAATGTGGATTTTAATATCTTTGAAGGCATGGAAGTCAAAGGCGTCAACACCCACACGATTAGTCGTGGCGATCTTGTCTACAAAGAGGGAAACATCACTGCAGAACGCGGAAGAGGCAAGTACATCAAAAGACCTCTGTACTCTGCTGATAGCAAAGCATTACAACTTAATAGCGCTCAGAGAAAAGCATCGCCAGTCATTAGAAACACATAAAAAAGGCGATTCAAATTCACAACACACTTTTACTATCCACTATTGGGGAAGCTCCATGAAAACTCAGCGCAATTGTCACTTTAAGAAAACACTGCTCGCTCTCGCGGTGATGAGCTGTACGTCAAACGTCAGCGCATCGGTCCTTGAGGAAGTTGTTGTAACTGCTCAAAAACGTGAACAGAATGCCAGCGATGTTGGTATTGCCGTCACTGCGTTCAGCGGTGACCAAATGAAAGCTCTTGGACTCGAGTCCAGTACCGAGCTGATTGACTTCACCCCTGGCGTATCGCTGGCTGGTGACATTGGTGGTCAACGCGCCATCTTTAACATCCGCGGCGTGGTACAGAATGACTACGCCGATCTCGCCGAAGCACCAGTGGCGGTTTATGTGGACGGCGGCTATTTGGCCAGTACTCAAGCACAAACCTTCGGCCTCTTTGATATTGAGCGGGTTGAAATTCTGAAAGGCCCTCAGGGCACGCTGTTCGGACGTAACGCCACTGGCGGTCTGGTCAATACCATTACTGCCCGCCCAACCGAAGAATTGGAAGGTTATGCCGAGCTGACCCATGCGAGCTTTGATCAGTACCGCTTTGAAGGCGCTATTTCCGGCGCCATCGCCGACGGCGTTCGTGGTCGTCTATCCGTTATGGCGAATCAGCAAGGCGAAGTACTCGACAACATCTATGAGGATAGCGCCGCACCCGATACCCGTGCAGGCTCTGTCGGCGGCGGTGAAGATGGTTACAACGACGACACCCAAGCCGTTCGAGGCCAGTTGGAATTTGATATTGGTGACGCCGGCAACTTATTGCTGAGCGCAAACTGGGCAGACACCACCAAAAGTGAAGGCCCCTATCAGTTCGTAAACACCACCGAAGTGAAAGATGTGAACGGTAACGTGGTCAACGTGATCTTTGCCAAAGACGACGCTATGGGCTGTGACACCATTCAAGCCGGTAGCTGTGTAGACGGCAACTTCGATGGTAACCCTTTACGCCCGGTACAGGGTGGTGACTTCAACGGCAATTTCGATCCCGACGGCTCAGGCCCCAAGGTCAATAAAGACTTTGCCTTTGACGATCAGAACAGCATTGAATCAAAAGGCTTCGCGGCTACCTTCACCTACGACTTCGAAAATTTCGAATTCTTCTCCATGACGGACTATAAGTCGTTCAGTCGTACCGTCGGTCTAGATTCGGATCAAACCGCCTCACCGGAATTGATCTTCCAATCCGATGGCGAAATCGATCAAGTTAGCCAAGAGTTCCGCTTCGCCGGTACCACCGAAACGATGAAATGGGTAACCGGGCTTTACTATCTAGGCATTGATACCGACTACTCGCAGGGCTTAGCCGCCTCCCCCACCGCCTTCTTTCTGGGTGGCGAAGAAAACAATACTGTCGCTGAAGTGGATACCGATTCTTACTCGATCTTTGGCCAGCTGGATATCGATCTCAGCGAGAGCCTAGTATTGGTTGCAGGGGCGCGTTTTATTCAAGAAGACAAAACCATGAAAGGCCGCGTCTACCAAAATGCTAACTTGGATGATCGCAAGATAGAAATCGATACCAGCGGCGTGTCACTGGAAAACTATGACGACGAAAACGACCAAGATCTGTGGTCAGCCAAATTGCAATTGGAATACTCCCCCGATGATGACAGCCTCTACTATATCGGTGTCAATCGTGGCGTGAAGGCGGGCAGTTTCAACGCGCCTTTGTTTGGCGGCTTTAGCACCTATGATCCAGAAGAAATTGTCGCCTATGAAATGGGCTCTAAGCTGAGCTTCAAAGATGGAAGAATACGCTTAAATTCCAGTATTTTTCACTATGACTACAGCGACTACCAATCGTTTTCTTGGGTCAACAACGCCGGCGTGGTATTTAACGAAGACGCGACCTTCACTGGTGCTGAAGTTGAATTGTTCATGAATCCGATCGATGCCTTAGACATTATGCTAGGCGCCTCTTACATAGACGCAACGGTCGAGGATCTGGAAGTTGCCTCAGGCTACATCGAAGATACAACACCGCCCTATACACCAGAATGGCAGGCATCTGGCCTCATTCGTTACAACTGGGATTTAGCCAGCGGTAGTTTAGCGGCACAGATCAGTGCTTCTTATCAATCAGAAACATTCCACAACGCAAGAAACTTCGACGCCCATGAGATAGAAAGTCGTTTCAAAGCCGATGCCCAAGTTACCTGGCGCGATCTTGATGAACAGTGGACTGTCACAGCGTTTGTCGACAACGTCACCGATTCGGAAGATGAAATGATTGGCTTCGATGTTTCTGGTTTTTACGGCAATAGCCAAATCTCCTACGCCAAGCCACGCACCTATGGCTTAACTGTGCGTCGTGACTTTTAACAGCAACTACTGAACTCCATCTCGTTGACTCTTGTTGTTGCCCGCTCATCTTAAAACGATAGCGGGCTTTTTTATAAACTGAAATCACAAGCAGCGCAAAAAAATGGTGCACAACACCAAAAGCACTGCCCTTAAAGCAACAAAATAGTGCAAATCTATCGTGGTCGAATTGAAAGCGATGATTTTTTTTGGAACTCGCTTGACGCCCAAAAAAACACCTTATATCTTGACCATCTGGACAGGAAAGTTACATCG
>CERE01070743.1_pt1 | contig 63941 bp, 77 predicted proteins | sample 530911 | NCBI WGS metagenome assembly CERE01 (sample SAMEA2621092, study PRJEB7988) | marine metagenome | biome: marine biome (ENVO:00000447); feature: mesopelagic zone (ENVO:00000213); material: "saline water (ENVO:00002010), including plankton (ENVO:xxxxxxxx)" | depth 800 m
GCAGCATCTTAAGGAGCTAATGGAAGAGCGTAAAGTTGTCTTCAAGTCGCAATTAGTGGACAAAGATGGCAACGTAGTCGCGGAGAGTTCTGCTATCAAACCAATTTGGAATCTTAAAGATTACGAATCGGGTGAGACGGCAGCTTTTCAACGATTACTCGCTCGCTTAGGGTTTGGTGGCGATGTCTTTGATTCTGATGAAGACAATGACATGAATTCCCAAGGCCTTGCCTTTGATACTGTAAGTGAAAATAAGCCAAGTCAAAGTCAGACAGTAGTAATGAAACCTGTTGTGGTGGAAACACCTCGCAGCGAGCCAAAACCTGCTGAACCTGCCGAGACTAAGACCGTCAGTTCTACGGAGCAGTCGGAACCGGCCAAACAACCTGCCCAAAAGCAGGCAGTTAAGAGCACTAGCCGTGGCGTGCAAGTTGATCCTAACAAGATCCAAACCGCGCAACTGCGACAGCTTGAATCAATGGCCAGGGTGAAGAAAGTAGAGTGTCCAAAAGTGAATACTTTAGAAGAGTTTCGCGAAGCACTATTACATCTTAAAAACTTACCTTTACCCACTTGAAAAATTAAAACTCCAACTGATTTGTTTCAGTTGGGGTTTTTTATTTGCTAAATATAATTCAAAAAATACTCAGTCAGAACCTTGTACTATCTGATGTAGACGATAACTTACTAGTTAAAATGAATTGTATATTTTCTAGAAACCCAACCAGTGATAACGGTATCCCCCAATCTTACTTGCACTTCTAACCATTTTCTATTTGAGTTATCTAGTACAACTAACATAGTTTGCTTTGGTAGAACTTCTAATATTTCACCCTGTACTGATGGAGTTTCCCGCAGGTGAACTCTATCACCACTTGTAGCACGCATATTTTTTAAAAGTTCATAATCAAACCCTATTTCGCCTGCGCTTTGTTTCACTATAGACTTTACTTGTGAGCTAGATTCTGCTTTTTCAATTTTTGGTTCGAGTAATGAAGCGACATTTACAACAGCATCATGTATGTCATTAAAAAATTGAATAATGGAACATATGACTGCAAAAATAATTAAAACTCTTTTCCTTAAGGATATCGGGTCAACATTCGGCTTATCAGCTTTTAATTGAAAAGCTAATGCCTCACATTCCTCCGTTACAATTTCAATATTTACACCAGTTTCAGGGCTTTGAAGTTTCTCCCATTCGCGATTTATTTCATCATCACTAAGTTGGTCAATACGTGCTAACTGCGTATTCAAACCACTAAGAGATTGGCTATATTCTGAAAATGAATTTGTAGAGTACTTCGATAATACAGTGCTTAACTTTGTAGCCCATATATCATTTGAAAGGTCTAATGATGCTCCTAAAGCATCATTAACCAGCCGTTGATCGGACGAGATTAGTTGTTTTGCAAATGAATGAGATTGGTTGCTAATTATTGAGGATAGAAGGTCACTTTTCGATATGCCTGAACTGAGAACAGAGTCAACAAGGCTAGAATTAATTCGTGACATAGACTCAATTTGATCTTGTCTAAAAGTACCCAATCCTGAGTTCATCCTTGCTAACTCATTCTGGATAACAGGCAGGATACTGGGAAAAGCTTTTCCGTATCCTGAAAAACCTGTATTTTCATTTACCCGAGCAATTAGCGATGCAATTGATTCCAACTTAGCTCCTTTAAACCGATTCATTTTGAGATAATTATCAGTTTATATTTATAGCAAATGCACACGTCATTTGATGTTTAAGGACAGTTCTGATGAGCACATGTGCAAATAGCGATATCAAACTCTTAAAAATCTAGCACACATGACAAACACTTGAGCTTATTTTGTAATAACAGAACGATACGAAATATGTGCGTGAGATACAGATATAATCCTTTAATTCATTTTAGTATGTGCAAGCTGAAATATTTCATTCACATTTTCTGTGGATAACTCTGTCAGTAACCCCGCAAGCGTGTTGTCTAAGCGAAAAGAAAGTCACTTGGTTAAATAATGAGCAACAGGATTCAAGGCGTTGACACCCATCAGTTAAATTGGTATTTTCGTATCCAAATATCGCTTCCTGCGATTCTTGGCTCCCGCCAAGCTCAATAAGATACGTCCACTGGCCGTACTCTCAGCTCGAAAGAGCAAATCCGATTGAAGTAAATTTTTCACGCAGAAATCTTTTGTGTGTCTGCACGTCTGTACGTTTTTTTCGTGCCTCCAGACCAAAGGTTTCTGATCGACATTTATTTGTCGATTGAAAGCGGCTTGCTGACCGTTTAATCCAGCACTCAATCACCCTTCAGGGCACACAAACTGCCCTGTAGGGATAGCTTTGTCTGTGCCATTCCGAAGGATTTTCAATTCAAGGAGGCACAAATGAAGTTTAAGACGCTGAGACGTGATGAAGTCCTACAAGATGTAATCAAACAAGCGGGTGCTAATGCAGAATTCAAAGTATCCCGTGTAGATCAGAAGGACGACCATGTTACTCGCGCCATGTGGGCGGGTGACAAGTTAGTAATCATTCTCGAAAAGGCACGCAAAGTCGTGGGCTATAACCTTTTCAGCAGATCCCAACAAAAACGAGCTAAAAAATATTCGCATGCTTTCCTCGAAGAGAAGCGGATTTTGTGGCAAAGGATTGAGCAATGATTCTCAGTCCTAGCAGAGTTCAGAAAGGTCAGACTTGCATGAAGCAGGTCTGGTACCACTACAAGTTGGGTATAAGACCAAAGGTTACTTCAGCAAACCTTGCTTTCGGTAAAGCGGTGGATGACACCGTGATGGATTACTTAAAGGCAGTAACGCTGGGGAATCGGATTTCTTCTATTGAAGATGTCTTTCTAAGACATTGGAAAAAGCAGTCATCAATTTCACTTGAGTATTCGTCTACACAGTCGGAAAAAAAGATGAGAGAGATGGGGGCTGCGATGGCTGGGAAGTTTCCAGCTGCTTGGGAGGAATCTGAGCTGATGGTTTTTATCATGCCAGATGGTTCACCTGCATTACAGGTTGAACTCGCAGTTCAGATAGCACCGAGAGTTAGCTTGCGGGGTTATCTGGATTTAATCGCTATGGATCAGCTTGGCAGAGTCATCATTCTCGACATCAAAACAACCGGTGTTGCCTATGATGATTTGTATGTTCGCCAATCCGATCAATTAACGGCGTATCAGCTGCTCATAGATAGTCATGCATCGACGTTAGGGATAGAACAGGCTGACCAGGTTGGTTTCATGTGCTTGCACAAGAAAAAAGACCCGGTTATTCATTCACCTCAAATCGTTGACCGCAGACCGTCAGATCGAGTCTCGGAATACATTCAGACCTGTCAGTGGTTTGTTAACGACTACAACAATGGGCGGTTTAATCGCAGCCCACTTGGAGCCTTTAACAGTCCTTGTTCAATGTGTGACTTTAACCGGTTATGCAGTGATGGATGCACTGAAGATTTGGATATTCCAGACAGAGCGAAAGTTGCTCTGCAGTTAGCAGCATAGGAGGCCGAGAAATGATGCAATTAGCATTGAATTTCGATCTCCTTCCCCTCAACCCAGATGACTGGAATTTAACCCAGGAGCTGGCAGAGGAGCTGCACGAGAAGTTCTACATCCGAAGCATTAAGTTATTGCGTGACTCCGTTCCTGGGGGCAAGCAGTGGCAAGAATTAATGTCCTGGATAGATGAACCAATCGTTAATGATAATCGCCCCTTTAGCTTTGCAACTTGTTGCAAGGTGATAGGGATTGAAGATCCAGAAGCGAACCGCGAAACAATTAAAAAATATTTAGCTATGTAAATAGTTAGAAATCGTTTCACCCAAAGGGGTGGTTTTTTACCACCGCCCCTTTGGGGGTAGTGGTATTTCAAAATAGGAGATAACACATGAAAACGATGCAATACGATATCGGTTTAACATTCGGCATTGAGGCTGCTGTAGGTCAATTCATCACTGGATATGAACCTGGTTCACAGTATGTTCCATCAGCTGAAGAAAATTATCGTTTTGACAAAAGTGTTTTACGAGACCTTATGGTCTGGTGGAACATGAACCTATCTGGAAACAATAAAGATGGCATGTATTTGTTCGGACCGACTGGTGCGGGTAAATCAGCTGCTTTAGTCAACTTCTGTGCATTACTAAATATACCGATGTATGAAAAGACGATATATGAAGGGATGGAATTTGATGTTTTGATGGGGCGTACCGAAATTGTTGGTGGAGATACCGTATTTATGTATGGTGTTGTTCCACTGGCGATGGGTGCAGAAAATGAACCTGGAATACTTGTGCTCAATGAGATTGACCGAGCAGATGATGCAGTCTTAACTGGATTATATGAAGTATTAGCAGGGCGTCCCTTAGTTCTGGATGCGGCTGGCCATCATGTTGTAAAACCTGACAATGCATTTTGTTTTGCTGCCACAGGTAATACAAATATGGCTGGAGCCAGTGACGATTACAGTAATGCTAATAAGCAAGACTTAGCATTTGTTGATCGTTTCTGGAAAGTATCTGTGGGCTACCCAGAAAAAGAAGTGGAAATGACTATTCTGAAGTCTGTGGTACCGGATTTATCTGACGAATTGCAAGAAAAAATGATTGATGTTGCCAATGACATTCGATCTCTGCATACCGAAGGTGAAAATCGGATTCCATTAACCATGAGTACTCGAACACTTTTACGCTGGGCTAATATGACTAAGGCTTATCATGGATTCAGTAGTGCAATAGATGTTTCACCTATTGCTTACGCTATGGATAGGGCTCTACTTAATGTAGCTGACCGACCAACGCGAGCCGCTATCATCGAAGTTGCAGAATTACACATTGGTGATGCATGGGCTTCTGAACCTACAAAGGCAACAGGGACTAATGGAGGTAAACCACTCAATGACTGATTTATTTGAGCTTTACCGAAAAGACAGCCCTAGTAGTCAAGGGACAAAAGACTGGGTAATTAAAGTCACAGCGTCAAACGAACTTACCGTGATGTTTGGTAAGACCGGCTCCAAGCTTCGCACTAGAGTACTTAAACTAGACAAAAATGTGGATGCATGGAGTGAACAGCTGGAGCGTGTTAAACAAAAATTGAATGAAGGCTATTCAAAGATTGGTAAAGCACGCATCGACGACAAAGGCAATGTCATGATGGCTCAAGATATCGAAGAGCAAACGTGGAGTATGTTGGAGTTGGACGAAGCTGAAGTTGAAACCGCATTGAAATCACTTGTTGATGACATTGTGGCGTATAACTTTGACAATGGCTTTGATGAAATGCTGATATCGGCTGAATATGACAGTAACCTAAATGGAGCCATCATCTCGTGTGATGGCTTACTGCCAATTGAAGGATGGAAAATCATTAAAGATGATGGTTTAAACTTTCTAACAAGCGGTAAGGTTATTGGTGGAGGAAAAATAGAAAGTTCTCTACAGCTGTTGCTGTTAGTAGGATTATCTAAGAAGCTTCCTGATGGAACAATTTCAGCTGTCGCTTTCAAAGGACAGAACTCACGGGATTTAATGCCAAACAAACGAGGCTTACCTGCTGACTTTGCCGAAGCATTAGAGTTACCGTCAAAGTATGTTCGTGAATTAGCACAGGCGATAGGTATTCTTGCAAAGCCTGTACCCATCTTATCTCAAGAGGCTGTTAGTACGCCGACAGCTATTTGTTTTTAACTACCAATAAAGCCGTCCCTATGGGGCGGCTTTTTTGTTTGTAACTAGCTTTCCTCAATATCCGGTTATTTATTCAAATCAATCTCATAGCTCTATAGAGTGCATTATGATTTAGTCTAAATTAGGATTGATGTATGAATTCAATACGCATTCGCTTTGACCAGAACACTGCCTATACCCGTGATTGGTTAGCAGACAATGAAGCAGAGGCTCAGCGAGTACTTGCGACTTTCAAAGCACGAAATATCACCCCACAATGCGAGTGCAATGACAAAATGCCTCCTATGTACATCTCTCATAGGACAAGATACTTTCTTGCACGAAATCCTGGTACCGGTTCACTTCATTCTCCTGAGTGCCCATCATTTGAAATGGAAACTGAAGACAGTGGGAGAATTACATATGAAAATGATGTGATCAAAACAAAAAATGACGGAACGTTGTCGTTAAAGATACTCGCTCCATTAGCTCATAAAAAGGTAGACAGGGCTGCAAAGGAAGAGAGTGATATTGATTCACTTGTTCCACCAAAACCAAAAGCACAGACCCAAAAGCGTGATGCGATGTCCTTATCTGGTCTTCTGGCTTTAATGTGGGAAGAAGCAGAGTTAAATAGATGGCATCCAGGATTTAATAAACGGCGAATTTGGGCGGTGGCCAGAAATCGTTTATTGGATGTGGCACAACGGATCTATACAAAACGAACAAATCTCGCAGATGTTATTTATATCCCCGAACATTTTAACGAAGCTTCAAAAGATGCAATTGATGAGAGAAGAAAAGCAGAATTTACTCGGATTATGACTTCTACAAGTATTTCCACAAAGTACATGGTAGTCATTGGTGGGATACGTAAAATCAACTTACAACAGAACTCAATCGCTATTATGCTCAGACACCAAAGTGATGCACTGAAATACTGGGGTACTCAGCATGTCATGAAGAAAATGGAAAATAGCCTAGTGTTATCTATTTTGAATGATGATGAAGATCCAAGATTAGTTTACACAATGATGGTAATCAGTCGTGATAGCAATGATGTATTGCATATACAGGATATTGGCTTTTTGTTAGCTGATATTCATATGATTCCAACTTACTTTGAGTATGACAGGTTGATGACTGAGAAACTCATTATGGAAGATCATAAGTTCATTAAAACAATGCGTTTTGATGGTTCTAAAAACACTGTCTACCCTGATTACCTACTGGTTGATAATCCTAGTCGCCCTACACCGATGGCAATATTTAGAACGTTTGCCTCAGAAAATGTTGTAGAGCAAAGGCACTTGGCCATAAATAGGTGGAAACAGAAATACGGACAATATTGGATTTGGGATATGGAAACTCAAGGAGAAACTCTTCCCAACCTGACCACCTTTACATACTCAGATGACCTATAGGCGCTGTAAATCTAAATTTGTGAACTAGTAGCCTTGCGTGCTCGGTGACATCGTAATAACATTCACTTAACTAGGTTTCTAACTCATCATTGATTTGATGAGTAAGAACTGGAACTGGCCCAGATAATTTAGCCAGTCTCAACTACCCGAATGGGAAATATTTTTCCTCATTCGGGGGACTAGTATTTCTATTCGGGTTTTTTCGTTTTTAAAAGGAGAAACCTAATGGAAGTATTAGATCAAACAGTTTGGATTCATATTAACTATCGCACATGGCAGGGCAAGAAAACTCTGACACGTGACGAATTAAAACGATATGCTGATCCAAGCAAGACCCCACCTGAAGACCTTATCACACCCGGTACTAAAGCAATTGCTGATCCTGAGAAGCTGAAGCGCATTAACAGTTTAGGTAAACGCATTCACCGGGAATGTGAAAAAGTCTGTCTCAAAGCGTTTGGTGCTTATGGAACCTCGATCGAAGCTGGAGAAACATTACTAGCAAGATTGCAGGACTTAAAAGACAAACACCAAATGTTAATCAGCGAATATCTGGATAGCTATGAGCAATCCAATATTGAATGGATAAATGAGCATCCTCAATGGGAGGATTGGTTAAGAAATTCCATGATGAGTCGCGGTGAAATTGAGAATCGATTCAAGTTTGAGTATCAAGCTTACAAAATCTCAAGTGGTGGCCAAGGGGCATTAATGAATGACGGTCTTATACAAGAGCAAAATGGCTTGTTAGGACAGTTATTATCTGAAATCGAGAAGATGGCAAATGATGCGTGGGTTGCGTCCTATGAAAATAGAGACAAGACCGGTCAAAAAGCGTTATCACCCATTCGCATGATATTGAACAAGCTCAAAACACTGAGCTATATCAGTAATAAGGTGCATGTACTCATCAAGCGAGTGAATGATGTACTTAACTCGATGCCAAAATCCGGTCCAATTGAAGGTGCCGATCTCTCATCGGTTTGTGGATTACTAAACTTATTAGGCTCGTCAAAACGCATGACGGACTTTATTAACCAGGTACCACAACATCAAAACGATGTGTTCGATCAAGTTGAGGAGAATGATGACGAAAACTTAATCCTTTCGGAACCGGCAGACACTGCCAGAAACGAAGAGTTTGAGTTTGATACTAATGAGGAATCAGAAGTTAACGTCAACACGCCCTCTACCTCTAAACCAGTTGCGCAGCCAGCGCTATTTTGCTTCTAAAGGAGTAAGTTATGAACCAATCAACTTTGGTTAAATCACTCCCTATTGTCGCAAAGGCACTGGGGCGTAACATGGGTGTAAAAGTGGAACTGGATGCAAGTCATGCATGGACAGATGGTAATGTTATTTATTTACCTTCTCTGCCCATGCAAGATCCTGGTGTTGAAACACTAGGTCTTGGCTATATCATCCATGAAGCAGGTCATATACGTTACAGTGATTTCAGTATTGATTACGAAGAGTTCTCTCCTATTGTGAGAAAGCTAATTGGAATCATGGAAGATATCAGAATGGAGAAGTGCATTATCCGAGATTATCCGGGTGCATTCAAAAAGCTCTCGAACTTAGTTCAAAAGCTTGTTCAGGATGGTTTCTTCAAAAATGTTACTACTGATAGTTCACCTGCAGCAATATTGTGCGGTTATGTGCTACACAAAGGTCGTTCGCAAATGCTTGGTCAAACAGCTTTAAATGACCATGCAAAGAACTCACAAGCTTTTCTCGCAGGCGTGATGACACCACTAACTATGACGCGAATTAATAGTGTTATGGCTAGATTGTCATCTGCAAAGAATGAAGGTGATATCGTTAAGTTTGCACAAGAGATTGCCCAAATTCTTGATGAGGAAAGTAACCGCTCCACACCACCTCAAAACAGTGATCAAAGCCAGCAGCAACAAGCTGGCAATGATTCACAAGTTCAAGACCAGATACTAGATGAAAACCAATCAACCGGTGATTCGGCAGAAGGTCAAGAGCAAGGGGATGATGATTCACAAGACGATGATGGTGATATACCATCGAATCAAAGTGAAAGTGATGAATCAGATGACTTATTATCAGGTTCTAGCACATCGTCCAATGACGACATATCAGACGATAACGGTGACGCCAGTAATGGTTATTCTTCTAGTTCTGCTGGAAAAATGTCACAAGAAGAGTTTGATGCGGCCTTGCAGTTCATGAAAGACATTCTGGCAACAACAGAGAATGACTCAAGTGATCTGCCAGGTGATATTAGTGATGCATTTGAACACCTCATTGAAAATGAGATTAAAGAGGCGGCAAACCAGCGTGGTAACTATGCTGTTAGTTTGGCTCCAACTCAGATTGCAAATCTAACATCACCGAGCGACCACCAACAGGCACTTGATGAAGCACAAGCAGCTACTGCTGCATTGCGTTCCAGACTGGTCCAATTGGTTCAAGCCCAAACTAAAGTGAAGCGAAAGACTTCACGGAATGGGCGTAGGCTGAATGATCGAAAATTGCATCGTATAAAGTCAGGTAATTTATCGGTGTTTAAATCGACAAGTCGTAAGAAAGCAGTTAACACGGCAGTGCAAGTATTGCTCGACAGATCATACTCAATGACAGTTGATATGCCTGTTGCGGCACGCGCTACATTGTCACTTACAGCTGCAATGAAGAAAATACCCCATTTGTCAGTAGGGTCTGCAATGTTTCCAGGATATCTGGATAGTTCTGTAACTGTTTTAACAAGACAAAATCAGACTATGGACCAAACAGCGGGATACTACCCATTGGTAGAAGCAGATGGAAGCACTCCATTACTTCCTGCACTGAGTTGGTCTGGTGATAACCTCTTTGCCCAAAAAGAAGAAAGAAAAATGCTTTTTGTGGTAACTGATGGTGTACCAGATGACATGAAAGACTGTATTGAGTTAGTTAAGAACTTAAGACAGGGTGGTATTGAGGTATATGGCATTGGTATTAATGTAGATAAAAAAATGATGTCAATGTTATTTGGCAAAGAGTATGTCTCTATGGAACATGTGGGTGAGCTTGCGGAAGCTACATTCGCACTACTAGAAAAGACCGTACTAGCTGCCTAGCTAGATATATCCTTTAAGCTATATCTATCAATCATTAAGCCCCTTTTTGGGGCTTTTTTTTTATAACCAGCTCAGACCAATATCCGGTTATTCGTTGAGACAAGGCATTAAACCTTTTTTAATGCGAGCCATGAAGAAAAAGAAAAATGGATTTATTTCAGCAACCAAGATTGCACAACGTAGCTACTGCGAAAAGCAGATAGTACTTGATCAGCAATATGGACGTAATGAAACAGATGTTCAGAGACAACGACGTGAAAGAGGGGAAGAAGAACACCTCAGACATCACTTAGAAGCTCAGCGTTATGGCGCAAAACGTGATAGTCGATGTTTCATAGCAACCGAGCTATTTGGACCGTTAGCAAAAGAAACTGATCAATTAAGACAGTTTAGAGACACGTTCCTAATGAGTCGACTCTGGGGGCGAATATTTACTAGAGCCTATTATGAAGTTTCACCGAGTATTGTTCGTTTGATGAAAAAGTACCCAATGGTCAGATCGTTAATAAAACCATTTATTAATTGGGTCGTAAGAATGGTGAGTAGAAATGGCTGAAACATTTTATATAGTCCTAGTCATTTTATTAATTCTATCTCTGTATGGAATTGATGCTCAGAGACGTGAAAAACGACGTAGATTCATTCTGAAAGAGAAAATGCCAAGAGAATTATCTGAGGCTCGTCTTATTCACTCAGAACACTACATCAGAACGCTTCTTCCTCGAAAAATGCACGGGACACTTGATCAGCTATATAGATTAGCTTCTGGCTTACACGTGCTGGTGGACAGCAAAACTCGTGATAAACATCAAGTTTATAAGAAAGATATTGTTCAGATTTCCATATACAAAGTGATCTTATCCCGAAATGGTATGAATGTGGCTGACTACGCCTACTTCAGGGTAGTAACGCCCGCTGGTGTGGAATACATCAAACAAAATCTGCTTACCGAGGAAGAAGTAATCAAAGAGTACGACAGAACTGAAGCACTCATAGATGGTAAAGCAACACCTTCAAACGCCAAACACAAATCAATGTGCATTAGCTGCCCCCAACAAATTAATTGTGACGATTGGCAGTTTTCAAGCCGCCAAATATCTAAGGAGACACAATGAAAGCCAAAATGCTTTTACTACCACTACTACTATCAGCTACAAGCTCATTACATGCAGACATACTTTCTCCTACAGAAAACAGTGCCTCATACGCTGATAAAAGACTGAGGTATACAGCAAAGCTTGAAAAGCCTGCACAGCCAGTGAATGTAAAACTAAATCAAACTAACGATCTCAAAGCTGCTAAATCGACAGATCGTTTTTTGGTACCAAAGATAGATAAAACTGAGAAAGGTAGTGTTGCTTCGCCCCTACCTGAAAGTGGCCACAAAATTAAACAAGTTAGTGACCTTCCTTTACGAGAACTCAACGAATCTCTGCAAATATCATTTAGGGACAAAAGTTTGCCTTCGAGTATCCGTTCATTAACACCACCAGGTTGGGTAGTAGATCTTCAAATAGATAAAAGTCTCTATGAAACAAAAGTTAGCTTTAGCGGTGAAACAACTTACCAGCAGGCATTAAGTGACATCTTGAAACCTCAAGGACTCACATTTTTGGCTTACAGAAACATGAAGCCTAAACCACTTATTGTTATCACCCATGGAGGCAAAAAATGAAGAAGTCGATTATTGCTGTATTACTTCTTAGCTTAAGCGGGTGTGCAATGCCCCCAGAAAAAGAAGTCAATACTCCGAGAGCCAAACCAGTTCCCTCTACAGCTGAAAAAGCACCTCGAACCAGTAATTTTGTAAGTATCACTACAGCCAAAAAACAACTAATGGATGAAAGAATCACTATCAATAACCCAAAAATTGCGGTTATCGATGCTTTGACATCACCAAAGTCTCTCTCTCATGCAAACGTCATAGCTAAAGATTCTGGGGTTAATTTAGCAATGAGGATAGGGGTAAAAACACAAAACGCCAAAATTGAAGATTATATATCTCAGGTTGAAGGAACCACTGATTATTTTATTGAACTGCAGGAGACGGGCAGTGACGTGACACTCTATGTCTCTTCAGTTATGACTAAATCATGGGATTTAGCAGCACTATCAGATATGCCGACTGTAGAAACAAAGTCAGGTTTCTCAGCAACAGGTCAGCCGAGTAATACTTCAGGAAAGGCCGGAGAAATGGCTGATTTCAGCTCTAATGAAGCGAGTGGAACGCAATTAACAACAAGCCGAACTGATGCTTCATGGCAATCACTTATTGATGATGCGAAAAAAATTCTAGGTTTGAAGATGAACGATAGTACAGATTCATCAAACAGTCAGAATAACAATGAGCAAACATTAATCCCGGAACTTGGTGAAGGTGACGATCCTATCGCCATGCTCAATGAGCTAGGTAACCGTCTTGATGATGAGATGAATCCTTATTTTATAGAACCATGGGTGGTTGGTAACAAGCGCATGGGGAAAATAACAGCTTTCGGTAAACCAAGTCAGATACATAGACTTGATGAATATATGAGCGAGTTAACATCTCAAAGCCAGCGTCAGGTGCATCTTGAAAGTGCCATTCTTGATGTCAAAACAAGAAATGGCGAGGGATACGGACTTGATTGGAGTGCAGTATATGCCAATGACGATAAAACTATTGCACTAACAGGAAGCGCTTCACAAGCCTTATCAATTGTTGATGGAGGAACCTGGTCTTTTGCAGCATCCATTCCATTTGGAAAAGTTACTCTAAATTCTGTAATTAATTCACTCCGTGAGCAAGGTACTGTTTCTGTTCAAAGCCAGCCTAGAATGACCATAACAAATGGCTATACCGCATATCTAGGTAGCACTCAAGAGTTTAGCTTTGTATCAAATGTAGAATTCCTGCCTCTTACTTCAGGTAATAGTTCAAATGCTGCCTCTGATACTGCTATCACAACTCAGCTTTCACGTGTAAACGTCGGAATAAAGATTGCTGTTACACCAAGAATACTTGATAACGGAAAGATCTTAGTGAATATCGTACCGTTCTTAAGTTCTATCACTGGTTTCACACCAATTAAATCAGGTGGTGAAATTTTTGAAACACCTAATATTGCTTTACAAGAAATGGCCACACAAGTCATTACTGAAAGTGGTAACCCGATTTATCTTGGTGGGCTTGTAGTTAATAGAATGCTGCAAAACACTAAGAATCTACCCATTAAGAATAAAGCACTTGCAAAGGCATTGGGTAGCGCCTCTTTTGAAGAAGAAAACAGTGAACTTGTCATTGTTGTGACTCCAAGGGAAGTAGGAGCATGATCGCAGCTAATGTTCGCCTCAATATTGAAGGCAAGGATGTCGTTTTAATTCGGGATGTTATTGGTAAAGCACCCTCTGAAAAATACACTCGCCAAAATGAAGGGTCTCTACATATATGGTATGAAGAGAGTGTACTAACCGAGACCAGAGATGCTCATTCTGATACTCACGTTTATGGTCTATGGCAGACATTGATTGCAACAGGTGCCATTGATTTAGAAGAAAAGCTACAAGTTCTCTACACCAATGGTCAAAAAAACATTGGATATTATCTGTATATCAATAACGGTGTAATGCAGTCTGGTTCGATCTTTAATGGTGAATTGCACTCATTACCCAGTTCAGCTCTGAGTGATGAACTAAGTCTTGATGATGCAAAAGTCCTGAGCTCAGATGAAAGAACTCTAAAACTCCCTGCCGAGCAATTAAAAACTCAAAAAGAGATATTGAAGCAAGCTGTTGCAAAGAAAAAAAGTGGCCAGCAACGAGCTCTCATGTGCATTGTCTTGATCATTGCTAGCGGTATGGCAGTAGATACATTTCTGAGTATTCAGCATGAGAAACAGGCCAAGTTATATTCAGCACTAGAGCACAAGCTGAATATAACTCAAGATGAACTCAAATCGCTGGTTAAGACAAAGCGTTACAACATCCCAACTCAAAGTGAAACGCTCAGCAAGCTATATAACGTCACAGAGTCACTCAATAGTGAGTCACTTTCTGCAAATTTCAGCTTGAAATCGAATGACGTTGTAAAAGTCTATGTCGATAACACCACCTTTAATTCAGCACGTATTTCAATGCTAGCTAATGGTGATATTCAAACAGTCCGTGTATCTCCGGACCAATCAGTTATTACATGGGTCAATGAAAATGAAAATTAATGCCTTGCCCAAAAAAGTAAAACAATATTCCAACATCTTCCTTCTAGTAACTCTCACCAGCATTGGTACTGGATGGTACGTACTTAGTAATGAATCAGGACGTATAAAACCGGACTTTTCAAATACCAATGCTCTCATCAGTAAATATGAGGCTGAAATACATGAAATGTCGGCGCAGCCTGATCTTCCAAGACTAAATTACATCTGGTCGAACATTCAGTTAATTGCAAACCAATACAACGTAAAGGTTTCTTCGATTGAGAAGGTCGAAGATGCAAAGTTTACGGAGGACGAAATTCCATGCGGTCAGCCATGGTTTGGATCATTACAAGGAACCAGCAAAAACGTAGCAGCAGCTGCACTAGAAATTCAAAAAACATTACCAGTCATGTTCGGACAAGCCGTGATAGATAACAAGGTGATGGGGCTTAGTTTCGCAGCAATGGGAACCATAGAATTTAATTAAGAGGTAAAGATGAAGAAGATATACGCATTGGCATTGCTCCCTATTTTAATGACTTTAATTCAGCAGCCATCTTTAGCTGACAATTCCATTTCATTGAGTCCTGAGCAGTTAAGTCATGAAAAAAACTTAAAAGAATTAAGACGGCAAAAGGAAATTATTAAAGAAAACCATGACAGAGCATTACTGCTTGCTGAATGTCGAGACATTGGTATTGATTGCAGTTCTGGAACAACGTTAGAGATTATTGAGCCTGTAGAGAAATCTCTGCCCAAAAATGTTGAGTTTAATGATCTTGAAGATATTGAGGCTCTTAGCTCTAAAACCCTTATGAACTCAAGCGACACGCCTATTCTTGAAGCCATTCAGAATCAGAGTGCCCAACTTTCTTTTAACGGTAAGAGTGAATGGTCAATGGTAGGAAATACGATTGGCCACTGGCAAGTCGTTTACATAGATGCATCTAAAGTGCGTCTAAAAAATCTGCGTAATCCAAACACAATGAAAACTCTTTTACTACGGTGGTAATTGAAATGGCAATGACTAATACAGAAGCTTTATTCCAGAAAATTGTAAATATCCTTATTGAGATCGAGGCTACAACAGAATTGCAAGCTAAGCATTGGCAAGCACCTGAAAATGAATCGATGATCTTCGAGACGTTACTATCTGAAAGCGTTTCAACTGCCGATATTGCAAAAGCCTTTTCATTACATAAAAAGCAGAAACTATATTCTGAGTCAGAACATGGTGAGTTCATTATTTCAGGAAATGGTTGGGGTATTGCTAATGACATTTTATACATGGTCAATCCCTTCAGCCCCGAGTTAGAAGAACTACTTGATAGTAGAGCCAGAGGCTTATATCACTTTGAGGGGATAGGAGTTCTCGAAGGGAGTATCTTCGATACATCACCAAAGAATTCAAATGAAAATGACCTTGATAAAAAGATAAATAAGATGATTGAAATGGCTCTTCAAAAAGGAGCTAGTGATATCCATATTTCTCCACGAACCAATAATCACATTTCCATGGAGTTTCGGGTTGACGGGGTAAAAACCGTCTATAAGCACGACATTACAATGGATGATTATGCTTTATTCTCTAACAGAATACTTGCAAAAGCATCAACAGTTGGTGGAAGCCCAACAACGCCGCTAGATTTAAAATTTAGACATGAATGGAATGGACGTTCTATTGAAATTCGGCTTGCTGCATCACCTGTTATTCAAGGAGGAGAAACACATTTCTTTTTCGTACTACGTCTACTTAATCCTACAGGCCAGTTGAGAAGTTTGGAAGAGATTGGGTTCCCAGATATTGAGGTACAAACGTTAAATCATCTTTGTCGCTCACCAAAAGGCTTAATAATAATTACAGGTCCAACTGGTTCGGGTAAGTCAACAACTTTGTACGCCATGCTGAAACGAATTCAGGAGTTAAGACCAGGGGACTCACTTCAAACGATTGAAGATCCTGTAGAGGTGGAGATTCAAGGTGTCGAACAGACACAAATAAATACTTCAGCAGGTATGACTTTTGCCAGTGCTTTACGTTCAAAACTACGACAAGACCCTGACGTTATCCTTGTCGGTGAGCTTCGTGATTTAGAAACGACTAAGCTTGCCATCGAAGCTTCAATGACAGGGCATTTAGTATTAACAACCCTCCACACAAATAGTGCTGTTCAAGCAATCCCTCGTCTAATTAACCTTGGTGTTGACCCTACAACTCTTGCTGACAGTCTCTTAGCCATATCTGCTCAGAGGATGATAAGAAATGTTTGTCCGCATTGCAGTACTAAAGAGGCATTTGGGGCTAATACAGAAGTCTCAGCTAAATATGGTTCTTTAAGACATTCGCCTATGCCGAGTGAGGAAATCAGAATTGCCAATCTAAAGGGCTGTGAGCATTGTGACTCTGGCTATTCCGGTAGAAGTGTTGCTTCTGAATTAATGATCGTAGATCCATGGACACAACAAGAGATTATCAACAACAAACCTGCTCATGAAATCGAGAAGACACATAGAAGCAATCAATACATGACTATGTGGGACAACGGAATTGCACTCGTTAAAGAGAATAAAACGACTGTCCAGGAGCTTGAATCGAGACTCTCAACCCTCTCTGCATATGGTCAACATTTTACCTATGGTAGAGAAACAAACTTACTTTAATCTGGAGAAATAAATGAGCAAATATCGTAGAACGAAATACCAAAGTGGTTTCACACTTGTTGAGCTGATGATTGTTGTATCTGTACTTGGGATATTAGCCTCATTAGGTCTGAAAGGTTACCAATCTTGGATGAGGACAACGAATGTGGACGTAGCAAGTTATTTCGTTGAGCGTGACTTTTTCTCTGCTGCATCTCAGTGTTACAGAATGAACCGTTCATACTCTCGATGCAATAAAAATGAGCTGGTCAAATTTGGGCTCGATGATAAAACACCTTGGGAGCTTGATTGGACTGTCAGTATTTCAGGTAATACTTTTACCTTAAATCTTCCAACTGCAGATAGTGAGTCTGCAGAGATGCTGGCTAACCGCTTAAACTCAAGCGATGTAGATCATATCAGTAATGCCACTAACGCATCTTCTGCAGTAACGATTTCCTTGGCGATGCCGTAATGCAAGCTTTAGTTAAATTTCAGCAACTAGACGATAGCGGCAGTCGGTGGCAGATCTTTGAAGTAGATGCTGAAGATGAACTATATGATATACCTGGTTTGGCAGACGCTATCGAATCAGTAATCCCTATTCCACTGAATCTAAAACTTGGTAGAACAGACTTAGCACTTTCTGAGCAGCTTCTTTTAGTCGCTCAGGTAGCCACTCTTGTAGATTCTGGTGCAAAGGTGGCAAAAGGGATTTTGGATATCGTAGATTCAGCCGACTTCCTCAAAAAATTCAGGAATGATCCTAGACTAAAACATGCAAGTACGGTATCGGATTACTTAGGGATCTTTGGAGTTAGTAGAACAGTAAAATTGTTAGTCATTGCTGGTGAAAAATCTGGGCGTCTTAGTGAAGCTCTGAATTCTGCTGTAGAAAACATAGAACAGGATATGGAACTTCAAAAAGTTAGCGGCGCAGACATGAAAATCGGTGTTTTCTATCTCGTTGGAGGTTTGCTCTCGATTTTTGTTGCTAGTCTAGCTCTCGGTGATGCAGCCCAGAATATGATTGATATTTCAGCAATCAAAGATAATACGGCAACCCATATAATGGCTGGGCTATACCACTTCATGTCTGATCAAACAGTTATTTTCATAGGAATAATTGTCAGTATCATCGGTTTATTGTCTTATCTATGGCAAAACGTCACTGCCTTTAGGCAATTCCCTATTGCTAAATCATTAAGTGAATTCATTAAATCAAGACGATCAGCAAACTTTCTCTCAACGTGGATTCCACTCTACCTATCAGGTATCGATAATGATAAGGCCTTGGAATTAATCTCAGAGAACCTCACCGGTGAAAATAGGCAAGCAATAGAATCTCTGCAAGAGGGAGTTAACGCAGGCTCGACTATTCCAGCGAGTCTCTTATCTTTCTACTGGTCAACGAGTTTCATATTAGGCATGAAAAGCTTTGATGATGCACATGATGAAGCACGAAGGAAGCTGCTCAATAGAGTCAGAAGACTTTTACTCACTGAAATCCTAGTCACAGGAAAACGATTTTCAGGCATAGCTCTTAAGGCTGGTCTAACATCCGCCGCATTATCTATTTTGATAATGGCATTAGGCTTTTACGCTCCAATGTTCTTTTCAAGGGCAGGCTAAGTGAAACAGCAAGGTTTTACATTAGTTGAGTTGCTCATTGTACTGATGGTGATAACAGTTCTATCTGCTGCATTAATGCCAATCGCAAGCCGTAGCATGGACAGTTATCGAGTAACAACAACCATTGAGGAAATGAAAGCCATAGCAGGCTTTGCAGAACGTGCTCGTCAACTACCAGGAGGGGACAAGTTTAATAATGCTAATACCAAGACTGTGGCAAGCTTTCTGGAATCCTATGACGTTACTAACATAGGCATCTCAGCAACATCAGAAAAAAAGAATCATTGGTCTGAATCTTATCTTATAACAACAACGGGCAAAGCTGCACAAGTGACAACCACTGTGCCATTAAAAGGCATTACCCCATTTGAAGTTAACGCCAAGTCATCAGGGACTGGGACTTCTTTAACTTACACTCATCGAGTTAGTCCAGATAACTACACACGACTTATGCATTTACGTGGTAACAAGCATATTCTTTATTTGGAATAAGAAATGGAAAAAATAAACAACGAAACTGGCTTCACTCTTATTGAACTGATGATTGGTATGTTAATTGCCAGTCTTCTCATCGGTCCATATGTATATCAAAAACAAGTTGAATTCAAAGAGAGCCTAGATGCTATTACATTAAGTGAAATTCAAGATATTGGTACCAGTGCTCAAAATTATGCTGCTGAACAAAACCTGTCTTGGCCTGACGAAGAGAATCAATGTAGCTCAGCAATTTCATTGATGAGAAACGAGGGTTATCTTAGTGGCCTAAGTGATAACTCAGTATTTGATACGGCATATAAAACATCTTGTACACCAAGTCCAGGAAGTAGATTCTCAGTTGAAGTTGATACTAAAACTTCAGCACAAGCAGAAATTTTGGCCAGCTACCTTGCATCAAGTGTAGTCACAGGTCAAACCGTAAGATATTCCATCCCTCTACCATCTTCGATACCCGCTTTAGAACACTTGCTACCTAGAGATGGTTCACGACCTATGACAGGTGACTTGGATTTAGATGAAAACAATATCGAAAATGTTAACCAAATTAGCACTGAAACTGTTCTCCTGAACTCTGTTGTTACAAAAGGTAGCCCATGTTCTAAAAATGGGCTAATTGCACGTGACAATGGTGGACTCGTACTAAGTTGTAACCAAGGCATTTGGACTGGAGCATCAGGTAGTCCTGAAGGAATGCTTGCACATTTCTATCTTGATTCATGCCCTGATGGATGGAAAGTAGCTGATGGAAGTCAGGGAACAATAGATGCCAGAGGGAAGTTTTTAAGATCTCTTGATATTGGTGGAGGTTTAGATCCTGGGAGGACACTTGGCAGTACCCAAGGAGATGCCATCAGAAACATTACCGGCGGTGGGATTGCTAGTGGTGGGTATGGAAATGCAAGCGGAGCATTTTACAGATCAAGTGGTTTTAACCCTCAAGATTTTAATGGTTCTGAACGGCATTATACTGCAAAATTCGATGCATCCAGAGTAGTACCTACAGCTAATGAGAACCGGCCAGTAAATATTGCACTTTTAACATGCCAGAAGTTTGATTAGCAATACAGCTTTGAATGACAGTCTAATTTTGAGAATAACGTGAGCAAAGAATAAATGAAGCCCAATTTAAATGATTTAAAAATTTATAGTCAATTTGCCGTAGCTACTACTGGTAACGAGGATCAAATCATTAAAGAAGGTGAACAATGGGATGCCTTATTAAGTTTGTATGAGGAGATACTGGACTCATATAAACCAGATAACCCGACTGAAGTTAATGACCCTTCAATAGAATGGGATGGGGATAGATGGCGTTGCCAGGTGTTTAACTCTGCATATGGTTGGGGATGTGCGTTAAGACGAAACCCAAGCAAAATACCTCATCTGGTTGATGACTTAAAATTCTCTCCTGATGAGATATTAGCTTTGGCAAAAGGAACTGGACTCGTACTGATTGCCGGGCCGACTGGTGGTGGTAAATCAACGACAATGGCTTCAATATTGGACTATCTAAGTCAAACACAAAGCTTAGGACAAACAGTAACAATTGAGGAGCCAATAGAATACATGCATACAAACCCTCTTATTACACAAAGAGAAGTCGGTGTGACCGTGAGTGGGTTTTTTGAGGGTGTTCATGAAGCAATGAGACAGTTTCCTAAGAATATTGTCATAGGTGAAATTAGACATCCAGACACTGCAGAAGCTGCAGTTCAAGCTGGTCTAACAGGTCATAGAGTATTTGCAACTTTACATGCTGAAAATATTGCTGATGTTATAACCAGAATGTTTGCATTACTTGATGATCAACATGACCAACTGTTTCCCCAAGCACTGCAAGGTATCATCTGTCAGCATTTAGTCCATGGTGTAAATGGAACCACATACTGTTTATACGAGAGTATTAAGGTAACTCAGCAAGTGAGAAGTATATTGACTGAGGGTACTACTGCACTTCCAAGACTAAACCATGAAATGTATCAGCAGAAACGAAAAACCTTGTCTGAATTCGCTCAGAAGTTAGTCATTTCTGGTCAACTACTTCCAGAAGAAGTCATCAGGTGGAGTAAAAACTAATGGCCAATCTAAGAGTAACTCTCTTTGTTGCTTTAACTCTATTTGCATCGGCTGCTAGTTCTCAAACATACACAGTAAAAAATGGTGACAGCTTATGGAAAATAGCGTCAAAAACAAAGACATCAAACGTAACCATTCATCAGATGATTGCAGCAATTCATGAAAAAAATGCAGCAGTTTTAGGAGCAGATATCGGTAGTATCGTGCCAGGTATGGTTCTGGATCTTCCATTAGAAACAGAAGTGTCCTTGGCTAGAGATAAAGATGCAGAATACTTACTTATTGAGAGTTCCAAGCAAACAACTTCGATTTCAATAAAAACGCAAATTGATTCAATAGAAAAGCATATCGCTCAAATAGAAACACAAATTAATGTAGCAATTGAATCATTAAAGGCTAGTAATGCTGGCTTCGAGGAAACTATCAAAGCATGGTAAACCGTTCAAAGTAGACGTATGCGTCCATTTTAACCTCTTACTCTCTTATACAAGCACTTCCAAACAAATAGGAAACCATCAATGGCAATAGACCTGGAAGCTTTTACTTTACCCGTTGACCCAGATTTATTTAATTGGTGTCTAGGGATTTACAATTCATTTGCAAGACTTTCTATACCTGTTGAAAATCCAGCAAATCAACCAGTTATTAAGATTGAAGGCAGTAAATACACCTTCACAGATATTCCACTCAACAGGGGTATGAAGGCAGTTACCAAAGAGCTTATAGATACAAATACACCTGAAAAAGTGCGGATGTCGATTTTGACAAGAATAATGATACTTAATGAGATATTTGATGAGCCTGAGCTTTCTGCTTTTATAAAAGAAGGGGACATTGAAACAGAAGTGTTAATCTCACCAGCCTTAATAAAGGCATGTGCAACGGCAACTATAAAAATCAATAAAGATACAACAAAGTTTGATATATCAGATATCGCCAACACTGCACAAAGACTTACCGAAGAGCAAGAAGATGTATAAAATCTGTTGAGCCCCCCTCTTTAGTTTGTTAAACATAGTGTATATGGATACCTAGGATTATGGATGATTATTCAATTACTTTACCCGTCTCAGAAATCTTCGCTTCAACAAGTGGTGTGATGATAGTTGAAAAAAATTCTAAACTGGTCTATAGGCAGAATTTAGAAAGCTTTGCGTTGTACTTCAAAAAAGAATTTAAATACGACTTCATTCAATATGAAGCTAATGAACACCTTTATGAGGATAATAAATATAACGGTTTTTTATTTTCAGAACAGGCATGGGATCGATTAGAAGAAGGTAAACCAATGCCCTATAGGTTGTTTGGCGGTGGTTGTTTCAGACCGAGGGAATCGACTAATCGCGAACCTTTATGGATATTAGACTGGATTTGGTTACATCCTTTTTTTAGGCACAGAGGTCATCTTTCTACACATTGGCAGTATTTTAGGCAACAGTATGGTGAATTTATTATAGAACAACCATACTCAGCTGACATGGAGAAGTTTCTTGCAAAAAATACTTAACAAGTTGCTGCTACTGAAAGCTTATTCACTGGCGAGCTCAAATCCTCGCAAAGCATGGCATTAATAATAATGAGCAGAAAGCAACTATCACCACCAGGACTTCAATTCTTTGCCAATCTTGCTGAACTGGATTGTCATATTCAGGATTTGAAATTGGTTCTTAGAAAAACAGAAGAAATTGAATTTCCAGACCACGAAAATTCTATAGAGGGTGAATCATTAATAGCAGATATATTCCCTGATATAGCAAGGACAAGCTTTATTGTGAGCTTGCTTATAGTGCTTGATGATCAGTTCAAGATCTACTGTGAAATCCTAAAAGGAGCAACTGGCCAAGAACTAAAATGGAATGAACTGAAGGGTTCTGCTTTGGAACGCTTTATTATCTATAGCGAAAAGGTGTGTGGTCTTAAATCAGTTTGTGACCATATAGCTCGGCTAGACGTAGCAGCGATTATAGAAATAAGAAATTGTATAGTTCATAACAACTCAAGCATTGAAGGCTTTAGTAAGAAACAGGTTATTGAGAGTTTTTCTAAGAAAATAAAGGGTATTGATATACAAGATGGCTACATAAATCTCGAATTAAACGCTTGCTACAGCTGCGCTGATATTATTCTCGAATTTATGGAACAAGCATACCGTTCTGCCTTAGAAGTATATCCATATGAATACTAATAAAACGATCGTATGGGATGCTTGACCACATTGCCGCTCGTACTCTACACCTCATCTTTAGAGCAAAAATCTGAAATATACAATAATCCTGCAACCGTGACTCATGATTTGCTGCAACATCTTTGGGAAATTCAAAGTGATTTTGAGGTATAGTGCTAACATAGACAAACCTACGCTGTAGGCCTTATATTTCATGAGTAAACATCACCTACACGAAGATCCTGATCGCACAACAACTGTTGGCATGGCAAGATATGCAGTCGATTTCTTTAAGGCGGCACTCGCGGCAGATGAAAAGTTGGGTTTAGAAACAGGCTATGAAACCGTTGCCCCAGTTCCCGTTATGTTTTTAGCTGGGCAGTCAATTGAGTTAATTCTAAAATCCTATTTTATACACAAAGGTATATCACTGAGAGATATACGATTAAAATATGGACACGGCCTACAAAAGAGCCTTACAGACGCCATAGAACTTGGCTTGTCTAATATTGTTAGCCTGACTGAAGAAGATATTGATACGATTAAATTACTCGATGAACTCTACTCCTCTAAACAGTTGCAATACATCGTAACTGGTGCAAAAACATTCCCAGTATTTGGCCCGATCGAAACAGTAACAAGAAAGCTATTGTTTGCCGTTGGTTATGAAGTAGGGTTTCCACCCAGGGATATTGGAAATGTCATATAAACTGGAGGATCTGTTAAAGATTTATAATTATCTAAATATAATGTTATCTGGCTTACAAAAGTGCTGCCGAATCGTGAACTATTAAATACTGCCGATGATGCTCTAGTAAATCTATAATACGAGCTTAGATTTACATTTAGTCTTGAAAAAGCCATTCTTTTATAAAAATCACACCTCCCCTCCTCCATAATTTTAAATATGAAAATCTAGCTGCATTTAGGAAAATTTATCATCCACCTGATAATTACACTTATCAGATGGATAATTTTAAAAATCCCCGTATAATCAAAATTAATAGTGATTTTTGTGGCCAAGAAAAACACTGATGTTCGAAATTTAAAATCTGACCGGTTATCCCTCACACAACTACTCAGATTTTAAATTCTGAAACAAGGTCTAGAAATTAAATAACAGCAGCCAGGTATTACAACTGATGAAAGAAGAGATGCCCAACTCCCCTATTCCAGTTTTCGATGTCAATCATCCACCAATTGAATTTAGAGAACTTATAGAAGATGTTATGGAAAATTTTGAACAAGGTGTGCCGGCAAACAGTAAACGGGCTCGTGATGCAGACTTGGCCGTCTATACTGCATGGGGTAAAAATGTCTACGGAACATATTTCAAAGCTATTCCATCTTCGCCAGAGCATATCGAGAAATTCTTAAATGATATGTCTACTGAGGTAACAGAGACTAGTTCTACTAAAAACATAAATGGTGAAATGGTTGATACAACTACAAAACATCGACTTAAAGCACTAAGTACAATAGAAAGATATCTCGCTTCGCTTTCATATAAAAATAAATTGTACCTGGATGCGATCATGGACATTACAAAAAACTATCAACTTAGTTCAGGTTTCGTGAACCCTACATCTGTCAGAAGAGTTAAGGCTACACTTAAAAAAATCAGAGCCCTATACCGTGATAATTCACAAAAACAAGCACAACCATTTAGTTTGGATCTTATTGAAGATGTTATTTCACTGCATGATGGTTCTCTTAGAGATAAGTTAGAAATCACCCTACTCTCATTTGCTTTTGACACTATGATGCGATGTTCAGAATTAGTAAGAGTCAATGTTGAAGATTTATCTTTTGATCCAACATTTCGTGACGGCATTGTTGAGCTTCATTGGTCTAAAACAGACCAGGACGGTAAAGGGCAAACTAGGTATCTGAGTTCTCAAACAGTCAAATTATTAAAGGATTATCTGCAAGCAACAAATATCAACTCTGGACTGTTATTTCGTTCTATTGGAAAAAATAACAAGCAACTTGAAGCCATGCATAAAGACAGAGTAGGAATTATTTTCAAACGGCTTGGTAGAAGATTGTCCAAATTCTATTCAGATAATTCAGTAAACAATATATTATCTAAGTCAAAGATTGTACCAACAGAAATATCAGCTCACTCTACACGTGTAGCTGCAGCCCAGGCTCTGGCACTGAACGGTGCATCCACTGTTCAGTTAATGAATGAAGGTGGATGGAAATCTGCAGTAATGCCGGCTCGATATTCAAGACATGCTGACACTAAAAAAGGTGCAATGGCTCAACTACATAAAAGAGCCTGGGCAACATAAATCTCCTTACATTAATTGTTGAACTTATATTAAATGATCGAAATATTATTAGATGTCGTTGGAAAAAAAACCAATGGTGATACCTGCCATCCATATAAGTACCAAAGAGGTCCTATGACTGGCATGTATGTATACACACTAAATGGCAACGATAACTTTGAAGCTACTGATGAGGAAGGTCTTCGAAATATGATCGAATCTGGACAATTTAATCATACTGGCAGAATTCGAATGATACCTCACAATGCCACTTCTACTGCAGCAGCTTCAGCATTAAATGTTGTTTCATATAAACGAATATCACTGACCTGAACAAAACAACTAATCATACTTGCGCTAATACTACTTCATGATTTAATGGCTTATAGAACTTTTAAAAGGCTAGATCATGGAATTTCTAATTATCTTTATTGCTGGATTAGCTGCTGGTGTTCACTTCACTAAGAAGTATCAATTCAATAAATATGCTGTACATATTGGTGAGCAGATTGTTACTGATGTATTGAAGCTTTCATTATCTGAAGATAACTATGCCCTACTCTCTAATGTCACACTGCCAATTACTGATGATAACAACCAAAAAGGAACAAGCCAGGTAGACCATATTTTGATATCTACTCGTGGTGTTTTTGTCATTGAGACTAAACATTACCGTGGTTCAATCGTTGGCACTTATAATTCTAAAGAATGGTACCAATACACTCAGTTCGATAAACATTCATTTCAGAATCCGTTACTTCAGAATTTTAGTCACTTAATGGCTATTGAATCTATTACCGGTTTCTCACACCATGATATGCATAATGTTGTATCTTTTAGCGGTAATGCAGAGTTCAAATCAGAAAGGCCAAAGGGTGTTTTGAAAAGCTCAGAACTAAAAGCATTTATCGAATCATTTCCGAACAACTCACTTTCAGCTGATGAGATCTATTATCTTGTGGGGAAACTACAAGTACATCGATTGCCTGAAAATTCTGAGACAGACCTAAAACACGTAGAGTATCTAACTACAAAACATAAAAAAAAGACTGTTTAGATTTACAGTCTTATTAAATACAACATATCTTCATCGGGCTAAAATAATTGTCATATTGTGTGTATGTACTTACATACTATTGATAATTAATTTAGCCCCTAAATTAAGATGTTATTTCTTTATACCTATTCAATTGATCCTTCATCTTCTTTTTTGTAAGCAAAGCTTCTATTGCTAACTCTATTAGCTCAGAGTCTTTCACACCGATCTCATCTGCAATCTCGACAATTAGTTCAGGCATCTCTGGACGCATCTTGAAATTCTTTTGTTGTGTGTATGGTGTTCGGCCCCCTCTTCTTCTTCTTTTGTTTGGCTGTCGACTTACAAAGCCTGCCTCTTCAGACACTTTGCTCAACTCTTTCTTATCAACCTTCGGTTTACTTTTCTTTGTCCCAGCAAATTCTGCAATGTCTAGTTCATCATCAAAATCATCTAAATCTAATCCAGCTCTCTCAGCCATCACTATCTCCTGACATTATCTCTTTCAGCTTCCTCTTAACCTCTTCTGCATAAGCTTTTGCGTTTGAGGCTGTCACTTCAATACCGGAAACTTCTTTAGGATCTAAATTATTTACTATTCCTCCATAAGAGCGAACTGCCTTATATGCATCTTTCTCTATAAGTGACACGTTAAAAACATCAACCCCGGCATCTTTGAATTGGCTCACAATGAACTTGAGCGTTCTAGGAACAATTGCCGCACTTGTTCGTGTAAACAACACTGAATAAGCAATCTTTCTTCTAAATGCCTTACTTTGCTGACGCAATAACTTTATTGTCTTCACTGCTTCATCAGCATCGTCTTGTGATCCCTGACATGGAATAATTACTAAGTCTGCCCTACTTACTGCATTTGCAACTGCAATACTTGCGGTGCCCTCCAAGTCAACTATAACAAACGCATTCTCATCTTCTGCTTTCTCAATGTCATCGATAATTGTTTCTTCGTCAGACTCATACACATTCAGATTACCTGGACAGCCTGATTTTTTTGCCCATTTTGCACCATGTTTATTTGGGTCAGCATCTATTAAGGCTACTTTTACATCTTTTTCTTCGCCCTGTCTTGATAATTCAGAGGCTAAGGTTATTGCTGCTGTAGTCTTACCTGCCCCACCTTTTGAACTAGCCATAACGACCGTTGGCATATACTTAATCCTCATCTGATTTTTATACTTAGATAGCTATCAGATATCCATAAGCTATCTCTTCCATGAATATTAGTATATTTATAACATTTTTTCCACATATATATAGATAGCTATCAGATATCTATGAGATATCAGTATTCATCTTAGAAAGATAGCTATCCGGATAGCTGATAGATATCTACAAGTTATCTTATAAGCTCATTAATGAATTTTTTAATATTTCGATTAAATGTTAGCCAGAAAAATTAATAATATTTATAGATAGCTATCTAATAGCTTTATAGATACCTACATAGATATCCTGACAGATATCTTGTAGATATCTGGATAGCTATCTTATAGCTTTTAAAGTGATATCCATTAGCTATCCGGATAGCTATCTTTCTAAGTTAGAATAAATGTAGCTGAGATATCTTTCAGATATCTGATAGCTATCTTATGAACATATAGAAACGAGCCACTGTATGTGTATGAATGATTCATATGTATGAGAGGGAATGTGTCATAGTTGATTATCATCAGATGCGCAAATGAATTAATTTGTATTGTTTTCAGCGTAGCAAATGAGAAATGAGAGGAGAGAGAACACATCATTATATAGCGATTAAGAAGTTATAAACCTAGATGAGAACTTTGTCACAAAAGCGAAACATGTGAACATTTTGTGATTGAAAAAAGCTCTTTTTATTCGTTAAATATAAGCGTGAAAAATTAGTTATGTCTAAGGACATAACAATGTGTTTTAAGAGTAAATTTGAGGAGTAGGGCAGTGCAAAGCCTGTATACGGATATGACGTATAGCTTTTTAGTGAAGCTAATGGATGCGTCTTTGATAAGTGATAAAGAACGAATAACTGAATTAGGATTCACACCAGTTCAGGTAAATGTTATATCCAACCTCCCTCATAGTGATTTGTATAAACTGTCACGGATTTATAAATTACTCGATATTTCAATTAATGAAATATTTTTAACAAAAGCAATCAATCAGGCTAAAGAAAATGTTCGTTGTCGTAGTGACATCGAAAATATGGATATTACACACAAATTACTGAGAAATTTATCCACATTGTCCGCTCACGAAACAGAGAGTAAGGCACTAGCCAAGCAATTCAATCTATCTAACAATACAATTTCAACGCTTGCATCTATGTCAATTCAGGACACGTTAGCTATAGCAAGAACAGGAATTGTATTTTATGAAATTACTGCTAATGAAGTTAAGTTAGCAATGGCTTTAGAATACATACAGGAAGCACGTCGCGAAGAGGAAGCTATCAACCACCTCATAGCAAATGATGCTTCATGGCCGATGGTGCACGCTCTTACCGGGATGAGTCGAGCTTTATTCCAAGATATGAGAAAGTCATTGAATGCACCAAAAACTCTTGGTGGCCCCCCAAGAAGATTAACAGAAGAAGAAGAAATTATTGCTTGGAACTCCTGGGCCAGTACAGCGGAAAAAACGCCTTTAGAGAGATGTATAGCAGTAAGCAAAACATTAAACACAATAGCATTACGTCATTTATGGCCAACTTTATCTGAGTGGATGAAGCAAGAAAATGCATCTGAAAAAGATTCTGTACTTGCATAACCAGCTTAGACCAATATCCGGTTATTGATTGCCTTTATTAACTGCTGAAACGAATATGTACGCAAATTTGATGGAGATGCATTTTGCGTACGATACTACTCATTGCAATACTGCCTGTCGTCTTGACAGGCTGTTTATCACTTCCGATTGTTGACCAAGAGTCAAAACAAGCTGAACCTACCGATACTCCTGTAGCTATATCTGACATTTTTATTGAACGATACGACTATGAGCCTCCCAAAGAAACTCAAATAAGGGTTGGTCGATACTCTAGTGCAGCTGCTGTTAACACTCGTCAGCAAGAAAACTTGCTGGAAGTAGTTGTTGATACTGAAATTCCAAATCAAGAAAAAACCGTTGGCCAAGCTATAAACTTCTTGCTTCTAAGAAGTGGATACACTTTAGCTGTACCTGAAATTCAGGGTAAGCATATCAAGCAATTACTCAATAAAAAACTACCACAGATTCACAGAAAAATAGGGCCAGTAATGCTGAAAGATGCATTGATGATGCTGGTTGGAAAAGCATACTGGATGAAGGTCGATCCAGTACATAGATTGATAGCTTTTGACACAGTTGAAGAGTTTAAATGATGACAGATAAAAGCAAATCACACGATGTTTTCGATGGTGAGATACCAAAGGATCTTGGTAAAAAGAAAAACCCGCCATTATGGGTAAAACTGATATTACTAGTAATTCTTGTCGCTGTTCTTGGTACAGCAGCCTACTTACTTGAATCAGATGATGATTATGAAGTTGAACCAGGTACAGATTTAACTGAAACAGTTGTCTCAGAACTCATAATTGAAGATTCGAATACCTCTAAAGATTCCATAACTAACATTATTGTTGAAGATAAAGAGAATAAGCAAAGCTCTGAGTTAGATATTGTAGAACTTGAGAATACTGATAGTGAGATTCAAGTCTTCCCGCCTGATGCCAACCAACAGAGTTTTAGCAAACCAACCTCTCTTGATGAAACAAAGAATATTAATGATCAATTAGATGATTTATCTGCCAGGCTCGATACTGTTGAAGATAAGGGTTCGGAACGAATAGCTTTAATTCAGAATGGCATAGACCTTCACACACAAAGCGTCAACAAATTGAATACATTAGTTGACTCATTGAAAGACCTTAAGAAAGAGCTTTCAGACTTGAAAAAAATGTCTACGAAATCGAATACTACAGTTCGTACATCCCAACCCGGTAGCCAAAAGCTTCAAACTAAAAATAATCAACCAACAAAATCAAACGCAAGTAGCAAGAGGGATCAGCTCAAGCTATTGGGTATCGACTCATGGGGCGGTGTAGATTTTGCTCAAATTCAATATAAACATGATATCCATCTCCTATCAACAGGCGAGAAAGTAGGGCTTTGGGGGGTAATTAGCATCGGTGAAGATAGCGTTGTGTTAAAAAACGAAGAAGGAGTTAGCTTTGAACTTAAAATTTAAAAGGCATCTGTTTTTAATGCTGATAGTGGCATCAAATACTTCTTTTGCAGCAGATAAAATCACATCAAAAGAAAAACAATCCAAAGCTACAGACAGCTCGATAACCCAAACAGAACAGAAACACCTCATGTGGGGATTATCGTCAGCTGAATATGCACGATACGAAGAACTAATGAAAGGTATCAGAGGGAGCATAAGTCCTAAAACAATTTCTCCACTTGAGGTACTGGGAATACATGCTCAGAACGAAGCTGAACGAAGAAAATACGCACGGCTTTGGGCAGACATGATGGAGAAAGATACTGAACGAGTTCTTGCATTCCAACGCGCTTATGACCAGGCATGGAAAGATAAAGGTAATAGGCCGTTAATCGATATTAGTCAGTTAAAGAGCCAATCGCCTTCAACCACTCCTACAGCGACTACACAATCGTCTGGACTACCAATTTCTAAAATGATAGTCGTAACAAAATTAGTAGGATGTGCTGCCTGTGACAAGAAAATTCATCAGCTTTTAACATCAATGCTAGTTGATAAAACGATTCACTTGGATATCTATTTTAGTGATTCGAGTGATAAACAGAACAGCGTAATACGCCAATGGGCAATAAGTAATCGTGTAGATGCAGAAATGCTTAAAAGCCGTCGTTTAACGTTAAATCATGGGCAGTCACTCATGAATCAATACCAGCTTGATGAAGAACAACTGCCTGCAACATTCAAAGTCGATAACAATGGAGGGGTAAAAAGGGTAGAATAATATTTGACTATTATTAAATTACCCAATATGACATCTAATACGACGCCTATTGATTTGAATGCTTATAAAAGATTTCTTGATGGAGAAGTCGAGAAACATGCCAGTGACACAAAGATCAACAATGGCACGAGTATTGTTAATGCTGTCAACGTCGGAAGTTACAGCTTTAGTTGGGGAAAAATAGTCGAGCAACTTTCTGGAGAGTTCTTTATCTGGAAGTTTCAAATATCTACCCTTGCCAAAAAAACCCATGGCGAGAGAATCTATTTCCAAGAGCAAATATTTAACTATTTGCAGTCAAAACATCCAGAACATTCATCTGAGCACGCTATCTTGGTGGCTGGTTTGCATGACAAATGTATATTCTTGGGTATTAAGGAAGATGCATTCATCATCGCATCACCAATGCAACATGAGTATAAAAACCGCATATGGGTTCACATACATATACTCAATAAAGATATTCCTGAAATTCTTAGTTATATCAATAATACTCAGCAGTAGCCTCTCTTCACCCGCGTACGCAAATACATATTCAAAAAATTCTATCCCAGCCCTTTATGTAAAAGTAGCTAAGCAGGAAGGTGTTCCAGCAAATCTACTTTATGCAATCTCACGAGCAGAAAGCACTAATCCAAAAATTAAAAAGGTATGGCCATGGACGATCAATGTTCGTGGCAAAGGATATTACTTCCCTACACGTAAGAAAGCTTATGCAGCAATTATGCTGTTATTAGCCAACGACATCACTTTAGTTGATATAGGTCTAATGCAAACTAATTGGTATTGGCACAAAGACAAACTGAAAGACCCCTGGAAGGCATTATCACCTGAATACAATATTCAAACTGGAGCAAAAATCTTACGTGAGTGCTACGAACGCAAACAAGACTGGTTTTATTGTGCTGGTGAGTATCATACAAAGAGTAATACACCAGAGAGAGCAGCACGTGCAAAACGTTATCGGGAGAATGTGCTTAGCTATATGAGGGCAACAAAATGAGCAGGATGATCTCTTTATCTGTCCTACTCATGGTGAGCACATTGGTCCATGCAGAACCCAAAGTGATATTTGATTCTGGTAGAACTATAAATGCGGACAGATATTTATCTACTGAAAAAAAAGCTCAACTCCCAAAACGCAAACCCAACATCACGAGCCTGATCAGCCCAACAACGCCTGAAATGACTGTTGGTAAGGTAAAAAGACGGAATATTTCACTCCCTTATCTGCCAAGCCCATTGTTTCTTGTGGGAGCTGACAAGGTATCCATAAACTGGCTATCGCGACACAGAGAAGCACTCATTAAAGTCGGTGCAGTGGGTCTAATAGTCAACTCGAAGTCTGCTTCAGATATACAACAAGTCATACACGCAGCAAGTGGACTTCAGATAAGTCCCGCTTCCGGAAGTGATCTTTCAAAACAGCTGAACCTCCATCATTACCCAATTTTAATCACTCGAACACAGATTGCCCAATGAAACAAAAACACACGTTGGAAGTACTCCTTCGACCAAAGGTTGAAATATGGTCTGCCGGGATATCTGCCACAGGTGCGGTACTTTCATATGTCGCACCGTGGTCTATTATGATGACCCCATCAATTGCTTATGGAGTAGGGGGTATCCTCACCTATAATGCCTTTCGTAATTTCAGAGATTTTGTTCGACTTTATAAGTATCAAAAAGGGCTTCGCCGGCAAGCGCTATTCAAGATGGCACCCAATGATATTCCAGTTAGTAAAAAATATTTGTTCTATGGACTAGGCTTTAGGTGGGGACAAAAACATGCTCAGCGTCTAAAGGACACAAGAGAGCCAGCTGCAAGCAAATATATTAACCCTGGACTACTTTACAGACTCGCAAGAAGAAAAGAGCGTGAATGGGAATCACAACCTTATCTATCTAAACTCGCTGAACTACTCAATAGTGAATCAAAATTTAATCCTGTTCGACCATTACCTCCAATAGGGGGCGAGCCACAGATCCACGGTGTAGGGGGAGAGGAAGAACCCGTAGTTTCACTTCTTTCAGAAAGGAATGGTCATACACTGGTTCTGGGTACCACCCGTGTTGGTAAAACTCGTGCAGCTGAAGTGCTGATTACTCAAGATATAAGACGTGGTGACATCACAGTAGTCTTCGATCCAAAAGGTGATGCAGAGTTGATGCGAAGAATTATTGCTGAATGTAAAGCATCAGGTCGAGAAGATGATTTAGTTGTCTTTCATCTTGGCTTCCCAGACATATCAGCTAGATATAACGGCATAGGACATTTTAGCCGTGTAACAGAGGTTGCTACCAGAACAGCAAACCAACTTGACAGTGGTGGTAACTCAAACGTATTCCGTGAATTTTTCTGGCGTTTCACCAATATTATTGCTCAAGCACTGGTAGCACTCGGACGACGACCAGACTATGCACAATTAGCTCAGCACATTCAAAGTATCGATGATCTACTCATAGATTATTACGAGGTTTGGTTAAACAATGAGGCTGATCCTGACTGGCCAAGACACGTAAATGAAATAGCTTCAAATTTGAACGATAAGATGCTTCCTATGAGTCTACGTGGGAAAAACAAAAGAGCAAACGCCATGATTAAATATGCTCAAGATAGAAAAATGTTTGATGCTGTAGCTATGGGACTGCGTTCTACATTTGAATACGACAAAACATATTTTGACAAGATTGTGGCAAGTGGTCTGCCATTACTTGAGAAACTTATATCAGGACGTATTGCTGAGCTTATATCACCTGCATATAACGACGCAGACGATAATCGACCAGTATTTAGTTGGGGGCAGGTCATAAGACAAAAGAAAGTCGTGTATATCGGACTGGATGCATTACAAGATATGGCTATTGCCGGCACCGTTGGTAACACAATGTTTGCAGACTTAGTTTCTACCGCAGGTGAGATATATAAACATGGAACTGAACTTGGATATCACAACCAGGACACATCATCTGGAAGTAAAACCCCAATAAACATCCATGCTGATGAAGTGAATGAATTAATGGGAGATGAGTTTCTTCCAATGCTTAACAAAGGCGGGGGCGCAGGCTTGCAAATCACCGCTTACACACAAACCATGTCTGACGTTATTGTGAAGCTTGGTGATCAAGCAAAAGCAGGTCAAGCACTTGGTAACTTTGGCACGGTAGTTATATTCCGAGTGAAAGAACTAGCTACAGCTGAGCTATTCACGGAACAGCTCCCAATGGTCGAGGTTGCTGCTGCAACTGAAGTGACAGGCTCTGCAGACTCAGTAGATCTAGATAGTGAGGTCGATTTCACATCAAGCGCTCAAGACCGCATAACGTTCACTGAAGCCCCCCTTCTGTCACCGGCAACCATAATGGCACTCCCAAAAGGTCAAGCATTCATTCTCACAGCAGGTGGTCAACTATGGAAAATCCGAGTGCCATTAGCGGACTCTAAAGATGACCTCTATATGACCTCAAATTTCAACGAAATGGCTGATGATATGGCTTCATCTTACCGTACTGGCGAGACATGGTGGGTTGAGTAATGGCACAGGATAATACCCCTCAAGCACAAAAAAGTCTGATAGGTAGATGGTTATCACGAATTACAACCATAGCGGTGTGGCTTCTACTCGCTTTACTCATGTCTATCATCACAGAATGGATTGGAATGAACACTAAATGGAAAGATGAAGGTATTGAGCACAGCAGGGGGATGGTTAAAACAGAGCTGGGTTATTTAAACAAAGACTTCCAGAAAAGTTTAATTGTACAGCGGCCCGTTCAATATGCTGAAAATATAGCATCAACAATGCATAAGTATATGTATGAGAAGACAGGTGTTATGGATATCCTTTCTAAGATTTTTCGAGACAACAAAGCTGAAAGCATAATACGTCTGTTTGCCGAACATGTATTAGCTGCTGTTTACGTAACTCAAGTATTTGCAATAAGACTAGCAGTTCTGACATTAGCATTACCCGCATTTCTAATCTTTGGCATTGTTGCAGCTACGGAAGGTCTGGTTCAACGTGATATCAGAAAATGGTCTGTCGGAAGAGAACATGCTGGTTTATACCATCACGCAAAACGCTGGATTCCCATCACCTTCATCGCACCTTGGGTTGTCTATCTTGCTTTTCCAGTTTCTATTCATCCAAACGCTGTAATCCTACCTTTTGCCTTGTTATTCGGCATTGGTATTTTCATGGTTACATACCTATTCAAGAAATATATCTGATAACCGGCTCAGACCAATATCCGGTTATTGATTGTCTCTATTGAGGGGCTTGGGCAGACTTCACTCACACAAAGTTAATGTAGTGAGAAATGAACATAATGCTCAAGCCCCTTTTACTTATTTTCACGATTTCATTATCAGCGGTAGCTAGCGCCAGCAACTTTGCTGAACGTGAAAGTCTAGCCAAGCTTATTCATGAAATTGATGGCCTTAGCTCACTTGTTGACGAAGCGCAGGGCCGAGCAAATCCAGATAGCCGTATTCGCTTCCAATACAACCTACTTCGCAAAGATTTAATGATGATGAAGCTGGGCATTCAAGAACATCTCGATGGACCAGCTATCGAACCGAGAAACTACGCCCCACTATCTGGCGACTACCGACGCTAAACCATGTCCGTTAATTCTAAACAAACACAAAGCTTCCTGAATGCTACTGGTGTATCCATGGATAACATCATGGTAGTCCTTGCATCTCTAGTAGCTGTAGCAATCTTGTTATGGAGCGCCTGGGTAACACTGTCTTATTACAATCAATGGGCATCAAATAAAAATGACGTCACTTTGTTCGATGTTATGTGGAGTGCCACACGCTCCATTATTTTGCTTTGTTTGGTTTTAAATCTAGTTTCAAAATAAGGGTTAAAAATGAAGAAAATACTTATCTCTGCATCAGCGTTTTATCTCTCAATATGCCAGCAAGCATATGCAGCATTGCCAACCGCAGTTCCACCGACAAACGGAGCAGCGAAAAATAACTGGCTAGAATTGCTCAAAGGATACATAAAAGACGGTGCATATCTAATAGCTCTAACTATTTCTGTTGCTGGCTTTTTATGGCTTTCCTGGATTGCGTTAGCTGATATTAATCAGGCTCGCTCGGGTAGAAAAGAATGGGGTGAAGTCGGCGTCACAGTTATAGCAGGTGCAGGTGTTTTCGCATTTGTTTCTTATTTACTTTATCAAGCTTCAGATGTCTTCAAATGAGTGATTCAGAAGATATCTTGGCTGATAGGCTCAATAACGAGCCTCCAATATTCCGAGGACTGTCTAATTCAGAATTAGGAATGGTATTAAAAGTTGGAGCTCTTTTCTGGATTCCAGTTTGTCTGTTCATGGCTGCCTTAATGGGGAAAATGCTAATGGGGATGGGAGCAGCAATGATTATGCTTTTGCTGACAGTCCTTGTTAGTGGCTCTTTATTTCAGAAAATAAAGCGAGGAAGGCCTGACTACTACTATCAACATTATTTAATGCTACGAGATATTTTTCTTAGAGTAAAAACTAATACAAATAATGATCGCGTAATTCATTACTCAGGAACATGGGGAGTTGGACGTACTGATGGGGAGTAAATATAGAGGAGAGAATGACAACCTTAAATCTCATATCACTACTCTGAGAATAGTAGTTGGGATATTAATTCTATTTTGTATTTTGTTCTGGATGTCGGCAAATAAAGCTCGTGAAGTTCAAAGGTTATTCATTCCACCAGACCTTCGAGCAGGCGCGACAGTTACGCTCAATGAAATACCTGTCACATCAGCATATAGCTTTGCAGTCAGTATCTTTCAATATCTTAATACATGGCTAGAAGACGGAGCCAAAGACTATCCTGCGAGAGTAGGAGAACTTGCTGCATACCTTTCACCAAGCTATCAGCAATGGCTAAAGGAAGACATTATTCGTCGTAGTAGTCGTGGTGAACTAGATAGGCGTACAAGAACTGTCACTCTAATTAACGAAATGGCTTATGACGACCATAGAGTAGACATACTTAATGAAAACAACTTCATAGTATGGCTCGATCTCAGGATTACTGAGACTCATCGTGGTGTCCCCATCAAATCAGTAGATATTAGATATCCAATTAGAGTCGTCCGCAGTAACGTAAGTCCGGAGTTCAACCCTTGGGGACTAATGTTAGATGGCTTTCAAGAAAATCCAACACGAATTACTTCAACGGTAAAACAACAATGAAGCTATATATAACAATAATAGTAGCTCTTTTTACTCTTGCTTGGTTGCCGACAAAATCAGTTGCTGATGAGAAGGTGGTCTGGGACAAGACACCAATCAAGGTAGTATTGAAGCCTAATCAAGAGAGAATGATCGTCTTCCCTTCAAATAGCGTGAGAGTGAAAGTACCTGCTGCAATAGCTAATTCGCTAAGTACATTATCAAACAATGGTGTTATTTACTGGGAAAGCAAAGAAGAATTTACGGATAAACGAATCCTGGCACAAGACACTGTAACTAAAAAGACTGTAGTAATACATCTTTCTTCCAGTGAATCTCGTGGTAGCGAAGAGCAGGTTACCATCTTATATCCAGAGTCTGAGAAAGATATACCTTCTTCAAATTCTGATGATAAAAAGCCAACACATTATGGATATGAGACCTTAACAAGAGTAGCAGCTCATCATCTATATGCACCTGAGAGGCTTATCAGCATTCCTGAAGGTATACATCGTATTAATGTTGCTCAGCATTCTGACAGTCACCTGATCAGAGGGCTAATAATAAATATGACCCCTGTTATCTCATTTTCCAGTGGTGGCCTATACATCACAGCAGTAAAACTTGAGAACAAACAGAAAGAACGAGTAATTCTAGACCCACGCCAAATTCGAGGGAAGTGGCTGGCTGCAACATTTCAACACGCCTCTCTAGGGCCAGCTGGTGAGATAACGGATACCACGGCTCTTTATCTAATTTCTGATCGACCTTTTTGGGAGTCGTTCTAATGGCTGAAAAAAGGACTAACAAACTCATCCCTATCATCGCATTAGGACTGATAGTGATATTGGTAGCAGTTGTAGCTCGTAATTCTGATAAAGAAGCTGCCGAGCAAGTTAAGCAACTTAGGGATAATTATGTTCCTGATGGAGATACTACTGATGACACACTCCGAACATTAACAGCACTTGTGCAAGAGATGCGTGAGGAAAATGACAGGTTAATAGCAGAGCAAAATCAAATAAAAGAGCAGCTCGCCAACCGTCCTAAAGAGAATACAAACACAAAAACATCAATAGATTATTTGATGGAGCGTGTAGATGAATTAACAAACACCCAAAATGAAAATCCTCCAGAGCTAGATAGCTTTGATATGGACATTGAAATACCAGACATACAGCCGCAAACCGATATCTGGGTTGAACCCATTGGTGCATCAACGACTTTAGATGAAACAGGAATGACTCAAACTTCATTCAGTCCATCAACAACACTGGATACAGCATCTGACATTCTTGGTGATACTAGTGCTCTAGATAATAGCGTTGGCCAAAGCATCACTGGCGGCACGAATCAAGAGATCATAGTTGAACCTGTTTACACAATTCCTAAAAACTCCACATTAATAGGATCAACATCAATGACAGCATTAATGGGACGTGTACCTATTAATGGCAGTGTCGAAGACCCTTACCCAGTAAAGATCATAGTTGGAAATGAAAACCTGACCGCAAATGGTCTTGAGCTGCCAGAAGTAAGCCATATGATCTTTTCGGGTACTGCCACTGGTGACTGGACTCTTTCATGTGTCAGAGCGGATCTAACATCGGTGACCTATGTTTTTGAAGATGGAACAATCCAGACGTTAAACGAAGGTGATCAAGAACTCCAGAATAGCAATGGCTCAGGAAATGTTAATCGACTTGCATGGATTTCAGATAACCGTGGTATTCCCTGTGTCTCAGGAAAAAGAATATCAAATGCAGGTGCCTTTCTTGCAAGTTCAATCTTTGCTAAAGGTATTGAAGCAGGGGCTAAAGCTGTCGCAGACGCTGAAACTACACGCATAGTATCGCCTCAAGGAGACACAACTTCATCAGTTACGGGCGATGCATTAAGAAACTCTGCCTATGAGACTCTTTCCGGTGGCACATCTGCAATCAGTGAATGGCTACAAAAAAGACAACAACAAACATTCGATGTGATCTATGTAGATACAGGCTCTAACGTAGCAGTCCACATTGATGCTGAATTACCTATTAACTACAAACCTAACGGCAGGAAATTAAGACATGCGCGTTACAACAGTAAAGATATCAATCGTCGCCTTGATTAGTCTGTTATCAGCTTGTTCATACCAAACAAAAGATGACTTACTCCCTCAAACTGGACCAACTATGCAGGAAGTTTATCGTAATCACGAAAGTAGCCTGCTAGTTGGTAGCGAGAAGAAAGTATCCTCTACATCAGGGATTCGAGACCGACTCACTGGTAATAAAGACGTAGACTTAGCTGGATATACGCGTGATGTAAACAGCGAAATCGAGCAACAGTTTCCTCGTCTCCCCAACCCGACACTAGTAATGTACGTCTACCCGCATCTATCTACGGCCTCACGCCTGCCAGTTCCGGGATATTCAACAGCCTTCCCTTTCTATGAACGTCCTGAATATGCAATGCCAGGTGAACTGTAATGCTTAATAGTCTATTTGAGAGAAAATCAACAACTACCCACACCCCATTAAGAAAAGAAGATGTTCGTAAAGACTATATTGAACAACCCTCGTTCACAAATCTACTTCCATGGAGAGAGTATGACAGTGAAAATCAGGTGTTCTTACTTGAAGATGGCAAAGGTATAGGTGCGCTTTTTGAAGTTGAACCAGTTGGTGTAGAAGCGAAGACAGATGACTACATACTGGAAATACAGGAAAAACTACAAGCCACTATCACAGAAACAATACCTGAAGATAATGTTGCGCCATGGACATTACAGTTCTTTGTTCAAGATGAACTAAGTGTAAGAACACTCACAGATCAGATTCGAGAATATGCTCACCCACGGGCAAAAGACACACCATATACTAAGCACTTCCTCGATGTAATGGATGAGCATTTACGACAAGTTGGTCAGCCAAACGGACTTTTCAATGATGAGGTTGTTACGGGTGGGAGATGGCAGGGGAAAAGACGCAAAGTACGCATGTGTCTATATAGATATTTCCCTGAAAACTACAAGTCCGATTACGATAGAGATGTTAGAGAATTAGGTCGAATTCGTAAAAGGTTAATAACCCAGTTTATAGGTATTGGAGTCAAAGTACGGATTGGAGGTGGTAAGGAGCTATATGAATGGATGCTACGCTGGTTTAACCCCAATCCTGTTATCACTAAGGGCGATTGTGAGGAGTTATTAAAAGCTGCACCTTATCCTGGAGATGAAAACTTACCTTACGGTTATGATCTAGCTGAACAATTGACTCTCACCCGTCCACGCTCAGATGCTGATAAAGGCGTCTGGTATTTTGATGAAATGCCCCATACGGCCATCAGTGTTCAAGCATTGAGAAGAGTACCTGAAAATGGAGTCTTCACTGCTGAGCGTACTTCAGGTGAGCATACATTTGCTATGTTCGACAGAATGCCTGAAGGCACAGTTATGTCGATGAGTATTGAAATAAAGCCAAGAGATCAAGTTACTAACCATCTTGGACGAATTATGCGTTCAGCTGTGGGAGACAATGCAGAAGCAGAAATAGCCAAACAGGAAGCTAAAATCGCTCAACATGAATTAGCAAAGAACAATACTTTATACCCGGTTTACATCAGCTTTCTGGCTCGTGCCGATAACCTTCAAAAACTAGATGATGCTGTTTCTATCATCGATTCTTTACTACTAAGTAACAGACTACAGCCAATTTCGGAAAAGGAAGACTTACTTAAACAGGACATGTACATCCGAAGTCTACCTATGAAGTTTGATAGCTTAATGGTACAAAAAAAACAGCGTCGTTCGAGACTTGTTTTTTCTCGTCATATTGCCTCATTGCTGCCTGTATATGGTCGGTCTAAGGGTACAAATCATCCAGGCCTTATGTATTTCAATCGTGGTGGCGAACCACTCTTAGTTGATCCATTAAACAACCAAGACCGTAAGAAGAATGCACATGCACTAATTATAGGCCCCACGGGAGCGGGTAAGTCTGCGTCTCTTGTTGATGCAGTCATGAAGGTTGTTGCCGTTCATAGGCCAAGAATCTTCATTGTTGAGGCTGGGGACTCATTTGGTCTTCTCGGTGAGTATATGGTTAAACATGGACTAACTGTAAATCAAATGTCTGTTACACCTAGCGCTGACATCTCGCTGCCACCATTTACAAATGCTATGAAACTTCTTGAGCTGTCAGAAGAGGAAGTTATAACCAAAGATGATGATGAATCAACCCTCGATGATGAGGAAGAGGACCGTGATTATTTAGGTGAGATGGAGTTAGCAGCTCGCGTAATGATCACTGGTGGTGAAAAGAAAGAAGATGACATGCTTCACCGTGCAGACAGATTAGTTATAAGAAAAGCAATATACAGAGCCGCACAAAGCGCAAAAGACGCTGGCCGATCACAAGTACTCACAGAAGATGTTGTTTCTGCAATGCGTCAGACAGAAGATCTGGATCAAAATAGAACTGCGCGAGCTATTGAGATGGCTGACGCTATGGAACTCTACTGTACCGGTGTTGAAGGTAAGCTTTTTAATCGAGCAGGCACTGAGTGGCCAGAAGTAGACATAACTATCTTCGACATGGGGATACTCGCAAGAGAAGGTTATGAGGATAAATTAACTGTAGCCTATATGAGCTTAATGAATCACGTCCATGCTCTTGTCGAACGTGAACAGCATGAAGGTAGGCCAACTCTCATGCTCACCGACGAAGGACACATTATCACTAAGAATGCCACTTTAGCTCCATACATAATCAAGATAGTAAAGATGTGGAGGAAGCTAGGGGCATGGTTCTGGATTGCTACTCAAAACTTAGAAGATTTTCCGGATGATAGTCGTCGAATGTTGGCTATGCTGGAGTGGTGGATCTGTCTAGTAATGCCTCGCGATGAAGTAACGCAAATATCTCGGTTTAAGGATCTCACAAAAGAACAAGAATCAAAGCTGCTAGCAGCCAGAAAGTCACCAGGACAATATACAGAAGGGGTGATTCTTACTGACAACCTTGATCCTCTATTCAGAGCTATACCTCCAGCAATATCACTGGCCTTAGCCATGACTGAACAACACGAAAAAGCAGAGCGCCGCGAGATTATGGAAGAAACAGGCTGTGACCGTGTTGATGCTGCTGAAATAGTTGCTGAGAGAATTAAAAAAGCTCGCCGTGAACACAGTTTGGAGGCCGCAGATGCATAAGCTGACATTTATTTTATTATTGCTATCTTCGAATCTTTCATATGCCAATCAACTTATCGTTGAAGCCTTCTACGATAAAAATACTCGACTAATTAATGTTCATCTAGCTGAGAGAGTGTCATTACTGACAACATATGATCTGAGTGCGCCTGATAGATTCAATGAAAAATTGAGTAAAGGACTTTCTTCAGATCCGTTAATTGCTCAGAAACAAGCAAAAGAACGAATCCTGGCTCAAGGAAATGAAATTCAATCCCAATTGATTTCTGCCTATGAGGGCTCTCTTAAAGCCATGCAGTATGAAATAACTAAATTACCTGCTGTCGTATTTAATAACGGTCAACAAGTAATCTATGGTGAAAGTGATGTTAACAAGGCAATAAAAATCTACTACGGAAAGGTAGGTAAATAATGAATAAGGCCTTAGTAATTACTTTATCTGCTTTACTTCCGTTTACAGTAAACGCTGACTCAGAGACTATCAATACCGCTGACATTATAGCTTCTGCAGCGAGCGCTTCATGCATAGACTACAAATTGGTTGGCGTATGTTTCTGGCTTAGATGCACTGGGAATAGCTGTGATGTTGAAACATCACCAAAAATTGCCCATCACAACCCAGATATTGTTGTTAGTGCTCATAATGGAATTGGAAGTAATCCATGGACTGAGGCAAATAGTATAGTTGGCAGTGTGTCTCAATCTGCCGTGGGCTCACTAATTAATAAAGCCGCTTCTATAGATGCTGGAAGTAATCAAACAAGCAAAGGAACAGATCTAAACACGCTGAAATTCAAGTCTAGTGATGCTATTGGACACCCAGTTTCCTCAATCTCATTTAGCTATAGCTGTCCTTCACAAGCCACTGCGTTCAATCCTTATTTTGTATCTGGAACAGACTCTATTGCCTGGCGTCTTGGAATCCCCGAGACAGCTTATCCAGATGCTCTTATTCCTGGAAGAAGAGAAATAGGAAGCTACCCATCGAACACATGGGGATCTGTTTACCCAAGAAGCGGTTTTATCTCTCAATCATCTGATGCAAAAGCAGCAGCAGTAATAGCTCAACGTGTTGGCGATATTGTTACACGAAGTGGACAGCCACATGTATATCAGTCTTTATCAGGCACTCCTAGCTATAACGGACGTATATGGCCACCTGGAGCATTAGAGGAAAATTCCAATAAAAATGGAAAGTGGCAAATGCTTGCTCCAAAAATATCAAATAGCTGCACTGTATTTGGTGAGAACGACACTACATCTCTAGCTGGTTGGGATGGAAATGGTAACAACGCATTAACCGGCAACTATGCTTGGACGTTATGGCGTCCTTATCAATGCTGTGAAAGAAAAGGCCAGCTTTTTCTATATAGCGTTAATTTCATGTCATACCCATAAGGACCACGTTTTGAAACATAAATATTTAGCGTTAGTTACTTCCCTCATGTTCTCAGCAAATGCAACAGCTGTCGGATTACAAATTCCTGACTCAGAGTCAAGCTGGTATTACAGTATTGGTGGTCAACGCTCAATTTCAGCGCCAGCTTCACCAATTACAAACAGCATAATTCTCGGAGGGTCACTTGACTGGGGTAGTGGCTTCAATTGTAGTGCATTTGATCCAACTCTTGGCGTCGCTAACACATTAAACCAAGTAAAGAATGGTGTTGATGCAATACAACAACAGGTAACTGATGCTGCTACTGGAGCAATTGCCTCACTACCTCTTTTAATGCTGCAGCGTGCCAATCCTGGTTTATATGAAATGCTTATGAATAGTATGGCAAGAGCACAACAAGGCGTCAGGGTCTCGACACAAAGCTGCGAACAAATGCAAAAGACTATTTCTCAAGGTGGAAACCCATTGGAAGGATGGATTGATATCTCTCGCACACACGACTGGAAAGACCAGATGGGTAATGGAGGTTATAGGAGTGCATCGGTAGATGTTGTTGAAGCCAAAGAAACGGTAGAAAAAAACAACGGTGATAACGGTGTTACATGGCTTGAAGGCACCAAGGCTGGAGGGAGAGGGCAGAGACCAATCAACATACCTACAGATATAGTTAAAGCAGGCTATAACCAGGCCTTAAATCGCGGTGCAAATTCTAATATGGCTGCTACAAATAATAGCGGTAGAGTTGCTGAACTATGGTCTTCTCCAAATGAACTGATGGTCTTCAGTCGGTCATTACTAGGTGAAGAAAAGATAAGAACTTATTCCGACCGGCCTACAGAGACAGTACCTTCCAGAGGTATGGCATTTGAAATCAATAAAGAAGTCGAAAGGTTAACTCCAAAATATGATGCTTTAATCGATGGGAGTATGGAATTAAGCGGTGATAACTTGCTGGCTATATCCTCTCCCAGCGTAGTCATAACATCCGGAACTATTCAATCTTTGAGGAAGATGACACCTGCAGAGAGAACTATTCTTAAGAATCGTTTAATACTAGAGGTTGCAACTGCAATAGTGATTGAGAAAGCATTGATGCTGATCAGGCTTCTTGGCTCAGGCTCACAAGAACCTAATGTTTCACAAAATGGACCAGCACAAGAATCTGCCCAGAAATATACTGACCGCCTCCAGCAGTCAATTGACGAAACACTATTCGAACATGAAATGAATAAACGTTTAGCGTCATCAACATCACAAACAATTAGAGACATTGATGCACTAAAAGAGCGTATTGGCAATGCAGTTAGTACCCCAACTGGACGCAGCAACACGCCTAATCAAACTATCGATTCTGAGAAAGAATAATGGCTGAATCGAAAAGAGCACATCGATATTTAAAGGGATCATTAAAATTCCTTGTGATAACGACATTAGTGATTATCGTGTCGTACGGTCTATTAAATGTAGTTGCAGAAACACAAGAAACAGCGACTGCATTACTTCAAGCAATGGGTTCTATAGAGTCGAAATTACGATATTTAAGATGGTTACTTCTAGCAGTCATCATTATCTTCTGGGATGAAATTATCCAAGCTATAGCTAGTTACAAAAAGCTAGATGAATCACAGACTTTATACGCAAAAAATATGCGCTGGCGAATTGCTGCTTATATTATCGCTTTCGATATCTTTGTCGTAGAAGCTCTTCCTGCCCAAATATTGAGTTAAATTATGGCTACCGGTAGTTTTATTGAGATGTTTATGACCACTTTTGGGTGGCATTTGTATGAAATAGTGTGGGGGATAATATCTAGCACTGGTTTAGCGTATCTACCTTTCTTCGCGGTCATAATCGATAATGTTATCAAACCGATTGAAAGCCAAGAAGCAAAAGCTGCTGCTGTTACATCACTTAGACGACTAGAGATAGACATCATTAGACTCATCTTTATGATGATACTTGCTGTGTCACCCTATATGACCATCCAATTCGGTGCTATTTCCTATACTAAGGCCTGTCAAGCTGATACTGGAACTCCCGGTGAGACAATAAAAGCTGGAAACTCGGGCACAAGATTTGACTCGATTTTCAAATCAAATCTATTGAATAATCAGGAGGCTAAAGCACCACCATGGTTCTATATAGTTATGTCTATCACTGGTGGTATAAATGATGCCGTTATTGTTCGATTACCTTGTGAAATCAACATGCGTCAGGCGGCGTATGAGATGTCTTCTACAAATATTCAAAATCCTCATCTAAAAAGACAAACAGAAAGATTCGTAAAGGAATGCTACAAACCTGCGGTAGCTGATTTTTATAATGAACGAAGACAATTGCCGGATGAATTTGAAAATAATGATATAGACTGGCCAGGCTCGAAGTACTTTAACCAAAACTATTACAATTCAGCCTATGCAAAACATCAAGTTCCAGGTTTCAGATTTGATAAAAACCGAGAGAGTGATAAGGCATATGTCTCAAAAGATCAAGAGGGTGCTACACCTGAATATGGATATCCTAGTTGTAGCGAGTGGTGGAACTCTCCACAAGGTATCAAGGCTGGACTTGTAGAAGAATTTCCAGCCCCTTTAATGCATAAAATAACGACATGGACTGCTGAATCTAGTCTCGAAGCAGAAAATCAAGCTATCAGACAAATGCTAAAGAATGAAGGCCCAGAAATGACTAAAGGCCTAGATATCAGTGGAAATGGAAAGTCTAGTGACCTAGATAGAGAAAGTTTCACGGATGCCATTTATGATGTTGGTGGCGCGCTCATTGGAACAGCTGGTGTTTGGTTGGCAGAAGTTCTTATCGCTCCTGTAACTTATGCGGTTACACAAATGGCCCCATATGTTCAAGCAACCATGTTGATGACCACATATTTTTTATTACCTTGGGTTCTTATAGTTGGTAACTATTCATGGAGTACTATTAAGACAGCAACCATAACGATATTTGCAGTTAAGTTCTGGACATCTATATGGGCTGTTGCCGACTTTCTTGATAATAAATTAGCTCAGGTCTTGAGTGAAGCTAGTGGTAACAGCGGGATAATGGGATTCTTCGATCATCAAAATCAGCTCATGTCATCAATGATAGATATTATTATGCTTGGAATTTATACAGCTGTACCTTATTACTTTTTGCAAATGTTAGGCTGGGCTGGTGAGCATGGCGCATCGGCAGCTACAAGTACAACGTCGGCTATGACAAATGAAGGCAGAGCTGCTGGTCAAAAAGGGGCCTCCTTAGCTGAAGGTGCAATCACGAAGTAAACCAAGAGAGCATAGCTCTCTTGGTATTTAAATTAATCGTAATACTGACCAAACAATCGGCGTGCTTTTTGCGCTTCTGATTCATGTCCATGATAACCAAAGACACTTCTGTCTTGGTAATCTCGACCTGAAGCCGATTTGCTTTTTGCATGTAGTTTCAAAACGTATCTGAATGTCTGCCATGAAAACTTGATTGCGGCCCACGTTAATAAGGCTAAAACAACCATGAACTTGCCCTCAGTAGAATTAATCGCTTTGTGGCGAGCAGTTTTACTTATCAGTGCAACGAGTATGAACAAGACTTGTAATCCGACAGCGACTAATGATGCTAAGAAAAAGAATGGGGCTACCCTCACAAAAACATCGAATATTGCCAGTAACAGGGCTATAGCAACAGTAATGGCAGCAATAAATGGCATTAACTTAACCATTGGTTTTAGTCTATAAGGAATCGACTGCTCATGTACTTCTGCAGTTATTTTTTTGTAAAACATGAATAGCCATCCTGGAATAGTTATGAAAGCTATTACTAGAAGAAAAACTGTTGTTATATCACTCATGATTAATAAACCTTTAATGTTGAACACATCCAGTCAGAAAGCAACAATCAAGGTCTTTTGTGCAGCCTGTTACAGTGCTAACAATGATTATATTCTTGTGAATGTTTATAACTATAAGTTTATAACGCTTCGTTGATAGCGCAAGCTCTGAGAACACAATCTATAGAGCTTAATAAAAGAAGTGTCTACTAGTTCATATTCTGTGTACTCAAAAACAATGGTATTAGCTTGAATGGGTTTATATAAAGCGATATGATTCAGACTTCTTTGTAACTATAGAATTTAGTTACAGGAAGTGCCACAACCACTTCATGTTGTGCCCATATGTAACTGCTTATAGACCGGTTACGATGTTAATTCCCATACCTCTACGGATGTATGGAAGCATCAACCCATAAGGGGATTTATCTCTCCTTATGGGGGATAGATCTATCTCCATGGGTTGTTTTAATCAACTTTGAGGAGAAAGAAAGATGCAAGATATCATTCCCACATTAGCCACTACTGCTTTTCTTGTTTTTTGTTACGACCAAAAAGTCATTGCTTCACTGCAGCGCCAAGGAAAATACGATCCTGATACACATCAAACGGTACTATCAAGGTTGTTTTTTTCACCAGTAAAATTGTTGTTATCACCTCTTTTACTACGCTTAAATCCAAATAGTGAGGAGAGCACAACTTGGAAGCCAGAAGGTGATTTGAGTTTGTTTCAATATGACACAACAGTATGCCTGGACAGTAAAGGAATGAAGACGCGTTTATCCTATTTTTTTGATGATAACCAGCACGCTTGGTACATGATAGAAAATATTAACAATAAAGGCGTTACGGTTAAGCCACCCCGGTTTGAACCTGCTACAGTATCGTTCGATGCTAAAAAGCTTCAGTACGTGTTGTAGACATGCCAGCCCCATTCAGAAATGAGTGGGGCTTTTCCTTTGATGATACCTTTATCCCTTATTCACTTTATCTAACCGGCATTGACCAATATCCGGTTATTCCTACACATTTATTGCTTAAACATCTAAATTTGCCGGACTTACCCCCCGGAGACAAAGATGTTTGGTCGACGAAAAAAAAACCCACCTGCATCATCCACAATTCCATCAGACGGAATACCATTTCTAACTGCAAGCGATCTGCTCAGTCCTCATGAACGACTCATTAAAAAAATAAGAAATGACGCCGGATGTACGCGAGAATACTTTGATAATTATTACTTACCTGCATTAGAGCGACTTGCTGAGATGCTGCAACTGAGACCTTTTGGGCATGAAGGAGAGTATGCAAAGAAAGGTGGCGCTATTGAAGTTGCGATTAAGCGTGTTGCACTCACACTAAAACTCAGATTAGGAACTTTACTTCCACTTAAATGCAAACCAGAGGAAATATCGCATAGAGGAGAATGTTGGACGTATGGACTATTCATTACCGCTCTTCTAAGAGATTTTGGCGGTCAAATGCTTGGAGTAAAGATAATAGGATTTACTAAAGCAGATAAAGCCGCGGGTGAATGGATTTGTTGGAAACATCCTATGAATGAATATCATCATTACAGGATGAAGAAAGAAGAGGGGATAACTAGGTCACTCACTTATACAACCACTGCTCTACATATTCGAGACATTGTACCGACTCACGGCATTGAGTGGATCTACAGTGATTTAGAGCTTATGGACTGTATGCTAGATATACTCACCGGCGCACGAAAGATTCAAGATAACCCTCTATATTCCATTATTGTAAGGGCAACATCGACACTTAGAGATGAAATCACATTTGAAGCAGCAATGAATACTCTTGAAGAAGGAACACAGAATAACGAACCTCAAAGTTCTACTGATGAGCTCATTGATAAGGAAACTGGTGAAATATCGATAGCAAGTGCAAAAATAGATATGCGGCATACTGGTATTGATACACCTACAACTATTACCCCCTCAAGTGGCCAGGTAGAACCATTACCTTCAAATGATATCCCACCTGAAATGGATGACCCACCTCAAAGCATTGAAGACTACCCACCTGAACCAGAAGATGAGGTAACTCCTCAGAACTTTGTTGCAAGACTCAAAATTGATATGCAAAAAAAACGTATTACTCCTGAATACGCAAAATCTGAAGGTAATAATATTAAAGTTAAATATCCGAGTACATTCCGGAGTTATACCGATAGTCCATCTGAGCTACTTAATGATCTGAGACTCCTTGGACAGGTTATTGAGGAAGGTGCTGTGAAAGGAATAACCTCTGACCGCATAATTATACTTAAAGGTTAAATTGCCAGGATAAATAAACAAAGGTAAGATTATTTTTATAAGTTCTGCGTACTTGATTTTTCAAGTACCTGAAGTCTCACAGCTACTTTATGCTGTGCTATAAAATACTGACTAAGGTTAGTATTTAGAATATGTCGCTGCCTCTGATGAAGCAGTAAACCTCAACCCTGAAGGGAGAATATCTTCCTTCGGGGGTGTTCTCCCTTTTTTTCATGGAGAATATATATGAGGCTAAACTACAAAGATATGAAGGAAGATGTAAGGAAAATGGCAATCGCTCTCATGATTGCTGGACTTGCAGGATATATCCTTGAAAGTGTTGGTCTAATTAATACGTCTATAATAGTAGCTATTGGGCTAACCCTTTGGATCTTTGGGTTAGTTGAACGTGATGCTATGGAGGAAGAGTGATGGAAATTGCAGCATTAATAGGTGTATTAGTACTTGGTGTTTATGCGGTAGCAAGCTACCAAGAACATCATTATTCCAAAAAACATAAAAAACACAAAAAGAACTAACACAAGAGATTACTTCCACGGAAATAATCAAAAGCCCCTGTCATTCAACATGTCAGGGGCTTTTTTTATGAAATAAAAAAATCAGAAAGCTAGCCTGGGTTAAAACAAAGCATCGACTCCAGCTTGTGATATTAATTCCAATTCATTATCTACGTCAGCTTGTCGTGGCTGATGAATTTCCTTTTGTTTAGTGTTTCCAGTCATGGCCTGGCCATTTAATTTACCTAGCTGTACAAGACCTAAAAGCATTAACTTTCTTGCCTGATAAGCGCGACCACGATCACTAAACATAGATAGATATTCGTATAGTTCAGGATCTTCTTTACGAGGTATTTTTTGGTTCATTCTAATCTGTTCAACCATCAGGCTACCTCACGATTTAGCTTTGCAAACCAAGCTTCACCAAGCTTTTGGAAACCAAGTACATTTGCCACGACAGAATTCTCATCACAGTGAATATTATGTTTTGGAAGTAGTTTCTTGATTGGGTCCAAAAAGATATTTGCTCCACCACCCACAAGGATGATCTGATCTATGCTTCTGCCATCACCCACTTTATTGGATATAGCATCGACTGCCGGCATAATTTCACTGACTGCGACTTGGTGGTATTTTGTTAAATCTACATTCTGGCCATACAATCTAAACCGACCTTTTCTGATACCTTCATCAATATGAGAGATATTATCGTAATTAATCTTTAAATCCTCACTTATACCCTTTGCTACAGCTTTAAGGTAAGCACTCATACCTGTTGGATGACTACCACTTTTACCACTAATCTCTCTCAATCCCGTTGAGACAAGAAAGTCCACCGTGAAAAAGCCAGGATCAATAAGTAGGTTACGAGTGCTGCTCAACTCTTCTAGCAATTTAGCTTGTGATGCGTAGTGAAGGAAACCTCCCAAGGGTTGAGAAATTGCGTTGACTTTGCGAACTTGAACATCTCGATTACCAACGCGATGTGTACCTGTAAGGATCTTCTCCAAAATAGCCCGCTTGCTACCCATCAAATCGACTGGTAAACCCACAACGAGAAGGTCTATTACATCAACATTCATTTGTGAGATGGCACCGTATAATAGAGCCATATAATCCTCAGTCTCGATATAATTATCGTGCATTATGCGAACACCACCCTCTAGAGCAGCATCAACGCCAGGACCTACTTCATAAGTATTGCCATTAACAACAACCTGGTAAATATCTTCACTCTCTTGAAAGCTGTTTTTATTAACGCTTGGCCGGTTCACAATAGAAGGGAAATGGTCAGCCACAGCTATACCATCAATAACATTTCGGATGTATTTAGTATTGCCATAGCCTACGTCTACAGCACGGATAACAGGTGTTTTATTCACGAACGTTCCTCCACGGAAATTAGAAACGCGCACAGAGAAGGCGTAGATAGCTAGATTAAGTGCGCAGAATTAAATATGAAATGTGGCCTAGAGATGGCCGTTTTGATACACACTTCCGTGGAAGTTATGCGCAGGAGCGTCAGTAATGACGTTGATAAATAGGTTACATCGAGCCCCCCTATAAAATCAAGCCCCTAAAAGTCCCACAGGACTCCTGTAGAACACGTCCTAGATATTCTCAACTGTAATCTCATCAAAAAACTGAATGAACTGTCCATCACAAGTCCTACAGGACATCAGCAGGACACCCTAAGTACAAAAAACTCACATATTTCTCAGTTTTCTCAAAAAAGCACTTAACTTGGACTGATAAAAAACATCTTGGAGACTGAGGGGACGAACCAGAATAGAAACCACAGTAAAAACAAGACGATGTGGGATAAATGAGACCTTTATTCCGGACTTAGAGAAAAAATCACTCCGTCAAAATACTTGACAGACTAGGGGGGTATGATCTGAAAATGTACCCAATCTTCAATAGGGCCCGCTGGGTCTGAAGAGAGCAGCAAGCCAACTGCACATTAAATGGCTCTCTCTAGGCGTTGTTTATCAAACGATGCCCACTCAAAACAAAGACAAAAGAACTGGAATATGCTGAAAAATGCATGTTGTCAGATATCTATGTCTGAAATTCATCATGGACACGGTAACAATCGGATTGCTATGGCGATCAAAGTCCAACAAGTAGGCTGTCTCTATGGAGACACGCATCAATCTAAGTACAGCGAGCTACGGCTTGCCTGTAATCCATACGAAACCACAAAAAGAATGGCCAAAAACCTGATGTAAACAAAGTCTGCGATCGGAGTAGCGTTTTACTAGGGCGGACATAACGTGATCGAGCATCCTGCTGGCGGGGATTATTGGGAACAAATTCAATCACGATCGTATTTTTGTGTGTATCAAAACTAACCGAACACTTTGTCTATCTGTGACAGGGAGAAACAAAGTGGCTGACTATCGTAAAAATGTCTGTGAAGGGGTAGGTCGAACATCTACCAAAGCTTTGCAGTGATAGAAGCATCATGTCGGGTCTGAACCAAGCCTTCCATGAAAGATATAACTCACGTTTAAGATGATGCCGCAGTTAAGAGCTGCACCTGATGAGAGTTCCCTATCGTATGGTGATTGATTGATAACTACTGATGAAAATTAACGAGTGAATAGAGAGGAAAAGCTGCTTATGTAAATAGATAAAAACTGGAGATAAAAAATGAATAACTCATTACACGAACCATACAAACCTCAGCTGACAATTACTGATGGTGGGTATGTATTTGCTGCACCAGAAATGCGTGGGCGACTAAATAGAAATGGTAAACCATGGACGGTCAGAACCATATTTGTTTATAACGTTCAGCAAGTGCTCTATCGGAATAATTCTAAACATGCAAAACGTCAGAAACCTGTTTCTGAAAAAACAAAAGCAAATAGATTTAATGAAATACGCTCTATGGCACATACACTCCATGACCTGGGGTACCGGATTACGTTGCCTACACATATTCGTCAAAAGCACGTTAAAGCTTTGACACATTTCTGGGAAGCTAGAGAAGACCTCCAGCCTGCCTCTGTAGTCCAAAAAGTATCTATTCTAAGAACCTTTTTGGGGTGGATGGGTAAAGAGGGTGTCATTACTGGACTTAGTGATAAAGAGCTATTTTCCAAACCAGAGTTAATGAAGAGAGAATATGTAGCGAAAGAAGATAAAAGCTGGGATGACAAGTTCGACATAGACGACCTTATTCAAAAAGTAAGTGATGACTGTAAGTACTGCGGTCGTCAATTAAAGCTTTCACACCTATTTGGCCTTAGAGCTAAAGAATCAATGTTATTTAGACCCAGCCTGGATTACGACAGGGAAGGGCAATTCATTCATGTTCGTCGTGGCACTAAAGGTGGCCGTCCTAGAACAGTGCCTATTGAATCAGTTGAGCAACGCCAGTACCTAGAAGAGCTCTTGTCGTATAGCTATGACATCAATGAGTCCATGATTCCACGTCGATATACTCCTAGCAGCTGGATTAAACGTTATTACCGGATAACAAATAGAAATGGAATCTCACGGAAAACAGGCATAACACCACACGGCCTGAGACATGGTTACGCACAAAGACTGTATACACGCACTACAGGTCATCCTGCAGCAGTAAAAGATGTACCTAAAATTGCACGAGATATAGACATGATCGAGGAAAGGATAGCCAGGCTTATGGTTTCAGAAAACCTTGGCCATAGTAGGGAGTCAATCACGAGCGCTTACATAGGGAGTAATGATTAATGTGCTATTCCCATTCAACAATGTCATCAACATGTACCTATTCTCTAATGTCCAAGAATGACTATTTCAGTGATAACCATTGGGATCGGTTATTAGATATTGTTATTTCAACTGGCCAAGTAGATGACCTGAGCACCACAGCTCTTGATGTCCTAAATAGAATTAGTGATAACGGGGACCCAACCACATATGTATCACTTGTACAGTTGCACGAGTTAAAACAGAAAACGGGCAAAAAATACTCGAGTGTTTTTAGAGCTATTTCAGAGTTAGTTCAAGCAGAAATTATCATTCATCGCTATGACATTGATGCTTCAGTTTACATGCTTCATCCACGTTTAATTCATACATTAACAAGGATGGTGTCGTGATTAGAGTCAAAAAAGAACTGCAAACAGCATTCATACCACCAAGACCTTTAAAACTGCATGATGAGGATCATGGTGATGAAAGAATTACTGCCTATTTTGAAGAGACCTACCAGGGTGCTGTTGTAATCATTTCTGGTTCAGTTCACTTGGCAACATTACCAAGTGTAAAAGAAGCATTAAAACTAGTCAGCTATACCATTCTCGGTATACAACATTGCAATAAGCTAGAGTTAATACCTGAGTTGGGATCGGACCACATCACTCACCAGAGCTTTGAAGAGTGGCTTACAAGCTGGTCAGGTTAAGCTATACAAGTAATACTTGGCGATTACAATATACTTGTAACGTATAACGTTACATGTTACTATAAATCATGATTAAATCTTTTAAAGACCAGGGGCTTGAAGACTTCTATTTTCACGGTACAACAGCCCGTGGAATACCTAAAGCTATCGAAGGTGCTTTAAGGCGTAAACTAGATATAGTCCATGCCGCCGAAGCAGAGAATGATTTAAAAGTCCCGCCCGGCAATCGCTTTGAGCACTTATCTGGAAAACTGAATGACCGGTGTTCAATTCGTGTGAACAGGAAATACCGGTTGATATTCAAATGGGATGATGGTGATGCTGTTGACCTTTACCTAGATCCACATGAATATAAATGATGAGGTAATTATTATGATGAAAGAATTGAAAATACCTGCTCACCCAACTCCTGTAGGCGAAATGCTAACTGAAGAATTCTTAATTCCTTTAGAAGTCAGCCAAGGACAATTAGCAAGAGCCATGGGGGTTAGTCGTAAGACTGTAAACGAACTTTGCGTTGGTCGTCGAAGCGTAACCGTAGAAACGGCCTTGTTGTTATCAAAAGTACTTGGTACGACATCTGGCTTCTGGCTTAACTTACAGATCATGAATGACATGTGGCAGGCTCAACATAATGAATCATTCACAGAAAAACTTGATCATGCTGCACGATTAGTCGAGGTTGCATAATAACTAAATCATTTTTGGACGATGAAAAGCTACTAAAGACTAAAAAAATGACTCTAGATTGCAAACCGGTCAGAATAATCAAGCAAATTCAACTACAACGTCGCCATCAAAACCCATAGATGACCCAGTCAAACAATGGGGTTTCGATCATATTGGTAAAATTCTTGTCGGTGTGGTTGTAGCACTAATTTTTTTTGGGGGGGGACTTGGGCTTGGCGGCCATTGATAACAAAATGCTACACCCCTTGTAATTCGTTGCTTTGCTGTATAAAGGTAACACACAAAACGTGAAATTAAAAAATGCCCTTGAGCGCGGCGTTATGCATGACTTAATGAATAAGGTAATTTAATGAAATATTTTTTTATTTTTACAAGCCTATTATTTTCTGTTTCAATTTTCGCTGATACGGTTAAGCCTATTTCGGCAGTTGACTTACTTGATTCGTTGAAAAACAACAAAATGAAGTTTGAGCACCTTTATAAAAATCAAGAAATTGAAGTGTATGGAGAAATATCAAGTATTAATGATATTCGTAAAGAGAATTATAGAATTCATATACTTGCTACTACCGCAGAACCAAATAAAAGAGCACTAAATAGTGACGTTATCTGCCTGGTGCCAGAGGGGTCGACATCAGCAAGTAAAGTTTTTGATCTTAATAAAGGACAAAAAATTACTGTAAAAGGCTTATTTAACAGTTACGGAATGTTCGGTTTAATTCAACTTAAAAATTGCAGTATCGAAAATGTATAACTAGGCGGTGTAATTTGCTACGGCAAAAAAACTGGCCTCCATCAGACTGCCGAAACAGTGTATTCACCCTGAGGCAAGGCATTATCTAAATGAATTTTAACTTTCACCAAATAGATAAGCTCTGAAACAAAATACCCCACATCGAAATAATTTAAGTGTCTTACTCAGCATTAAATTTACTAGGATTATATAAGGATGAGAATGCAATAAAACAGACAAAAAACTAATAGAATGAAATAATGCAAAAGTCAGTTTATTGCTGATAAGTACATATTATTCAAGCATGTTAGTCCATAGTGAAAACTATCATCTCAAGCTGGTTTCATATTGCTATTTAAATAAAGCACTCTCTAAGCTTTTTCCTATTTGCTTTTGTGATTCTATAAGCATCCAGAAATCATCAACAGTGCTAGGAAGGTTGGCAGTACTAAGAATTTTTGCAGCCGATCTATCCATCAAAGCAAACTCATAAATGGATCCAGTAGTATACTCATCCTCATCTAGTGAGCGCCTAATAAATCCAGATATTTTTCTATCAAATCCCAGGTGACTGATAATTTCATAAAAATGTTTATCTATATGATGATCTGGCTGCGTTACCTCCTTATCCCAGGACATGTCATTTCTTGGGTTTGAATATGAAACATCATAACGATTCCCCTGCAACTCCCATTCAAAAAAACAACTCGCGGGATGAAAGTTTAAAGGCATCTCTAAAACAGTAATGTCTTTTATAATCTCGATTTTTGCTACTTTTTCTTGCACATTTCCAATACCTCTATATCCGTACACTCCCGCATACGACAAATGTTCTGACTGCCAGAGCGCATACCTACTATTTAGATATTTAACATCTGAAGTCATGTCATTTGGCAATGGATAACCACTAAAAAATACTTCGCCAGCCATAATTGTTGTTTCTTTATATTTTACCTGCGCCAATTGCTCAGCTATTTTGAGGTTAGTTTGTCTCATATTTGTCCTAATCAATATTCATGCACGATTTTATGTACTCTACTTAGAGTCATGATAGCCAAACCTGAGACAACTACATGTGACTAACAACACATATAGAACTGTTGATAGACAAATAATCTTATATTTAGCAGCTAATTTTTTGTCATAGATCTAGCAAGACGATGGAGCGCCCGCCACCCCATGAGTAACCTTCATGTGAAGAACACAAAATAAACCTAAGGTTTCAAAATGCAACTTATAGAGATATAATAAAACCTATATTCTTTAATGGGGTTAGCAATGGCAAAAGCAATTAAATTATCAGATGAACTTGTCAACGATGCAATGATAAACGGCAAAGCCCAAGAAAGAAGCGCGCCCAAACAAATTGAATATTGGGCAAAAATTGGCAAGATTGCTATAGAAAATCCTGATCTACCGTATAGTTTCATACAGGGGGTCTTGCTTGGTATTGAAGAAATGGATGCCGGAGAGGTTAGCGAGTACACATTCGGATGATTGTGCGTCAAACTAACGCTTTTAAACGAAAGATAAAGAAGCTCCATAAACAAGAAAAAAAGGCTCTTGATAAAGCTGTTAAGGAAGTAATGGCCAATCCTTCTATCGGTGAGGGTAAAACAGGCGATTTAAAGGGTGTTCAGGTCTTTAAATATAAACATAAAGAACAGCTTTATTTATTAGCGTATCACTTCCTAGACGACGAACTGATATTAACTTTTATGGAATATGGCACACATGAAAACTTTTATCGTGACCTAAAAAATATCAATTTTAAAGTTATCAAGTAATACTGGATTTAGATCATCTATATAGTCCAGCTCTATGTATAAACAATCTGTGCTATCCTCTTGAACCTAGGGAGTTTAGCTGGTGACGAGACAGTCTGTTGCCATTTCAAGTGGGTCCATCCCATGCAAACAATTGAGACAAAATAGATGAACTATGTTCATCTATCTTTTAGACAATAATTTCTCTATATTTTGATTGATAGCCTCTAAGCTCAAAAAGTAGCCTGAAATAAAACTATTGCCTAGCTGACGCACAGCTTGAACGATTACAGGGTTTGATTTTGCTGCAAGAACACTTGAACTGAATAATTTTGCTAATTTCCGTTCGGCCTCTATTTCGTCAGGAGAACTTATTAAACATAGCAACAGGAATAGAATAAACGTTCAAATGGCCTCTTTTACTCGTCAATGCTCCACTCAGTAGGTCAACAAGTTGATCTATGCCAAGCACCACCATTTAAGACACCAACCTTATAAATGGGTTTACCTTCATATTCACCTGTTCTAATAAATAGCCTATTCCACCAGTGCTTAATTTCTTGTTAAGTAAGGTATGAGTTGTCTTTGTATAGGTTTCACAAGGATCTAAGTGCCGATTTTTGATACTTGCAACGGAAATAACTCCGATGGCAGCTCAGTGTAACCTAATGGTGCAATGTTCCAATCCATCAAAAAGTAGTGCAGCATTGCCTTTCTGATACTAAGCGTAATTTCACCACTAACTAAACCATAATCGATTTCTAAGGCCTCAGGATGTTTATGGCCATGATTTGGTACCAGTGAGATATTTAATTTAGTTTGCCATTCAATGTCAGCCTCGATCATCATGCGTGGTTCAGGTTCATAATTATGGAATGTGCTCTCCATAATTCTATTTAACTTGAAATTACGAAACTCACCTGTTTTGTGATCAAACGCTCTTAGATAGTAAAAGTTACCAACTGTCAGCACAGAGTGAGGAACAATAAGCCTTGTTCCTCTTCCTGAAGAACGGGAGATATATTCAATTTCAGCTTTTTTTGTTCTATAAGTAGCTCGTAAAACAGGCGCGATTTTAATTAAATCTATTTCTGTTCTTGGTATCTCATACTCAAGGAGCCTCATGAACAATGCTGGTTCACATACAATATATTGCGTTCCCTTTGAAATGAGCATCAAAGCATCATGAGTATTGTGTTCATATAACGGAGTGAACCAATCTACAGGGACATATTGTTTTAATGTGTTGTCATATCTTAACTGGGCATTAGACTCAGATTGATATTGTGCAAAATCTTTCGATGCATAAACACCGCTGATTCCAAAACGATCAATTAGCATCTTACGTTTAACGCTACCTAGTACGTAGGCACATAAATCAATGTACTTCAATCGTTCTAATTGTCGATCTTCTTTTAAGTTACTAACTGCCATACCTGCCCCTTAATTTTCTTGAAGGATTATACCATGGTATAAATATTTACACCGTATGAATAATTATATGGTATAAATATTTATAGTATTTATTTGGGGGCTACGGAATGTCAGTTAGACGACTTAAGCAATACCTTGACAAAATTGAGATAGGTTTAGCTATAAATTATCCAGCATTTTACAGGTTGGTAGAGGCGCTTAAGCTAGATTTCACAGTTTCACATAGCTTGTTTAGTGCTAATAAAGTCAAAGATGATAAGTATATAGTTACCATTTTAAGTGCACGGTTACACTCAGATTTAAAGCGACTTGCTGAAACTGACACTAGACAGAGAAGTTCATTAGCACAGCAAAATAGAAGCCATGAAACATCTGTTGGTGGTTCATTACTCGTCTTTAAACAAAACTTTGGACACTCACAAGTCATTGAGTTTGATCGACATGGTCAATTCAGCCCTCAGATCACACAGACAAACAAATGTCTCATACTTGAAAATTGCGATAATTTTTTAAACGCTAGGTCTACATTTACTTTTTTGGCTAAGAATGCCCCCTTTGATGAGTGTGATCCTATTGATATTTATTACGCCTCTGGCAATGCCATTAGTAATAAGTTACACCACAGTTTATTTAAACATTATCAATCAATTTACCTTGCACTCGACTTAGACTTAGGTGGCTTGAAAATAGCAAACATACTTAAGTTAATGTATGGCGATGATAAGGTTGAATTTCTTCTACCGATTGATATTGAGGCGAGGCTTCAACATGTGGTTCGGCGTAGACAACATGATTATTTGGAACAAGTCGATTTAATTGGCCGGAATACTCCTAGCCTTCGACCTGTTTGCGATTTGATTACAAAGTATGGGAAAACACTAGAACAGGAGTCATATATTTATGGATAAAGCATACAAAAATCTTCAATTTGAGTTGAGTGACTATACTTTAAAGCGACTTGTTTTTATTAACTCTGCCGGCCATGGTTATTCTGAAATCATTCTAGATGAGAGCATGGTTATCTATGGCGTTAACAATGTGGGCAAAACAGGTAGTTTGGCAGGAATAAAAATCGCTCTATATCCTCAGGTTAACTTTTTCCAATGCGATAAAACATTTCGCTTTACAGGAAAGGATGGTGCATATCGATATGATGATTCATATGATTATTACTTTCCTGATCCACGCTCTTACATTGTTCTCGAGGTTGAAAACCCTCAAGGCAAGTTTTGCATGGTCTGCTATAGAACTAGTAACTATCATTACAGTCGTTTCTTTATTCCTCAAGAATACGCCAGAATACGTAGCCTGTTTTCTAATGAAGATAGTGGAGAAATCAACCCCCATTTAAATACTTCGCTGATTGAGGAGTATAGAAAAAAACATAATGGTATTAAGGTTAGCGATCAAAAAGAGCTCGTCCAACGGATGTTCAGTGGACATTACGGTACTCCTGAAGAAAGTCGTTATTGCGTATTACCTTTACAATCTTTAAACAATGATGCAATTCAAGCATTTAGATCTATTTATCAGCTTTCATTTGAGTCAGGTAAAAGTTCTCAAGAGAGTTTGCCTAGTGCAATTGCAGCATTAGTTGAAATGAGTCGCGATCGAAATAAAGAAAGACTAGATACAAACTTCTCTGAATTAGTCGATGAGTACGAATCATTGTATTCAGAAGACACAAGACTTTTGGCAATAAAAAACGCAGAACCCTTATATCAACAGGCCAAACAATCTTTTGATACAGCTAAACAGCTTTATCAATCATATTCAGTACAAGTTAACGCGCTCCTCCATTCATACAAAAAAAACTACGAAACTTTTCAGCCAGATCTTAAAGCTGCCGAAGAAGCTGCTGATGTGGCCAGAAAAACGAAGAAGCGACTGGACATAAACCTACTTGATAAAAACCGTGAGTACAACAGAAAAGAAGGAGAATACACGACTCATTGTGATCGGCTAAAAAAAGATAAACAAGCTGTCATTGACGGAAAAGAATTACTAGGCCGTTATCCAGGCAAGTCTCAGAAAGAAGTATTGGATATGTTAGATGAAGATATCGATAGTCTAACAACTGCACTTAAACAATATGATGAACAAAATGGTGCTGAAAAACGACTTCAAATGAAAGTACGTGAACGAAATAAATTAATTAAAGAAATTGATGAACTCAAGGTCTTGGTGGGTAATACTGAAAAGACCTTTCTCTATCAAATAGAAAATGACCATTCCCGATTAGTTTTACACTCATTGAACCAAGAATTAGCTAAACCTATGATGGCTATCACCGGAGAAGATAAGAAGATTATTAATGCATTTACTGCTCTATTTGGTTTTGATGGTGCTGACTATTTAACTCTCAAAGGTGCCACTATTGAAGGTGTAAAAAAATACGAATATGACCCAGAGAAAATTCTATCTGAGTGGAGTGAAAAACTTTCATCCAAGAATGATATTCGCACTGAACTTGACGATGAAATTAAAGAGTTAAATGGTTGATATGCAATTGAATACCTTCTCCACAGAGAGGGTATTCCAAAGTAATTTGAAGAGATTATTTTGGAATAAGGATTCTTGGTGACTTTGTTGCCATGAAAAGTAATCCGGACTTATCAAAACCGGACTCAATGTTCATTCAGTACGCTGAATGATGATGAAAACCCAAGGGGTGTTACCTATTCCCTTGGGGGTAGCTGGCATCCCTTTTTTTATGGAGAAAGGAAATGCAAAAACAGTTACTCAAAGACTTGATTGATTGGATCGAAAATTCCAGCCTTGAAGACTTAGCCTTAAGAAGGCTAAAGCTAGAAGAATTGATTGGCAACACAATGGGTACCGAAGTGCAATCTGACTTAAAACTGGCTATTCGCCTGATTGATGAGGAAGTCGTGACTCGGGCCTGTTTAATACCGAAGTCAGCTTAGCTCGACTATTAATTCTTTTAACAATTTCGGCAGCCTTTTCATCATCGTTTTCAAGCACGATGGCACGAATTAAGGCCTCTGAAAGTGGTTGTTCAGTATTTTGATGAACAAGCTTTAGTTCTGTGTGTTTTTTCATGTGAATGAGGATAGCACACAATTTATTTAGGAGAAGTACCATGGGAGTTGGAAATTTTACACTAGCAAATGCTGAAACTGTGTATATCGAGGACCTACATGTTCACGGTTATTACAACGGAGGTGAGCTAGATCTTGATCAAACCAATCTGGATTATGAGAATTTAGAAGAAACATTAGTAAGCCTTTTACCAGATAGCTTTTGTAAGGTTGAAAACGAAAGCTATGGAGGCGGTAGCATAATTGCTGAGAACAACTTTTATAGCATTGTACTTACTCACTGGGTAGGTTACTACGCATTAAGTGTTGTGATTAGAGATAACGATGTCCGGTATGACTGGGGCATTAACCCTCTCGCTGCACATCATCATGCAAGAGTTGCTTTACGATTCTTCGACAAAATTCATGATATCTATCCGCTGCGAGTCCCAACTAGTGCATGGACGAACGATGTGTACCAGAAAACACTGGCAGCGTAAGGACAGGTAATTAATCACAAATATATCTGGACTATTGACCAGATATTTACTCACCCCCCTGGGAGGTATTTCACTCCCGCATAGGGGGTGGAGTACTTCTCGCATCAGGAGAATGATGATGAGAAAGAAATTTCTATAATTGTAAGAAAATTTTGTTTAAAGTCTAAAACAAGCATAGAGGCTATTAATATGAATCCTCAGCTTTCTCTTCATTGATTAAAAGTCCGAGAGGTCGATTATTCTCAGTTTTACAGCCTTATTAGTAAAATAGGTGACATTTGCGAAGCAGTAAATAATAGTAGCATATTGATAATTA